>ENA-OWNT01003791-OWNT01003791.1-seawater-metagenome-genome-assembly--contig:-NODE-3791-length-13897-cov-4.191027_pt1 | contig 13897 bp, 7 predicted proteins | sample MGYA00238136_ERZ651165 | MGnify/ENA primary metagenome ERZ651165 (study PRJEB26861, sample SAMN08777766) | seawater metagenome | isolation source: coastal seawater | place: USA: Florida | collected...
CTTGCTTGCTTGCTTGCTTGCTTGCTTGCTTGCTTGCTTGCTTGCTTGCTTGCTTGCTTGCTTGCTTGCTTGCTTGGCCCATTGTGGTCGGTTGCAGAATATCATTTGCGGCACACTCGTGACGGTTGTCCTTGAACTTCTTGGATCACGTGCGTTTTGCGTGCATGTGTGCAAGAAGCATTGGCGACGCAGCAAGAACACCTGTAGCACCACCACTCGGGTTGGGTGGCGTAAATTGCACGAAGAGCCAGTTGAGACTCGTGTACTTTCCTCATCGGCGTCCCAACTTTCAGGGGCGGTTCCAAGTGAGAAAGAAATTTCGGTCGAGAACGGAACCATGTGATGTCTGCGGTAGGGCGAAAGTTCATAGATCGCCCGCGGGTGGTGGAGCCGATACTACACGCTCGTTTTAGTTGAGCGTTTGAAATGGTGTCCACGCATCTTGTGTAGACACGCAAGTCCCGCGCCCGCATTCGCTCGTGCTAGAGGTTCTCGGATCAAATGAGCGAAACCAAGGCCGCTCGCAGCGCAACCGCCGAGACCAAGGTAGCCGACCATACGCAGTCCACCGATGGAAATGCACGCCAGAAGCAGCTCGCCGACGATCTCGAATCTAGAGTCGCCAAGTTGCGAGCTGCGACGAACGAGTCGAAGGATGGCAGTGGGAATGCGGCAAGCACATCCGAATCCGAGCTTGGCCCTTCTTCAGCAGCAGCATCACTCGACTCGAGCAAGACACAGAGCGTGGAAACGAAAAAGGACGCGTCTGCGTCTGCGCAGTCGAAAACTGTGAGCAAAGACGTGGGGAAGAGTGTGGATTCCAACACAGGCAACTCCTCACCTCCCACCGATTCTGCTGATTCCAATGATCGTGATCAAAGTAAGTCTACGGGTCCTCAGATGAGCACCCTTCTCGAAAAGCAACAGCAAGCACTGGGAGCGGCAAAAAAGAGGTTTTTGGAAGCTTCCATGCACCGCGACATCCTAAAACAAGTGACGGACAGCTTATTTTTTCAGTGTGAGGAAGTCCCAACCGTCGATTCAGCCACGTCGCCAAAGCCTAGTTCTCGTTCTGTTCATGCGGTGTCGGCGAAAAGTATCATGTCAGCAGAGATCCTTGTTTTGGAAGGAACTGGTCGAAACATTGTCATTCGCGTTGATGATACCGACGGCGATCAAAACCAGTTGAAGGTTGGAGACGAAGTGTTGGAAATAAACGGCATTTCACTAGAACCGCTCGCGCAACACGAAGTGAGTGTATTGACTCGTACAGCTGGAGGTGCCGAGACTGCTCAAGTACGAATTGCTCGGCGAGTATATTCGCCCGTGGACGCGCAGTCGATATCTGAACCATTCAGTCACATTTGGAACTTTGCGTTCCAATACTTGATGGATGACGTTGTTGCGACCGCTGTGGCCTTGATATTTCCCAACGATCGCATTCGAGATTTGGACATTCATGAGCGAACACAGAGCCTATTCAAACATTTCCAAGCTGCCTGTAATAAGGTGAATTCTTTGGTTGCCACTTTCACAGTCGCTGCTACTGAAGTCGTCGAGTCGAAGTTTTCATCATTAATAAACCTGGCGTGCAACGAGACTAAGCGATTGTCACAGCGCCACAGTTCTTTCGTTGTCACCGCTCTGACGTCTCACGCGGCAACATTGCCACGACAAGATGCAAAGACTGTACAGCTGGATGATTGGGCCAGTATTGACAACGCGAGAGTGAACATTCAAATGTGCGAGACGATGTTGGTTGCCGAAATTCACAGAGCCATCAGTCGCCTTCATGATTTAGATGCTGCGCGGTTGCGATCCAGCGATATGTCAGACCCAGCGGCACTTTTGAACTCGGTCGATGTGCGAGGTCAATTGCAATGTTTAGTTACAGTGTCGGGTCACACATTCAGAGTTGAGTGTCTGAGCGCGCCGGACATGTCCGTGAGTTTGAGTCGTCAATCGAATTTTGGATGGGTGTCAGATGACAATCAATCTTCATGGAACTGCCAAACGCGCTTCAATGAGGCCGATTTTAAAGACTTGCAGCAAGTATTTTGTGAGCTGCGTCCTGGACACGAAGCAGCCCCTGCGGACATCTTGGCTTTCTTCATGGACGGCGATGGCGACAGCCATCCTATGGCGAAGTACCGGCACGCAAAGGCGTGCCTGCGTGCTGACAACTTGGGCTCTGGCGATGAGTCTTCAACAGTTGAGGGTCATACCGCAGTTGATACTGCTCGTGTTGTGATCAACGCGTTAATGTCGCTCCCGCGTCAACATTTTGGGCTGTGTCTGCCATCGAACGACCTGTCAGACTTTGAACATGAGAATGACAGGATACTTCGTGCTCTTCCGTCGCTTGTACAACAAAGAATCGACTTTAGCAAGCAAGATGAAACGAGCCACGGATTCTTCAGTGGTCAAAATTGGGGTTGCTTTAACCCCTGTCAGGATGCACGGCTTTACTTGCGCAACTCTTCTCCAGATGCCATCGTGCCAAACAAATTTCCACGACTTGCATCTCACGGTGGATGGTTGCACTTGTCGGTGATATTTGCCGACAAACCTGAAACGTTTCGTGACAGTCTCCCACCTCGGCAGAATTTTGGTATTCAAATTAATGATGTTGGCGATCATCACACCATTGACATGATATCAAGCCCACATAGCCAAGAGCGAGAGTCACCCATGCAAAGTAAACCCAAATCTCCCAAGACTACGACGACAGAACCTTCCCTTTGTGATGGTTTATGTCAGGCCTTCCGGGCCGCACTGCGCGCGGCGCGTGCTGAGTACGTTCGCCAACTATCAGTTCAGGTAGAAGCGGAACTACTTAACGGCGCAGCACCAGGGACCAGCAACCATGCTCACGCACGCCTTTCTGCGCGATTTGTTCTGTGCAACTATGTATTTTCAGAACTTCGGGAACGGTTGTTTCCTGGCAGTGATGACAGCAACTGCACCATCGCCTGTATTCCAATCGAACCGTCTCCGAGTAACACCAAACAGCAGCGGGAGGACGTGATGGCATCATTGTCGAGAAGATTTGAGCACCACCCATGTGTAGCGTCCATGACTGCCTGTCAGAGCACTGGCTGGCTTGTTTATGTGAAGTGGGACAAGGAAACCACCGTCCTCAGCAAGCTTGACCGAAATGTTGTGGCTGAGCGCTTTCGTAGCAGCATCAACTCTGATGACTCTGCGCCCATTTTTGGCACTGCAGCCATACTCTCTTTCGTGGAGCCGCATCGAGAGCTCGTACCAGCAAGCGCTGTTCTTCGCCACGACGGTGACGTGGCCACCGAAAATTGGCGGTCTATTGTGAGCGACTACAATAATCAGCGGCATGATGACGACACTGTTGAACACTCAGTGCAACGATCTGTGCGGTTTGGTGGTGCCACACAGCGCAGTGGTACCGTGGAGCCATCCCACCATGAGAACCAAAAACCGACTCGTGGAGTCAGACCATGGCTTGATGAACCGTCTATTGCCACGTGGCACGACGCAGCGCAACACAACAGCTTGGTGCAACCACCAGTAGATTTACTGCACATTGTACATGATCTCACCACTCTGCACAGCGCCGTTGTCGGTGCGGTGGAGTCAAGTCAACTGTCTCACGCCGCGAAACTGCTACTGTCTGAAATTGTAACTTCATCGTGGAAGCACGAAGTTGGAGGGCGGAGTATGGCTTCGTCACTGAGCAGCAGTCGTGGTCATAGTGGTTTGTGTTTCCAATCTCTCTTGCCAGTGCGCCAATTGTCGAGCATTCATGTGAAGTCGCTCACAAATCGAGCATTGCTGTACAGTGTAAACCGAGAGTCTACTAATTCTGATACATCGGCAAGCTCTGACGACTTCAAACCACATTCGACTGCTGACTTCAGCACAGAGCGAGGACTACGACTCATTATCGACAAGAAAACTTGGTCCGAAAGTCCAATCAGTCAAGATCAGTTCGCACAGTGTCTTGCGCGTTCTGGTATCCCTACTGCAATGTATGGTCGCCTGCGACAACACCTTCTCTGCGCGGACGCGGTGGATGTTGTCTCTGATACTGCCACGGATGTGTACGCTGCGAACATTGAGCAACGATTCTTCTGTATCACGCCGTCTTTCGTGCGAGTTAAAGCGAACAAGATGGTTTTAAACAAGTTCGGGTTGCTGAACTATTGCACAAACCAATACGCCGACGTTGATGAGAGTACCCAGACACAAGAACCTACAGTAACGACACCACAACACAAAGTTCTACTACATTTTGCGGCCGTGCGGGTTCTTGCTGAAATGATGGCCATTTGCCTGAGAGAATGGGTGAAAGCGAGGTTCTGCGCGCAAGTACGTGCTGGGAATCAAAGCAGTTCTGCTTCTGCGGACTATGCTGTGTGTGCCGTCAATAGATTGAATTCAATCTTTGCGCCCCTGACTTTCATTGATGAGGCCACTCAAACGCTGCGCGTGGATGCCTCGCTATTGAGCGACGATCAGCGTGGCAACGATAACGATTTCGATTGCTATGCGTCGCCCTTGTTGAAACAATTACTTCTGAAACACTTCGGTTCTTACGGTCTACGCCCGCTCGAGGTTCGTGACCAAAATACCAACATATTCGACTCTTTGATTGTCGATGAGAACATCATGAATTCTGTATCCACAAGACACCAAGCAGCTACCTTTGTTCTTCGCCGGTCAATGACCCTTTTGGGTTTACCACCACCTGGAATTCAACACCAGCCGAGTGATCACTCAGCAGGTGCCGTTGACTCCACGTCAAGTACGGCAGGTGAAACGAGCCGTGTCATTGCACAGTCGTCATCTTTTGCTCTGCACATTGACAGCACCGCGTTGCTACTGCACATGTACACTGCCGGTTTTAATTCTTCGAGTTCGTCAGCCAACGACCGAATCCGTCTTGACTTTGTGAAGCACGCTCAGATGCAATCAGTTCATTGGTTGGAAAAGTTTCACATGTACAACATGTTGCTCGGGCCGGGGAATCCAGCTGTTGCCCGCTTCGCCTCTCGGCACGCGTTTTCCGTGATTAGCCAACCAGGTCCTCCTATCCACATAAGTCAGCTCAAAAATTCTGACAAAGCCAATTCATCCAATGAACGTGAACGAGTACGGGCCCTGTCTGGCGCCCACAGGGGGATGCAGACGAGAAAAGCCCGTAACTTTATTGCGACTGAGCTGAAGAAACTAGGAATTGATCTCGACAGCAACACCACGTCTGTCGGAGACGTCAAGGTGCCCCTGATAGCAGTTCTTCTGCTGAAAATTTTAGTTAGCGTTGATCTCCATGTGAACGATTGTTTCGTTGATTTTTTTGACGCGATAAGAGGTCCACTTGCCTTTCGCTCGATAGCACCAGGAGCTGAGAATAGTGCCATTCGTGCTCGTGCATCGCGATGCCGCCAATGCTACACATTTGTAGAGGTTCGACCCACTTGTTACTGCACTGCGCTTGCCATTTGGTAGACATTGTAACAATGTGCTCATTATAGGCGCTTGAGTCCCGTGGATGCCATGGAATCGATCATCCACTTGCTGCATTTGCGAGTGCCTTAGTTGTTTCGTACGTTGATGGTGCAATGAAATGTCCGACACAGTTTTTGACGGGTCATCGCTATTATTATACTGCCATCCTGCATGTAGACTCAAACTTCCAGCACAGCTGAACTTGTTGTCACAATTCGTAGACGAGGAGTTAGTCGTGCCGCTGTTGGCCCCGAACTCAAATGCTCTTTGGGGAAACACTGCAAAACGATCGACCGTCGATGACTGTGTCACGACCGCACGAGGGTCTTGCGCAGCTCTGGAGTGTTATCGGCAGTATTCCGAACTTCCAAGGACAGGGGCGAGTTCAATTCATTCTGAGCCAAGCATTTGGGGTGGTGCGCTTGAACCACTTCCTGTGTACGAACAGTATTGTTTTGCAGCACAGTTGCTAGCCCAAGTTGAGACCCTCAGTGACGCCCTGCAAGGCAGCACGAGGGGACGTCAACGTGGTATTAGCGACGGAGAAGCGAGGTTACTGGTGCGAAACGTGCAAACATTGTGGAGCAAGCATATCCCTCGTCCACGTCTTTCGAATAGTGCTGGAAATATCCACGCTGCTTGGTTGCACGTCGCGATGGTGTACGCAGATAGCGATGCGACTTTGTCGGACAAAATTGGATGTGTGCGTTCGTTCATGGGATGTTCTGGTGGCTATTCCTCAGACCTAGCGCCATTGTCATTGATGCCATGCATATTTGAGCACCTGGCGGATCGGTTGATTGACAGTGGTACTTGGGCCTCCAGAATGTGGCAGTTGTACCGGATCCCGAAGTCAACGGGTCCGTCCACCTATTCCAGCAGAAGATCGAATGCGGCGGACACAGCTGGTTCAACACAATTGCAGGCTGATATCCGCGCACAGGCAGACATGGCGTCTGTCCTTCTCAAAAAAGGTGTCTTTGTCCTCGAACAAAGAGATTCATCCGTTAAACGAGTTTTAAAAGCTGGTATTGACGGCAAGTGGAATGAAGATTTCCCAGCTGTCAAGACAAATGAAATTTTGGACCATATCAATCTTCATCGTATTGTCACAAAGTTAGCATTTTCCTACTGTGATATGGCACAGTATGGATTAGCTCTCACTCAGTTCAATGTGTCGAAGTTCATTTATCAACTGCTCGACGCCAACAAGGTAGCACTTCGGACAACACAATCTGACGCATACTTGGACACGCTTATTGGACAATATCACTGTTATTGGCACAGTGACAATGTTGAACAGGCATCTATGACGGTGGCTGATGCCATTCGCTACGTGGACAACCATCACGAGTTTAAGTTGGACAACATCCTCTGTGCCTCATTAAGCTACGCTCATGCTCGCGCGTTGCTGTCCATGTGTGTGACTAGCTTCAAAGAAGCTGGAATACGAGAAGATTTATCGGAGCTTCAAGTATCACGTCTCAGCAGTCACCAAGTCAACATGCTCGGTGCAGTTTTGAACGCCTTGGTCAACGTCTGTGAGCATATTGATCAAACCAGTGATGCGGACGAATACCTTCTCCAATCAGACACTACACAACCAGTCATTGACGACGTACAGGTTACTACAGACAAACTGAAGGCAGATGTCAGCGAAGATCCCAAAAAAGTTGCTATCACGAAAGAACTTGAGGAAATCAGTCTACAACTGGTAGCGTTGCGGGAGGCGTCGTCGAAGCAGCTTGAAGAGCTGAAGCAACAGTTTCTCCGAGTAAAACAAGACAAGAAACAGGCAGAAGCCGACGGAGATAAGAAAGCTGTCAAGAAACTACGTTCACAGGTTAAAGAGCTGACCAAACAGAAAGATCATGCGAAGACTGACTATGCAAGCGCCAAAAAAGAACTTCAGAAGAAGCAAAAGAAGCTCGAAAAGCGTCTGAAAAAGATATCTACCACTCCATCGAAGTCAGAGCAACACCAGGCACGCGATGAGAAGCAACCGAAGTACAGCAACTTTCGGAGCCATCTTGATGCCGTGTACCTATTGCTTCTTCCTTCTATCTTTCCTGGATTGATCCGAATCAAAGTTGTGGCGGCTCTATTAGCCGACATTCTTCGGCAGCGAACACTGCATACCCGCCTCCTCAAAGAGGTTTCAGGTGGACTGCGTTTTGTCCAAACAACCCCGTCCTACTTTCCAATAAAGTTTGCAACCGTCATGGCGCAGGTCAGCCACTGACAGTGGACATTGCTCCCTGCATGCTTAAACGCACTGATATACTTGTTGTGTTGACTACCTCTACTTAGGTTGCACGTGCTGAACGATCGGGAAATACTGAAAGTGCTGTGGAAATTCTGTCTTCATTCGCGATGGAGCTTGTCAACAATGTCAGCGACAGAAATTTTTGGTGCTGCATTTTGGTTCAGCGACGCTTGGGACAATTACAGCTCACCCAGTTTCGGGCAGAGCAACAACACGGTGGAACTGAGTCGTCCAAAAAACTGGATCGGTCTGCAGACAGTTTTGCGCAAGCAACCAACATTGTTAGTATGTGCAAGGCTCACCAGTTACTTCGTGTTTTTTATTGACTTCCCTCTTTTTGTTATCCATCCGACATGCAGGCTAAACAGAGACTGGGCAACGTTCACCCTGAGACTTTGAGATGCAAAATGCACGCAGCTACTTTGCTGCAATACTCTCAAACACCTGACGATTCCAAATCGGAGCTCCAACGCCTCCTCCAGGTAGCACGCCAGGAGCACGGCGAGTTTGCAGCTGTGGTAATTTCGCTACATGCGGAGATCGGCCATGTGGCCAGCAGCCAAAATGACCATGGTACTGCTGCTCAAAGCTATGCAGCCGCCAATGTTGCCTTCAAAGGTCGGGGAGGAGGCGAAGGGGACGTCGACCTCGAGGACTCGCAAACGGACAGTTGTTCCAGTGACTTCATAATGGGCAAAGTCATAGCCGATGTACTGCCGTTGTTAGCTGACATCAAACTCCGCGAGGGTGAGGTTCGGCAGTGTCTTTCGTTGTACAATGACTTACTGGAGTCACAAGAACGCATTTATGGAGCACAGTCACCACAGTGTGCAAGAACCCTGGTTCAAATTGGTCGAGTTCAAATCGGTCAAGGAAATCGCAACCGAGGTGTGGCACTTCTAACAAATGCCCTTGGAATCTATGAAGTCAGTTATGGCGAGGACTCCTCTCGTGCTGTCAGCATCCGAAACGAAATTGGACGTCTGGGTGGCACAATTCCGGCGCCCAAAAAGTCCAGCCTTGGTGAAGCTAAGACTCAACATTCATCAGCAAAAGAATCGATGGCGGACCATGAGGTCCGAACAAAGTCGAAAAAGTCGAGTCGTCGCGTGCTCATCGACGACGACGACGTAACCAGCTTGCCCACTGGACAATCTGGCACAAAACCCAAGCCAGACACTCACGACATCGACACAGAACTTGAGGACGCGATTTCTGCCGCACTTCGGGGACAGGATGATCGGAAGACAGCTCCACGGTCGAATCGTATGCCAGAGAGCAAGACACGAAGCTCACCTCTTTCGAGCCCTAATCGTCGATCCCGTGGTGCTGCACTGCGAAGTTTGGGGAATACAACCATTGAAACGCACCGCAGCCCCGTTGCAAATGTCTCCAACAGTCACTTACGGGCTTCGCCTAAGCAACATCAAGTCGAAGAAGCGCATGCAGACACTGGTCAAGCATCCAGAACGATAGCGCACATGATGATCGGTCAAACGGGTAGCATGAGTGAAGGTGAGAGTCGACATCAATCGGTTGTCCACCTACGCCCATTGTGCATTCCATCGCTCACGAAATCTTGCATTCATTTTACTTGAGGTCGACGTTTAGCATCGCAAGAGACGAAAAGATCAGGTGTTGTGCGTCACATTTACTCCGCAGCTGCGCCATTGTGTCACAAGTGTTGCCACATTTTGTTCTAGGCCGGCGCTCTGAATCTAAGTCCCCGCATCGATCTTCTATTGAAGGCAAAAGCCAGCGCCGTCGAACTTCAAGACATTCCGCTTCCAGTCGAGTATCAGAAACCAAAGCCGACGCTGACGAATCGGACAATGACGATCTATACGTTTTTTAAGTGCCCCAGCGGTTCATGCGGATGAGCGTATTACCCACCTCGTCGCGGCTGATAATGTTCACTTTTTTATTGAGAAATAGACAGTTTTATCCAAGCTAAATAACTAAATGAGTTACAAAAAGTGTCCAATGTATAAAGTGGCTGAACAGCGGGCACGCATTTTATTTCAGTGATGGCGGTGTGCGTTCTTCGGAATGTTCCATTTGATTTTGCTGATGGTAACGCGTCACGAACATTTGCCAATGCTGTCTTTGTGATTTTGTTAGTGCATCTGAGTCCAAGAAACCAATGAAGATGTCAGCACAGTGGTTAGTAATGGAAGAAAGACGACAGTGCAGCAATGTGTGAGTTTGAGTCGCTCGCACCCTGGGAGGAGCTTGTTTCCGCTAGTAACCTGGTTTGTGCACATGGAAACGTTCTCGATTTAGTTTGACACAGGGCCACAGGCCACGTCGACTGCTCGGGTCTTCTGCAACACGTACTGTTGATACATCTTGGCTGCGGACGACAGGTGAAATCTCCGGTCACTTTCTGTAGTCTGGCAAATGTAAAACGGTTGCAAGTGAGCGTCCAAGAAAGAACAGCAGGACGCAGCGCAATAACACATGCAAGGGGTCTTACAGCGCCGCGGGCACAGGTTTCATGAAGATCCGCGATTGCTCTCCGTAGCTGACAAGCAATATATATGACCACGCAAACAATGGATTTACTCATGCAATAGTAGACAGAAAGTGATCCAGCCAACGTACCCGACTCCCTTCGTCGGGATCGTCGTTCACTTGCAGTGCACGTGTGAAACACTTAATGGCCGATTTAAGTTCGCCTAGATCCTTGTAGCAAGTCCCGAGTGAGCGCGAAAGTCGCGCATCAAATGGACGCAGCATATACGCCTTTTGATAATAGTGAAGGGCATACGTGTACATTTGAATGAACTCGTATGTCTGCCCGAGACCATGCCACGCTCTGTAGTCATGCGGATTAACCTGCAGGCACAACTTAATTGACGTACATACATATGCCATGTAAGTTCAAATCGCAATCACATACATCTACAGCTTGGCGGTATGCGTCAATCGCTGCTTCGTGCTGCCGCAGTTCGATGTACCTGCACGTTGAGAGATCACACGCAACTATCAAGCGACACCCAGAATTCTGACGGTGCGGAGCAATAGGAGTACATACTCATGACCCAGCAGTGTCCAAGCCGACAAAAAGCTCCGATCCACCTGCATCAGTCAGCACTATGCGTAAGGAACACATATGTGACAACGAGCCGAATGGATGCGGAACCGCACGAACCCTCAGCGCCCTCTTGAAGTACTTAACAGCTTTGACATGATTTCCCTTCAAACTGTAATAATTCCCCACAACACAGCAGGTTTCTGGTCGATACCTGTCACCGAAGGACGTGGGAGTGTCGCAACTTCACGAATGAGAAGACGTCGTCTCCCGAAGACAGAAACAAACTACGAACTTGTCGATGGTCACTGCTCGATGTGCTAAACGACTGAGACGAGCTGAATCAGCTTTCACGAACAGAATATTTGAAAAGCTATCCAAGGAATCCAGTCGATATGGATCACCCTCGAAGACTTCGTTGAAAAGTTGCTCTGCAGCGTCATACTTTTGCGCGTTGTACCGGGCCATTGCCAGCTGTGCCTTGCCATGAGTGCAGGGAATTGTTTGCATTAGAGCAAGACAGGTCTTTATAGCATCATCTTGAACACGTAACTCGATCAAAGCGTGCGTGGCGAAAAACATTTTCATCCAATGGTCCTGTAAATCTCCTCGAAGCGCACCAAGATCAGCTTTGTTTCGACACAGCAAGGCGAGGTCAACCCAAGCACTCCAAATGTACGGATACGCGTTCACCGCCTGTATCAGTGCTTCGCGAGCTTCGTCTGTTGCTTTGAGCGCGTTGAGAACCATCGCGTACAAATAAATTCCGAAGGCGTCAAGGTTGCCTTGCTTGTAAATCGGAGCAAGTTCCTCCTGGAGCGGTTGAAGTTGTTCGTTGGCGATTTTACAACGCTCGAGTGGGTCCACGGCCTCCGCAATCAGCTGGTCTTTCTCTTTCTCTCCCTGGAGGTATCTTGCGTATCCTCTTAAGAAAAAAGCCTTTTGATTGAAGGATGATGGACTCGGACTCGAGGCGTGCTGGATGTTCGTGCAGTCTCGTAAAACAAACGCTGCCCTATTGTATTCTCCCAAGTCGAAGTAAGTTTTGGCCATCAACATTTCAGGGATATCCTCGTCCATACTGGTTCCGAAACGCATAAAGCTGTTCTTTGTCGTCGAGGCCGTCGATATTCCAGCATTCTTTTGATACCTGCTAACTTCCACGTAAAGTTCGGCAATCCATTTTGCAGAGTGGCGGAGCCCTCTGCTGCTCTGAGCGACAACTGCACATCGAAGTTCCTCACAGGAGATTTGGTTAATCATGTTGACAACGCACTCCTTGGAGCTCCAAAATGAAACCACACGCGGGTGCCGGGTAGATTTTGACTACATATACAACGCTATTCTTCTTGTTGATGCAAAGAATAGCCTTGGTAATCTGCTGGCAGTCAGCGATCGGCTAACTGCTTGCCGGTGGTGCTGTAGTGACGCTTGAACAATACGGGAACAGCGTCATCTCCTCTTCGCTGTCTGACTCCGGCAGCATACTCTCCAATCCCAAATTCAAACTTAAGGCCTTCTGCACGAATCTGGAACCTGTGTTATCTTGCGTGCTTCATGTTCGTGTTCAAGGCATCAAGAGACTCTGCGTGCCATATTGCTCCTATTGCGGTCCTCCGCGTTGTTGGGTGGTTGTATCAACAGTTCACTGCATCATCGCAACATCACATAATAAAACCTCGGCCGTCAAGAAAACATAGGATGCAACAAACAATGTGGGGCAACAAACAAGAGAGACATGTCAACACGTCTTGTGATCGTGTATTGAAGTTGTATTGCCGTCCTCGCTGCCTCCACCCTCTGGTCTTTGTCGTCGGTCGTCGTCGTCGTCGTTGCCATCGTCGTCGTCGTCGTTGCCGTCGTCGTCGTCGTGGTTGTCGTTGTCGTTGTCGTCGTCGTTTGAACCGACACAGCGCACCCACTCACACACTCATTCACACCTCACTGTCGGTGTTGGTCGGTGGTGTTCAAAATCGCATCCACAGTCACTCACTCACCCTCGCACTGCCTCGCGCACTCTCGCACTGCCTCGCACTCACTCACTCACTCACTCACTCACTCGCTCACTCACTCACTCACTCAATGCGCCATTCCACATCAATCAACCCTGGTACTTTATGGTACACAGTTCCATTTATAGTACTTAAAGTACGAACTGGCGAAACATCGTCGGAGGGTTGGTTGCCGTCTTTGTTGTGGATGTAGCAGTACTGAGTACTGCAACTGTACTGTTGGTATTCATAACAGTGCTTTAAAACAAACCATCGACTTGCGACAATGCGGTGTCCGTCCCACGTAATGAGCAGTGAGGGGCTGATATCATAATAGTGTTGCGGGTTTCCTCAGAAGTGACCACTTATAAACCACGAATAAACCGAAAAATCTGGGCAAGCAACCCCTCACGATCCTACTCGCCCGGAACACTCAATGAGCAATTGAAAGAAATTTATGAGCATTTTGGAGAAAGTTTCCTCTGGAAACAATATCCATTACCGATAGTCTGGTACAAAAGGGAACATACCTTTTTATACAAAGATACAACCCTTGGAAACTGCGTGAATCGCGAACACCACGGCGACCTGGTCCGCGACGATTTGGGCCTCGAAAATGCCGATTTTTGACATTCAAACCGCTTCCTCGACACAAAACAACGTCTTTTCCGCACTCACGCCCAATGCACACGCAGCGGTGCACTTGTCCGCCGTTGTCGCCGCATGTTGGCAGCGGCGGGCGCCTCCCAAGACCGTCGAGGTGTCGGCCACTGCAACATCCCCCCCCCCCCACCCCCCGCTCCGCCGCCATCGCGCGCATGCGCCCCAGCCCCTGCAGGTTGAACTGGGTGGGGCTGTAGTCGATGTCCCCGTCGCGCAGGTAGAAGCGCGAGCGCTCGCCCTCCATGCGCAGCCGGCCCAGCCGCTTGTGCGTCTCCAGCCGGGGGTGGAAGCGCACGTGGTAGTTGCGCTCGTCCACCGTGGGCGTCTGCATGTACCAGGGCGTCAGCAGCCAGGCCGTGATGCCCCCCTGGTACTCGTCGTGGAACGCCCAGAACGACTCCGGCACCGCCACCGTCTGCTCCAGCTTCTCCTGGACGGTCAGCTCCTCCACCGACCACA
>ENA-OWNT01003792-OWNT01003792.1-seawater-metagenome-genome-assembly--contig:-NODE-3792-length-13893-cov-4.424725_pt1 | contig 13893 bp, 9 predicted proteins | sample MGYA00238136_ERZ651165 | MGnify/ENA primary metagenome ERZ651165 (study PRJEB26861, sample SAMN08777766) | seawater metagenome | isolation source: coastal seawater | place: USA: Florida | collected...
GCGGGCATGTCGGACCGGGGGTCCTGGTATAGCGGCACCAGCTCATCCAGCGGCCTGTCGCCGATCACCACGCCCGCCGCGTGGGTGGACGCGTTGCGCAGAAGCCCCTCGACCTGCTGTCCGTAATCCAGCAGGCGTTTGACGACCTCCTCCTCCCGCGCGGCGTCGCGCAGGCGGGGCTCGTCCGCAAGCGCCTTTTCAATCGACACGGGCTTCACGCCTTCGACCGGGATCATCTTGGACAGGCGATCGACCTGCATGAAGGGCATTTGCAGCACCCGCCCCACATCGCGCACAGCGGCCTTAGACAGCAGCGCGCCGAAGGTGATGATCTGGCCCACCTTTTCGCGCCCGTATTTTTCCTGCACGTAGCGGATCACCTCTTCGCGGCGGTCCATGCAAAAGTCGATATCGAAGTCGGGCATCGAAACCCGTTCAGGGTTCAGGAAGCGTTCGAAGAGCAGCGAGTAGCGCAGCGGATCAAGGTCGGTGATGGTCAGCGCGTAGGCCACCAGCGACCCGGCCCCGGACCCGCGCCCTGGACCCACCGGGATGCTGTGTTCCTTGGCCCAGTGGATAAAATCAGCCACGATCAGGAAGTAGCCGGGAAAGCCCATGCCTTCGATGATATCCAGTTCGAAATCGAGCCGCTTCTGGTATTCCTCGGGGCTGACCGCATGGGGGATCACGGCCAGACGCGCCTGCAGACCTTCATTGGCCTGACGGCGCAATTCGCTGACCTCGTCATCGGCAAACTTGGGCAGGATCGGCGGATGCGTCCGCGCGCGGAAGGCGCAGCGCTTGGCGATTTCGACCGTATTTTCCAGCGCCTCGGGCAGATCGGCAAACAGCGTCGCCATCTCCTCGGGCGTCTTGAAATAGTGCTGCGGGGTCAGGCGACGGCGCGGGTCCTGCTGATCGACATAAGCGCCTTCGGCGATGCAGATCAGCGCATCATGCGCCTCGTACATGCTGGATTTGGGGAAATAGACATCGTTGGTGGCGACCAACGGCAGGTCCATCGCATAGGCCATTTCCACATGGCCCTGTTCGGACAGGCGTTCGGCCTCGGGCAACCCGCCCTCGCCGGGGTGGCGTTGCAGTTCCACATAAAGCCGGTCGCCGTAGATCGCCTTCATCTGCCCCATCAGCGCCTCGGCCTTGGGACGCTGGCCGTTACGCAGGAAGCGGCCAATGGGGCCGTCGGGACCGCCGGTCAGGCAGATCAGCCCCTCGGAATGGGCGGCCAGTTCCTCCAACGTCACATGGGGCAGCGATCCATCTCCGCGCAGGTAGAGACAGGAGTTGAGCTTCATCAGATGCTCATACCCCGTGCGGTTCTGGGCCAGCAGGACCACGGGCGCGGGCGGGCGCGGCTTTTCCCCCGGCTGTGGTGGGTCGTAATCCAGGCTGACCTGACAGCCGATGATCGGCTGCACACCCGCCCCCGCCGCTGCTTCAGAAAACTGCAGGGCCGAGAACATGTTGTTGGTTTCGGTCACCGCCACGGCGGGCATTCCGGCCTTGGCGCACATACCGGCCAGTTTCTTGACCGGAACCGCCCCTTCAAGAAGCGAGTATTCGGTGTGAAGGCGGAGATGGATGAATCGGGGCTGGCTGCTCATACCCGGCAGGCTAGCGCAGCGGCCGCGCCGCTTCCATCCGCTATTCCATCTTATGATCCGCGATCCGCCCGCACCGATCGGAAGACCGCATAGGGCCTGATTCCCCCGGATCTACCGGGAACATTGCCACGCCGGATTGCCCTGTTCCCCGATCCGGGCCGCTTTTCACACGCCGCATTTTTCATCTTCACCCCGTGAATATGCTGCATTTTCGCATGAAACCTTAAAGTCCTTTCGCGCGATCCCGGTTCAGGTTGCTTGCCAGAACCGCAAAAAGCCGCTTTCCTTGGGGCAACAGGGAATGGGCGCACCGGCTTTACGTCGCATCGGGCCAGCGCATCAGGGGGCAACGGCCCTCCGACCAGAAGGCGGCACGAGATCAGTATGACATATGAGGTGAGTTTCCTCCTGAATGGCGCGCCGGTCCGGGTCACCGATCAGCCTGCGACCCGCACGCTTCTGGACTGGCTGCGCGAAGACAGGGGTATGACCGGCACCAAGGAAGGCTGCAACGAGGGCGACTGCGGCGCCTGCACGGTGGTGGTGACCGATGCGCGCGGGGCGCGGGCCGTCAATAGCTGTATCCTGTTGCTGCCACAGCTGAACGGCAAGGCGGTGCGCACAGTCGAGGGGCTTTCAGGCCCGGGCGGTCAGATGCACCCGGTTCAAGCGGCCATGGTGGATCATCACGGATCGCAATGCGGCTTCTGCACGCCAGGCATCGTGGCGTCCCTGGCGGCCGCGCATACCAATGGTGAGACCAAGTTCGACGACGTTCTGGCGGGCAACCTGTGCCGCTGCACGGGCTATGCGCCCATTATCCGCGCCGCCGAAGCCGCCGTTTCGCAGCCGGTACCCGACTGGATGCAGGCCGACCAAGGGGCCGTAGCGGCATTGGACAGCGCCCCCCTGCCCTTCGCGCCCACCAGCAGCGATGAACTGGCCGCGTGGTATAATGCCAACCCCGATGCGACGCTCATTGCCGGGGCCACGGATGTGGGGCTTTGGGTGACCAAGATGCTGCGCGATCTGGCACCGGTGGCGTTTCTTGGCGGCTGTGCCGATCTCAAGGCTATCTCAGAGGATGCCTCTGGGATGCATGTGGGCGCGATGGTGACACTCGCGGATCTTCTGCCTGCCATCGCGCCCCGCCATCCGTCCTTTGCCGAGATGCTGCGCCGGTTTGCGTCTACTCAGGTGCGCAATGCCGCCACCATCGGCGGCAACATCGCCAATGGGTCGCCCATCGGGGACGCACCGCCAGCGCTGATCGCGCTTGGGGCGGAGTTGCACCTGCGCAAGGGCGACACGCGCCGCACGATCCCGCTGGAAAGCTTCTTCATCGACTACGGCAAGCAGGACCGCGCGTCGGGCGAATTCGTGGAAGGCATCACCGTTCCTGACCAGCCCGACCGGCTGCGCTGTTACAAACTATCCAAGCGCTTCGATCAGGATATCTCGGCGGTCTGCGGATGCCTGTCGGTCACGGTTGAAAACGGCATCGTGGCGGGCGCGAAACTGGCCTATGGCGGCATGGCGGGCATCCCCAAACGGGCCGCGAACGCCGAAGCCGCGTTGATCGGCCAACCGTGGACGGAAGATAGCGTCCGCGCCGCAATGGCCGCCTACGCACAGGATTTCACCCCACTGACTGACATGCGCGCCTCAGCCGCCTACCGGTTGGAAACCGCCGCCAATATGCTCCTGCGCTATTTCCATGAGGATCAGGGCACCCTGTCCAATGTGCTGGAGGTGTCGGCATGAGCGTTCACAAACCCCTGCCCCATGACGCGGCGCCCCTGCATGTGACCGGTCAGGCCCGCTATGTCGATGACATCCCGGTGCCCGCCAACTGCCTGCACCTGGCCTTCGGCATGTCCGAGATCGCCCATGGCCGGATCACTTCCATGAATCTCGACGCCGTGCGCGCCGCCCCTGGTGTGGTGGCCGTGATCGCGGGTGCGGATCTGGACGAAATCCCCGATTGTTCGCCCTCTGCCCATGACGAACCGCTGTTGTCGGACAGCACCGTTCATTACCTCGGCCAGCCGATGTTCCTTGTGGCCGCCGCCAGCCACCTTGCCGCCCGCAAGGCCGCGCGTCTTGCAAAGGTCGAGTATGAGGAGCTGGAGCCGATCCTGACCGTGGATCAGGCGCTCGCCGCCAATACCCGGTTTGAAGACGGCCCCCGGATCTATGAGAAGGGCGATATCGACGCGGCCCTCGCCCGCGCCACGCATATCATCGAAGGCCGGCTAGAGATGGGCGGGCAGGAACACTTCTATCTGGAAGGCCAGGTTGCGCTGGCCCTGCCGCAGGAAGGCGGCGACATGGTGGTGCATTGTTCCACCCAGCATCCCAGTGAAATCCAGCACAAGGTCGCCCACGCGCTGCACCGCCCCATGAACGCGGTCCGGGTCGAGGTGCGCCGCATGGGCGGCGGCTTTGGCGGCAAGGAAAGCCAGGGCAACCATCTGGCCATTGCCTGCGCATTGGTGGCGGACATGACGGGCCGCCCCGCCAAGATGCGCTATGACCGCGACGATGACATGATGATCACCGGCAAGCGGCACGATTTCCGCATCGACTATCGCGCCGGTGTCGATGCCCATGGCAAGCTGACCGGCGTCGATTTCGTGCAAATGACCCGCTGCGGTTGGGCGCTGGACCTGTCGCTGCCCGTGGCTGACCGCGCCATGCTGCACGCCGATAACGCCTATCACCTACCCGCCGCGCGGATCACCTCGCACCGGCTGCGCACCAACACCCAAAGCGCCACTGCCTATCGCGGCTTTGGCGGCCCGCAAGGCGTTCTGGGGATCGAACGGGTGATGGACCATATCGCCCATACGCTCGGGCTCGACCCGCTGGAAGTTCGGAAAGCCAACTATTATGCCGAGATGGGCGGAACGCCCGGCGTGAATGTCGAAGAGGGCGTTGAGGCCAGGGGCGCAGGCCACGCCCACAAGATCAGCTCCGGCACCGGCGGGGCCAAGCGCTTCGGCGGGGCGCATTCACCCGAGCCGATGGACCAGGGTCAGCAGACCACGCCCTATCACATGCCGGTCACGGATTTTGTGTTGAACGGGCTGACCGCGAAGCTGACGGAAAGCTGCGACTACCACGCCCGCCGCGCCGCGATTGCGGATTGGAACGCCAGCCAGCCCATGCTGAAGCGGGGCATTGCGCTGACGCCCGTGAAGTTCGGAATTTCGTTTACGCTGACGCATCTCAATCAGGCGGGCGCGCTGGTGCATGTCTACAACGACGGCTCCATCCACCTGAACCATGGCGGCACGGAAATGGGTCAGGGCCTGTTTCAGAAGGTCGCCCAGGTCGCCGCCGACCGGTTTGGTGTCTCGCCCGAGATGGTCAAGATCACCGCGACCGACACCGGCAAAGTGCCCAATACCTCGGCCACCGCTGCCTCCTCTGGCACGGATCTCAATGGCATGGCTGTCAAGGCCGCCTGCGACACGATCCGCGACCGGATGGCGGAGTTTCTGGCCGACGCCTACCAGACCAAGCCCGCGCAGGTCCGGTTTGAGGATGGCATGGTGCATGTGGGTGCGGATGCGATCCCCTTTGCCGAGGCCGCAAACCGCGCCTATCTGGGCCGGGTCAGCCTGTCGGCCACCGGCTTCTACAAGACCCCGGACATCGAATGGGACCGGATCGCCGGGCGCGGGATGCCGTTCTTCTACTTCGCGCAAGGGGCGGCCTGTTCCGAGGTCGTCATCGACACGCTGACCGGCGAAAACCGCATCCTGCGCACGGATATCCTGCATGATGCAGGCAGCAGCTTGAACCCCGCGCTGGACATCGGCCAGATCGAAGGCGGTTTCGTGCAAGGCGCGGGCTGGCTGACGACGGAGGAACTTGTGTGGGACGGCAAGGGGCGGCTGCGGACCCATGCGCCCTCAACCTACAAGATCCCCGCCTGTTCCGACCGCCCCCGCGTTTTCAACGTGGCGCTTTGGGACGCACCGAACCCGGCGGACACGATCTATCGGTCAAAGGCCGTGGGAGAGCCGCCCTTCATGCACGGGATCAGCGTCTATTCGGCTTTGGCCGAGGCGGTCGCGGCCTGCGGGCCGAACTACCCCGATCTGCACACCCCGGCGACTGCCGAGGAAATCCTATCTGCCGTGAAGAGGGCAAGGGGATGAGCTTCGATCTGGACGCTCTTCGCGCCGCTGTGGCTGCGCATGGCCGTGTTGCGCGGGTGGTGATCGCAGGCGCCGCCGGATCGGTCCCGCGCGGGCCCGGCACCGCAATGCTGGTCTGGCGGGACGGACAATCCGGCACGATCGGCGGCGGCGCGCTGGAATATCAGGCGGTTGACCGGGCGCGGCAAACGCTGACCAGCGGCGACCGCTTCGACAAGGTGCCGCTTGGCCCCGGTCTGGGGCAATGTTGCGGCGGCGCGGTGCAGATGCTGACCGAGATTTGGGACGCGGCGCGGCTTGCGACCGTCACCGGCGAGGTCCATGCCCGCCCCCTGCCCGGTTCTGGCCCCGAAATGCCCCTGAAACTGGCGGGCCAGTTGCGGGCCGCACGGGCGGGCCATCGTCCGGTTGAAACGGCCATGGTGCAGGGGTGGTTCGTCGAACCTGTCCGGTTGTCGGCACAGCCGCTGTGGGTCTGGGGCGCGGGCCATGTGGGCCGGGCCATCGTGGCCACGATCTCGCCGCTGCCGGACTTTGCCATCACCTGGGTCGACAGCGCCCCGGCGCGTTTCCCGGACACGGTGCCAAGCGGTGTCACCGCCCTGCCCGCACCCGACATGTCGGCAGCAATGCGGCTGGCCCCGGCCAAGGCTCATCACCTGATCCTGACCTATAGCCACGAAATTGACCTGGCCCTGTGCCATGGGGCGCTCAATCGCGACTTCCGCTTCTGCGGCCTGATCGGGTCAGCCACCAAATGGACCCGCTTTCGCAAGCGTTTGCAGCAGCTTGGGCATTCGGATGCCTGCATTTCACGCATCACATGCCCGATTGGCGAGCCCGGCCTTGGCAAACACCCGCAGGCCATTGCCGTTGGCGTGGCCACTAGCTTAATCAGGGGCGCCGCGCGCGCCGACCTGCACCAGAAGTCCGACCGCGACCTGCGGCACCGCACGGGAGGGAGTGACATGATACTAACAGTCCAACGACGGGAGGACGTCACATGACCGGCACCCCTCTGCTTTCCATCAACAACGTCACCAAGGCCTATCCCGGCGTGGTGGCCAACAGCGATGTGTCGTTCCAGATTCAACCGGGCGAGATCCACGCGCTGCTTGGTGAAAACGGGGCGGGTAAATCGACGCTGGTCAAGATGATCTACGGTCTGGTGCGCCCCGACAGCGGCTCGATGACCTTTCTTGGCGCCCCGTTCGCCCCCCCCGAGCCCCGCGTGGCCCGGTCCACCGGCGTGGCGATGGTGTTTCAGCATTTTTCGCTGTTCGAGGCGCTCAACGTGGCCGAGAACATCGCGCTTGGCATGGAAAACCCGCCGCCACAGCGCGATCTGGCCATGCGCATCCGCGAGGTAAGCGAGGCTTACGGCCTGCCGCTCGACCCGGATCGGCTGGTCGGTGACCTTTCCGCTGGTGAACGCCAGCGGGTGGAAATCATCCGCTGCCTGTTGCAGGATCCCAAGCTGCTGATCATGGATGAACCCACCAGCGTTCTGACCCCGCAGGAGGTGGAGATTCTGTTTCACACCCTGCGCAAACTGGCCGCCGAGGGCACCTCGATCCTCTATATCAGTCACAAGCTGGAAGAAATCCGCACACTCTGCGACGAGGCGACGATCCTTCGGCTTGGCAAGGTGGTGGGCAAATGCACCCCGCGCGATACGTCTGCATCCGAGATGGCCGAACTGATGGTGGGCAAATCGCTGGCCACCCCGGCCCGCGACAATGCCGATCTGGGCGAGGTGATCCTGAAGGTCTCCGGCCTGTCGGTCGAACCGTCCAACCCCTTCGGCACGCCCCTGCGCCATATCGGGATCGAGCTGTGCGCGGGTGAAGTTCTGGGCATCGGCGGCGTCGCGGGTAACGGTCAGGACGAGCTGCTGGCGGCGCTGTCGGGCGAGGTCACCACCGCGCCGGGGACGGTGACGCTGAACAAGGTGCCAATCGGCGACAAGGGCCCCAATGACCGCCGTGACATGGGCATTCTCTGCGCGCCGGAAGAACGGCTCGGCCATGCTGCTGCGCCGGATATGAGCCTTGTGGAAAACGCCCTGCTGACCGCGCGCCAGCGAAAGGGGCTGGCGAAACGGGGCTTCGTCAACTGGGGCGCGACGCGCGGCTATGCCGAAGCAGTCATCGCAGATTTCGACGTGCGCACCCCCGGCCCCGACAATGCGGCGCGATCGTTGTCGGGCGGGAACCTGCAAAAATTCGTCATTGGCCGGGAAATCCTGCAAGACCCGCAGATCCTGGTGGTCAATCAGCCGACCTGGGGCGTCGATGCCTCGGCGGCCGCCGACATCCGGCAGGCGATCCTCAACCTCGCCCAGAAAGGCGCGGGCGTGATCGTCATCAGCCAGGATCTGGATGAGTTGCTGGAGATCTCTGACAACTTCGCCGCGCTCAACGAGGGGCGCCTGTCAAACGTGCGTGCCACGCGCGACCTGACCATGGAAACCATCGGGCTGATGCTGGGTGGGGCGCATGACATGCATGATCTGGACGAGGAGGCGATCCATGCTGAGGCTTGAGAAACGACCCTCGCCATCCAAGGGATGGATTGCCGCGACGCCGGTTCTGGCCGTGGTACTGACAATGATCGCGGGCGGGCTCATGTTTGCCGTTCTGGGCAAGAACCCGTTCGAGGCGATCCGCATCATCTTTTGGGACCCGCTGTTCCATGAAAGCTTTGCCGCCTATTCGCGGCCCCAGCTTCTGGTCAAGGCCGGTCCGCTGATCCTGATCGCCATTGGCCTGTCGCTTGGGTTTCGGGCCGGTGTCTGGAACATCGGGGCCGAGGGTCAGTATATCATGGGCGCCATCGCGGGTGCCTCCTTCGGGCTGGCCTTCTACCCGTCGGAAAGCCCGCTGATCTTCCCCGGTATGATCATCGCCGGGGCGTTCGGGGGGTGGGCCTGGTCGATGATCCCCGCGATCCTGAAAACCCGGTTCCGCACCAATGAAATCCTTGTATCGCTGCTGTTGGTCTATGTGGCCGAGAAGATCCTCGCCTCCGCCGCCGTTGGCTTTCTGCGCAATCCCGAGGGCTCCGGCTTTCCCGGTTCACGCAACCTCAGCCGCATCGAGTCCATGAACAACCCCGAACTGATCCCGGGCACCGGGATGCATTGGGGGGTGGTTCTGGCGTTCATCGCGGTCATCGCGGCCTATGTGCTGCTGAACAAGCATCTTCTGGGCTATCAGATTAAGCTGGCCGGCCAGGCCCCGCGCGCGGCCCGCTTTGCGGGGGTGAACCCCAATAGGCTGATCGTTCTGTGCCTGGGCGTATCCGGCGCGCTGGCGGGTCTTGCGGGCCTGTTCGAGGTCTCCGGCCCCGCCGGTCAGATCAGCATCGACTTCAACGTGGGCTATGGCTTTACCGCGATCATCGTGGCCTTCCTGGGTCGGCTGCATCCCATCGGCATCCTGCTGGCGGGCCTGTTGATGGCGCTGACCTATATCGGCGGGGAACTGGCGCAGCTGATGTTGCAGATCCCTGCCCCGGCGATCCAGGCGTTCCAGGGGATGCTTCTGTTCTTCCTGCTGGCCGTTGACGTGCTGTCGAGCTTCCGCATTCGCTTCAAGAAAGAGAGGGTCGCATAATGGGTATCGATCCAGTCACCCTGATCGTTGCGCTGATCACCGTTTCGACCCCCGTGCTGCTTGCTGCGATCGGAGAGCTTGTCGTCGAAAAAACCGGGGTTCTGAACCTTGGCGTCGAGGGCATGATGGTCACCGGGGCCGTCATGGGCTTTGTTGTCGCCGTCAATACCGGATCGCCAACACTCGGCTTCCTTGCTGGCATGGCCAGCGGTGTCGCGCTGTCGCTGATCTTCGGCGTTCTGACACAGGTTCTGCTGTCCAACCAGGTGGCGACGGGGCTTGCGCTGACCTTGTTCGGGCTCGGCTTGTCGGCCCTTCTGGGCGTCGGCTATCCCGGTTCCACCCCACCGGCTGTGTCCGACCCGTTCCCGGCCGCCATGGCCGAGATCCCGGTCGTTGGGCCGATCCTGTTCGGCCATTCCATGATCACCTATGTTTCGGTCCTGCTGGTCGCTGCGGTCTGGTATGTACTGGGCTATACCAAGACGGGTCTGATCATCCGCGCCGTGGGGGAAAACCACGATGCCGCCCACGCGCTCGGCTACAAGGTGATCCGCATCCGCCTGATGGCGATCATGTTTGGCGGGGCCTGTGCGGGGCTCGGCGGGGCATTCCTGTCTATCGTGCGGGTTCAGAACTGGGTCGACGGGATGACCGCGGGTGCAGGATGGATCGCGCTGGCGCTGGTCGTCTTCGCCAGTTGGAAACCCTGGCGCGCGCTGCTTGGCGCCTATCTTTTCGGCGGCGTCACGGCCCTGCAGCTTCGCCTGCAAGCGGCGGGCATCAACATCCCGGTCGAGATCCTAGCGATGTCCCCCTATCTTATCACCATCGTCGTGCTGGTGATCATGTCCTCGGATAGAAGCCGTGCCGCATTGAATGCGCCCGCCGCTCTTGGCAAGGTGTTCCATGCAACCGGCTAGGAGGGGACATGACTCGCAGCGCGATTCTGCAGGCACTGGATGGGACGCACCCGACCATCGGTCGGGGCATCGCGATCACGCTGCAATTGCTGATCATCGTCTCGGCAGTCGCTATCGCACTGGAAACGGTGCAAAGCCTGCCGCCAATTGTGCGGCAGGTGCTGATCGTCGTGGAGTATTCAGTACTGGCGATCTTCACCACAGAATACCTGCTGCGGCTGGCCTGTTCCCCCAAACCGTGGCGATACGCGGTCAGCTTTTGGGGAATCGTGGATTTCCTGTCGATCGTGCCGGCGATCCTGTTCCTGCTGCCCGACGCGCAATCGATCCGGGCGTTGCGACTTTTGCGGCTGATCCGGCTGCTAAAGCTGTTTCACGCCAGTCACGCGCTGGACCGTCTGGCCCGCGCCTTTCAGAAGAACCGGGACGAGCTGTGGATCTTCAGCTTCATCGCCCTCGTGGTGCTGTATCTGTCAGCCGTGGGCATCTACCATTTCGAACATCAGGCGCAGCCCGATTCCTTCGGATCGATTCCCGCCTGCCTGTGGTGGTCGCTGGCGACGCTGACGACCGTGGGCTATGGCGATGTCTATCCCATCACACTGGCGGGGCGGGCCTTTACCGGGCTTGTGCTGCTGGTCGGGCTTGGGGTGATCGCGGTGCCCGCCGGTCTGATCACCAGCGCCCTTCTGGAAAGTGACCTTGAAGATCCAATAACCGATCTGGACCTAGAAACAGAATATGAAACAGACACCAACAAGGAGACCTGAGAATGAAGACACTTACTAAGTTCATAGCAGTCAGCGCGATGGCGCTCGGCTTTGCCGCACCAGCTATGGCGCAGGACGACCCGACACAGGTCGGCTTCGTCTATGTTGGGTCCGTGGGCGATCTCGGATGGACATACGAACATGACCGCGCCCGCCTGGCCGTGGAAGAGCATTTCGGCGATGCCGTCGAGACCACCTATGTGGAAAACGTGCCCGAAGGTGCCGATGCGGAACGCGTGCTGACGCAGATGGCGCTGTCTGGCGCCGACCTGATCTTCACCACCTCCTTTGGCTACATGGATCCAACCAACGCCGTGGCAGAGCGCTTCCCGAACGTGCGCTTCGAACATGCCACCGGCTATCGCCGCGACCATCCGAACGTGTCCACCTATTCGGCCCGTTTCTATGAAGGCCGCGCCGTGATGGGCCATATCGCCGGGCACATGACCGAGTCGAACATCGTTGGCTACATCGCCTCCTTCCCGATCCCGGAAGTGATCCGTGGTATCAACTCGGCCTTCATTCACGCGCGTGAAGTGAACCCGGATGTCGAATTCCGTATCGTTTGGGCCTACACTTGGTTCGATCCGGCTGTTGAGGCAGAAGCCGCGCAGGCGCTGATCGACCAGGGTGCCGACGTGATCATGCAGCACACCGATTCCACCGCACCGATGACCGTGCTGGCGGAAGCGGGTGCCATCGGCTTCGGCCAAGCCTCTGACATGTACCAGTTCGCGCCTGCACCGCGCGTTTCGGCCATTATCGACGACTGGGGCCCCTACTACATCGCCCGCACCCAGGCGGTGATGGACGGCACCTGGGAAAGCAGTGACACCTGGGACGGCATCGGGCCGGGCATGGTCGGCATCGGTGAAATGACCGATGTGATCCCCGAAGAGGTGCGCGCCACGGCCCAAGCCATGGTCGAGGCCATCGCTACCGGTGAATACCATCCCTTCACCGGTCCGCTGAACCGCCAGGACGGATCGGCATGGCTGGCAGAGGGCGAAGTGGCCGATGACGGCACGCTGGCCGGTATGAACTTCTACGTCGAAGGCATCGTCGGCGACGTGCCGAACTGATCCTTCTTTGGTATGCAAAACGAAAGGCCCGCCCCCATTGGCGGGCCTTTTTCATGTGTCAGCCTGATGCCGAATAAAGGGTGAATGGCTGGGGCTGTCCGGCCTCAACCGTCCGTCCAGGCCAAAATCACCATCCGCGTTGAACGCCATCAGGGGCCGGTTTTGCAGCCCGCCCAGCAACGCCTGCTGTCCCTTCAAAACGCCCGCCAGACGCGTCCGCAGCGCCTGCCCCTCCGCGCCCTCGAAATAACCGTGCACGCTGTGCACCGGCGCGGGCTGATATACGGCGAAGCCCAGATAGCGCAGGGTATAGGCGGTTGGCCACAGCAGCAGGTCGATATCGCCCCCGTTGCCATCAGGTCCGCTTTCGGCGGCGCTGGCCCCGGTGGTCACGCAGAACAGCGCCTTTTTGCCCCGGCAAGACCCGCTGTCAAAGCGCCGGTCGACCGTGTGCAGCGCGCCGTGCAACAGCACCCGGTCGAACCAGCCTTTCAATACCGCAGGCGGCGCGAACCACCAAAGGGGGAAGTGAAGGATGACCAGATCGGCGCGTCGCAGCTTGTCGATTTCACCCGCGACATCGGCCGGGATCGTGCCCGTTCCGACCGCCTCTTCCTGAGCCATCAGCGGATCAAATGGTCGGTCTGCGGCATAGCCCGGGAAATGCGGACGCCCCTCGACCGCGTCAAACCCCATGGCACAGAGATCGCTGACCAGAACGTCATGCCCAAGCGCCCGGCACGCCTGCGCGCTGGCACCGGCCCAGGCCCCGTTGAACGAGCCTGGATCTGGATGCGCCAGAACGATCAGCGTCGTGGTCATGCCCGGCCCTTTCCACGTAGTTCACCCAAAACCTTAATCCGCCCGACCACCGGATGACAGCCCCGCCGCATCTGCCCCCTTGTCTGCCCCGCGCGGCCATGCCACGCATTCGCCATGACATATGACTTCCTCATCATCGGCGGTGGCATCGCCGGCACCTCGGCGGGCGCGCGGCTGTCGCATCTTGGCACCACCCTGTTGCTAGAGGCTGAAACCAGCCTCGCCTACCACGCCTCGGGCCGGTCTGCGGCGCTCTTTGAATCGCAATACGGCCTGCCCGCGACCGTGCAGTTGAACCTCGCCTCGCGCGATTATCACATGACCGCCAATGGCGGCGTACTCAGCCCGCGCGGTCTGATGTTCCTTGCCGGGCCGGGCGAAGAGGACACGTTGGCCCATGATGTCGCGGATATGGGCCTGACACCCATCTCTATCGACGAGGCCATGGCGTTGGTGCCTGCCCTCAACCGCGTCCACCTGCGCGGCGCGGCGCATCATGAGGATGCCTGGGATCTGGATACCGATCTGCTGATCGGAAATTTCATCAAGGAAATGCGAGCCAATGGCGGCGCGGTGAAAACCGGCCAGCGGGTCGATGCGATCTCTCGCACGAACGGTATCTGGCAGGTCAGCGCGGGCGGCGACACCTACGCGGCCCGCCAACTGGTCAACGCCGCAGGGGCCTGGGTCGATATCATCGCCGGGATGGCCGGGATTACCCCCATCGGCATCACTCCTCTGCGCCGGTCGATGGCGCGGATGCCTGCGCCGGGCGGTCATGATCCTTCCGGTTGGCCGATGCTGATCGGCGCGGGCGAAACCTGGTACGCCAAGCCCGATGCGGGCAAGTGGATCGTCTCGCCCGCCGAACAGGACCCCGTGGAC
>ENA-OWNT01003794-OWNT01003794.1-seawater-metagenome-genome-assembly--contig:-NODE-3794-length-13886-cov-3.151857_pt1 | contig 13886 bp, 8 predicted proteins | sample MGYA00238136_ERZ651165 | MGnify/ENA primary metagenome ERZ651165 (study PRJEB26861, sample SAMN08777766) | seawater metagenome | isolation source: coastal seawater | place: USA: Florida | collected...
TCCCGCCGCTGGCGCAGCTCGAGGAGCTGACCGTGCACGCCCCGCAGTCCCTGCAGGTCGACCTCGCCCGCCTACCCCGGCTCCAGCGCCTCACCGCCCACGCCGAGGTGACCAACACCGCCGCGCGCGGGGCCCAGCCGTCCCTGTTCGGGCCGGACGAGGAAGGGCCCGGCAACCTCGTGCACGCCGACCTCGTGGTGCAGGGTCGGGTGCCGCCGGCCGTCTGCCGGGCAAGTCTCCGCGTGCTGCGGGTCCGCCCCGCCGTCCACGAAGCGCTGGCACTCGCCCCCCTTCGAGGGGCCACCGGCCTGCGTCGGCTGGTCCTCGACGGGGTGCGCACCATCGACGACCTCCCCTGGGCGCAGCTCCCGTCGTCCCTCACCCACCTGCACATCGTGCGCCGCACGACCACCACGGCGCCCCTGCACCTGCCCCCGGCGGCCCAGCGGGTGCTCGACGGTCTCGAGGAGCTCGTGCTCGACGGCGTGGGCCTCGGAGAGGTGCGGCTCGGCCGCTGCACCCGCCTGCACACGCTGCACCTGTCGCGCTGCGCCGAGGTTCATGGGCCCCTCCCGGTCGCGCAGCTCCGCAGCCTGAAGGTCGTCGACACGGCCGTGCCGCTGCCCGTGGAGCTTCCCCTCCTGGAGACGCTGCGGGTGCAAGGCCCCGGCCGCACGTTCGAGCTCGCCACCGTCTCGTCGCGCCTCCGGGAGCTCCACCTCGCCCACCTCCACCACGCCGAGCTGACGGAGCTCGGCGCCGCCGCCGACCTCCGCCACCTCGTGCTCGACGACATCGCCCACTTGCACCTCGCGACCGGGCTCACCCTCCCCGCGCTGGAGTCGCTGACCCTGCGGCGTCTGCCCGTGAGCGAGGTCCCCCTGGTCGCCCCAGGGCTCCGTGCGCTGCATGTCGACGATCTCCCCCTGGAGGCGCTGCCCGACGCCGTCGTGCCCGAGCTGTGCATCGCCGAGCTGCACGACCTTCCGCTCACCGACCTGCCCACCTCGTGGCAGCACAGTCCCCTCCAGCGACTCGTGCTCGACCGCCTCCCCCACCTTCGCGCCCTGCCCGCGTGGCTGGCGTCCTGCCGGTCCCTGGAAGTGCTGCGGGCGTGCCACGGCGCCCTTCGGGCCCTGCCGCCCCTCGCGGCGCTCGCCTCCCTCCGCCAGCTGGTGCTCGTCGACCAGCCCCTGGTGATCGACCAGGCCTTCGCCACGAACGTGCGCAGCGCCCCGTCGCTGGTGTGGCTCGAGCTGGCCTGGGCGGGCGGGCACGAAGAGCGCACGCCCGACATCGAAGGCCAGCTGCGGGGGGCTGGCTACCAGCCCCCGGCGCCTGCACCCGCACCCGGGCCACCGTGGGTCGACGACGACGACATCCCGTTCTGATGCGGCGGCAACGCGGCCCCTCGGAACGGGCTGGCACGCTTCCTGCTGCTGGAACAGACCGTCTGGTGCGCTCCGGCCGCTTCCGGGGGGCTCACCCTCCCTCCCTGGGCCAGGTGGCGCGCGAGCCTGTGCCAAATCCCACGATCCCAGGAGCCCAGCATGGCCAACCTCACCGAGCTGCGTGACGCGCTGAAGCGTCGCTTCGCCCACGACCTCAACTCCCTCGAGCGTGGGATGCTCCACCACGAGGCCATCCAGGACATCCAGGGCGACGTGTTCCTCGCCTTGGGGGTCGACGCCGGCGCCCACGAAGACCTCGCGCGCGAAGTCCTGTACGAGGTGATCGGCTTCGGTCCCCTGCTGCCGCTGATGACCGACCCCACCATCTCGGAGATCATGGTCAACGGTCCCACCCGGGTGTTCGTCGAGCGCCTCGGCCAGCGCGACGCCGTGCCCCATCACTTCGAGTCGCCGCGGCACCTGCGCTACGTCATCCAGCGCCTGCTGCATCTGTCCCCGGGGAAGCGGCTCGACGAGTCGTCCCCCATGGTCGACCTGTCGCTCCCCGACGGCACCCGCGTCAACATCGTGACGCCGCCGGCCGCTGTCGGGGGTCCGCAGATGACCATCCGCAAGTGGTCGAACCACTTCGCCGACCTGGGCACGCTCATCGAGGTGGGCACCGTCGACGAGCGCATGGCCACCTTCCTGGCGGCCGCCGTGGCGGGGCGTCAGACCATCCTGGTGTCGGGCGCCGCGGGCACGGGCAAGACCACCCTGGTGCAGGCGCTCTCGGGCCGCTTCCCGGTGACCGATCGGGTGGTCGTCATCGAAGACACCTACGAGCTGCACTTTGCCCAGGACAACCAGGTGAGGCTGCTGTCGAAGCCCGCCAACACCGACGGCGCAGGGGCCATCCTCATCCGCGACCTGTTCCACAACAGCCTGCGCATGAGCCCTGATCGCATCATCCTGGGGGAGATGCGCGGCGGCGAGGCCTTCGACTTCCTGCAGGCCGTCACCTCGGGCCATCGAGGCTCGCTGGGCATCCTCCATGCCTCGAGCCCCACCGAGGCGCTGTACCGCCTCGAGAACCTGGCCGCCCAGTCGGGCCTCCCCGTGCCGATGTCGGTGCTCCGCCAGCAGGTGGCCCACGGCCTCGATCTGGTGGTCCAGATCGACCGCCACGACGACGGCGTGCGCCGCGTCACGGCCATCTCCGAGGTGGGCCGGGTCGACGAGCGAGGAGAGATCGAGGTGCGCGACCTGTTCCGCTTCGTGCCGGCCGGCCGCAGCGACGACGGCGTGCGCGGTCGCTTCCTGCCCACCGGCGTGGTGCCCCAGATGCTCGAGGCCCTCCAGCTGGCAGGGACGGGCCTGGAGCGCGGCCTGTTCACGCCTCCCGAGTAGGCTCGAGGCCCGCGCCGTCGAGCTCGGCCACCCCTGGCTGGGGTGCCGAGCACCCCTTGCCCCCTCTCATTACAAAGGTTGTAGCTAGTGTACGGGCATGTATTCTGCCGGCGACTGGGGACTGCTGCCGGAGGGTGTCGAGGAGGCGCGGAGCGAAGGTTGGTGCGAAGCGCAGGCCGAGGCCGCGCCGCTTCCTTTTTCGGCGGTCAGGGGATGACTCCGATGGTGGCCGTAGACCCCGACCGCGGCGCGACGAAACAGGCGGCATCGGTGTGGTGCGCGATGGTCGAGGGCGCGACGCGGGGCGGTCTACGAGGACGGCGTCGGCCGCTGAGCAACGCGACCGATTCCACCGCCACGCCCGACCGGAACGATGCGAACGGCGCGAGCCCGGCCCTGGTGCCGAGCCGCCGTGAGCCGGGAGGCCTTCGGCCCAGCATCCCCATGCCCCTTCCCCGACGAATCCCGCCCCGGCACCCGAAAGCGAAGCGCCGAACTTGCCCACCAACACCACCACCAACACCAACACCCACACGAAGCCCTGGCACCGACCGACACCTCCGAGTCCGTGACCTCCGCCGACGGAGGCCCGCGCTGCCCCGTAGTTCCTCCCTGCCGAGCCCTCCGCCGGTGCTCGGAGGTGCCGATTCGCGTGGGCTGGGGTGCCCAGCCGAGGTGAATCTGCCCTGGCCGTGAGCCCAGCCAGGTCGAAGCTGCTCAGTCGGCCGTCTGTGGAGCGCGCGGCCGACGATTATCGACGTTTCGTCGTGGCGCCGGTCGTCGCGGAGGCACCGAGGGGCAGGTTCGACCCCGCTGGGGGTCGGGGAGGTGCCGATTCGCCTGGGCTGGGGTGCCCAGCCGGGGTGAATCTGCGCTGGTCGTAGGCCCTGCCACGCTGCTCACCGCGCCCTTCGCGCGGGAGCCGTGCGAGGGCGTCGGCCGCTGAGCTGGGCCCGCCGAGCCGCCGGCCGCCGCGGTCCTCGGCCCATCTCCACCCTGTCGTTTCCCCTGGAGCCGTCGCCCCTTCGCCCGAAAGCGAAGCGCCGAACTTGCCCACCACCACCAACACCAACACCCACACCTACACGAAGCCGTAGCACCGACCGACGCCTCCGAGTCCGTGACCTCCGCTCCGCCATCACCACCGTCAGGGACCGCCGAGCGCCAGCGTCAGCAGCGTCATGGCCAGCCCCCCACGGTAGTAGTCGTCGACGGTGACCAGCGGAGTGAAGCCGATGGCCTCGTACAGCGGCCGCGAGCCCGAGCCCGCGACGCAGTGCACGAACACTCGGTGGGCGCCCGCCCGCCGAGCCGCCGCGATGCGGGCGCGAGCCAGCGCCGTGCCGACGCCGCGACGACGAACCTCGGGATGGACGGCCAGCGCGGTGAGCACCCAGTCGGCCCCACGCGCCCGGACCACCAGGCCTGGCGGTGCCTCGACGCGGAGGGGAAGCCCGACGGGGTGATCGGGCACGTCGAGCAGGCGGCGGGTGGTGGGCTCGAGGCTGCCGAGGAGCGTGTGCAGCGCCAGCGACGCGTCCCAAGGGGGCCGGCTCCACGGCACAGGCCTCTTGGCCGGTCGGAGCGACCTGCGGGTGACGCCGCGATGCCAGCAGCCGAAGCCCACGAGGCTGCCCTCGAGCTCGGCCACCAGCGTGCACTGTCGGAGCTGGCGGACCGCGCCGCCGGTCGACGCGCCGTAGCGACGGAAGGCGAGGCGATGCAGACGCTGGAGCTGCGGGCCCTCGCCGTGGCGCGGTCGGCGGATCTCGAGGCTCACGCGCGCAGATTCAGTACTGGATCGACGCGGAGATCTCGTCGAGCGCCATGTACCGGGGGATTCCCTTCGCCGACAGCGACGCCTCCACCTGGCGCAGGTCCTCCTTGAAGCGATCGGCCGCCTGGCGCAGGGGCAGCTCCCGGAACTCGTAGGTGCAGTCCATGAGCGTGGACAGGTTGTGGGGGACGAAGAACAGCATCTCCGCGAGGTGCGCGCGGAACAGGTCGCCGCGGGTGACCAGGTCGTCGGGGTCGAAGGTGGTGGTCTTGGCGGTGGGCGGCGCCACGCGCAGGCGCAGGCAGTGCTGGTAGGGGCCGATGTCGACGCCGAACACCTGGTGATCGACGGCGTGCGCGACCGTCACGTCCCACAGGAAGCCGGCGAGCACGCTGGCGAGGAGCTTGGGGTCCTTCGACACGTCCTGGCCCGCGGCGAAGCCCTTGATCCACCGCTGGATGTAGCGCCCCCACGCCGCCACCACCGGGTCGTCGACGCCGATCTCGTCGGCCACGGCGCGGGCGAAGGTGAGGAACGGCGCGTAGTAGGCGTCGAGGAAGGCGAGGTAGGTTCCTTCGGGCTTCGCCGGACGCTCGATGTAGTCGTACTCGGGGTAGGCGCTGTTGCCGACGATGCCCTGGTAGCCGGCGGTGAAGAACGACATCATCCCGCCCGACGCGCGCGCGGTGAACGGCGCGTAGGGCACGCGCTCGGGGTGCTCGGAGATCACGGAGCCCGGGTTGTTCAGCACCGCGTTGTTCAGCGCCAGCTGGTAGGCGAGGTGGGGCTTCAGCAGGCAGAACAGGGGGTGGGACGTGGGCACCGCCGTCTTGGTGATGGCGTTGACCGAGTCGAAGGGGAAGTGCAGGTTGGGGTGCACCGTGAACAGGATGCCGTAGGCGGCGGCCTGCATCACGAAGTACTTCGCGAGCTGGTAGGCCGGGTCGGAGGGCTCGAGGAGCAGCTGCTGCTGCAGCAGGTAGATGCCCGCGATCGACATCGGGCCGCCGTCGCCCTCCTCCCGCACCAGCATCACCGACGGCGCCACGTACATCCCCGGCAGGGGCTGCACTCCGCCGATGGGGGTGAAGTCCATCTTCCACCAGCGGGTGTCGGGACCCGCCGAGGTGAGCAGCGGCGCGAAGTTCGTCGCGTCCACCGGGTCGAGGGTGGGCACGAGGAAGCGCGTGTACACCCCGCGGAGCATGAGCTGCGCGAAGGCCGCGTCGTCGAGGGCGTCGTAGCGCCCCTGCTTGAGCGTGCGCCACAGGGCCACCGGCCACTTCAGGAGCAGATCGCGCACGTAGCGACCACCGATCCGGCGGTTCCAGCGGCGCTGCTCCTTCTTGGGGATGTGCACCACCGCCGGGGCCTTGCCCTGGGGATGGTCGGGCGAGGGCTGGGGCCAGGGCCCGAGGCGTCGGTACAGGTAGTCGTCCTGCGTGTACTCACTCATCGCGCACCTTCCAAACCATCGAGGGTACGCAGAGTGTCGTCCAGGGCCTGACGTGGTGTCAACGCGCCCGTCTCAGCTGCAGGACAGCCGCCCGCCGCGCACGACGCAGCGAAGGTCGCCACCGGTCTCGGGCACGTCGACCCGGGCCGTCATGTCGACGGTGCCCGACAACGTGATGTCGCAGGTGCCGGGGGTGGCGTCGAAGCGGGCCACCGTGTCGGAGCCCGACAGTGACTCGGTCCACCGCCCCCCGGGGCAGGACAGGCTGACCTCGGCGATGGGGATGTCGGCGTCGACCTTGACCTTGTAGGCCACCGGGGACGAGGCCTCGACGTAGTCGGGCAGCTCGAAGTCGCCGCAGCGGGTGCGGATGAGGCCGTTGACGTAGCCGATCTCGGCGTCGTCGCTGACCAGCGCCGCCCGGCGGGCGTAGGCGTCGAGGGCCGAGCCGCAGGCGTCGCCGCCCATGGCCTGCTCGGTGAGCAGGTCGGTCCAGGCCATCAAGGCCTTGCCCTTGCGCACGTTGTGGGGGTCGGCGTCGAGCATGTCGCCCACGGTGGTGCGGAACACCCGCTTGGCGGGCTCGCCGGTCTGGGCGTCGCGGTAGCTGACGGTGAGCGTGACCTTGTCGCCGCGCTTGGGCTTGCCGTCGATGGCCAGGTCTTGCAGGAACACCTGCGAGGTGCCCGCGTAGTAGTGGATGGGCTGGATGTCGGCCTTGTTGGTGCTGGCCTCCTCGCCGTAGAAGCGCTCCATGGCCAGGCTGTCGGGCAGCTGCAGCTCGAAGTGCACGTCGTGGGCGATGGTCTGGACGAGGGAGGGGAAGCCCACCCCGAAGACCCGGTCGACCACGGCCTCGGAGCCCAGGTAGACGTAGGCGCCCTTGCCCTTCTCGGTGAGCATGTCGAGGATCTTGTCGTTGAAGTCCCGCCCCACGCCCACCCCGGTGAGGCGGATGCCGTCGCCCTCGTAGGCCTTGGCGATCTCGGTGACGGTGTTCGGGTTCACGTCGCCGGTGTTCAGCATGGCATCGGTCAGGAGCATCATGCGGCGGTTGCGGTGCCGGGTGTCGCGATGGCTCTTGGCCACGCGGTAGCCCTCCCGCAGGCCGAGATCGAGGTCGGTGCCGCCCTCCGGGCGCATGTTGTCGATGGTCTGGGCGAGCAGGCTGGGGTCGTCACGGCCGACCACGTAGTTCTCGAGCGGCACACACTTGGTGTCGTCGAACAGCACGACATCGAGGCGGTCGCCGCTCTTCAGCTGGTCGGCCATCTTGCGCAGGCCGCGCTTGGTGTACTCCATGCGGCCGTCGGCGGACATCGAGCCGGAGCGGTCGACCACCACGGTGAGGTCGAGGGGCTCGGGGTCGGGGGTGGCGCCCTTCACGGCGAAGGCCACCTCGAGGGTGTCGCCGTCCTGCTCGGCGCTGGCGAGCACGTCGAAGGCCTGGTCGGCGTCGGGAGTGACGGTGTCGAAGCTGAAGTAGTTGAGCAGCTCGTGGGGCCGGATCTGCGACACCGGGAAGCTGACCTTGTTCTTCACGGCGTAGAGCAGGCGCTGGGCGCTGGCGAGGCTCATGCTGTCGTCGTTGGACAGGAAGATGGTGGCGCCCCAGTCCATGGTGGGACCGCGGCTCGGCTTCGCCTCGAGGCGCTTGTCGCTGTCGCGGGAGCGGTCGTCCTCGAGCTCGGGCTCCGGCTCCGGCTCCGGCGCCATGTCCATCGGCGCCTCGGCCTCCTCGGCCATGCCGAAGGCGTCGTCCATGTCGCCGCCCTCGTCGGCGAGCCCGACCGACTGCTGGTAGGAGCGGCCGCTGGGGATGGCCTGCAGGAACTCCTTGGTGAGCTTCTGGCCCTGGGAGGGTGCGGGGGCCGGCGCCGGGGGCGGGGGAGGAGCGGCGGCCGACGGCGCCCCACCGGCCCCCTTGGGCTTCGACTTCTTCATCGGACGGGGCCGCGCAGCCCCCGTGGTCGCTGGCGCCATGGGCGCCGAGGCCATCCGCTCTTCCTCCTGCAGTTGCTGGAAGCAGGACGGGCGGAACACCACCTCGCCCTCGGGGTACGCGTCACGCGCCGTCGCCTGGGACCCGGTGAGGGTGACGGCCGCGGCAGGGAGCAGGGCGAGGGCAGCGAGAAGGGAGCGTCGCATGTTGGGTTCTCCGATGAGGTCGTCGCAGGGAGGTCGCGGGGTTCGTACGCCCGGCCAACGCCCTCGGTCGCCCCGAGCTTACAGCCACGGATCGAACGACGATCGTCCGCAGACCCCGCGTGCGTGACCTCGGCGTGTCTCGGGGGAGTGCAGGTAGGTCCGAGGGCGCATACAGTGCGGGGGATGGAGACCTCGATGCACAGCTTCGCCCCCGCACGAACCCTGTTCCCCGCGCTTCTCGCCACCGCCTTGCTCGGCGCCTGCGCCTCCGATGGCCCGTCCATCCGGAACCTCTCGCCCGAGATCAGCGTGGTGCCCACGGCCGAGGCGGGGCTCGACTTCGGCGAGGTCATCGTCACCCAGTCCGGCACCGCCGAGCTGTTCATCACCAACGCCGGCCGCGCCGGGCTCGATGTCACGGTCGACCTCAGCGGGGATGCCGCGTTCACCATGTCCAGCGAGTTCGACGGTGAGCTCGAGGTCGGGGTCGACGACACCCTCACCATCCCGCTCACGTTCACCCCCGACAACTTCCTCGACTACACCGCCGAGATCCTGGTCACGTCGAACGACGAGCAGACCCCCGAGATCACCCTGGCTGTCACCGGGGTCGGGGTCGACGCCCCCATGCCCGACATCGAGGTCACCCCCCTCACGATGGACTTCGGCGAGGTCAACGTCGGCGACCTGGCCCCCGTGCAGTTCGCCACCGTGCGAAACGTCGGCCTCGACGACCTCACCCTGGGCTCCATGACCCAGTCCGGCAGCCCGGCCTTCACGGTCCTCACCGATCCCTCCGGCCAGGTCCTCACCCCCGGCGGCGAGACCCAGGTCATCCTGCAGTACATCCCCCTCAACGACTCCGGCGACAACGGGGTGCTCACCTTCCCCAGCGACGACCCGGACGAGCCCGAGGTCAGCCTCAACCTGCTGGGCAACGGCGGCGGCGACTTCGCCTACCCCGAGGCCATCATCGACTGCCCGCTCACCGTGTTCATCACGGGCCCCGAGTACATCAACCTCGACGGCCGCGCCTCGAACGACCCCAACGGCCTCGACCTCTCCTACACCTGGGAGCTCCTGAGCAAGCCCGATGGCTCCGCCTCCGAGCTGTCCTTCGTCGACACCGAGCAGGCCGAGGTGCCCATGCTCATCGACCTCGCGGGCCCCTACGAGGTGCAGCTCACGGTCACCAACGAAGAAGACACCCCCTCGGTCCCCACCAAGTGCGGCATCATCGCCATCCCGGAAGACAACATCCGGGTCGAGCTCATCTGGGACGGCCCCACCTCCGACCTCGACCTCCACCTCGGCGAGACCCGGGATGTGGAGCTGTTCGATCCGGGCGACGCCAACTGGTGCAACCAGTCCCCCAACTGGGGCAACAACGGCTCCGACGACGACCCCCGCCTCGATATCGACGACCGCGGCGGCTACGGCCCCGAGAACATCAACCTGCTCGATCCGGTCGACGGTGAGTACCCCGTGCGCGTGCACTACTTCGACGACAACAACGACGACCTGGTCACCGCCACGGTCACGGTGTGGTCGAAGGAGTTCGAGCTGTACAAGGGCAGCAAGGTGATGGCACGCGACGAGGTGTGGGACGTAGGCCAGGTCAACTGGCCCGACGCCAACTTCGCCGAGTTCGACACGCCGCTGTACGACGCCCCACGGCGTAGCTGCCCCTGAGCGCCGCGCAGGTCGCCGCGAGTGCGCGGGTGCCCCTGCGATAGACTCCGCCCATGCCACCCGACAGCACCGCCCCCACGCTGATCCGCGCGACGACCGCCGAGGGCGACACGCTGCTTCGGGCCCCGCGGGCCGACGACGAGACCGCCGAGGCCGCGCAGCTGATCGGCGACTCTCCCCGCTACCGCCTCGATCGCTGCCTCGGCAGCGGCAGCTTCGGCGCCGTGTTCGTGGGCACCACCCTCGATCGGGGCGACACGCCCTCCCCCGAGCGTGTGGCCGTGAAGGTGTTCCACGGCGAGCTGCCCGACGCCCAGCGCAGCCATGTGCTCCGCCGCGAGCTGTCGAGCCTGCGGGCCATCCGCTGCCGGCGCATCCCCACGCTGTTCCACGCCGATCTGCAGGCCACGCCGCCCTACCTGGTGATGGAGTACTTCGCCCACGGCACCCTCGAAGATCTCCGCCAGCACGGGCCCCTGGCGGCCGCCGACGCCACCGAGCTGCTGCGCTGCCTGCTCGAGGCCACCGACGCAGCCCACCAGGCCGACGTGCTGCACCTCGACATCAAGCCCGCCAACGTGCTCCTCGACGGAGCCGGCGGCTACGTGCTCACCGACTTCGGCATCTCCCAGGCGCCGCGGGTGCGCCTGTCGCTGGCCGGCCTGGGGAGCAGCGGTTGGCAAGCGCCGGAGCAGGAGGTGGCCGACCTCACCCACTTCGACCTGCGCACCGACCTGTTCGGCGTGGGCGCCACCGTGTGGTCGGCGCTCACCGGGATCGACCTGGCCGGGCCCGCCGGCCGCCTCCTCCGCGGCCGCGCACGCGACTCGCCCGTGGTGTTGCCGCCGATCAGCGCCGTGGTGGCCGTCGACGCCGATCTCGAGCAGCTGGTGATGTCGCTTCTCGCCCGCGACCCCACCCACCGCCCGGGAAGCGGCGCCGAGGTTCTCGCCAAGCTCGGGGGCACCGGCGAGGCGCGGGCGCTGCCGGGAACCGAGGTCGATGCCGACGAGGCGCTGCAGGTGATCGACGCCATCGTCGACCCGCTGGTCGCCAAGCTGTTCGAAGGAGAGCAGCGCGGCATCCGCCGTCTGCGCGACGGCGAAGCCCTGTGCCGACAAGGCGAGGTGTCGCACTACGCGTTCACCCTGGTGAGTGGGGCCCTTCGCGTGGAGCGGCACGGCGAGCCGCTGGCCCGCGTCGACCGGGAGGGCAGCATCGTCGGCGAGATCGCCGCCCTCACCGGCGCGCCCCGCAACGCGAGCCTCGTGGCCGAAGGTGAGGTCTATGTGCGCTTCATGAACGCCGCGCAGCTCGAGAACCTGGTCACCGCCAACCCGGCCCTGGCGGTGCGTCTCATCCGCACGATGGCGGGACGACATGGGTCGTAGCAGCGCTGGGCCGCCGGTCCTCTTGGTGTAGACTCCCGCCCATGTTCGCCCTGCAGGATGGCCGCTACCGCGTCGACACACTCCTCGGTCAGGGGGAGCTCACCGAGGTGTGGTCGGCCCACGACTCGCTGCTCGAGGGTCCTCGGGCCATCAAGCTGCTCAAGGCCGACCTCCGGGAAGACCTCGTGGCCCGCCAGCGCTTCCTCACCGAGGCGCGCTCGCTGGCCCGGGTCACCCACCGCAACGTCATCCGCGTCTACGACATGTTCCACGGCGACCGTGGCCCCGCGCTGGTCACCGAGCTCGCCCGCGGGCGGGTGCGCGACGTGGAGCCCGCCTGGCCCCTGGCCGGGCGCCGTGCCGGAGAGGTGGTGATCCAGGTGCTGGCCGGCCTCGGCGTGCTTCACGGACTGGGCATCGTGCACCGCGACCTGCGCCCCGACAACCTGCTCACCAGTCGCACCGGGGCCGTCCTCATCGCCGACCTGGCCTCCGCACGCCTCGAGGGCGAGAGCCGCCTGATGAAGACCGAGATCGGCGACCAGCTGGGACTGGCCCTCTACGTGGCCCCCGAGGCCCGCAGCGATCCGCGCCGCGCCACCGCCGCGTCCGACGTGTACAGCGCCGGGGCGGTGCTCTACGTGCTGCTCACGGGCAACGCGCCCCCCGACCTGTCGCTGCTCGACATCGACGACCGCATCCTCAACCGCCTGCCCGAGCACTTCCGTCCCATCGTGAAGCGGGCCACGGCGCGCAAGCCCGAAGACCGCTTCCCCAGCGCCGGCGCGATGCGCGACGCCCTGCAGCGCGTCCAGAACGAGTGATCGACGACCTCGTCCTCCAGTTCGACACCCGCAGCCTCGCGGTCCTCAACGGAGCCCTCGCCCTGGTGATGTTCGGCGTGGCCCTCGACCTGACGGTGGGCGACCTCAAGCGCCTCGCCGCCGACCCCCGCGGTCCCGCGGTGGGCCTGCTCTGCCAGTTCGTGGTGCTGCCGGCGCTGGCGTGGCCGCTGGCGATGCTCACCACCGACACGCCCAGTGTGGCCCTGGGCCTCATCCTCGTGGCCGCCTGCCCGGGGGGAAACATGTCGAACGTGCTCACCCAGCTCGCGGGCGGACGGGTGAGCGTGAGCGTGGGGATGACGGCGGTTTCGACGCTGGCCGCCACGGTCACCACCCCGTTCCACCTGGCGCTGTGGGGGGGCATGCACCCGTCGACCGCCGCGCTGGTGCAGGAGGTGGCCCTCGACCCGCGCCAGGTGATGGTGGCGGTGGCCTTCGTGCTCGCGCTGCCGTGCACCCTGGGCATGGCCACCGCCCACTACGCTCCCAAGGTGGCCGCACGCCTCCGCGCCCCCATGCGCTGGCTGTCGCTGCTGTTCTTCGCCGTGGTGGTGGTGGGCGCCATCGTCGCCAACCGAGGCGCTTTCGGCGAGGCCCTGGGGTCGGTGTTCGTCCCCGTGGCCATCCTTCACGCCACCGCCCTGGGGCTGGGCTACGGCGCGGCCCGGCTCGCCCGGCTCCCCGAGCCCGACCGGCGGGCGGTGGGCATCGAGGTGAGCATCCAGAACACCGCCCTGGGGCTGGCGCTGGTGTTCACCTTCTTCGACGGGCTCGGAGGCATGGCCGCGGTGGCCGCATGGTGGGGCCTGTGGCACCTGGTGGCGGGCGGAGCGGTGGCGTGGTGGTGGAGCCGCCGTTGATCAGTTCGGCACGAAGCCCGATACCGGAATGCCGTCGACGTACTGCGTGATCGGGCCGCCCGTGGGCGCAGGCGCGGACGGGAGCCAGGCGCCCGTGGTGTCGTGGATCCGGTAGCAGGAGTCTTCGTTGCCCCACGCGACCCCGGTGGGACTCGCGTTGCCGGTGCCGAGGCGCGCGTAGAAGCCGTAGAGGTAGGGCTCGATGTCGGTCGAGAAGTTCAGCGGACCCGTGTAGCTGGCCTCGAAGTCGGTCGTCATCTGGGTGTCTTCGGGGCCGAACGCCACCCCGGTGATGTTGCTGGTGACGACGTCGAGGGGGTCGATGTCGTTGCCGGTGCCGCCCCAGTCGATGCCCTCGCAGTTGGTGAGCGACTGGTTGTTCTGCAGGTTGAGGTCGTAGGCCTCGTACATGCCGGCGGCCCAGCCGCTGTTCGGCACGTGCGTGGCGACGCGATCGAAGTCCCACAGGGCGAGGCAGACGGTGTTGTTCCCGTTGAGGAAGTAGAACACGATGACCGCCGACACGTCGCGGTAGGACGACAGCTTGTCGTCCCAGATCGTGTAGTCCTCGGGCGTTCCGCCCTCGATGTAGGTCTGGACGAGCACCTGCATGCGGTCGACGTCGGGGTAGGACGTGAGGTAGGCCGGCTGGTAGGGCGTGATGTCGACGTCGGGCGGCGGCGGACAGGTGGGCGGCGTGCCCGTGTCGGTGGGCGTGGTGGCCGTGTCGGTGATCACGGGGGTGCTCGTGTCGGTGATCACCAGCGTGCCCGTGTCGGTGATCGTCGTGTCGTCGTCGTCGTCGTCGCCGAAGGTCAGGGTGTCGTCGTCGTCGTCGTCGTCGCCCGTATCGTCGTCGTCGTCATCGTCGCCGGTGTCGTCGTCGTCGTCGTCGCCGGTGTCGTCGTCGTCGTCG
>ENA-OWNT01003795-OWNT01003795.1-seawater-metagenome-genome-assembly--contig:-NODE-3795-length-13875-cov-4.541818_pt1 | contig 13875 bp, 10 predicted proteins | sample MGYA00238136_ERZ651165 | MGnify/ENA primary metagenome ERZ651165 (study PRJEB26861, sample SAMN08777766) | seawater metagenome | isolation source: coastal seawater | place: USA: Florida | collected...
GGATCGCCTCCTGGTGGCCCCCCACACATTTCTGCCCATGCGTTCACTGCCAGTGGGCTCCCTACCAAAGGAAGCAGTTTCTCCGACGATGCCGGTGCTCTCGTGCGGGCATGGAACTACACAAGTGAAACTCCAGCGACGCAAGCACACCGCAACGGCACCCACCAGTGCGTACTTTGAAGCATTCGCCAACGTTTTCTTTTGTACTCGTCTGAACATATTTTGTGGTTTGTGTGTGATGTCCTTGAAACGAACATGCGATGCGCAGGTTTGAACTGTTGGTCCAGGGATTTCGATGGCCTCTGGCAATATCCACCCTCGAGAATTTCGAAGCCTGCTTTGTACAAGTGGCGCTGAAGCCACTCGCCGCGAATCGAGCAGATGACGGCATTGGAACGTCACAACAGCGACGTAGGGTGCTGGCACGAACGCTGCCTGCACGGCTCTGTCACTGCCCGCAATTCCCGGATGCTCTGGTGGTGGAAATCTTGCGCAGCGACTTCGAGGAAGGGGCGAATCTAGAGTTCTCTGTGTTTTTGCTTCCCACAATCAATTCCCCCACTGATTTTACCGTCGCGGAACTGGCTCGCTTTTCCTTGGACGTGCAAACATTTGCAACGCTTCCTGGAAACTCTGCTGTGCAACTTGAGTCCCGTAACTGGGACGGCTGCCTGCAGGTCGCAATGCTGCAGCCGCTGTACACTGTCTGGCCCACACTTAGGGGTCGATGGAGAATGGCGCAATCATACCGCGTGGCAAACGTCCTGGCGAGGGAAGAGTGTGTCGAGACCATATTCTCTTTCTTGGTCCCGATGAAATATATGACTTTGCGATGCGCCGAAATGCACAAGTGGTTAGACAAGCGCAACACTGCCGCACGGCGCGAAGAAAAGAGGCGCAAAAAGCGCAGTGCTGAAAATGCAGCTCAATTTCTCCTCAGTCCCAAAGCTCGCGCCACACCGGATAGTCCCGCCACAGCATCAACGAAAGCCCAAGCACTCGCCGCCGCTGCCGCGCTTGGAGAACTGTCCATGCAGCAAGAAATTGCCATGGTTCGTCCTCCGCGCTATGCGCATTGAATTTCGAGTTTGTCCCGTGTCTCCTAATATCGTGATCCTGCTGCTTGTTGCTCCGCTGTTGGCTCAATTAGGCGATGACACGCTCTGATCATGCTCAGCACAAAACACAGCGCCACCACTTTTTGGACAAGTTTAAGCATATTCTGCAGCACCGATACGAGGCTGCGGTGGAAAACTGCACAAAATGCTACTTGTCGCGATCAGCGCGCGCCCGCGCCTCCACTGAAAAAGAGCAAGTTGACCGGCAATGTGTTCCCATCAATCTTCATCTTCAGATTTTTTCGGTGTTTGATATTGGGCCCGGCTTTAGTAACCATCGGCATCGCGCGCCTACCCGTCTCTTCGCGGAGAACGAGAGTCGTGATGACAGTTCTGCAGAAGCTGATCCGGCGCCGGCTTCCTCGCCGTCGACGCCGAGCAGCGCGCTGCGTAAACGCGTCGTCAGCAGCTACGAGATGCCCCGCTTATCAGGAACTAGCCGTTCACAAGTGCCGGCATACACATGTCTACAACCGAAAAAGGAGCATCCTCCCGTCAGTGTGCTAAGGCCCAGGGTGCAGTACCACACAGTCACTTGGGGAGCCCCGTGTTCGCATCACGATGGGTTTTCCAAGTATGGTGGGGGTGCTTCCCTCATTCACAAGCAAGTGCAAGACTTGAACGCAAGGCTAACTTCCAAAGACAATGAGGTGAGAGCCTGCTGCATTACTGCAGTCGCCGCGAGCGTTCGCTGTAATGCATCTGCGCTGTGTCTGTTGCAACCCTGCTAGCTGCGCGAAATGGATGAAACGCTGACGCAGATCGGGAAGAAGGTGCAACAGATCCGTAAGCAAATCAGTGACAAACGCCTCGTTCATGACGCGGAGTGTCGCGAGATCGATAGGCTGCAGGTATGTATTGTTTGAAATGCATTTTTGCACGACTCGTCTCAACCTCGTGTTGTCGCCGGCGGTCAGGGAATCGGCACGGAATCCGCGGGTGGAGAACGCACAGTTGCCGTGATGGGAGGATCTGGGATTGGCGCCCGTGATGTTGGGAACACGGTCCGTCAATGTCAGTTGAGATTCTTAGGAAAAGTGGCTCAGCGAAAGTTGTTCGGTCGATTGGAGCACCGATGGTGCGTGTTGGCGAAAGGGATGCTGCGGCTTTTCAAGCGAGATCCGAACCAGCATCCAAACGACAAGCCGACGCTCGAGGTGTGTGTGCAAACTTGTTTCGCAACTGGCTCCCACGTGTTACCGTCTCAGCCATCACCTTGTCGGCACGCTAGGTTCCCATTGCGGGTTTTCGAGTGGAAAGATCGTCAAATCATCCCGGCGGCAGCTCTGCGCCCAACAGCGCGCCCAACAGTCCCGGCTCTCCCAAGCCCACGTCTGGAAGCGGTGGAGCTACAGGTGTCAGTAGTGGAAGTGGCATAGGAGCGGGGGTCGTGCAACAGGCTCTGCAGTCCAACGGAGCACCATTGCGCAAAACAACAGCCGCAGAGCGAACGTTCAAATTGGTACACATGTACAAGCCGCGCTCGACGCTGCAATTCATTTGTGGCACAGATGCTGGTCTCCTACAATGGATCGGCCCAATTGCAAACGAACTGGATCAGCTGTGCTTGAAGGTTGACGGCCGCAATCGTTCCGCAAACGAGCTGATGAAGCTCGATGAAAACTTGCAACGAATGGAAGCCCGATATGTGCAAAAAGAATCTGAGCTTGTGCAATTACGCAGTGTTCGGGACGCGCTGTTTTGGGAGCGGGAATCGCTCGTTCTGGAACTGCAAGTGCGCGAGGACAACAATGTTTCCCAAGCACTGACGGCTGTGGTGGTGGCCTTTCTCAGTTACCTTAATGTTCTTGTCGAAATGGGGGAGAACGGTCGGGGTTATATGGTTGCGCTGGCAAAATGTGGCTTCCTCGTGCAGCAAGAATGCTTACTCAGCACGCACGGCAAGGAGAAAGGTGGGTCACTTTTAACCTAACTACGCGTAACCCTAGTTTATTGCACTGTGTTGGTTCACTGACAGAAGTCCCCATTGTTTCTTGTAGGCATGCTGGAAGATCAACAAAGTGCAACCGGTAAACTCCGCGCGTTTGCCTTTAAGTTGTCACGCAGCAAAAAAGACATCGTTCTTGACGATCCAAAAGACTCAGTGCGCTCGACGTTCCTCGATTGGATTCAAATTGTGAGAACCAAGCAACCAGCACCACACTCCAAAGAGTGTCCGATACCTGGAAGCAAGGTCAATGAAACCTTAGAGCCGTTCACCGTCAAAACGGTGCTGCTGAAACTGCCGCCTGCGCTATTCGATAAGCTCGCACCAGAACTCAGAGACGGCCGCCAAATTCCGTTACGAACTGTTATGTTTGCTCAAGGCATCAATGAATTCCAAACAATGCAAAATACTCTGGGGACAAATGCATTGCAGAAGGAGCTGAACAAAGAATCCGTATTAATGCTGCACCAATACTACCGCCAATGGACAGAAACAATGACCGACTTCGCGATGCAGCTGCAACGACGTTTGGCTGGAATTACGGATGACGCGCCGGGGACAGATCATGGCAGGAGCGACTCAACTGGATCAGCTGATCAGAAAGAAGCCAACTCGGCTGAAACGAATGGCCAAATTACTATTGTCTGTCCCGAAGGAATTTCCGCCGGCCAGCAGGTGACGATCAAGTTACAAAGTGGGCATTCGTACATGGTCACCATTCCTGCCGGAATTCGTTCTGGCGATGAGTTCGCAGTCAACTTCAGTTCGACAAGCGGCGATGAAAACGACACCAGTGATGCAAATGGCAGCAACGAGGAGAGCGACTCCGCAACCCTGCCTCCGGCCAACAGTTCCACGGATGCCGCCGATGCTGTAGACCCCTCGAACGGCACCACGCCGGCTCACGGTACATCGGAAACCACGTCGGAGCCATCCGCGCCACAGGATGTCGGTGGCACAAACACCGAAATTGATGCCAACGTCGGTGACAATCAGCAGACAAAACCCGAACAATCGGTAGCTCCTGTGTCGGAGGACCCGCAGCCTGCGAATGTCCAGTCAGATACCCAGCAAGCTGATGCCCAACCAGCTGATGCGCAGCCGGCACAGGACCAGTCGGCAGATCCCCAGCCATCAGATCCGGGATTGCCACAACCGCAGGTGTCAGGCGAAACCGGCACAGATACTGAAACAATAGTGGAGGAATCCAACGGGCAGGACGCGGCGGAGACCCACCATGAAGACGAAGTGACACAGACGGCCTCTGACTCCAACGCCACGGGCGGGTTCGCGTCATCGATCGATGAGCTCACAGAGGGCTTGTCTGAGTCACCATCCCGCCGAGCCACAGTCCATGCCATTTCTACGATGATTCAAACTCTTTTGAAGAAGGTTCACATTGCTCTGCGCTCGTGTTCACCTTTTGTGCAGCACTTTCAAACTGAGTTGCTTTGTTTTGCATGTGAAAGGCATGGATCCTGATGCACGAGTTGCAGCGTTCCGTGGACGACGAGGGTGCTGGGGACTCCACCAAACGATACGAGTTGCTGCTACTCTCGAGTGACGTCGCTCGAGTGTTGGGTGGTGGTGCGTTTTAAACTTGTCATTCCTTTTGACTGCCAGTTTGTCGCTGGTAACAATCCGCTGTCATCGTGTACGTAGGTCGACTAACAAACTGCAAGTCTGGCAAGGACCGTACCGGCATGAGTGTTACGTTGGAGCAGGCACGCTCACCTGTGCGTGTTGCTTTCGTCAATTCAAATAGCGGTTGACAGGAGTGCGTGGTCGTGGTGCATATTATGTAGGCACGGGCTCTTGGTCAGCCGCGGCCGCCAATGGAGACGCATTCCCTTGCCCTGTGTTTAACCATTCCGGCAGATAAAGCCCCGCTCCCGCGCAGCTTAAGCTCCGGCAGCACTGGCAGCGGGGGTGATAGTGACCCTTCTTCGCCGTCAATGAGCCGTACCTCCTCTTTGCGGGACGGTTCTGGTGGAAAGGCACAACCCGACGTTATCCTCAAGCGCATCACTCTTGACCCAACACTTTGCTGGAGCGTACGACTTTCGAGAGTCCGTTTTCGAAGTGCGCGTTTGATGAAAATGGTAAGGCAAGCCAAGACAGAGGTATGAGTGTGCTCTTGATCAATGTTTCGTTGCTGTAGTGTATGAGGTATTGCATTGTTTCTTACACCGTTGCCGCTGCGTTATCGTGAAGGCTCGCCTGGTTGTCGAATACGTCCATGAGCCCATGGGTAATCACCGCGAGATTACAGTTGCTGGTACGCAGCCCTTGATTTGTAGTTGATTCGTATGTGTGGGTGTTGCACATGGATGTGCCGTCACGCAATCTTCCATCATTGTGCAGGAGCGTACCAAACAACCACTCTTTACGCGAAAACTGTAACGTTGAGCGAGAGCGGTGTTGACAAGAAAAATGTTCCTTATATGGACCTGGAAGACGTCGGATCGCCTGTTCAAATTACTGTCGCTGATCTCGCACCGTACTTGCCCGACACACGCACAACGTGGCGTCATCTTCTCTGTGAAGCGGTGCGTGTAGCGTAACCACGCGCGCTTGGGCGGGGCGACGGCTTCATCTGGACATGTCACTTGCATGCAGGCACCACGGCATCATTACATACGTCTAACACTACACATCGGCAGCCATTCTGTTGGCATGATTACGCATGAGTTACTGAACCCCGCTGTGTTCGCAAGGTCAGTTTGCACCGTGCTCAATTTGCCGTTTCGATGGGTTGTTGACCAATTCCGAATGCGTTTTGCTGCAGCCAACGCAAGCACATTGCTATGGACACATTGGTCCTCAAAACCGCACTGGGGAAAATGAATTTGGGCACCAAGCAAACGGTGCTCTCGCGTGCTTGACCTGCACTTTCTGCTGTATCGCCTGTCTCACCAGAAAAAAAAAATTGTTTGCAGGTCCGAAGTTCACAACATAAGATGCGCCTTCAAGCGAAGCGAAACGAGCACAACTCTGCTTCTTTCCGTCTTCGTGACGAGGCCGAACAAGAGGCGAGACGAATCACAGCAATGTCGCGGGCGACGCCGCCCACCACGCCGACCAAAGCTTCAGCTGCCGATGGTGGCCGTGCCGCGGATTCCAGCTTCTTGGTCACTGCGCAGGTGTGTGTGGTTTGGCAAGCGAAGTGCCGTTGCTTGTGTTCTCGATGATCCGTTCAATTGTTGGCACTTGTAGCTGGATTTGCGACTGGAAGTGCAACTAGCAAATTTGGGGAGCCAGCCTCAATCCTTGGACCGCAGCACCGGTTTGTCTTCATCTGCGTCCCGCCACACCTAAGATGACTCGCCGCGGTGGTTGAAACTGACCGTTGCATGTTGATTCTGCCTGCAGGGAAAGAAGGGATGTCTGGGGCCGCGCTCGGTCGCGTGCGTGGCCTGTCTGCTGGTCCTGACTCAGTGCTCATGCGCACGCGACAAGAAATTGCTGGGGACGCGAATGTGAGTAACGCTGTTTCTGATGTCGCCCATTGCTCTCGTTTACGGTTGGTTGTGATTGCTTGTGGATGCTAGGTACTGGAACTTGCATCGGTGATGCGTTCCAAAGGGGTCCGCATTCAAAATTGCCGTAAGAACACGGGGAAGACGAAGTTTGCCTTCAATTCAATTGCCCGCAAGGTATGGCTCCCACGCGTGCCGAGTTTGCACCTCGTTCTCCCTTCCCTTATAGCAACTGATTTGACGCGTTGAAATTTGCTGTCCGTGTAGATGCTCCCCACGCCGTATAAACCCCCGAAGGCAATCGCGAGCAGCGCAGTTGAAACATAGACTCTTCTACACGGGTGCTTGGCATGCTGTTTATGGTTACCACTAGTCCTCTCGAACCTCAGTTTATTTTAATAACCACACTGTCAATGCAACCACTCAAACGGCAGTTGCTGTCTTTGGCCTCGCCCTTCAATCTCCACAATTGCCCTGCCTTTGTGTCACTGCTGTGCCATTTTTGTCCCAAATTCACCGTGCACTACAAGGATGCGGACCAAATAGCATTGTAACGATCTCACAGTCAAATGGTCTGGTGATTGACTGAAAGGAAACCACTCAGCCCGGAGCCGATTAATTCATCCTTGAGACCCGAAAAGTGTCCATTCTTAAATTACCCAGGTAAGTCCCTTTTTTCTTTTTTTGGAGAATTGACTGCAGTGAAACCACTCAGCCCGGAGCCGATTAATCCGTCCTCTGGAACCGAAAAGTGTGCATTCTGAAGTCCCATTTTTGCAAAACCTCTAAGAATTACGGGTGCCCCGGGTAGCATCCAGTCTCGATGAAAAATCGTCTATGGTAATAGGGGCCAAATGAATGTTTCCATCAAGAAAGTGTAGACTAGCTAGCTGATCAATTGCCAGCCCGAGGCGGGGCGACTGAAGTCCCATTTTGGCAAACCTCTAAGAATTACGGGTACCCCGCTTAGCATCCAGTCTCAATAAAAAATCGTCTAGACGCTATGGCATAAATGAATGTTTCCTTCAAGAAAGTGTAGCTAGCCGATCAATTGCCAGCCCGAGGCGGGGCAACCCTCCGTCCACTCATTATTATTATTACCCAATCGCCGCTGGCGGTATGCCATCCTCGAGGATGATACCCGGGTTACCCGGGTATGCCATGCCATGCCATGCCATAGGGTAGTTCAATGATGGATCATAGTGAGTGATTGAGTCACAGTGACTGTGAGTGAGCGCGTGAGCTGGCTAGCTGGACACCAGTCACTCCGCCTCCCTCTCTCTCTCTCTCTCTCTCTCTCTCTCTCTCTTCCGTTGTTGATTCCACACTCCACCCACCAATTACATCAATTCATATTTATAGATAACATGCTCTCACTCACAGTTACCATCCAACGGTGATTGGAATGTTCTATAAATAGGAATGTGTGGGAAATGAGGCCGAACGAACGAACCAACCAAAGGAAGGCTGTACGTACTGTGGCCTGTGGGCTGAGTGCTGTGTACTGAGTGCAGTGCATGCAGTGCGCTGGTGCCGCCCTTTACTCCTTCCTTCCTTCCTTCCTTTCTTCCCTTCCCTTCCTGCCCTTCAGCTTCAGTCAGAATAATCGGCTATGCATATCGGCTTCCGCGGTCAGCTCCCACAAAGTTCGTTGACTTCGTTGCTTCGTTGCTTCGTTCGCTTCGTTCGCTATCGTTCGTTCGTTGGCTTTCGTTTGCGATCGTTCGTTCGTTGGCTTTCGTTTGCTTCGTTGCTTCGTTGCTTCGTTCGCTATCGTTCGTTCGTTTGTTTCGTTCGCTATCGTTCGTTCGTTTGTTTCGTTCGCTATCGTTCGTTCGTTTGCTTCGTTCGCTATCGTTCGTTCGTTTGCTTCGTTCGTTTGCTTCGTTCGTTCGTTCGTGCGTTCGCTTTCTGCTGTCGCTGCCCGCTGGCTGCCGTCGTTTCTTCGTTCGTTCGCTTCTGTAGTCTAGTCTCTGCTGTCGTTCGTTCGTTCGTTAGTTCGCCTCCGTCGTTCGCTTCCGTCGTTCGTTCATTCGTTCGTTCATTCGCTTCCATCGCTTCAATCGCTTCCTTCGCTTCCTTCGCTTCCTTCTTTCCGTCGTTCCGTCGTTCCGTCGCTTCCGCCGCTTCCTTCACTTGACGTTTCGCTGTCAGGTACACTGTATTGTGTTAGCGTTGCATCGACTCTGCGTTGACGTTGAGCTGCTTCAACTTTGCGCTACCTTGAGTTGGCGTCCCGTTGGTGATGGCGGTGACTGTCGGTGTATGATGTCATTTGGCTGCTGCTGTATGACGGGCACAAGCTAGGTGAAGTTGGTGGAAGAAGTTGGTGGTAGCAGTGGGTGGTAGCAATGGTGTTTACTTGTGGACGTTGGGTTGCATGGGTGGCGCGACGAAGCGCCGGGTTCCGCGGAAAATACGGCAGAACAAAAAGGGAGTGAAAGTCGAAAGTGCCGGGCTTTGTGGGACCGCGAACCGGAGCACTGTTTCCACTGTTTCATTGCGGCAGAGAAAGAAATCAGGATGAAGTTGTCGGTGGCCGTCCTCGCCTTGGCCGCGGCTGCTAATGTTGGTGCGGAGCCTGCCACGGTAGCCGACTTCGGTTCACTCGATGTCGAGGCACTCGCTCAGCAGCTGTCGAGCTGGAACCTCGGCTCTGTGTTCGGACCGCATTTTGCCGCCACCGACATGGACGGCGAATCGTTGCTCTTGGCATCGAAAAAGCAGCTCACGGAAGCCTTCCCAGACATCTCGAACCTCCACTGGTCGCGGTTGTTTCGCAAGATGCAACCTTTCTGGGACGCGCAACCCGAAGAAGCGTCTGTCGATCCCTCCGGCAACGCCGGCCCGGCAAGACAGCGGCGTCAGCTCGGTGCCCAGTCTGTCTCCAATTTCTCTGTGCAAGGGTACTCTGGCGTGAGCATCACGCCCGAGAAATCCGCAGTCATGTTGCACGATGACGTCGTGCTCGCCCGCACCGCCTCCGGACTGACCATCGCGGCCGCGGAGGTCAACATCACAGGCGATCTCCGCGTCAACGGAAAAATCACCAGCGACAGTTTCGGTGACCTTTCCGGAGTGGTGGCTGAGTTGACTCGCAATGTGTCGCTCCTGCAGTCCGGTTTCACCTACTGCGAAGACTGCTACCAAACGTCGGTGGAAGATTTCGTGATGGTGGAGACGTTCAACAACGAGACAGAGTCCACAACGTTGGTGGTAGACCCGTCCAAGACCGGCGGGTGCCCCGGAGACCTGGTGCTGGCCACCGACTCTTCTTTCAACTACGGACGCGGCCTGGATGTGTGTTATCGCAACATGACGAGTGCAGGCTACCAGGCGTTCTACTACGAGGTGTCCCATGATATCGGCAGCATCGACATTGACTTGGTGTACCACCAACACTACAGTGCGGATGCGTTCTACAGCGGTTCTTCGACCACCGTCGAGAGCGACGTGTTCTGTGAAGGTGTCACGTTTGCATCAATCGATGCGCTCGGCAAGCGCACCCACATCTACACCGCGGCTGCTGGATACTCACGCGACGCATCCTACACTTCTTACAACTGCCCGCCACGGAACTGCAACTACGACGATGACACCTATTGCGTTGGCCCGAAGGCCCCGTTGTGGATGGGTGATGCCTATTCATGCAACTCCGGCAGTTCAGGGGAAGCATCGCAGGAGTGGTTCGGCGCCATGGAAGCCCAATACTCGGCGGCCGTTCGACTGCAAGCCGGTGACCTCATCGAGGTGCGGGTCATGGCCGACCAAGCGACGTCCAACGAGGACGTCGGCATTGCCAAGCTTACAATGGTTCTCGGCGACACTCCAGCCTATCCGTATGACGATGGATCTGGGTGGGTTCACTTTGCTGAAGAGTTGGACAACCGAACCCTCGTGGGCATTGACCCTAGCGTTGGGGGCAACTGTCCCGGTGACATGTCCATCGTGTATGGTCACGACGACAGAGCCACTTGCGCCCGATCGTTGACCGCCGCCGGCTCTGTCTCCGCCACTTACGACGTCGGCCATGACGTTGGTGCTGTGACTGTTGACGTTCAATACAACCAGTACTACAGTGCTGACGCCTTCGCTAGCGCGGCTGGTTCTGTGATCGATGATGAGTACTTTGTGGAAGGCATCACTATTGCCAGCATTGACAGCGCCGACACACGCTCGCATCTGTTCACGGCAGTTGTGGGCCTCACCTACGATAGCGCGCAGACGTCCTACAACTGCCCCCTGCTCAACTGCGCTTACGACGACAAAGATTACTGCGTCGGTCCGCTGAGTTTGCCTTGGATGGGTACTAACTTTTACTGCGACAGTTTGAACAGCGGGGACTGGGAAGAAGTGTGGTATGCACCCATGGGCCCTGAGGACCCTGTGACGGTGGGAGCGACCATCGCGGAGGGGGAAAGCGTTGAAGTGCGCATCATGGCCGACCAAGCGTCAAGCAACGAGGATGCCGGCATCACGTCGTTGAAACTAACCCTCGACCAAAAGCAGGCTTACCCGTACGACCTTGGAACTGGATGGGTGGTCTTTGAGGAACCTTCTGATGGGAAGATCGTGGTCGGAATCGACCCTTCCGTTGGTGGAAGATGCCCTGGTGGTTTGTCACTCATCAACGGTTACCAAGGCCTTCCCACCTGCACCCGCACGCTCACCGCAGCAGGTGCCGTCTCGGCATCGTACAGCGCCCCATTCGATGTCGGCACTGTTAAAGTTGACGTTGAGTACTCGCAGTATTACAGTGCAGACGCGTTTGCCAGTGCATCAGGTACGGATATTGACGACTCTTACTTCATGGAGGGTATCACCATCGCGTCCATTGACAGCGCCGACCAGCGTACGCACATCTTCTCTGCAGCCGTGGGACTCTCATACGACACCGCGCAGACATCGTACAATTGCCCTCTTTTGAACTGCGACTTTGACGACGCTTCATACTGCGTTGGGCCACTTGCACCTGCGTGGCTTGGCACGAACTTCTACTGCAACAGTATGAACAGCGGAGATTGGGAGGAAACGTGGTACGCGCCGATGGGTCCGGCGAATCCTATTACTGTGGGAACCCAAATTTCGGAGGGAGACGATATTGAGGTTCGCATCATGGCCGACCAAGCCTCAAGTAACGAAGACGCTGGCATAACTTCGCTCAAGTTGACACTTGAGACGAAGCAAACGTACCCCTACGACGACGGCACCGGCTGGGTGGTTTTCGCCGAGCCAACCAACGGCACTGTTGTTGTTGGTATCGACCCTCGTGTTGGCGGTAAATGCCCGGGCGGACTGTCTTTGGTGAATGGGTACCAAGGGTCGCCTACGTGCACACGCTCGCAAACCGCAGCTGGTTCAGTGGCCGCGACTTACTCCGTGCCGTTCGATGTCGGAACTGTAGTTGTTGAAGCTTTGTACAACCAATACTACAGTGCCGACGCATTCAGTGGTGACGCGGACTCCACGATTGATGATTCATACTTCATGGAGGGAATATCGATAGCGAGCATCGACAGCTCTGACGCACGCACTCACATTTGGTCTGCCGCTGTCGGCATTAACTACGACGAAGCCCAGTCCTCCTACAACTGTCCATACCTCAATTGTGATTACGTGGACAAATCGAACTGTGTGGGTCCGTATGCTCACCCATGGATGGGTCTGAACTTCTATTGTGACAGCAAAAACAGTGGAGACTGGGAGGAGGCTTGGTACTCGCCTATGGGCCCAGAAAATGGCGTGACCGTTCCAGCCACCATGTCACTTGGTGACGATTTGGAGGTGCGCTTGATGGCCGACCAAGCCTCCAGCAATGAGGACGTCGGTATCACCTCATTGAAGATGACTCTGAAAACGAAGCAACTCTATCCAGTTGACCCTGGGGCCGGGTGGGTGTTGTTCGAGGAGAGCACCGCGACGCGAACCTCCATTGGAATTGACCCCACTGTGGGCGGCCAGTGCCCCGGAGCCTTGGATCTCCAGAACGGGTCAGTGAATGCGTTGATCAACCATGGCGATGTTATTGTATTGCGTAACTCTCTGTTCATGCCCACTGGTGTCATCGTAGGTACCGCGGTTCGCCAATTTGCTCACGCTCCATGACTGCCGGAGGCTCCGTCGCCGCAACTTTTGATCTGACCCACGACGCCTCCCAAGTTGTCATTGACCTCAACTACGCTCAGCACTACAGTGCCGATGGTTTCGCTGGTGCGGGCGACAGTATTGACGACTCTTATTTCATGGAAGGTATTGCACTGGCTCTCCTCGCTGCGGATGGCACTCGCTCACACATTTTCGCGGCGGCAGTTGGTATCGCTTACGACACTGCCAACACCGGATACAACTGCCCAAGTGAAAACTGCGGTTACAACGATACCTCTTACTGTGTTGGACCAAGTGCCCCGGACTTCGTCGGTACTGATTACTGGTGCGACTCCGGTAATCCTGGCGATTGGGAAGAAGTTTGGTATGCCGGCATGGATATTCCGACCTGGACGGTTGACATGGACTTCGCAGAAGGCGACACAATCGAAGTTCGCGTGAGTTGACCTGCCACACTGTTCTGTGATGTTGATGCTGTTTGCGGCCCCGCGCGCTCTGCGCGCCCCAATACTCTTCTGCCTTTATTGTCTGACCGTTGTGTTGCATTGACTTGGTATCATATTCTATGTCGCTAGATCATGGCCGATCAAGCCAGCAGCAACGAGGACTCGGGAATTAATCGACTTGTGATGACCTTTGAATGACCAACCAGACAAACCTTTTAACACTAAAACGTTTGAACTTGCTCCAGCAAATGACTAGCTTGGTGTTCGCTCAACCCGTTGCATGATTTCAAAACGTCCCCACGCACTTTCCGTCTCGTACTTCACGCCCATCCACAGTGACGTGTCAATGTCAAAAGCATGACAGTATTTCGTAACTTACTTTAGCACGCACAGACACGGTTGGTGTCAAACTGTCACGCCAGTCCCGTATCGAAACCTAACTACGAGCTGCCCTAACTCTGAACAGTCTCCAAACTATGCTTCTGCTGTTATTATTATGCAGTTTTATGATTTACCCGTACTTGCGTAATTCTTATCCACGAATGCACACACATACCCTCTAACACGAAACCCTGGACTAAGCAGCGTAGTTTTATAGTCGATCACCCATGACCCCCTCGGAAGAAGCATCAACCCGCGTGTAAAGCTGACCCTGACTACTTCAACAGCACCGACCAACATGCATCAACAAGCCCACAGACAGTGAGTTGGGTGACAGATTGTACAGGTTCAATGATATCCACAATCGTCGTTGGTTCGTCGTCGTTTGTCGTCGTTCA
>ENA-OWNT01003796-OWNT01003796.1-seawater-metagenome-genome-assembly--contig:-NODE-3796-length-13874-cov-3.273103_pt1 | contig 13874 bp, 12 predicted proteins | sample MGYA00238136_ERZ651165 | MGnify/ENA primary metagenome ERZ651165 (study PRJEB26861, sample SAMN08777766) | seawater metagenome | isolation source: coastal seawater | place: USA: Florida | collected...
TGCAGCTGCACTTCGGCACCGACCACGACCACCTCGCCGACTACCGGCCCATCATCCCGGCCCTCGGCCTCGTCGACCTGCTCGGAAGCATCGTCTCCGACGAGGTGAGCCCGCCACTGCGGGGCCACATGAACATCTACCCCGTCGCCTCCGACGCCGACGTGGCCAACGGCGGCTCCTTCCGCTGGTGGACCGAGATCCCCGAGTCTACCGACGGCCTGGTCGAGGCGCTCCGCACCCGCCACGGCGACGACTTCATCCTCCAGCTGAATCACCCGCTGGACTCCGGCGTGGGCGATGCGGCGGGCTGGGTCCCCGGCAACATCAGCGACACCAACCGGTGGACCGACCGCTTCGATGCGATGGAGGTGCTGAACGCCGCCGACACCGAGGAGTACCTCTCCATCTGGTGGGACGTGGTGCTCCGCGGCTCCGACGCTGTCCCCGTGGGCGTCTCCGACAGCCACACCCACTTCGGCGGGTCCGTGGGCATGTCGGCGACCTGGCTCTACCTCGACGAGGACAACCCCTCCCTGGTCACCGACGAGCAGCTCACCGAGACCATGCGCGACGGCGAGCTCGTGGTCACCCGCGGCCCCTGGCTCGACCTGTCGGTCCTCCCCGGCACGGTGGCCGGCGGCACCACCGTCTCGGTGACCGCCCATGCCCCGTCGTGGATTCGGGTCGACCGGCTGCTCCTGTGGGAGAACGGCGTCGTGGTCGACACGGCGTACGCCTCCAAGGCCAGCTTCACGCTCAGCCCCAAGGCCGACGCCATCTATGTGATCACCGCCGAGGGTGACACCCCCATGACGCCCATCACGAGCCGCACCCCCTGGGCCATGACGGCGCCGTACCGCGTCGACGTCGACGGCAACGGCTTCACCCCGCCCCTGCCGCCGCTCACCTTCGACTGAGCCCCAGCGGCATGTTCGCCCCGGACACCGATCCCCGCACCCGAACCACCGTGGTGGTCGTGCTGGTCGCGGCCGTGCTCGGCATCTCCACCAGCGCGGTCCTGGTGAAGCGAATGGAGGCGGGCCCGGTGGCCGTGGCCGCCTGGCGCTGCCTGGGCGCCGCGCTGCTCCTGCTGCCGGCGACCGTGGCCGAGGCTCGCAAGATCTCCCCCGCGGAAGCCCTCCGGCTGACCGGCGCCGGCGCGGCCCTCGCCGGACACTTCGTCGTGTGGTTCGCCTCGCTCCAGCACACCACCGTGCTCCGGTCCACCTTGCTCGTGTGCACCACGCCGGTCTGGGCAGCAGCCATCGACGCCGTGTGGACGCGCACCCTGCCCCGTCGCGCCTGGGTGGCGGGCCTCGCCGTGGCCCTCCCGGGCGTCGGCCTGATGACCACCGGAGGTAGCGCCGGCGACGCGACCCTGCTCGGCGACGGTCTCGCCGTGCTCGGTGCGGTGCTGGCGGCCATCTACCTCCGGCTCGGCCAGTCCGTACGGCAGCAGCTGGGCGCCAGTGCCGCCATGGGTGCCATGTGCGCCGTCGCCGCCGCGGCCGTCCTCCTGACCGCCGGAGCCACGGGCACCCAGCTCGTCGGCTGGTCCTGGGAGACCTGGGCCCTCATCGCCGGGGCCGTGCTGGGCCCCCAGCTGGTCGGCCACCAGGGCTTCACCTACGCCGTCCGCTGGGTCCCCGCCTCCACCGTGGCCCTGGTGGTGTTGCTGGAGCCCGTCGGGGCCGCCCTCCTCGCCGTCATCGTGCTCGGGGAGGTGCCGCCGGCCATGGCCTGGGTGGGGGCCGCCCTGGTGCTCCTCGGGGTCGGCGTCGCCACCCGCAGTCCCGCGCCGGCACCAGCAGCCACATGAACCCCAACGACACCGACCCGGCCGAGCTGCTCCGCACCCACCCGGTGTGGCGCTGGCTCCCCCTCAGTGCCGCCGTCCACGCGCTGCTCCCCCTGGCGCTGGGAGCGCTGTGGTGGCTGGCAGGGGCGTGGTGGGTCGGCCAGGCCCTCCTCGGGCTGCACATCCTCACGGCGTTGGTGCTGGTGGGCACTCTCCCGTGGTGGTGGCGCCACCTCGGCTCGGTGGTGCTCCTGGTGCTGGTCGACCACATCATCACCTTCGTGGTCGTGGTGGTGATGTCGCTCGTGTGGAGCTGATCAGGCCTTCTTCTTCGCCTTGCCCGGAGGCGGCGGCTGGGGCCGCTGGAACACGAAGGAGGTGTCGGTGCTGGCCTCGGCCACGAAGCGATAGCCACCGCCGGAGAAGGCCTTCAGCCCCTCGATGGTGTCGACGCGCTCCTCCATCATCCAGCGCGCCATCCAGCCACGGGCACGCTTGGCGAACAGGAAGAGGGTGCGCGCCTTGCCACCCTTGATGTCCTGGAACTTCGGCGTGATCACGGGGACGTGGATGTCCTTGAGGCGTACGGCCTTGCTGTACTCGGTGCTCGCGAGGTTCACGATGCCTGGCACGGCCTGGGCCATGGCCTCCTCGGCCAGTGCCGGCGTGAGGCGGTCGCGCCAGAAGGCGTAGAGGTCGCGCCCGCGCGGGTTCTCCAGCTTGGTACCCATCTCCAGGCGATAGGGCTGCACCAGGTCGAGGGGCCGCAGCAGGCCATACAAGCCCGACAAGATGCGGAGATGACCCTGCGCATAGAGGAGGTCGTCTTCCGACAGGGACCACGCGTCGAGGGCGGTGTAGACCTCGCCGGCGAAGGTGAGGGCAGCCGGCCGGGCATTGTCGGCCGTGAAGGGCAACTCCAGGGCCTGGAAGCGCTCGTGGTTCAAGGTGGCCAGCGCGTCGCTGATGCCCATGAGCTTCTTCAGGCCATCGGTGCTGAGCGCCCGGGTGACGGGGAGCAGCTCCTCGGTGTCGGCGAGGAAGGCGGACTGGGTGTGCTGCGGCGTGGGAAGCGCCGTGGCGAGGTCGAGCTTCTTGGCAGGCGAGAGCAGCGCGAGCATGGGTCCTCCGGCCCGAGGCCGTATCCCGACCGACCGCCGGTGGTAGCGTCGGGCATGACCTCGCTACGTGAGCGCTACGTCGGCGCCCTCCTCGCGGGCGCAGCCGGCGATGCCCTGGGCGCCCCCCTCGATGCCCGCACCCCGGAACAGGCCCGCGCCACCGTCCCCCGCGACGCCCACGGCCTGCGTGCCCTCCGTCACCTGCTGCCCGTCGACGGGGTGCTCGGCGCCCAGACCGACGCGACGCAGCACGCGCTCTTCGTGGCCGAGGGGCTCCTACGCAGCCATCACCGCCACGCCGTGGGCCAGCCCTCGGATGCCACCAGCCTCGTCTATGCGGCACTGCTCCGCTGGCTCTCCACCCAGACCCAGGCCTCCCCTCCCCTGCGGGCCGACGGCTGGCTGGCCGGCGAGCCCGCCATGTACCGGCGAAGGGCCCGCGACCTCGGCACCATGCGGGCCCTGCGGTCCGGGCTGCGGGGATCTCTGGAGCGGCCGATCAACAACTGGCGGGAGGCCTCCGTGCTGCCGCGGGTGGCCCCCTGCGCCCTGTCCAGCTGGACGCCCTTCCAGCTCGCCAGCGACATCGCCGCCCTCACCCACTCCCACCGCGAGCCCGCCTACGCCGCCGGCGTGTACGCCACCATCCTGCAGAAACGCCTGGTGGGCGAGTCCCTGGCCGACGCCGTGACGAGCGCCCTCACCCGCCTCCCCGACGACGAGGATGCCGAGGAGCTGAGCGCCGTCATCGACCACGCCCTCGACACCGCCGATCTGGGCGACCCGACCCCCGAGCGCGCGGCCGAAGTCCTCGCCTTCGGAGGCCCCGACCCGACCCACGCTCGCGCCGTGCTCGGCGCAGGGCTCTACGTCGCCGGCTGCGTCGAGCGGCTCGACGATGCCCTGGGGCTCGCGGTGTTGGTGGGCGGCCCCGCGTCCCGCGTCGGCGCCGTGGTGGGGCAGCTCATCGGTGCCGAGCGAGGCATCACCGACCTCCCCGCCGACATCGTCGGCGCCCTCGAGCTGCGCGAGGTCGTGACCACCGTGGCCAACGACCTGTACGAGCACTTCTCCGGCGTGCCCTACGAGGTCAGCGAAGACGAGTGGGACCGCTACCCAGGCTAGATGCCCCCGACGCAGACTCAGCCCAGGGTCGAGGCCGTGTTCGCGGCTTCCTCGATGGTGCGCGCCAGGATCGACCGGATCCGGCCGTCTTCCATGGTGAGGAGGCCCGCGATGGTGCAGCCGGCCGGCGTGGTCACTTCGTCCTTCAGGGCCGCGGGGTGCTTGCCGGTCTCGAGGACCATGCGGGCGGCGCCCTGGAAGGTCTGAGCCGCCAGCTCGACCGCCACGTCGCGGGGGAGCCCCATCCGCACGCCGCCATCCGCCAGGGCTTCCAGGATGACGCAGGCGAAGGCCGGCCCAGAGCCCGACAACCCCGTGACGGCGTCGAGGTGCTTCTCGTCGAGCACACGACAGCGCCCCACGGCCTCGAAGACCGACACGGCGTACGCCAGGTGCTCCTCTCGGGAGCGGGGGCCCGGACTCACCACCGTCATCCCCTCGCGGATCAGGCAGGGCGTGTTGGGCATGGCCCGCACCACCGCCGAGGCGGGCACCCAGTGAGCCAGCTGTGAGGTGGTGACTCCGGCGCAGATGCTGATCAGCAGCTTCCCCGCCAGGGCCTCGGTGACCCCCGGTGCGTCGAGCACGTGCTTGGCCGCCTGGGGCTTCACACAGAGGACGCTCACGTCGGCCTTGGCGGCTGCTTCCGCGTTGTGGGTCGTGGCCTCCACCCCGTACCGAGCGGCCAGCCGGTCGGCCGTGGCCTGCCGACGCGCCGACACCACCACCACGTCAGGGGCTTCGGGGGTCTTCGCCAGACCCGCCAGGATCGCCTCGCCCATCGTGCCGCAGCCAAGGATCGCGATCGTCGACATGCTCGTCCTCCAGCGGCTCGTTCACCCATCCGCGCACGTCCGGGAACCCGCCGGGGAACCGTCTTGACATCTCCTTGTCAGAGCCGGAACCGACGGAGGTTCCATGACCCACGCTGCTCTCGCTGTCCTCGCCCTCGCCCTCGTGCCCTCGGCCCAAGCCCAGGAGGAAGAGGAGGAGCCGGTGGAGGTCGACTTCGCTGCCGAAGCCTTCGCCCCGGCGCCCATGCGCATGCCGCGGATGAAGATGTCCTACGGCGCCACCCCCGGCGGCGCCCAAGACGTCGCCTACTTCCGAGACCGCGTGGCGGCCGGCGAGGTCCCCCTCCCGGAGACCTTCACCAGCGAGGGGCTCCTCTCCGAGCACGACCTTCCCCTGGCCGGCGGTCCCTGCGAGCGCATGCTCTGCACCAATGCCAAGGCCGTACCCGCCCGCCTCGCGGCCCAGGACGACGTGCGCTGGCTCATGCAGCTGGGCTTCACCAGCGGCCTCGACGCCTCCTGGACCCGAGACCCGCTCAACCTCGTGGCCGTCATCGATCAGTCCGGCTCCATGTCCGGCCAGCCGCTCGAGACCGTGCGGGCCAGCCTCACGGAGCTGGTGAGGAACCACCTGAAGGAAGGCGACCAGCTGTCCATCGTGCTCTACGGGTCGGGCACGACCACCTGGCTGGAGCCCACCCCCTTCGCCCGCCACCGTCAGGGCGAGCTGCTCCAGCGCATCCAGGCCATCCCCAGCGAAGGCTCCACGAACATGGAGGCGGGCATGGCCCATGGCTTCCGGGTGGCCCGAGCGACCGCGCGGCGCTTCGACGGCACCACACGCGTGATGCTGTTCACCGACGAGCGACCGAACACCGGCAACACCGAAGCCCACGGCTTCATGGAGCAAGCCCGCAGCGCCAGCGCCGACGGCATCGGCATGACCACGGTCGGCGTGGGCGTCCAGTTCGGTGCCGAGCTCGCGGCACAGATCAGCGCCGTCCGCGGGGGCAACCTGTTCTTCTTCCCCGACACCGAGGACATGACCGAGCGGTTCCGGGAGGACTTCGACACCATGGTCACCGAGCTCGCCTACGACCTCCACGTGGACGTGGACCCGGCCGACGGCCTGCGCCTGGCGGGGGTGTACGGTGTCCCCGGCGACCTGGTCCAGTGGACCGACGACGGCCTCCAGCTCACGGTCGAGACCCTCTTCCTGTCCAAGAGCCAGGGCGGCATCTACCTCGCCTTCGCCCCGGTCGACGGCGCCCCCGCCCAGGCCGACGCGGTGGCAGACATCAGCCTGGCCTACGAGCCACGGGACGGCGGGCCCGTACACACCATCGCCGCAGCCCACGTCGTGCGGCCCCAGCGAGGCGACGAAGGGCTCACACGGGGCGTGGCCCTGGTCGACATGGCCACCACCCTGACCCAGGCCGCCGCGGCCCATCACCGCGACAACGACCAAGAAGCCGCCTGGCAGCTGGTCCACGGGCTGAAGGGTCGACTGGCCACGGTCGGCGACGCCGACCTGGACGCGGAGCGCACGCTGGTCGGTCAGCTGGAGGACACCCTGGCCACCCTGGCCGGGCGGCAGGGGGAGCGGCCCGTGGCCCATGCGCGCGACGAGGTCACCGGCCTTCCGCGGTGACGGGCTCGGCGGACGGCGCCCGCGCCGAGACCCGCCACGTCGTGCCCTGCCCCGGCTCGTTGTGGCACTCGATGGTGCCGTGGATCGGGCGCAGGAGCTCCCACACGGCGGCGAGCCCCTGCCCGCGCCCAGCGACCATGTTGACCCGCTCCTGGGTCGACAACCCCGCGGCGAACAGGGCCCGGACCAGGTCGTGGTGACCGTCGTGGGGCAATCCACGGCGCTTCGCCACCGCGCTCACCTCGTCCCACTTCAGACCCTGGCCATCGTCGGACACGGTCAGGCCGATGCGACCCATGTGACGCCAGGCCGCCACGCGCACCGTGCCCACGGGGTCCTTGTCCGCCGCGGCCCGCACCCCCGGGTCCTCGATGCCGTGGGCCACGGCGTTGCGCACGAGGTGCCCCGTGGCCCCCACGAGGGCATCCACGTACGGGTACGGAAGGTGCAGCTGGTCCTCCTCCACGATGAGCCGCACCCGCTTCCCCATCTCGTGCGCGGCCTCCTCGGCCAGCTTCGTCAACGGCTGGAGGCGGTCGCCCACCGTGGCGGACGTCCACGAGCGGATATGCCCCAGGGCCTCCGCATGCTTCCCCTGGGACAGCTCCGTCAGCACCCGCCGCAGGTCGACCTGGGCCACCGCCACGCGGCCTTCGTCCGGTACCACCGTGATGATGAGTTCCTTGGTCCCCGCCCACACCTTCATCAGCTCGTCGAGGCCGCGGCGGCGCGCGTCATCGGGGAGGGCCCCCGCAGCGAGGGAGGACTCCATCTGATGCAAGCGGTCGGTGAGGAGCTCCAGCCCCAGCATCGCCGCCTGCCCCTTGGCGGTGTGCAGCCGCGTCGGTAGGTCCTCGACGCTGGTGATGGGCAGCCCGGTGACGCAGCGCTCCAGGTCGCGAAGGGCCGCCCGCAGGGCCGACTCGTTCCGCACCAGGTGCCGCACGATGCCCACGAGCTCGCGGCTCTCCCGGGCCGCCCGCTCCCGCCGGACCCGCTCCGAGGCATCGGTGACCCGCAGCACCATGCCGGTCACCCGCCCGCCCTGCTCGATGGGGTCCACCGCCAGGTCGTAGGGCACCGTGCCGCGCCAGAACCGAACGCCGAGCTGGTCGGCGATCACCACGAAGGGCAACAGCTCCAGCTGCAGGAGCGCCAGCTGCACCCGCGCGGCGAGGTCGGGCGTGTCCGGGAGGAGGTAGTCCACGAAGGAGGTGCCCACGGGGACCGGCCCGAACCAGCGCTCGACACAGGCCGACGCGGCGGGCTGCAGGCGCCCCTCCACGTCCACCAGCAGGAGCCCGACCGACACATGAGCAAAGAGCGCCTCCTGGGCCCTGCAGGCCGCAGCGATGGGGTCGGAGACCGAAGGAGGCGCCGTCATGTCCACTTGTCGGCCAGAACGGGGCGATCCTTCAGCCCGAAGCGCGCGCTCAGCCCAGCTGGATCGCCTCGTCGGCCAGGCGGCGACGCACCGCCTCCACCGGCCATCGGGCCCGCCAACGGGCGGGGCGGAGGGGGGTGGCCTCGAGCGCTCCCCCCGCGTGGCGACGCACGGCGGCGAAGGGCACCAATGCGCCGTCGTCGAGCTGGACCAGGTCGGTCTCCGCCAGCAAGGTGCCCCCCTCGTGAGGGCCCCATGGACAGACGGTGTAGCTCTCTACACCCTCACGGAGCAGCTTCACCACGGGCACGTGCCCCAGTTCGGCCCCCGCCAGCTGGTCGCGCTGGGCGGCGAAGCACATCACGTCGAGCAGGCGCTGACTGGCCCGGGCCGCGGCAGCCAGCGGATGACCCTCGGGGGCCCACGGGACCACCTTGCCGTGGTCGTCGACCGTGTACGGGACCGGCGAGAGGCCCTGGGCGGCGCCTCGGTAGCCATCGGCGCCCAGCCCCACCAGTCGCTCGATCTGGCCCACCGCACCATCCCCCCCGACGAGGAGCACCCGCGGCGCAGGCACGATGGCCACGGGGCGGCCCTTCACCGTGTCGCGGAAGCCGGCGAGCCAGCCGGGTAGCATCAGCCGGCTCGCTTCCAGGCCGTCACCCGCCGCGAGCTGCCACAGACCGTACTCGATGCGGGGCCGGAGCCCCTCGGTGGCCCGTGCCGCCAGGTTCTCCGTGGCCTGCCGTACGACGTCGGCGGGGTCGACGCCCCAGGCCTCCGCCTGCGCCCGGCTGACGAAGGTGCGTGTCGCGTCGTCCTCGATGGCCACCAGCGTGTGCAGCATCGGCAGAGCGACCGCGCGCACCAGGGCCGCGGCGGGGTCGGTCAGCGCGACGCGCCAGGCCTGGGCAGGCTCGGTGACCGGTCGCAGCACGGGGACCAGCCGTGCCCGCGCGTCGTCCCAGCTGAGCTCTGCCACCGCCACCTCCGGGCGCGAGGGTAGCCGAGCGCGCCCCCGAGAGCTACGCCGCCTCGCGCAGCACCTTGCCGACCGCGGCGAGGAGGATGTCGGCCTGGACCGGCTTCAGCAGCCAACCGGAGGCCCCCAGCGCCCGGGCACGCTTGAGCATCTTCGGGTGACCCTCGATGCTCAGGAACAGCACCGGAGGCCGCTCGCTCGCGTCCTGGAGCTCTTCGAGCAGCTCCAAGCCGTTGATGCGGGGCATGGACACGTCGCACACCATCAGGTCGAAGGGGCCATGGTCTCGGATCTGGCCCAGGGCGCGGTAGCCATCCGAGGCCTGCACGACCTCGAAGCCCTCGCCTTCCAGCACCGACGTCACGACGTTCCTCACCATCAGCGAGTCGTCCACCACGAGCACCCGTCGGGTCATCTTGCGTCTCCCTGCCCCCCCTTCATCGGTACGCGGAGCCCAGGACCTGAGCGCCCATCGAGGGCGAAGGCGCCAAGGCGAGGAGAACGTCGGCCAGAGGCGCATCGAGGAGCTCTCGGGCGGGCCAGTGGCAGAAGGAGGGCAGATCCCGCCCACGGCGGGCCGCCCGGGCGAACACCCCCCAGGCTTCGGGAAAGGCCAGTCCGCCGAGCGCGACCACGCCGGCCAGGTAGAGGCTGCGCTTGCCGTTGCCCAGGAGGAGGAACTGCAGCGACACCTCGGAGACGACATCCGTCTCCACGCCGGTGAGAAGGTGCCACAGGTCGTGGGACTCGAGCCTCGGCATGAGCTCGAAGCCGCGGTCCGCCAGGTGCTGGCCGAGGGCCCGCCCCACCGTGCCATCCGGAAAGGCCAGCAGGTCGTCGACCGAGAGCTCCCACGGCGTTCGCTCGGGATGAAGCGCTGCGTAGGGCTTGGCCGACCACTGGAAGAGCGTCGTGAGGATGAGCGGTCGCGGGTCCACGGGTACCTCCTGCCACAGAAGTACGCGGCACCTCGCGGAGGGCCGTCAGCGGGGCGGTGCCAAGGTGGGCTCCGTTTCGTGCAAGGCCTGTGCAGCGTCGCCCAGATGCAGGGCCGTGAGCAGCACGCCCGCGCCGGCGGGATCCGTGGTGGGCACGAAGCCCGCCCGCAGGGCCCCGCCGTCGAGACGGACGGGGTGCTCCCGGGCCCGAGCCGCCGCCCAGGCCTCAGCGCCACCGGGCAGATCACGGCACCGATGGAACCACCACCATCCCCGCGCCCGACCGCTCAGCCGCTGGCGCAGCAGCCAGCCGATACGCCCCATGGTCCAGCGAGGGTTCGCCTCGATCACGGGCACCAGGGCGAGCCCCTCGGGCCCCCGGACGATCATCGCGTCGACGCCGAGGGGCCCTCGGTAGCCTCGCGCCCGCGCCGCCTCGGCCACCTCGGCCCACGTGGCCCGAAGCGCGGCATCCACGGCGCCCGGCCGGCGCCCGCCGTCGTGGGCAAAGCGATGGACCTCCCCCGGCTGCCCATCCAGCCAGGGCCCCAGCCACACCCCATGGAACACCCCCTTGGCGGTGGTGGCGAAGCGAACCACACCCTCGGCCTCGCAGGCCCCGGAGCCCACCACGCCGTGCACGGAGAGATCCAGCACCCGCTCGAACCACGGCTGCACCACCACGGCGCCGTCCTCGCGAAGCCACCGCGCCACGGCCGCCTCGTCGAAGCGGCCGACCAGGCGCCGCGTACCCGACGCCGAGAGCGGGGCCTTGATGACGAAGGGCCCATCGGGCAAGGCCGCCCGTGCCTCGTCGACCGTGCGAGCCACCCGGGCCCAGGGCTGCCAGGGGGCCACGAAGCCTTTGCCGAAGAGCTCGGCCCAGGCAGGGTCGTAGGCGGTCGGCCCCTCTTGCACCCGGGGGCCCAGGGGAGCGAGCTCAGCGGCCGCTGCGGGGCTCCACCCCCACGGGGCCAGGGCCCCCACCACCCGGTCCCCTACGGCATCGACCGCAGGCAGGATCTCGCCGGGGCGGAAGCCCGCCTCCCGCAGTCCCTGGAGGAAGGCCACCGACGGCGGCTGGGCCAGGACCACGTCGGAGACCTTGCTCACCAGCAGCGGCAGGTGCTGCAGGTCGGCCTGGATGGACCGGGCCGCACGCCCCACCGCTCGGCCCGCCACCTCGTCCTCTACGCCCACCCGGACCTGGTAGACCACCGGAGGCCGACCCCGGCTGGCGCCCGCCACCTCCAGGGCCGCCACGTAGTCCTCGTCCAAGCCCGCCCGGCGCCGCCCCTCTCGGTCGATGTGGGGCCCGCGGGCCCGGGCCGCCGACATGGGAAAGCGCAGGGTCTGCTGCCACTGGCCGAAGTCGACCCGGTCGACCCCCGCCAGCTCCCGATACCAGCGCACGCCATGCCGCACGTGGCGCACTTCGTCGTCGTAGACCACCTGCAGGGCCTCGGCGGTGGGCGCATCCCCAGCGGCAGCGAAGGCCCGCTGCCACGCCAGGGCGAAGTCGAGGTTGGCCTGCTCGAAGCCCAGGCCCATGGCGGCCGTAAAGGCGAGGGGGTCGGGGGCGTCGTGCAGGGTGTCCCAGAAGAAGGAGCTCACCGGCACGTCGCCCACCTCGACGCCACACTCGGCCATCCGCTGCAGGTAGAGCCGCAGGTGCTTCTGCTCGTCGCGCATCGTCTGCACCAGGCCCAGACGCCAGCCCGCCGGCGCGTCGGGGAAGCGGAGCAGCATCCCCGCCATCAGCTCCAAGGCCAGCAGCTCGTGGTTGGCGAAGCCGTGCAGCACCCGGCCCCGGCCGTCCTCCCGCTCCAGGTCGCGCCGACGAGGTGACGGCGGCCGCGGGCGGGGGTCGTCGAAGCGCAGGCCCGCGGGCCGCCCGGGGGCGCCGGGGAGCACCGACCAGGCCGCATGGGGGGTGTCCTGCACCCGAGGCGCCCAGAGCTTGTCGGCCAGGGTGTCCCCCACCAGGACGCGCTCCGCCCACGTGGCCAGGCTCACGGACTCGGCCCCGCTCATGGGGTCACCAGCCGCAAGACCACCTCGAAGCCCCCCTCGGGGTGGTTGCGGGCCACCACCCGCCCCCCCATGTCCGCCACCAGCTGCCGCACCAGCGCCAGCCCGATGCCCGTGCCCTTGGTGGCGCGGGTGAGCTCCCGCTCGCCTCGGTAGAAGGGCTCGAAGATGCTGCCGAGCTGCCCCCCCGGCACGCCCGGTCCGCGGTCGCGTACCCGCAGCACGACCCCGCCCTGCACGGCCTCCGCGGTGAGCCCCACCATGCCCTCGCCGCCGAACTTCACCGCGTTGTCCATCAGGTTCACCAACACCTGCAGCAGGCCGTCGCGGTCGAGCCGAACCGGCGGTAGCCCCTCGGGGAGTTCGACCTCGAAGCGCACCCCCTGGGCGGCCGCGTGGGGCGACAGCGTGGCCACCGCCTCCTCCACCAGAGGCCCCAGGTCGCCCACCACGGGCGCGGGCCGTGGCCCGCCCTGCTCCAGCCGCGACAGCTCGAGCACATTGCCGATGAGCCGGGACAGCCGCTCCGACTCGCTGGTGATGGTGGCGAAGTAGGTGTGCTGCCGGTCGGGGTCGGGCACCATGCCGTCCCGCAGCATCTCCGCGTACATGCGGATGCTCGTGAGCGGCGTGCGTAGCTCGTGGCTCACGGCCGCCACGAAGTCCTGCCGGCGACGGGCGTAGGCCAGCTCGGCCTGGACCGCCCACCCCAGCGCCCCCCCCCCGACCGCCAGCAGCGCCACCAGGAGCACGGCCAGCCCCTGCAAGAGGCCTTCCTCCACGCCTCGCACCCCGGGGATGGGGTCGACCCCAGCGGTGAGCACCACCGTCTCGAAGGGCGGGGCGAAGCGGTGCGTGAAGACCCAGCGCCCCTCCGGGGTGCCCTCGTCCCACGACAGCGCCAGGTGCTGGTCGAGCTGGGTGGACCCCACCACGCGGTCGCTCAGGTGCTGCCGCATGGAGTCCAGGTCCACCACGAAGCCCTGAGTCGTGGTCGCGCCGTCGACATGGACCTGCCGGGTGAGCACCAGGTCGTCGCCCTGACGGTCCCCCACCAGGGGCGAGACCAGGACGTCTTCATCGGCCAGCCGCGACAGGTCGAGGACAGCGGTCTGGGCTTGCTCCTCGGCCAGATCCCCCTGGTTGTTGTAGACCTCGAGGTTCACCGGGTTGGCCTTCTGGGCCTGGGCCTGGCGGTTGGTGCGCCGGGCGGAGCCGAGGCTGTTGAGCAGGTCGACGCTGGAAGGCGCTTGCTCCTGTTGCACCGGTGACGGCGACGGCCAGGGAGCCTTCTCCCGCGGAGACTGCTCCACCTGGTCCAGCACCTTCTTCAGGTCGCGCAGCTTCTCGTCGGCGGCCTGCGGCGGGGCAAAGCCCTCCTGTGCGGCCCAGACGGCGTCGTTGTCGCGCAGCTGCTCGGGGGACGACAGGTTCCCCTCGGCATCCTGCTGGAAGTAGGTCTTCACGAGGGGGGAGTCGCCCCCTTCCGCCAAGGGGGAGCGCACGACATTCCGCAGCTTGCTCTGCTGGGGCACATAGTAGGCGCGGTACTCGAGGAAGGAGCGAGACTCTTCCGTGGCGACGAGGTCGGACAGCTCCGCCTCCATGGCGTCGAAGACACGGCGCGCCACGTCGTGGTGGCGAGCCTCTTCCGCGCGTCGGGCCCCGGCCAGCGCCCACAGGTAGAGCGCCGCGGTGGAGCCCACCACGAGCATCGACAGGAGCCCGGCCAGCACCGGTAGGCGCAGCCGCCCCAGGGCCCCTCCCCTCATGCCGACCCGCAGCGGTAGCCCACGCCGCGCACCGTCTCGATGACGTCGGTGGCGCCGAGGTCGGCCAGCTTCCGCCGGAGCTTCACCACGTGCATGTCGACGCAGCGCGTCTCGACCCGCTCGACCCGCGCGAAGCCCCACACCTCCCGCAGGAGCTCCTCTCGGGACACGGGCCGGGCCCGATGGACGAGCAGGTGGTTCAGCAGCTCCACGTCGCGAGGAGACAGCTCCACCGAGGTGCCGCCATAGGTGGCCCGGAGGTTGTCCGCGTCGACCTG
>ENA-OWNT01003798-OWNT01003798.1-seawater-metagenome-genome-assembly--contig:-NODE-3798-length-13867-cov-4.672734_pt1 | contig 13867 bp, 22 predicted proteins | sample MGYA00238136_ERZ651165 | MGnify/ENA primary metagenome ERZ651165 (study PRJEB26861, sample SAMN08777766) | seawater metagenome | isolation source: coastal seawater | place: USA: Florida | collected...
TATCGCATAAAGCACAGCGCAAAAACAAATGTGACCACGCAGCAGAAGCGTATGGCGTGCAGCAAGCGGCTTCACCTTGAGACGACTGAATATGGTCTCAAATGTTTGCTTGCGTGCTGCATTGCTTCGCAAAGCAGTGACATCTCCAACGGCGGTCATGCAGTCCGCGGCGGAGAGAACTAGAGCCTCCCAAGGCTTGGGATCGCGGACGACCCCCTGTCCTGCTGAACCGTCAGCACTCTCGAGAACTGCTTGCACGTCCAGAGCACTCTCGGCGTCGACAGTGATCACCACCGCCCATTCCAGCGTGAGAGTTGCCGCAATACTTAGAGTAACTCCTACGGTGGGACTCGGTCAGACTTGTTGCAAAACGTCACCAACCAACACAGAAGCATCGTACCGGTGGCAAACGTCTTTTGTTGTCGGTGAATGTACAAACCAGCTTCCCACCGAAACTCCAGCACATCGAGTGCCAAGTTGTCGTTGAGAAAAATCCGTCGCGCCATGTATCGACAGGCTCTGGCGACGTGAGCACGTGTCGCTAAAAGCGGTTGCCCTAGTTCAGTCATCGATCACAGTTACGTTGCAAGGTTAGCCGGTTTAACAGAAGCAGCTAACATACCGATCCAGGATGCCATTTTTGCCACTTCGTCTTGCGTGATGTGCAGTTCGTAGACGTAAACAGCGAGCGCCAACGGGCGTAACAGAGAGTGTCATGCTGGCCCCATATGCGCTGCCTCGAAAGTCTTACTACAAGGAAATACCTCTTCTGCATCAAAAACGCTTGTTGCCAAGACGACAAATCGCGAGTGAGGCTTTTTGCCGTGTGGAGAGGCAGCTGCGTGTTTCCGCGGCAGACGTTCCAAAAAATTAAGGACGAACGGTCGGGTGCGTCCAGCGAAGGACTTGATGCCCACAGCGGAGGAATATACGTGAATGCGGGGGCAGGTGAAGTCATGCGAAGAATCCATTGCGCGTGGTATATCTAAAACCTTGCCGCCACCAGGACCTGGAGACACGCAAATTCAATAAGCGATCGAGCAAGCATGGGCAAACACCGCGAGTGACCACGAAATACCTGGAAGGAAGCGACACTGGCTGCAAACTTTGGCGTACACCGAGTCATCTGCGATGTGATCGGGTGCAGGCACATTAGCTTCGATGCGTCGAATATCAGCGGCGCAGACGTAAAGCTCGTGTCTGGCGGACATGTCAGGAAAATGCGATTGGTGAGGCATAAGGACGGCGCCCATGGCAAAGACCAACAGCGCTTTGTAACTTACAGTTGGTGGTCAAAGTGCGAATTTGAAGCGTGCTCTGCGCCATCAGTCTCACCACTGGAAACTTCTGGTAGCATGCTCGCCATACTTTGCGCCTTGATGTGGAAGGATCCTTCTTCGATGAACACTTCCAAGCGATATACCATCCCGTCCGCTTCATCGATCAACTCGTAGTCATAGACACTTCGATTCAGTGACAGTACCCGCAGAGCTCCGGGCACTCCTTCCGTTGATGAATAGAAAAGAAAGGATGCCGCTGCGTTAGCCAAGAGCTTGGCTGCTGCTTCGAGATCAACGTCTAAAAATCAAGTGTGACCGATAAAGACTCCGTATTGAACCATTTTTTTTTTTTTGAAGCAAGCCTGCGACTTACCTTGAGACTGAGATCTTCTGCCGGAGCCGTCCAGAATGTCCGCGAAATCTGCGAATAATTCACCCATCGTCTCTGAGCCGACGTAAATGAAATCTTCAATCCGCTGCTGAACTGATCCATCCTGCACCGAAAGTGAACGTCATTTCTTTGGCCAGATTCGCACGACACCAAAACCACACCATACACCGTTTATCGTACATTCTCATTAAATCCCCTGACTACGAGACCCGCACGACCACAGTGTTGAATGACAACGACCGCATGTTGAGGAACCGACGCGTGTTCCAGAGCGCCAACAAAGTATATGGCCAATTTAGGATCAAGCCCATACCTAAAACACAACCGAGCACACCAGCCCCAGAATGAGAAAGTGCACGAGATCGACTATTCGACAAAAGAGAAAAACGAACTGTCTAGCCACTGCCCGCTGCTCGGTAGTCGGCTCAATACTCGCTTTCGCGGCAGATTGCACCGTCGACGAGTTGCGCTTGGTGATCATCTTTCTTCGACTTCTGCTGTGCGAACTCGGAGTAGATGATCTGGCTTCGTCTGCTACCTGTGCGGTTCTCTGTTTATTTTGAACTGCCGCTTTGTCGTCTTCGTTTTCCTGGGCTTCCTCTTCATTCACGTGGCTTTGGTCGAAGTCGGAAGGGTTGTAGACAAGTGTGTGGTTTTGTCCTCGGCGAGAGCGGTCTTTGAGGCGTTGCTCGTTCTTCTTTCTAAAATGCGATGTGACCATACCCTTTCCGACGGGATACCTAAATGGGAAATTCCAAATACAAAAACAAGTCACCCTCGCAAGAGCCCAGTAGTCAACCTTGGCCGCCACGTACTGCAGATACACATCTGGACTGTACTTGAGAGCACGGATTGACTTCAAGAAGATTACGGCTGCATCTCCGTCCGCTATAAAGAACAGAATCATTCAACCATGACATTGTTGTAAGTGCGGGAACAAGATGGTTGGGCATTCGATAGCGGCGACCACAAACCAGCGTGCGCAGCCCCTCCAAAATGCAAAATATCGTCAACTGTTAAATCCTTCTCAAATTTGGTCTGCGGAGGACAAAAGGCCACATTAAGCCATCGACACAACGTACACAACGTACACGACGTTTATCACACGGAACACAAAACACAAAACGTACGCCAACGACAAGCTCGTCCTTCAAAAATGAATATGCTTCCACCGACCCCGCGAAACACTGCGAGATGAGGCGTCGGACCTCCGGAAGCATCATGTCGGGCTTGACGATGAGCGCGCCGACTCTCTTGCGGCCGTCCAAAACGACCACGACTCTCATGCCAAACAGGTCGCCACTCTGCCCTTGCCTTATGGCAGGAGTTCTGCGTGTGGTTGAATTCGTTCACATCGTAGTTGGTTCGTACGAAAACAAGCAAGGGTGAGATTAATGAATCTGAAGGACGACGAGCGGCATTTTCTTGCATTTGGAACGTACGATCGCTCTTTGCTGTGGGAGGAGTTTCGACTACTTTTACCATTTCGTTGCTTGCTCTTGTTCTTACTCTTCGTACGCAGCCATGATTTTAGACGCGGTGCTCCTTTAGACAACAAGGGAAGCTTGGTGGAGTCTTTCAACCCAGAGGACGACCGATTTCGCGATTGTTTCGACCGTTGTGGCTTGATATCTGCATTGCCTGCACGGTACGCCGACGTGGCCTCAAGCTTCCGAATTCGCCGAACGGCGTTCGCTTCTGCTTCTGCCATGGCGGCGAGGCTAGACTATTTCGAGCACGTCACCCGGGCATGTGTGTGCGTGAAGTCGTCTGTTTCTCGGATAATTATTTTTTAATTGCGTGTTGTTTTGACCCCACTGCAGCAGCAGACAAAAGCACGAAATTCAACAACTCCACTTCATTGTGCAACTGTTTGCACCATCTTACAGCGCCTTTACCAAGTGGCCTTCTTTACCGCATCAACTCCACTGCGCCCTGTTGCCTTTCAGCAACACCAGCGACCAACAGTCGCCAGGCTGTCGCCATGTCATCCTTGACCGACCGCTTCCTCTTTGTTTGATTCGATCTCCATGCACATTCACTGACCACCCACGCCGATCCCCTTCCAGCTAAAAATTGAACGCGACTCGAGTGCGAATGCTTCGTCCACATCTCGAAGGCAGAAAGCATACCGTACGGTGGATCTCGACGTCGTCGTCGTCGTCGTCGTCGTCGTCGTCGTCGTTCGTCGTCGTCGTTCGTTGCCGATAGTCCGCAGTTGTTTGCTGTTTGCTATTTGCTGTTTGCTGCTGCTGTTGTCGTCGTCGTTGGCCGTTGTCGTTGTCTTCGTCGTTTGTTGCTGTTGTAAAAGTTATCAAAGCAGTTGTTTGTTGTGGTCGGTTGTCGATCGCCGGTTCCTATTGCTGTGGCCGTTGGTTCCTACGCCTGTCTGTGTCGTCTTTGTTTGGCAGTCCTAAGTCGACCTTTGTCGTACTATGCGCTCCACGCCGTCCGCCTTCGTCGTTGCTGGTGTTCAGGTTGCCGTTGTTGTGGATGAGAAACCAGTTCGTGTTGTTTGCTTTTGTTGTTGACGGCAAAGTCGAAAAGGGTAATTTGTTGCTGAAACTAACCTTTGTTTTCGTCCGAAAAGCAAAAACAACATACAATTGGCGACGTGAAAGTTCTGTCTGTCAATTTCGTGTGTTATAATAGGTTTGTGAAAGGCATCGGGCGACTGCTGGAAAGTTCGATATGGGCCGTTACGCCCAGTTCGTGATCGGTCCAGCTGGATCCGGCAAGACCACGTATTGTGAAGCCATGCAAAAGTATTTCGAGACTCGAAGACGGCGCGCATATATTATTAATTTGGATCCGGCAGTGGACGCAATGGCCTACGAACCGGAGATTGATCTCAGAGAGCTAATATCGGTTGACGACGTCATGGAGGAGTTGAATTTTGGACCTAACGGCGCGCTGGTGTTCTGTTTGGAATACCTAACGTCGAACATGGACTGGCTTCAGGTACTAGCGATGCTCGTGAACGCCCTGCCGCTACAGTTGGCCCAAGGTTCAACTCTGTCGATTTGCATGTAAATAGGAAAAGCTCGATGAGTACCCCGAAGACGAAGTTTATTTCATCATTGATTGCCCTGGTCAGATCGAATTGTACACGCACCTGCAGCCAATCAACGTTGTCCTCGACGAATTCAAGTCAAGGGACTACACCTGCTCCAGCATATGTCTTGTGGATTCCACCTTTGTTACAGAGACTCCAAAGTTCATTTCCGTGAGTTGCTTGTTGACAGGTCAATGGTTGTGTGGGATGTTTTGTTCACTTTTGTCCCTCTGTCCCAGGCTTGCATGATGACACTTGCCATGATGGTGCAGCTGGAGCTACCGCACATTAGTGCTATTACAAAAATAGACTTGGTTGACAAGGCGGAGCGAGAGAAGTTTGAAGAATACATTGCGCCAAGCGGACGTGCGCTGGCTTACGACATCGAGGAACTGAATCTCAAAGCTCACTCGACCAGATTTAGGAGCTTGAACCGAGCCATTGGAGAGATGCTCGATGATTATAGTTTAGTCAGTTACATTCCCATCAGGTGCGTACGCACCGAACGAACACTGCATAGACGTGATGGCCAATTTTGTTCACCGTGTGCTTTGCAATATCCACGGCATAGTGTCAAAGATGAGAGCACCCTAGAGCGATTGACCATGCACATTGACAGATGCATGCAGTACGTTGTACTTTCTTGACATGTATTTCGAACGACAAATGCGCTGACAGCTGTGTTGACATCCAGATATGGAGAAGACGCCGAGGTTTCGATGCCAAACGAGCGTGAACCAGACGAATGAGCAGGAAGAGTGCTTCAATCATGCCATTTGCCGATCTTTTAATTAATCACTGACAACAAATTGTCATGCATCCTCATCTTGTGCACAAAGTAGACCACCGCCATTCAGATGCAGACTTCAACTTTGCCAAGCAGCTGACTTGGACTTTGAGCTCGACAGCGTCTGGCCGAACTTGCTGCTGTCTGCAATTACTCGCTGGGAAAAGTAATCCCGCCGCCCTCGGCAGGCTCTGTTTTGGCCTGTCACGATGCAGTGGCACGCAATCACAATTGTAGTGTGAAAACATCCGTTTACGTACTTTGACGCCAGCACCACCCAAAGTACAGCACGATACAAGCACATCTACTCACACGCCCACACAATAACTTCTTCGTCTGCAAGTTTCCGTGCCGTCATCACCCCGCTACACTTGGGACAATTTGGCTTGGCGTTGTCGTAAGCTTCGTATTGGTTGATGAAGTACCTACGACCCAAGTTTGGCACCTATAAACACATGCTACACGTCGGAGATGCCGTGCAATTTTCCGACGCACCAGTAGCAGGTGAGCGGGGTTCCTGACCACGTTTTATCAGGGCCATTGTCATTGAGGCACAAAATTTGTCCTAGAACAGCATGACAATGCAAATAACGATGTGGATCCTGCGACGACCTCGTGACCTTGTGGAGCTATCATTACCTGATGTGGTAGTCTTTGTGACGGACTGAGATTTGCATGCAAACAGGGCACAGATGGCAACAATTAATTGACGATAGCAACATCACATGGCAACGAGATTGCTGTGCAAGCGCATCGCATACTTTAAGTGTGGTGATGAAGGGCCTGTCGAAAAAGCATACGAACGTAAGACCAAGATGACTTTGATCTAGTTGGAGCTAATCCAGGTCAACACACAAAACGCCACGCACCTAGAATCGCCGGTCAGACAACAAAGGACTCGCGTCTTCGACTTGCACATCCCGCGCATCTACACGCAAAAAGAATCCCCGTGATGAACGCCCAGCCCGTGGCCATTGGGAGAATGTGACAACGCCGTACTTTGCTGAAGTCATTGATACCAGCTTGCTTCAAGAATTCGCGCTCTTTGAGCACTTTGAACATGTTGGGGTTGTTGCAGCACCCATCAAATATCCATGCGGGCACACCCGTCGGGCCAACGTTGTGAAGAATCGCGATTACGATTTCTGTGCTTGCGCGTAGCCACTCTGGAATTATATTTCGATTGCCGCTGCCAGTTGTACCGCCATCCAGTAAAAGGCTCCGGCTATTGCTGGTGAGTCGGCGGCTTGCACTTAGACGTGCTAGACTGTTGAGTTGCTTGCGTGTTGTGTCTGCATCGGCTGCCATTCTTTGAAGCCTTTGCTGCCTGGTGGTGGTGTAACCAGCCTGCGATTGACGTTCCGCGTCGTCTTGACCGTGCTTGAATCGATGCGCTCGCGCTTCACGATTGGACGGGCGCCGGAGTTGCTGCTCAACCAAGGCTTTCTCTTTCTATGAGCCACCGAACAGCACAAGCATCAAACTCCAGAAACATTGGCAGCAAGCATTCATAGGTAGTACGATGGATCACCTCTTGATTCGCCGGCCTCGCGTCGTCTTGTGCGACAATGCCAGCCAGGTGCTGCACGCAGCGATGTGTCGAAGTCCATATTCCATTGGAAATGAAACGCTTGACAATCCACTCAGGTACATCGACGGGCGAGCTCTGTCGTGCAAACGGGTAGCGGATAAAATAGCAGCTCAGGTAGGCGGAAAACCTCAACACTGTGTGTGACGAACCTGCAGCACGAAGCGCTCCACGACTTCTCGATTGTTTTGCAGCCACTTGGGAATGAAACTAACATGAAATGAGTGTTAGAGCAGAGTCGGTGCTGGACAATGTGCATGGGATCGTACGGTAGCGGAAGATATCTGAGGATTGGAGTGTACATCCAATGAGGGATCACGCTACGCCACAAACAACAAAGAATTGCGTCAACCACACGTCTCATGACAACGTTTAGCATGTGTGCTGTAATCACTGACTCCACATCATCTGAGTCACAAAGAAGATCCTGAAGTCGAGGAATAGCTCGTTCCCATCTTTCTCTATGCATCATTGCAGTTGGCATCCACCCAGGCAGCTGGTGCCTGTGCGCAGTGCATTGCATATTGATGGTTGATATTTTGAACAAGAATGCTCGAAGGTTCACTACAAACAATGTCATTGGCGACAGCGACACTCACGGTGGTACGGTGTTGAATACAGATATGATGGCATTGTCGTTATCGCAAAACCACGGTGGCAGTTGCGAAGTGCGCTCGTTGCGAAAACCCACGACAAGAACGTGGATGATTTCTTGCAGCCACCCTTGCTGTAAAATATGATCCACAATCCTGCAGTGGCGCAGCAGTATCAGAATCAGGTCCTTCACGAGCACTGCAACGCAAATGGGATCAACAAACCACATTGGGGTTTCCTTGAGGCAGGTAATGCAGCAAAACAGAAGCAGTGGTTTCGCTAAGCTTGGATGTGGCGACTCCTGTAAGACTTGCGGCCACAACTCGAACTTCGTCAACAACTTCAACAACCACCGCGGTGCTATGGACTCGCTCGATTCAAATGGCTACAGCACCACACCCACTAAGAGACACGACGATGCAGTTGAACAATTCAAACATGATGATCGCACCGTATCTTGGGGACGATATCGTCGCGTGGTGGCTTCCTCACCTGACGTTGCGCTAATGAGACTCCCTAAGAACCAAGGGTCAAGGGTGTTAGCCGGAACTAGATACGGTTCGACATATTTTGAACGCACCATTTGACTTCAATCGTAGTGGAGCATCACCAGTCTTACGCTGCAAGCCTTGCGATCGTCCGATGAACGACCACAGATTCCCGAGATGAATCGTGGAAGCCCAGGAATTCTGCCCAACATGAACGAATAACCCCGGAGCATCGTGAACCTATAGAAAAGAAATTTCCACAAAGCCATCATCTTGAATGCAAATAACGCTGCCAGGAACAAAGCTGACACCACTCACCGTGTCGGAGTCATCGCTGCCGGCGACAACGTTCGAACAGTGTCGCAGTGCGAAACGGAGCAAACATAACTCGAACAACTCAATGAAGAGTTCGCGGACACTCAAAGCAAGTTCACAGGCATGAGCAGCTCCGATGCCTTGCGAATCGTCAGTGCCCACTGCCGCGTCTAGCAGCATCGTAAGCGATGTGGGTAAATTCAGCGACTTGTGGTGCTCCTCCGCACTTGGGTTGTTGTCCAACAAACAGTCTGGCCATGCTGCGATGTCTGTTGTCTCGAAATGGCATGAATAGGCTTCTGTGATGCACAAGCGGGCTGCAGCAACCAGATCTGCCAGCTCTCCAACAGCAGCAGTCTGTGCATGGCGACAGCAGAGTAGATGAGCACCATGAACACGCATGAATGCAGACGGAGATACACGTACGGCGATAGCAAGCGAGTGCGGTGCACTGCCTTTTCGGCTGTGTGGACGTTCGCACCGCTGATCGAGTTGCCATTGCAGTAGCTGCATGTGGAATAAGTCAAAGCATTGCCGGAAACGGCGGGGTGTGTGGTCTAGCGGAGTTACAAACAACGAAGGAGTTGGCTCGGCGGCAGCATCAGGGTTCTGCGCCGTGACTGCGGTTTCCCTCTGCTTATGCGGCGCACCCGCACTCGTCCGTTGCAAATTCAGGAGTACCTCCCTTTCTATTGCAAATTCAGAATTTGTGGGCACAGTGTCACCGCTGTCGGCGCTCCTACTTGCTTCTTCTCCACGAATGCTGCGAGAGAATTGCTAAGCGCACATACGCAAGTGGGTATCTTAAACTACTCGTTCAACTGTCAAAACCGTGGCATGGCGTGAACGAGGACGAGGACGCGAACGAGATCGTACCGCTGGGATGTGCATGGCCTTATTCGGTGGACTGAACCGCGTCCCATGATCGGTCGCTGTTTCAACTGATATTTCGTACCCCTAGATTGCAAAGGGTTACACGAACGGTCGTGATAACACGCAAGTGTGGCGCATACAGGCAATCTTCAATCATGGCCCCACAATCATACCCCGGCAAGTGCAACCTCGGCATTCAAGCCGTCGATCAAACAAAAGCGCTTCAACGAACTCTGTCGTAGATGCAACGTGGAAAGTCACGACACAATGCAATAATCACGCACAGCATGTGCGAACGTACATATGCTGGGCAGTTTCGGTTTTGGAAGCGCAGAAACGAGCGCGTACACCCAAACGTCGCCGGCTTTGTTGGGTCCAATCGCGGCTGATATGATTTGCTGGCATCTTGCGTGGCATCCGAAATACTTTCAGCACGAAATGCTTTCAGCATACCCTGAAGAACAGCGCATGAACATGTATCAGAAGCGACACGAATTGGCATTGTTAGAGTTGCAGTTCCACCTGTGCTTCTTGAGCGGACGGTACATGAGACTGTGCATGGGACGGCGTATCTTGCGCAAAGGTAACCTTTGATCCCTTTGCTTCCGAACGTGGTGAAGCCGTGTAAGTCGGCTTCGACGGATTGTCCACAACAACCGTGGCCACATGCTGCCCGGAGGAACACTCCCGGATGTGAACGTGGAACTCAGTCACGCGTTGCACCACCCTTGACATTGGAGCTACCCATTCGACATACACCAAGAAAGGTTCTTGCAGTCTCTGCGTCGCAAAGTTTGTGGGGGCCGTATCTACCGAGTAAGTTCCGCAGAACAGAGCTTCGAATCTGCCCCAACTGCGTAGCATTGCTTTGTAATCTGGGTGCTCCAGACGACGTCTCTCGTTGGACACCTCGTCGTGTGTGGGCAATTCGCCGCTGTGGTTTGCAAACACCCACACCCCTTTGGTTCTCAGGAGAAGTTCGTTGGCTGCGCGTCCAGACAAGATGTGAATAGCTTGAGGGGCGGATGATGCCGGTCCAGCTGCAGACCACCTCACAAAGAGAGGAGGATGAGGTCTAAGCAAGTGTTCGAAAATGGGCTCTCCCTCCAACGCAACAGCGACGTCCGTGGCGTCGTTCGCGAGGCCGACAAAGTGATCGTAAACGTCAGGCTGCTTTCCCTGCTGTAGAGCGTACGTTGCCTGATAATTTGACAGAAATTAGACTGAGAGTGCCACTATTCACGCATGACAATTGCAAAGCACAACAGCGAAACCTGCTGGATCAGCCTCCGACTGCACCGTGACGCGGTGATGACAACTGCTTCAACGAACACACTCAGCCTTTTGGCCTCCCAGAGCGAGCTTAATCGAGAAAACTCATTTGCAAATGAATCATCAGTCTGGAAGTCTTGATCCGTGTGCGGTCGCAGATTGGGCTGGGTACTGTAGAGTCGCCGTAAGTACCGCTCCGCAACCTGCATGGAGAAAGTGGATTGAGACGAAGACCACAGCAAAGGCAAAGTGCGCAAAGAAAGACTCACCGGCAACGCTTTCGTCAGCTTTGAAAATTCCATCATCAAGTTTGAACGCTGCAAATGAATGCGGTCCAAACTCTGCAGCTGCGTTGCATCGAGCGCACGCGAGCCATGCGATTTTTCTTGTTCCTATTCAAACCACATCGCAGACATTTCGGTTCAGGACTTGCTGTGGTGCAGACGAACACACCAACAATCGACAAACCGCAAGACTATCAATGCGAAAATCGAGGCAGTCCGTGCGCCACCGTGCATTCTCCAACATGAGGTCAGCTTCACAGCAGACATTCAAGAAGTAAGAAACACTGCCAATGCCGTCTCGAGAAAACTGAAGCGCTTCTCGAATCAGTTCCAACAGTTGTTTCAGCCTTCGGCATAGTCGAGACGATCGCATAACAGCTTCAGTGGATACTTCTGGCCGACTAATTGCGTTGCCTGTTGTTAATGCACCCCAGAAACGCAATGGTTTGAGAAAGAGCAGAAGAAACATCAACAACAACTTCACGCCACCAACCTGAAGAATCGCGCGCAACCCTGCCACGAAATATGCTACACGCAAACACATGCCAACTGTTATGAAGTGGAAAGCTGCAGCTGGAAGCAATCGCGCAATTTGCACCTGTTATCAATCTGCACCAACAATGACCTCAGTGGAAAGGTTTGTTTGAGGGGTTTTGATGTTTTATCCGTGGATGAGAAAGTGACAGCATACTCCATCGAACCGTCTGGTGCCTGAAAACGGCCAGAACAGTCGTTACATCTGGTTCGAAGTCAAATGTACAACAACGCTGCACGCACTCTAGCAGTTGTCACATGTCCTGTGCGCAATTCTCCAGTTCGCTTGTCGAAATTGGACAGTTGTGGTCGAAGCAGCCGCCTGGGGTTCACAATAAAACGACTTGAGAACAAAAGTTCAGTTGGCAACGCCAAGGAAGTTCAAACAATACATGCGTTGTGGACAGTATTCGCTTTTCGGTGTCTGCAGAGTCGGTTACTGTGCTTTGCTCTGCGGGCCGTTTCGTTTGCCGTGTTGAGTTCAAGGAAAGCGCCTACAGTGTTGCAATACGACAAACGTCAAAATGCTACCGTGATGCCACGAGTATCAATCACCGGTGATGAACCTGTTCGAGTTTTGCTGTGGATCGTAGCTCTTCGGCCCTAGCAACGTATGAAATAATGACATCACCAGTGCACCGGTTCTTGAACAGCAGCCCACATCACCACACGTACAATTTCGTCGACCATTCGGGGGATTCCCCAGCGATCAGAGCGAGCTTGCGTAAATACTCTGTCAATCGTGAGCAATGGTCTTGCCAATTTCGCCACTCCAACTGCAGGCACGAGAAAGTGAGTTTCCTGAGCAGTATAATAACTTGGCATTCGCATCCAACTACCCACATTCAACCACATCATCATGCGGTGTCCCTCATCCATGAGATGGTCGAAGTTAAAGGCCGAAATTGCCATCATGACATCGTGGTAAAATGCTTCCGGCATCTAGATACCAGCGTAGCACTGTAAGCACGTGTTTGCAACATAATGACATGACATTTCACCTTACCACGCAGCTTTGCAGGTCCTCATTGCCGCCGCTGGTGTCGAGGGCACGGTCAAGTGAGGGCTGCGTCTTGGATTCTATCGCCATTGTGCTTGGGCGCTCAGCCGAGTTGGATTCATCTTCTTCGTCATCCATGGCGAGCTCTACCTCGTGGATTTGTGGCGGTGCAGGTTCACCAGTCAGATACAGCGAGAAGCACCTAGCGCCACAGAATTGCGATTTTGCGTTGACAAACGAATTTTGCGGTCGCACAATCTTGACGCGTGCAGCAACTCACCGACGCAGCTTTTGAACATGCTGCTCTCGCGCGAACTTGGCCTGTGTGATGCGATGCGTGTAAATGCAAACAAAGTGACGGATACTAAACTGCAACGATAACAAGGCGGTGACACTTCGGACCTCTTGGGCTGCAATATCTGCGGCGGTTAATTGGGAAAATGTTTGCGAAGAATTATCTTCAGCGTCGTCCTGTTCTCGTCCTTTCGACTCTATTGTGGTGTCACGCACCGGCTGTTGCGTCGTTACACGCGATGCGTTGCCTTCGGACGCTGTGTCAGCGTCGTGGGTCTCGGTGCCACTTCCGTCCTCTGGGTGTTCCTCCACTCCGAGCTCTGCAGTTTCTGGAGCTTCATCCGAGAATTTCCCCTCCTTCGAACGCGTTTTCACTTCAACGAATGTGTTGGGTCGAATCCCACCAGGCTCAAACCTGACGCGACCATCCTCCGACCGAGCGGTGCGCTCCGAAATAGCCTCGACGAACACAGATTCGCTGTCCTCCTGTGTTGTATGGGGCCGACGCCGCGGCATGGTGCGATGTATGTCGCGCCAGGGCCACGAAATTTATTGCAGCGCTAACCTACATCCTAGCGACAGCATCGCTGATAACACAAAAAGTTCAGAACAATAGAATGAAGAATTCGCAGCAACAATAGCAAATGTGTGCACTTCTGTTCACACGCCACACGCCTCCCTTCCGTGCACCAATCAAACGCGTTTTGTCGCGGAACACGGCGACTATCAACAAGCCATCGCCTCACCGTTTGTCGTCGTTGTCGCGGTCGTCGCGGTCGGCGCCATCGTCATTGTTGAACCGCATCGAGTGCAATCTCCATCTCCACCATCATCTCGATACCGCCTCCACTCCCACCAAAGTCGTCTGTCGTGGCGGTTCATGTTAGCCGTCTGTGTGGCTGTAATCTCCATCGTTGCAGCATTGATTGTCGTCGTCCGTTGTCCGTCGTCCGTCGTCCGTCGTCCGTCGTCGTCGTCGTCGTCGTCGTCGTCGTCGTCGTCGTCTTCGTTCTTCGCCGTTCAAACCGTCGTCGTCGTTTGCCGTTGCAAACGAATTGACTGTGAAGTCATTCATTCGATCAACCTGTAAAGTCGGATTCTCAACTGCGAAC
>ENA-OWNT01003799-OWNT01003799.1-seawater-metagenome-genome-assembly--contig:-NODE-3799-length-13864-cov-3.888301_pt1 | contig 13864 bp, 13 predicted proteins | sample MGYA00238136_ERZ651165 | MGnify/ENA primary metagenome ERZ651165 (study PRJEB26861, sample SAMN08777766) | seawater metagenome | isolation source: coastal seawater | place: USA: Florida | collected...
TGTGCCTTCGGTGCTTCGTTGCTCCGTTGCTTCTGCTTCTTCCACTATGTTGGTGGCCCTTTGTTTGCACCTTCGTAACGGCACCGACAACCAACCTGAGCACTGGAGACGTTCAATTTGTTTTGTTTCGTTCATTCGAAGGTTTCTCGCACGATGTATGATAAGCACGGGACAACACGAAGACCTTGCATACTTGCGACGAGAATCTCTCGAACACGTTGCGCGCTACACGGCATGTTGGATGGGAAGCGAATTGTACGTTGTGCTCTTCGGTGGATTTGGAGTGAATTTTGCCCACTCTGTGCTTTTTTGCTTGTGTTTTGCTTGCGCTTTCGCTCTCGCTTTTGGTTGGTGTCATCGGCACGCCGCACTCGATTTTTCTGAACACTCGCCTGATTCACAGGTTTCGACTAGGCCCTCCAATAGTTTTGTAATAATGGACTCGCTCCTCGGTTTTGTCGGAGGCGACTTCGCCATATTGGCTGCTGATGCCAACGCTGCGCGGTCGATTTTGGTGTTCAAGCAGGACGAAGACAAAATCGTCCCGCTGAGTAAGAAAATGGCAATGGCTGCTTCTGGAGCACAGGGTGACCGCGTACAATTCAGTGAATACATTCAAAAGAACATCGTTCTCAACGAGCTTCGTGCAGGCTTCCCGATGTCATGTGTCGCCACCGCCAACTTCGTGCGACATGAAATCGCTTCGAACCTGAGGCGCAAGCCTTACAACGTAAACTGCCTCCTCGGCGGGTTTGAGGCCGCGAAAGGAGGATGTTTGTAAGTTGGCGTTGGCGGTGTCTAGTTCCCTTCCGAGCATTGCCTCTGACGCAACCTGCCTCGTAATTAGGTACTACGTCGACTATTTTGGAACAATGCACAAAATGAATTTTGCTTGCCATGGTACGAAACGTTACTCGTCGGATTCCCGCTGATGGCGTCCTTACTCATGGTTTCTCGTTGCTTGCAGGTCACTGCGCTGCGTTTTGCTTGTCACTTTTCGACCGGCACTGGAAGGTGCGTACAGATTTCGTTGGATATTGGGCTGTCCTGCTCGGTGTTGGTCTCTACCTGTGGTATGATTGTAACGTTTTGTCGCTGTCTTCTTGCAGCCCAACATGACACTCGATGAGGGGAAGGAGTTAATGAAGAAGTGTTTCACAGAATTGAAAGTTCGCTACTTGTTGAACATGCCCAAGTTTGTGGTGAAAGTCGTTGACGCCAACGGAGTACACGAGATCGATCTCGCAGCTGAGTAAATTAGTGATGGCACCATGACGTGTCAATATTCAGCACAAGAATGTGCTCCGCATGTTTGCGTGTCGGGTTTAGTTTTGGGGATTTCGATTGTAGTATAAATTAGAACGTGTCCCTGCACTTCGGTTGACAATACTCTATTTTTTATGCGAGAATTGGCGATCGTCCAACCCCACCCAACCACTGCTACATCAACACACAAGTGCATTGTACATCTTTCGTTGGGGTCCTGGATTGCCGTCGTTCCTACAAAATGAATGTCGTGTGTGGTGAGAGTGCGCATGCAAGCCTAAAAGGATGTTCTCAATTTCGCACTCACCGCTCGTCGACCACCGGCTTTTTCTATTTCACAGAACAAGCGTTCACACTAGCAGAAATTTCAACACAAGTGACCAGGGGCGGTCGGGGAGGTACCATTTCGATTTGCGCACGCTCACCTTGTGGGCATCATCGAGAAACCCATCATTCAAGGTCTGTCTTGAGTGCACGAGCTTGTCGTTAACGTAAATCTCAAAGTTTCCCGTCTTCACCAAATCACTTTGCTACACAGAACATGGGTAGCAATTGGCGCATTGAACAAAAATCTAATTGGAATCATAGCAACCGCAATGCTGTGGTATCCATCACTCACGAACCCGTTGGAGTCTCAAACTTCTGTCAAACACTCGTTGGATTCGTCGGATGGCGTCCATCGCTTTACTGGCGAAGCCGGGCTCTTTGCTAAGCGCAGAAAACAAGCACTAATAAGATCTCCACTTACAAACGAGGGGAAGCTGAGATGCGTAGTTGCGATGCCAATGTGCATTACGCACCAATGCACTACCAGCACAACGAGGTCACGGGATGGAGCAGCCGAGAAGTGTGAGGGTGATGCATCTATTGAAAAGTCGAGCGTGTCCGTGTCTGACTCTCTCTGCGGCGTGACGAGACTATCCGAAGCAGTACCATGCAGTTGCTGCGGAACTGCGCGCGGTGTGCTAGCAGAATCATCGGGCGATATCACGTCCGTGCCGTTGGTCTCAAGACGACCTTCAGTGTTCGGAGTTTCGGTGCTATCACGAGCCACCGGCTCCTCGGCGGCGGCACTCAATTGATCGCTTCCGTCAATGTTTTCTTGGCGTTCGGGGTCTCCCCCTGTTTCTGGCTCCATTTTCAATCCATAGCCCAACGACGCTTCAGCACCCGAAGTTGATGCTTGTAAGTTTCAATTTCCAATTTTCGAAGTGGTGATTATTCGCAGCGTCCCAACTGTTCTAGTCGTTGCCGAAGTAAGTGGTGGGTTCTGAATGTTCTGTTTCTGTGCTGCTCGTCACAATCGAAACGCCAACCAACAAGGAAACGCGATTCCGCGCCGCATTAGTCAACGATGTGGACCGCCTGATGCTTCCTAGTATCAGCCCTTCCGTGCCACGATCCTGGTATTCCTCCCTGTTGCTCTCCATTGAAACGGTGGAAGCTAGTTGACAGAGTGCCTCGGCCAGTACTCACTCTTTGGCTTGAATTCGTCCGTCGCCTGCAAGAGCAACCGCACTCGCCAAGCATCACGATCTTTCCACAAACCGTGTCTGTAACCCTCCCCGCCAACAACTAGCAAACCAACAAACAGTCACGCCAACCACCAACCGGCCGGCACACCAAGCACGCAAGGCTGTGCAACGAGGCGACGAGGCGACGAGGCGACGCGACGGGCGGGTGGCGGGTGGGTGGCCACTTGTGACTTTTGACTTTCACCGTTCGTGTTTGTGTTCGTGTTTGTGTTCGTGTTTGTGCTCACTTTTTGGTGTGCTGTGTGCGTTGTCCGTCAGCCAGCCGATCAATCAGTTTGGTTTGGCTGCACAGTGGGCACCGACGCAAGTCCACTCACCACTCACTCACTCACTCACCCACTCAAAGTCACTCACAGTCACTCATCTGCTGTACTCACAGTCAACTCACTGTCACTCACAGTCACTCACGTTCAAAGTCACGTATCCATACTGTACAGGCGGCTTTAGTTGGTTCGCATCATTCTTCTCACTCACTCACTTCCCACTCACTGCTCACCTCACTCACTGCCCACTCAACAAACAGTCCAAGGTTCATTAGTAATGCACAGTATTCGTTTTCTCTCTTTTAACTCACTGTATTTGACTGTCTCTGTAGTGTAAATTTCTGGGACAGTGATGGATGGATTCCCCCTCAACTTTACAACTCCTTCACCCTCCGTCGCCCTGTCTCTTCTGCCACCCAATTACCGTATCACCGTATCACGCTTGTTTGTACTATACAGTATGCACTTCGGCTATTTCAGTCACTGTAATTTGGTGAACGAATAGTGTAAACTTTCGTGCGTAGTAAGTAGGAAGAGTCTGCGTCGTGGTTTGTGGTTTGTTGTTGGGTGGTGGCGTTGAACTATAGCGTTGTATTGTGTGTTGTGTGGGTGAGGGAGGGGATTTCGAATTTGATTTTTGAGTTTTGATTTTTGAGTGATCGATTTTTGAGTGATTGATTGATTGATTGATCGTGCGCCCGCTGCCGTTTTTGTGTTCTGTGTTCTCGTGTTTGTTTCTGTCTGTTGTTGGCTGCGTGCTGCGTGGTCAGTAAGTTGCGGTGTTGCAAGCAGTCAGTCAGTCAATCAGTCAGTCAGTCAGTCAGTCAGTCACCCAGTCTGTCTGTCGTCAGTCTGTCGTCAGTTTGTCTGTTGCGGTGTTGCTGCTGTGTGTATGGAATGTGTTCACTCCGTGCGGTCGTTCGGTGAATGACATGACGTTTCCGCGCTTCCGTGCTTCCGCGCAATTCTTGTCTGTCTTGGTGTCTGTGGTCTGTGGTCTGTGGTCTGTGGTCTGTCGATCTGACGATCTGTCGTTGTTCGTTCGTCTATGCTGCCGTGCTGCCGTCTATTTGTGGTTGTTCGTCGATCTGTTGTCGATAGTCCGTTGTCGAACTGTTCTGTACTGAAGTGGTTTGTTTGTGTTCGTCTGCTGCCTGTTGTTGGTTTTCCGTCGTCGGTCATCTTATGGCTGGTCTTCTCCTTTCTCTGTTCTCGGCTCTTCGCCGCAGCAACAAGGCTCAACCATTATGCCCACGTCTCTCCCGCTGCGACACGACAAAGAATGCAACAGAGGCGTAACAAGAACAGCAGAAGTAAAACACTGCGTGACGGAACCGACCGTTAGTGCTGGGGGCCTTGAGATGCCACTGCGACCAACCAGAGGCCACGGGCAAGCCACAGTCATTTGGCAGATTTAAAATTTCCAGAACCAGAAACATTAAATCATTCAATATTTGCGTTCAACTGTGTTGTTTTTCTAGTTGAGCTCACCCCCAACTCTGCGTCGTTGCGGCTGGACGCAATGGCAGCCGCAAATATCTGCATACAACGCTGTTTGTAAGTGTGCCGTTGGCAACAACCGCACGATGCCGCCTCGGAACCTTGTGATCAAGCAGGGCTGGCTGCGCAAGTCACCTACAAGGAGAGGTGGGGTTAGCAAACTCGGCAATCGCCAGCGCCGATGGTTTGTTTTGTACCCATCGTACCTCGAGTATTGGACGGACGCCAACAAAACACTTCGCAAAGGCACCATTGAATTAACTCCAGCAACTGAAGTTGAACCCTTAGCTTCGATGGAGTCGTCGTTCTTCGTTTCCACGGGGTGCGTTCTTTTTTTGGCGTGGAGTCTGGCAACAGCATTTTTCACCAGATCGATTATGCATTTGTTGCTTTGAACAGAAACGAGTTTTATGTAGAGATACACGCTAAAACAGAAATTGAATGCGACAACTGGATCGAAGCAATCACTCGCTGCGTCGCAGCAATGAAGCTCGAAGAGGAAAACATGTTCCGTAACGATCCGAAGCTCGAAATTGACCTTGGAAGTCTATATGGTATCGACCTGGAAGACGCCACAAGAGATGGCGTCTCGCCAGCCTCCGCGCACGCTGCAGGTTCATTTCGCGTGCGCATCGATTTCGGTTGTCTGATGGCCATGAGCTAATTCGTCACCGATTGTTTTGTCATAGACCAAAGCCGCAGCTCATTGCTCAGCGACGGCAGCCAGCCTGATCCGACGGACTACTTCGACTGTTATCAAATTGCCAACGCCGCTGGAGAGGACTGCCCACCATTGTACGTACTGTCACAGACACTCACGCTTTTCGACAAAGTGGCGACCAGGTTGACATGATGTTGCTGGATACGTTTACAGAACGGGACAATTCCTTGTCATTACCGGCCGAACAACAAAAAGTTCACGACTGTCTATAGGCTCTTTGGTGCGTGATTTCTGTCCTGAAACTCCACGCGAACGTTTGGCGTTGGGTGTTTTTTCACGCGTGTCACTATTGTGCATGTAGAGTGGGCGAGAGCATCGAGTAGTCTTGCAAGGGACTGTTCTAGAAATTTTTAAACGCACGCCAGGAAAGACAGCAAGTGCTTTCGACTCCTTAGTCATGAAGGTGCGCTGATGCATGGGCCATAAAAACTGTTTGGGGATTGTCGTACTCAAAAACTACCTCTTTGAATTGGCAACAATAGATTGACATGAGTGATTTCATTCAAGCACGGACACCGTCCCAAAACTTGTTTCAAACCGGGTTGGTCTTGTTGCGTCTGTCTTTCGATTGTTGACGCTGGTTGTCACCTTGTCAAACACATCACAGGAGCGGAGGAAGTTTACTTGCGGCACCGGAACCATTACCACACAGTGTCGACCTGCAGTTCCGAGGAGCTCGCGTGTCGATGTCACCTGCCCGGCCGGCGGAGGACGCCCAGGCTCGTTGCCACTTGCCCGCAACATTCTGCCGGGCTCACAGTTCATCACCAACTGATTTTCGGTCAACTTTCGCTCGTTCAGGCTTTAGTTCTTTGCCGAGTGCTGACTCGATGGCGTGCTACAATGTGCGCAGCGACACTACTACTCCATGACAGTACGTGTCCCAGCGTCTGCCGAGCTCTTCAGTATTAATACAGCGCCGAACTATTCTGACTCTGCGACGTGCTTTGTCGTAGGTCGACCCGGTGTCTTGCTCAAAACCAATCCAATGTTTTTCCTGCTATCGGGCAGAACGCTGTCGTACTTTCCGGAAAACACAGAGGTGATTGACCCGCGCAGCAGCGCTGCGCCAACGAATGTCACAACTGAACAGTTTCTTGTCATATCGTGGTCCAGGCGATCAAGCCGAAGAAATCGTTCGTGATGTCTTCGTTAACGCGGGTTTCCGTGCCGTCTCTGGCCCAAGGTGATAATTTTGCTCGCAAGAATCCCAATAGTTTCGATCTTGTGTTTCCGGATCAAGTTTTGGAAGTACGTGACACCGTGCAGTTTTGCTGTTTGAGACCGTCGAAAGCGTGTGTTTCATCGTCTTTGTCTACCGTAACAGCTTGCGGCGCCCTCCGGTGACAGTCGCGCCCTCTCCCTCATGGACACCCTTTGCTGTGAGAAGGTGCGTGAGCACCATTTGACGTCGTGGTATCGCCAGACTGTCACATGAATGCATTTTGACTCTATAGTTGTGGACAAACTCTATTGCCGCTGAAGAAGTTGCCACAACGAGGGTGGCTTACTTCGAATCAGAGGTCTAAATGTTTGCATACGCTGCAGTCTCAAAGTAGGTTTTCTCACCATGTGTTGTGTGCTGTTTTGTTCACAGTTGGATTCAGCATCAGATGGTGGCAGCTGTGATCACGGCATCATTGTAGATTTCTTCGATCCTATTCAAAACCCACCTCAGAATTTGTACGTGGCGTGCCAAGTCCTATGTAATCCAGTATTGCCAGCTTGATGACTGTTGTGCTCATACGTAGGTACCGACCTTGTCGTCGTTCCCTAAGAATTGTGTACTTACGTGCACACGATAAAAAAGCGGGGGAGGAGTGCGCTGAGAGCACTGGATTGTCTGCTTATGATTGTGGGTTCCGCGTCAATGATATTATCGTGAGCGTCAACGGCTGCGAGGTACATTGCACTCGAACTTGGTGTACCGTGTTATATCTCTGATACTTGCTAACACATCTTTTTGCATCATGATCAACAGGATTTTGAAGATGCTCGTGACTTCGCGCAAGCAATTCAAAGACGTAGCACAATATCCTTAGTTGTTGCTCGACTCGGACATGTTGATGATGATCCGGAGAACAGCAAGCACCCCCGCATGCGTTTTCTTGGACATGAATATACCTCTGCGCCTGGCGCCAAGGCTGACGCAACGTCAACAGTCAAGAAACCTGATTCTGACATTGCAGACGAAGCCGAAGCGGTGGAACGTGCAACAAGCAACGACACCACATCGATCTCCCCACAATCTGTGACGAGTGCGGAGGCCTCTTCAGCTAGCAGTGCGGGGGAGGTCTCGACGGCTCATCTTCGTCACGCAGAAACGGACACAGATTCGGACGTGCCAGGTTCCCCGAGTAACCTTTCGGCGGACAATGATCCAGATTGCAGACCCACGTCATCACCAGCCGAGGTGGACACTAGCAAACTAACCTCGTTGCAGTTGTTCGCAATGTCGTTGCGACAGCAAGAAGCTGAAGCAGAAGAAGAGGCACGGTCCCCGAATTCAACACCATCAACACTGCGCGTACGTCAGCGTTGCTGCCTTGCACCCTAGCTCATTGTCACACTCAGATCGTTCGTTGCGCTGTTCCAGTCAAGAGCCGCGTCCACCGTCGAGGGTGAACCTGGAAGCGGTGATCTCTCACCACAGCAAGAAGATGACATGGCTCCTTTTGCCCTTCCTAGTGGATGGCAGCAAGCTTTCCATGCGGAAACGTACGTTTCGTAGCATTTCGTTCCCCACCGCGCTTTAGCGTCACCCGTCGATTGCTCGTGTAGGTACCGAACCTACTATTTTCACACAACCGGACTTACGACGTGGGATATTGAACGCGTTAAAAAGTACATGCAGAAAGGCTTCAATTAGCGGAACGACTCTGTTCCAGCTCCTGAACAATTAGAGTTGGGCAACCGTCTTGTAGCGCAGATCATCGCGAAAGGGTTGTTCGCCGCTTCGCAGGCAACCAACGTATCACGCGGAGCTTTGCTGAATTATCCTACTAGTGTTGTTTTAGTTGTATATTTAGTTAGATGATGAAACGAAAGGTCTCTGTTGCCGAACGAATTATCCCAGAGGGTGTCTCAACACAGTGATTACGGAGTCGCCGCGCAAAAATAGCTTGCTGATATATCGTTCGCCATTCTTCGGCTTTGCTTTCTTTTTGCCTTTGCCTGTCTTAGGAACCTCTTTCCACATTTCCCTTACCTCCTCGAGCACCCTGCGCAGAAGAACACATAAACCAGTCACGGACAATGCTACAATCGAAGAACATTGAACCGCGTACATACAGTGCACACAAAGGAAAGTCAAGTCAGCGGGCGCAAGATCGCACACAGAAACTTACATATTGCAGTGACGGTCGAAAGCTTTGACGCGTCCGAGAAGTTTGTGGTTGTTGCGAACATTGATTAGCACCTCCGAATTGTTCTTCACGGCCTGTTTCAGCACGGAGAGTGGGCCACTCTCGTACTCATCTTCTTCCTTCTTTGCTGGATCACTGCTCATTTTGTCGTCTGCGTACCAAGCTTGTCGATCCCACTGAAGTCAAAAATGCCTTCAGAAATGGGAACAAAGCAAGCCGATAACACGCCAAACCGTCGCCGACCAGGCGCAAGACCAGCGCAACAGAAACGACAGACGGAAAGAACCAGGAAGACGCCCAGCCAAAAACCGAAAAAGGAAGCCCCACAACAAAAACAACAATCTCAGCAAAACATCACAGATATCGTTGGGTGTCGGTATCGCAGGTCTCCGCCGCCAGCTGTTGACCACGTCTCCCACATTTATTATTAGCAGCTCGTAAACGCGAACCTGGTCGTGCTACAATGAAAATGGTAGATGTCCACAAACTACGATGAGCTGCAGACTGCAACCTACTCATTGTATCAAAACAGCATCCGTTTTTGTGTCAAGACGTCAGCAACGCGGTGACCGTGACGACTTGGCAAGAGGCGTACGTAGCCCCGAAGCAACGACGACAGACAACGAAGCAACGACGACGACGCCGACGACGACGACGACAACGACAACACAACGCCGCGTTTGCAAGAACGAGAGTTGCCTGTGAGTTGGTTGAGATTTGTGAGTGACTGAGTGGCTGGGAGGGAGGGAGTGCGGTAAGTGTGTGGGAGTGGGAGTGGGAGTGGGAGTGGGAGTGGGAGTCGATGTCACCTCGGAGAGTGAGTGAGTGAGTGGAGCTCACTCACAGCAGCAGACACGGCCACTCACTCATCACTCATCACTCACTCACAAACAAAGCCCACCCCACCCCAACTCACCCTCACTCACTCACTCACTCACTCACTCACTCACTCACTCACTCACACTCACTCACTCACTCGCTTGTTCGTTGCTGTTGTGGTGGTTTGGGAGGCCCAGTACACTCACTCACTCACTCACTCACTCACTCACTCACTCACTCACTCACTCACTCTGCGTCACTTTGTTGTCGTTCTTTCCTTCATTTCGTTCGTTCGTTCCATCGTTCCATCGTTCGTTCGTTCGTTCTTTTGTTTCGTTTGTTTCGTTTGTTTCGTTTGTTTCGTTCGTTTGTTCGTTTGTTCGTTCGTTTGTTCGTTCTTCTGTTTCCTCGTTTCTTCGTTTCCTCAGTTTTCAGTTTCGAATTTTGGTCTTCGTCCCACTGCTGCAGTTCGTAATTCACGATTTTCGATGCTACTCCAGCCACTGTTTCGTTCGTGCGATTTCGCGGTTGCAATCCTGTCGCCTTCGCCGGGTCAATGTCGACCTTCCGCTCCCTGTTGCGTCAACCAACCACCAAGCACTCCCATTGGGTGTTGACGAAGTGACGAAGTGAACGGTACGAAGTACTTAATGTGTACCGCGGTACACAGATCTACAGTGTTGTTGTGCGACGGGCAGACTCCTTCCTGCAGACCAGCGAAAGTGCGAAAGTGCGACAGTGTTGCCACAATGAAAGGGCTGGAAGGCGGAAGGTCTAACTGACGGGCCTTCCATGCTTGCGTGGTCGTAGTAATCTACTCGAGTAGCATGTTGTGACAAAGTTGAGATTGCCTCCAAAATGTCTGTGCTCACACAATCCACGTTCACCATGGACTACCGTTAGTCTACATTCGAGAGGGAGTGATCTGATCGCTGGCGACTCACGAATAACCTGGACGCATTCGACATCATCCACTATTGAATAGCCGCTCCACGAATGATCGGCGGCATCGCAAGGCCATACGTTGTCACAGGGAATGAGCAAGACAATGAGAGTTGTCTTTGTGCCTTCGATTATCAGCATACGTGTTCTACAAACGCGAACTTTGGCATCGAAAAGTACCCTTACACCTTACACTGAACTAGACTTATCCAGAAATTAAAAGAAGAAGAACCTTTTCTTCGGTGTCGGTGGTGGCAAGCCAGGCATGGTGGACAACACTTTGATTTTGTCCCCAACTGAAATGGATGCGGTTCCGGGAGTTTCGCGAGCGTGGTAATCATGCCCACAGCCTATTCCGAAAACCACTTTATTGCTGCGTTCACGGTCCTTGCGGAACTTGCGCAACGTTACAAGAGGTTCCGCTCTTATTCCAGCTTTCACTCCTGTTTGCTACAAATTTGGCAGACAACGATATTTGACAGTGAATGCGATGAACGACGATTGAAGCCACAGCACAACTGCTCTTTCAGCACTCAATCGTACCTGATTCACAGACGGTATCTCGCAGCGGGTGCACCTGTGCACTCCGAACAATGTCACCAAGTTTTTGTCCTGGGCCGTTGAATCTTCTGGGATGAAGCTAAATCGCGCCCACGTGTCTTCGATAAACGGACCAGTGGTATTGGTCACCACGATGTTCGGTCGAAATCGATCCATTTGATAAGCATGCCCGGTTGATCCTATTCTTCGTTGAACATCTTCGAGCGACTGCTCGCTTGTGAGCAAAAATGGAGAAGCGTCTGCGAAACTCAAGTCGTACTCTTCTCCTTTGGCAATTCTGTCACAATACTTCTGTGCAAGACCTCGGCGGCATAGGGCATCCATATAGACTAGCTCGAGTTTGTCGTTGCTTTGAAGGGCATCGCCGAACCACTCACTGACTTTGTCGCCCAAGAGTAGTGCATTTTGTGCGTTCTCTCTAGCAACATCAGTCGGCCACACAATCACTTCCTCGCGACGCTCTGCGTCAGGATTTTCGCCTGCCGTCGAGACGTCGATGTACAGCGGCTGCTTCGCTGGTCCAGCGGCTTGTCCTGAAAACGTTAACCGCAGTCCCAGAAGTTTCGTTCCTTTGCAATCTACTTCAGGGTGGACTTGGCTCATTAGAGGAAACTGGCGTTGAGACACCATTTCCAACTTCCCGTGCTCTTGTCTGCGAGTGAGCATGAAGGTGCGGTCAAAGAGAATGCCAGTCTCGCTCAAAGTTGCAACCTTCAAAGCAGTGCCTGCGCACGACTTGATTGGATAGACAAATAATCCAGACACTTCCCCATCAATCCGATCGTCATTGCTATCCCTATCTTTACGTCTCTGGTAGCATGTGCGATTCGAAACGCAAATTCCAGCTTTCACAGCAACCACACTTGCGGCGCCAAGCAGCGCAACCAACGCTGGAATGCCCACCAAGGCTTCCATTTGGTGACAGTTTCAGGTTCGAAGTTTTGAACAATTGTCGATTGAGCGGTAAAACTTGGAGAAAACCTCAAAAAACTACTCAGTTCAAACACCTCTGTGCACATTTTTTTGGATCATGAACATTTGTGTTCTTTACGGGTGCGATGCGTTCGACTTGGTGCTGCTAAATGCGACGCCGTGCCTCCGACTAACATCTCAAGAACAGGTTTGGTTCTGTGAGTTTGATTGACAGAGCGGACCAGTGCCTGCAACAACTAGCACCGCCAATAGTCAGAAGCACTGAAAAGAAGAGGTCACGCACGCCACCCACTCCAACACCCCCACACTCCAACTGAGCAAAAAAAGAGGTTGGGGTCAGCGGTCAGTGGTCAATGGGTTGCCAAGTTGTCACCAGGCGCCCAACCACCGCCACAAAAGTCACACATCATGTGCCAGTGTGCCACACTGCCACAAACTGGAGTTGCATTTTTCACCAGCAGCCAACTCATCACTGCGGACTGTAGCCACTTGCCTCCCACAGTGCACAGCCACCCACTCACACAGGTGCACAGGCTCATGCACCCTCTGTCCACCCGAATTCGAACAAACCCAAACCACCACCGGGTAGGTCATGTTGTCCGTGGAGCTGTGGTACAGCATGACGAGGCGCTGAGGCAGTATGACCATACGACTGTTCACGGCTGGCTATTTGTTGTTATAAAAATCGCGTTTACGAGTATGTTGTATAGTAACAAGCGATAAAAAGGTCTTGTTGAAAGTGTTCAAAGGGTTGGTTGTCCATTTCGGAATCGAAGCTCAGGATCGATACGCTGCACCACTCTCAAAGTCTCGTTGCTGGCGAGCATCATACTGTCCTCGGCGGGCAAGATCGACGTACACCGGCGTTTCCCGTATGCCATCATCATCAAAGATAACATCGTCTTTCAATGCATCCAACATCTCAGCGTTTGAAAAAGCCGCCTGCACAAAACAATGAGTGATTAGTGCCGTGTTCATACGCTGTAGAAACGTGACTTTGTGCTGATGACGCACCTTTGGGAAGTACTCTCGCAACACTGGAGCATGCTCTTCGATCAAGTACCTACGTGCGGCTGCGACCGAATCTCGGTAAGCCTGCTCCGCAGCTTTTCGAGCACGTTGTTCGGCAACTTCTCTCTCAAGCTGTAATTTCTGAACTTCTCTCTTGTGTTTAGCTTGCTCCTCGATGCTCCGAATGAACCGTTCCCGATTCGCATGGCGCCTTTGTTTCTCTTCGATCTCGGCCAGTTCCGCCCTACGTGCCCGTTCCATCATTTCCTCCACCATCAATTTTTCACGATGCTTGAGATCTTTAATGATAGCTTCCCGTTGCTTCTTCAGAGCTTCATTTCCTGCACGCATCTCGTCATGGATCAACTGCGCGAGGGCCCGCTTCTCCGCATCCTGCGCAGCCCATTGCTTTTCCAGGGCATCTCGCTCCAACACTTCCTTTGCCCACTCCAATTCCTTTTCCCGGGCACGACGCTTCCGTACTTCTTGGGCAAACAACTCAATGAAGCGATCATGGGCCTCGTCTTTGTGTTTCAATCTCTCAACTGCAGCTCTCCGACGTCGGTCAATCACACGTTGATACCACTCATCCTGTTCACGCGCCAGTCGCTCTTGCTCTTCGAATAGTTGCTTTTGTTGAGCGTGATGTTCTTCTTGAGCCCGCAGTTCTGCCACTACCAGTTTTCGATTTTCTTCTGCAAACCTTTGTGCAGCGTCGTCTTCTTCTTGAAGTTGATCTTCAATGAACTGATTCACGAGCCGTTCGCGGTGCAAATTCTCCCGGTACGCTTGCTGTGCTTGCACGTGGCGGTTTTCGAGGAGTGTCCAGTTGTCGCGCCGGTTCAATTCAATCTGGCGTTGCTCGAATTCTCTCTTTCTTCGTTCTTCCTCAGCTTGATTGCGCAAATTTTGATCTCGGATAGCCACTTGTTCCTTTTCTTGCTTTTC
>ENA-OWNT01003800-OWNT01003800.1-seawater-metagenome-genome-assembly--contig:-NODE-3800-length-13862-cov-4.189046_pt1 | contig 13862 bp, 16 predicted proteins | sample MGYA00238136_ERZ651165 | MGnify/ENA primary metagenome ERZ651165 (study PRJEB26861, sample SAMN08777766) | seawater metagenome | isolation source: coastal seawater | place: USA: Florida | collected...
TGCACACATTTTCTCCATTCGCACGCACGCGCAACAACAACAACCAACAACGACAACCAACAACTGGTGCAGCAGCTGCTCCCACGACAACACTACCACCACCGCCCGCAGGTAGCAGATACAACAACACGATGAACATCCAGACCACGACGCCACGACGACGCCGACACACTGGAGTGAAGAATGAAGAGCGAAGCGTCGAATTCGTTGACTTCGTTGCCGCTCGCCAGCGCAACGACTGCGCGCAACTGCGGTAAGATCGAATTCGTTGGCGGTTCAAAAATCGAGCGCGTTGACTGTCGACTGCTGACTGTTGTTGACCTGACGGACAGACCGACAGACCGACCCACCGACCGACCGACTTGTTTCGTTTGCTTGCTTACCCGTGATCCTTTTATGGATGTTGCTTGTCATGAGTTGATGCGCTGATGCGTTGTACGTCTTTGGTTGCATTAAACTCGTTGTGTGGATGGAAGCGGTGACAACAACGAGATGCGACGGAAATGGGCGATGATAGGCGGCGGAACGTTGGTGGCAAGTGACGAAGCGCCAATGCAAAGTAGATACACTGCTGCAGAGACACTTTTTAAAAAAGAAGGTTTTAAATTTTTCTTTTTCTCGTTGACGTGGCGCTGAGCTGTCGGTGTACGTCGGGATGTAGTTGCACAGCCCAAATGTAGAGCTCGACCTTTGTTTATGACGACAACCATGGGTCGCTTGGACTGGGCCGACTCCGTGGCCGCGACTCTTGGAGCAGGTGCTATGGTGGTCGCCACTCAGCCACTCGACACCACAAAGGTCAACATGCAACTAGTTAGAAATGCGCAAGCTTCGTCCGCGCGACCGGAGCGCAATGTCAATCTGTTTCGACAAAATTTTCTCGCCGCAAAATCCCTTGTCGCATCAAGGGGCGTAAGAGCTCTGTGGGCTGGCACAGGACCGGCGTTGTACGCTTACTGTTTAGAACATGCAGTCTTGTTCACAGTTTACGAGGCTGCACTCCGTACGTTGGACGATATTTTACAGACACCAACGCTTTCAAACAGCGCGCTTGGGAAGGCGGTTTGCTGTGCCTCGTCTTGCAGTGTTTCGTCCTTCTTTCTGGCGCCAGCAGACGCAGTCAAGTGCAAGCTTCAAGCGGCCCCGCACGGAATGTTCCGAAATTCTTTCGATGGTTTTCAAACGATAGTCAAGCACGAAGGATTCACTTCGCTGTTCAAAAACTATCGAAGTGTCCTCGCGAGGGACAGCACATTCTTTGGAACCTACATACTCGTCAAAGAGTTGATATTAGACGCACTAGATGGGCATGGGCATGTATTGCCGCACCACCACGAACGTGAAGGAAGCTCGTTCATGAAGTTGTTTATTGCTGGTGGGTTCGCGGGCGCAGCAGCCTGGGCTGTTGCGACACCTGTGGACGTCCTAAATTCGCGACGCCAAGCGGTGCTACCGCAACAAGTGGCGACTTCGGCATCGGGCTCCTTGCGCAAAGAACTTTTCGAAGTCGTCCGCAACGAAGGACTTGGAACGATGTTCAAGGGCTCGGGGCTCAACATTTTGCGAGGATTTCTTGGGTACGGGGTTTTCACGGGCGTCTACGTGAATTCGTTAGCTTGGCTGCAGTCGTTGCACGGGTGATCCGCAGGAAGCTAGATGTCATTTGTCATTTGTAATTATTAGTTTCGATCGATCTGCATGACAGCGTCTACTTTTTGAATGCTTTAGAAATGGTTCGCCCGCCAAGGAAAATCATGATGACTCCGAAAAATTTCTTCAGCGTGTCTTCTGGAATATGAACACCTACCTTGGCTCCAAGGAATGCGCCGACGAGGCTTCCAATGGCCAAAGGTATTGCGACTGGGACCACAACAGCCTGTCGGGTAAGGAGCAAGGGTGACCGGGTGAAGAGTGACATCAAGGATGTGGAGAAATGCGAGCGGCCACGTACACCCGCGCGGTAATGGACGAGCATTCCTGTAATTGATGGGAGAACCATGGCAGCCAAACTTGTCCCCAGAGCCTGCAAAACGATTCAGTGATATTGGGAAAGCCGAATTATCGGCATGCATAATTGCGCTAGCAAACACATGTTTGAACTCACTGTGTGGTGATCAAAGTCAGTGACAAAAGTGAGAGCCGGAATCGTCACCGCACCTACAGGCAACAGGTTCAAAATCTAATCAGAGAACCACTATGCAACTCACAAGTATTCAACGAAATGCACTGACCTCCACCGACACCAAATAGGCCAGCCAAAAAGCCTGAGCCGAGACCGACAACGGCAACTCCGTTCTTGGCGTGGGCGACGCACGAATCGAAGAAACCTGGGAATGACAACTGCGCTTGGTGCGGCTTGACACCGGTGGTCGCAACCACTTCGTCGCTGCTGTCGACAGCGGGACGAGTGGAGTTTCTATTGCGCCTTTCATCCCTGCGCTGACGCACGGTTTCGAGAATGTCGTCTTTAAATGGTACTGTCGGCGCGACAAGCAACATAAACACGCCGAGACACTTTTGCAATGTGGAAGCATTCAAAGCATGTGCTGCGCGAGCCCCTAATCCAGCTGTGACCATTCCGCCAGCCGCGATTAGTGCGGCGGCTGAAAAATCTACATGGCCAGATGTCGCATAGCCAACAGCCTACACGAGCACGCACTGTTTTGTGAAAAGCGCGATGAGCGCAAGAAAGAGCGGGATGGCGAGGAGACGAACCCCAGCAAACCCTGTCGCCGTAACAGCGCAGAGGCTAGTCCCATGCGCTTGGTGCTGCGTCAACCTCATGACCATGGTCAAAATGGGCAGGGAGACGAAGCCTCCTCCTAACCCCACCCATGATCCGAACGCACCAGCCAGAGCCCCTGTTGCAAAACCTTTCAATGGTAAATTTGAGCCAGGCACTTCAGCCTTGCTGCCTGCGCTGAACTTGCGTGCTCGTGTTCGTGTTCGTGGAAGCGGGGGTGGAGTCACTCTCCTGGTGGCTGTACCACTACTTTGGCAACGCCGTGCCCTTGCCCAATGTGGTGCGACATGGCGCAAATGCCTTGGTGGTGATGCTCTGTTGAACGTGAGCGAGAATCGAGGCAACATTGCACCAGCAGCGTGTTTGCTGCGTTGGTATGTGTGAGCGTAATTACATCGACTTGAAACGCCGACAGACTTGCAGGCGCTGTTCCTTCGCGCAAAATTTCAGATTAAATCGGTGACTCTCCCAAAAACCATTGAAACGTTCCATGAACCAACTTTCCAAGTCCAATGACGACCAGACATAGACGCGAGTAGGCGAAACACAAAAGGGTGCGCACGCCTACCTGGCGTCAACAGCAGTCATCCACCAACGTGCCATCAGAACCGCCACCCTCAACGGCCAACTGGAAACAACCCGTTGTCTCTCTGCATCTAGAAGCATCAAAGTTTTCAAGTTTTCCAACGCCATCCGCCACCACGCAACCGCTAGTCTGTCCACGTCGCCGTTTCTGTCGCCATCGCCGTCGCCGTCGCCGTCGACTGTCGGATTCAAATTTTGGAATCAAACTTTGACGACGACGACGACGACGACGACGACGACGACGACGACGACGACGAACGACGACGACGACGATCGACGATCGAAGATCGATGATCGATGATCGATGATCAATGGTCGATGATCAAAAATCGGTGAAATCTAAATCCAGTACGAAAATCTAATTTCGTAAACTAAATTTTCGAATTTTCGAATTATGTATTATATTCTCACATTCTCAGTCCCCATAAATTCCACTACATGTAATATACTCAGTAGAAACACAATATACAGTACTAAATCACAACTTATGAAAATTGGAAAATAGGAACGAAAATGTAAAATGTAAAACGTAAAACGTAAAAATGTAATGACGAGCCGCTTGTTCACTGTCACCAACGACGCATGCATTCAGTGTTCGGCGACGGCGACGGCAACGATGCGTTGTCTCGCGTTCGTGGCCGCTGCGCCGTCACTCACTCACTCACTTTGACATTTGAACGACAAACAAACGGACGGACGGACGGACGAACGAACGAACGAACGAACGAACGAACGAACGAACGAACGAACGAACGAACGGACGGACGGACGGACGGACGGACGGACGGACGAACGAACGAACGAACGAACGAACGAACGAACGAACAATTGTCTGCACTCTTTGCAACGTCATGATCGCGTCAATCAACGTCGTTTGTCAACACGAAGTCAACAACGACGTTCCGTCGTTGTTCTCTCGTTCACCGTTCACCGTTCACCGTTCACCATTTACTTCCATTCATTCACTCTCTTTGGTTGTTTGTTCACCACTCACTTGTTAATTTGAAAACCACTCAACCACTTAACCACTACACATTCACCACTGGTCACTCAACCACTCAGCCACATTGACCACTCACTTTAACCACTCAGCCACATTGACCACTCACTTTTAACCACTCAACCACATTGACCACTGATTCTTTCTTATAAACCACTGACTCAACCACATTGACCACTCACTTTGTAAAAATTAACCACTCAACCACACTGACCACTCACTTTTATATAAAAACCACTGACTCAACCACATTGACCACTAATTTTAACCACTGATGTGTGACCACTCAACTCACTCACTCACTCACTCACTCACTCACTCACTCCGCCACAACGCAACCAACCGCAGAATCGTTTATGTAATATTCGTACTACATGCCTTAATTTTCCATTTTACTTAGATCTTATTTTCCCTTTCAATGGGCGTAGTTTCACTTTAGTAGACAGTGTGAAGCACATGCACAGTACACACTCCCAAACTCCAAAAATCTCTCCAAAACAATCTCCAAAAAAAAATCTCCAAAAAAAAATCTCCAAAAATCTCTCCAAAAAATCTCTCCCTTCTTCCCTCACTCTCTCTCTCTCCACTCACTCACTCACTCACTCACTCACTCGCTGACCACAACAAACAGCATTGTTATCTATATCCACTATTCCACGTTTGCCTCCCTTACACCTCATTGGCAATCCACGTATTCCCATTTACGGATATAATACGCCTCTCCCCTATCCTTCACTCTATCCTCTTACAATCACTCATTCCCATATCAAGATATATACACTCCCAATAATTAGTACTATGATGTATCCTCGAATAGGAATCCATGTTTGACTGACTGTCCGACTGAGAGGGGAGGGAGGGGATGGGATGGGAGGGAGAGCGCGGATGGCCGCTGCGGCGCTCAGCCATGCATCCACTCGCCCACTGCCAGTCCCCACAAATCAGTCAAATCAGTCACCACCGGCAGCTTTCCCTTTTTCCTTTTTCAGCAATTCCCGGATATAGATACCAAAGTGTTCCGTGGTAATAAGGGAACGAGAAGGTATCCACATTCGGGATAATCAACTTTTCTAAGAGAGAGAGAGAGAGAGTGTTCGAACGAATGTTCGTTCGTTCGTTCGTTCGTTTGTTTGCTTCGTTGGCCGCACTGCGCTGCGCTGTCTGTCGAACGAAGCTGCGCGCTCACTCGCTGGCGCCCAGCCCCCACAAATCAGATGGCCGGAGGTCGGAGCGGCAGCGAACTTCGATGCCTTTCGTTCGTTCGTTCGTTCACTTCGTTGCCTTTCACTTCGTTCGTTCTCTTCGTTCGTTCTCTTCGTTCGTTCTCTTCGTTTGTCGTTTGTTTGTCGTTTGTTTGTTTGTCGTTCGTTTGTCGTTTGTTTGTCGTGGGGCGTTGCGAGGACGCAGCGCGAACGAGTTCCGCGCAAGGCGGCAGGCGGCAGAGGCTGATGGGGTTTGTCGGAGCGTGGATGCATTCATTCATAGTTTGGTTTGACTGACTGTGGACGGACGACCGAACACTACTGCGACGATGGACGTCGAAGTGATTGATCGACGACGCACGAACGCACGCACGCACGCAAGGTTTGGGTAGATCGCAAGGATGAGCTCGGTAGGGTTGGGGCGTGAAGTCGACGACGCACGTGGCGTCTCGTAACGAGGCGAGGCGGCGCGGGTACGTGCAGGCCGACGGAGTTGGCATTTCATGCATGCGTGGCCCCCGCAGCTGGTGCTGAGCGAGCGCAGAGACTGCAAAGCCGCGGGGTATTTTGAGACACAACAAAAATGGCTTGAAACTCTGACATTTCTTCTTCAGAGCGAGAGCAAGCCCCCCACCGCTGGTGGCCTTCGTTCTCACCCCACCATGGCGGAGGCGACCACGCAGTCGAATGCTGCGTCCGCGGCCACCGCCCAGCCTGCTGAGGGCACCTTCTCTGCCCGGCGCGTGCGCCACTTGGTGGTAGACTCCGGAGCGATCATCAAGGAAGTACCCTTGCACGACCTCGCCGACAACCTCTGGACCATCCCCGATGTCATCCAGGAGATCAAGGACCGGCGTGCTCGACACGTCCTCGAGTCGCTGCCGAAGCGCCTGCAGCTCCGCGAGCCCAGCGCCGAAGCCATCAACTTCATCATCAACTTCTCCCGTCGGACCGGGGACTTTCGCAGCATTTCGGACGCAGACATCAAGGTACGGTACCCACAACACATGCAGCATGCGATCGCCTCGTCACTGCCACCGCACCCACCCCCTTCGCCTGCCACGCACGCCGCGCGCCGCCCACAAAGATATGGGGTGCGCACTTCGCTACGTTTGGCTCCCATGCTCTGCTTCAAGGAGGAAAACGAATCGTCTCACAATAATAACAATGGGGAGACTCTATATCACTTCAGTCTTTCTGAGAATGTTGGGCACGGAGCGGCCGTGGCGGAAGATGTCTAGCTTTTATACCCCCGTGTCGAACTTTCAACTCGATCACGCGGTTTAAAGGGAGCTTACAGAGACAGACTCATAATACGAGTCCTGCGACTGGGGGCGTTTGCTGTCACATTCGTGGCGGAGGTCGTGCTACCTTTTGGTGCATCGCCGAGCGTCCTCGCCGCACACCAAAACTCCGGCAGTCGCCTCCGCACCATCGCCATCGCCATTGCCTTTGCCATTGCCATTGCCATCATCGTTGAGCATGTCAGCCTTCCGCGCAACAGCTGCAAGTTTCTCACACTGTGTTATGTTCTGTGCCCTCCTTCTCCCCATGCGCAGGTGCTTGCACTGTGCTACGATCTCGAAAAGGATATCAATGGAACCGAGCACTTGCGGCGGCTGCCCTTCCGCGAACTCCACACGTCGGACACGACGGGGAAACCACTGTTCGTGACGAAGCGGACGCACAGGCGACCGCCAGCGGCAAAGGCGACCGTTGAGAGCGTGATGAGCGACATCCAGACAGTCCTCGCAGCCCAATATCAGATAGAAGACAACGTAAGTTTGCAAGCGTGCGCATTGTGTTTGCGGCTGCCTGTTTGGAGGTGGGGGTTTGGAGGAGTGCACAGATGACGATCCCACAGCAATATACCAAGATCTGTTCTGAGCTTTAATATTTGCATGATGCCTCGCGTGTTCCGATGTGTACCGTTCCACGCCTCTGTCCGCAAGCTGGGCGTGCGCGTGGCGTGCGCCTCCCCATCTGTCCCCGACTGTGTCTGACGCTCTGGCGCTCTGGAATGTGTTTGCAGGATGCTCTTGGCATGGGCAACAAGTTTCACCGCTCCGCCGTGAAATCCATGGTCAAGAAGTTTACAGCCCCAGAGGTCATCGGTATCTTAGAGCAATATCGACGCGAAGTCAGCGAACAAGGCCGTGACAAAGGCGTGCACACGAACCGCATCGGACCGTGGTTCAGTGGGCAGCTCAAGCAACTTTCGAACCAACTACAACAAGGTACGCCGCGACACCACGCCACACCGCCGACCGCCCGCTTTGATGCCCGCACATGTCACCCATCCACACCACCCTGCGCGCCTGCAAAGAGTATCCCTACCGCGCCGGTCGCGAGCCCAGCCCTCGAACTGCCCGAATGGGTTGCACAGAGCGGCGAGCGTTGACACTTCTGGCAAGGGACATCATGCTCTAAGATGAATCCCCCATTGCCCGGTTCATCGGCCCGCACCTTGTGCGAGTTAGCCGCGGGCAATGGCACTACTTCATTTGGCATCGTGCAGCCCGGGCGAGCACCTCTGTTCCCATGTGCCGTGAGCCCTTGCTGTCGCTCGCGCGTCGGCTCTGTGGCTCTCCAAATGCGAGTGGAACACTTCAACACCATCATGCATTCCATTGGGGTCATTAGCGCTGTATGTTGTATGTTCGTGTGCTCAATCCACCTTTTGTTTTGTTGTGCAGAAAAAAATGATCGAATTGCCGCCGAAGCCGCGAAAGCAGCTGAGAAGAAGGCTGCGCCCGCCACTTCAGGTACGCAGCACAGCTCACATTCTGAGCTCCGTCCACCACACCACACACCACACCACACCACGCAGCGCCATGTCCGTACGTCAGGATATGATAGGAACCTGCCGATGCCCATACACCGTGGCTTGCGCAGAGCCAAATACCTGACAAGAAGAAATGCTTGCCCTGGGTGTGCCGACAAAGCAACTGGCCACGTGTCTTGAGAGAATCTTGATGCGTGGTCGCAATGAGAGTTTGGCCCAATAGGCATAGCGAAATTTTACGAACCGCCCACACTCCGCCTCCACACTTCGTGTCGCCTTCACATGCCCATGTTGTCCTTTTCCGGCGTGGGCCCTTGAGACTGACGAATCGTCCATGTTGTATTTTGTAGAGAAAAGTGCCGAGAGCAAGCCACTGTCCGGAGCAGCGGCCATGAGAGGTTTGTTTGCTGCGCGATTCTGCCGTCCCCACACACCTTCTCAGCAGACGAGCAGCACCTCATTACACGAAAGCACGGGTGACGCACGTGATGATAAAACTAGATGACGAATCTGAGCAACACTGGGTACATCCATTCTCCTTTGTTGTGGCAGTTGTAGTGGCTGCTCCTTCATGAAAGATTTCGAGGCATTTGTCTGATGCGAAACCCGTTGCCGTTGTGAGGAGCTGCTCGAATTCGCCGTCGCCCTTTTTTGTGCCCGTTTCTGCTGCATTCCCTGTGCCAACCCAAACTAACGATGTTGCCTGCCTTCTGCCACAGCCCTCGCCCGTAAGCGCCGCGCACAACAGAAAAACGCGTGGAACGTCCCTTCGTCGGGCTCCGCTGCCGACACCAAGCCCGCTGTTGATGAGACCAATTTCCCGCGCCTAGTAGTCACACAAGATATGCGACCGCAAGTCGTAGTCGGCAGCCACGTCCACGTTCTCTCCTTGGCGTCACCGCAACAGGACGACCAGTCGCCCTTCGTGAGCGGCGTTGTCGCTGCCATTGGCAAGGCCGAAAGTGCGGGTGTTCCGGCCATCGTCACCATTCACCTTGGTTGGAATCTGGCTGACGGTTCGCCAGCCACGCTGTACGCTCCAATCACGAGCGTTGTCCGAGACGACGCCCGCGGCGAGGAGAACCGCAAGAAGGTCTCATTCGCCAACGCTCCGAGTGGACCCGTTGCTGCTTCTGAGGAGAATGCCTCTGCGGCAGCCCAGCCATTACTCCGTGCTGCGTCGGAGTCCGACGCGAGCCCGGAGCCAGCACCTGAAGTGGTGGAACAGACCGTGCAGCAAACGGCCGCAGCCAGCAGCGAGCCAGTAAAGTCTCGGATTTTGCCGTCGGCCGGCGGTACCCTGTCGCGCACCGAATTTGTCGACACCAGCGTCGAGGACGACGATGGCGATTGGGTCACCCCTGACAACATTGGCAGCCACATCGGCCACAACGGTTTCTCCAAGTCCTTTGAAACGGTACGAAAAGCCTCCTCTGTTGCTGAATGCCTGTTGCACTCTTTGTGCGTGGCGACGTGGAGCAGCGATTGCGTGCCTGTGATGTGAACTTCTTTCTTGAGCCTCCACAATTGCTGTCCAACGCTCAACTTCTCCCATCCCCCTCCCTCCTTCCCAGTCCCCCCTCCTCCGTGGGTTGAGTTGTGGGCTGTTGTTGTGGGAAAGATGATTTGTGATTATGAGAGCTGAGGCGCAACGAGTCGCCATGCTGCACGCCGCGCAACGACCACACTTGCTTGTTTGGCGCCAAACGCCGCTGAGTATGATGAAGACCGTGATTCCCCTTCTTGACGCACTCAGCCAGAGTGACGCTTCGCACCTTCGGGTGCCCAGTGCCCTGGCAGAGCGCCTCGTGAAAGATCAATCCGTCTCTGACTCACTTGGGGCCAGCACTGCTGTGGTTCTGTTGCGCGGTTGTCGGCCGCAGACAACTGCGAGTGTATTTTTGTCTTTGCCGCGTCCATTTCAGCTGACCGATGTTGCTTTTTGTTGTTTTCAGGTGTCTTCGATCCCCGCGGTTGGGTGCATCACCACCGATTTCGCCATGCAGAACGTCATGCTGCAGGTCCGTCCCATTTTTGCACACCCACCCATGCACCCCGCGCACCACACACTACTGCGTTGTTGTCCGTTTGTCTGTTCACACATGGCGTTTGAGCCCCTCAACGATCGCCCCTCAGGCGGTGTTGGTTGAACGGGTATAGAGTTCATGTAACATTGCCTTGTCCGGGCTCACACTCGGCGCATTCTGCGTTACCGCGCAATGGTCCATAATAGCGACTGCCATCATGAATGCGCCGCACAACGCCCAGATTAAATTTCCATCGCCCTCGTTGCTGTCCTGCGCTTGCTTTTGCCGTGCTTTGTCTGGCCGGTGCTGACCCCCTGTCGTTCCTTTTCTGCTTCATTTCAGGTCGGGCTCACGCTGGTATCTGCGGGCGGCCATCAAATTCAGCGCGTGCGGCAATGGGTGCTGTACTGCGACGCCTGCTTCAACGAAATGAGAGACATGGAACGTTTGTTCTGCGACCGATGCGGCTCCTCCGGCGTGTCCAAGCTTGCTGTCTCCCTCACTCGGAACGGCAAGCTCCGCCGCCACTTTTCGAACAACCGAAAGGTGAAGCTCAAGGGCGAACGCTATTCATTGCCGAAACCCAAGGGCGGTCGCGAACTAGATTTGTTGCTGCGAGAGGACCAACTCCTTGTCGGAGGGTGGAAGCAAAAGGCCAACCGCAAAGGCCTCTCTCATTCGTTCATGGGTCAGCACGTGCTCGGCAGTCTCGGTATGCGAGTCGGGGCCGGTTCCAACGTCGTTGTGGGCATGGGCCGCACCAACCCGAACTCGCGAAAAGGTCGCGAGCGCCGAGGCAAAAAGACCAAGGCAATCCACGGCGGCAAGGGCGGTCGCCGACGATGATGATAATGATGGTGACCGGAGCAACCATGTTGCACGACACCACAATCCCGCCGTCGCCCGCGGCGTCCTGTGAATTGCTTTTGATAATGAAAAAAAAGTTTATAAAGTATCAAAGTATCTATTTTCCCCAACCCAATGTCAATGTCAATATTTGCATCATCCCTGAAGCAGACGGTTGCCGACGAACAAACACAGGCACACACACACACACACACACACACACACACACAAGCTCCTTGCATGGAAAACGGCTGTTCTATTTTACACGTTATGGAAAGCATCGTTGCGGAAGCGGTGCGTCGTGACCTCGTTCGTCTTCGCGCGGTGAACTATGACAGCATGCGCAGACGTCGCTCGCGAACACGCCGCGAGCGATCACCACGCCTGCCTGCGGCCACGGTTTATTGGGGGCAAACGCGTACTCCCTCCGCGCGAGGAGCGGCCCTTATTTCTGGGGTCATTTCGCTTCATGTTCTTGAAGTCTGCAGCGACGGAGCGCGCGCTCCGGGAACCCATTGCGCGGGCCTTCTTGCGGTTGGCCAGCGCCAGCTTCTCGCGCTTCCGGCGGGCCTGCTTCAGCTGCAACTTCCTCTGCTTCATCCAGTTGTTCACCTTGGCCTGTCCATCTTGGTCCTCTTCGTCGTCTGTACTATTGTTTTCTGGGTGGGTGGGGTTGTTGCGGGCGTTCATCGACACCGAGAACCGCGTTTGCGCAGGCGAGCGCAGCGACGCCTCAATTTTCTTCTTGCGGAACCGCAGCATGCCGAGCTGCGACAAACTCCCGGCTGTCTTCTTTTCTAACTGCTTCTTCTCCTGCACGTTTTGTTCTAACTTGTTGATCCGCTGCTCCAGCTTCATCAGCTTGTCGAGACTGCCGACCACCAGGTTCACCGCACGATTGGACTCGGCTTCACGGCCGTCCTCCGACGAGTTGGGTGCGGGCTGGGGACTTCCGCTCTGGCCGTAGCCGCTTCGCCCGCTGCCGCTCGTGCCCTGCCTTGACCGCGAGCCCGGCCCGCCGGCGTCGGTCACCGTGCCTGCGAGCATCGCCCTAACCTCCTCCCTCTTTGCGTAGAACTTTTCCTTCCGCTGGCGGATTTTGTCCTTGTCCTCGATACTTTTCTTCAGCTTGCGCAGGTTGTGGAGGTGGTGCTCGATGGTGCGCTCCAGCGCGGCGTCGGCCTGCTTCTCTTTCTCCTCGTATTCCTTGATGAAGTGTGTGTTGACCTCGAGGGGCTTCATCTGCTCTTCTCGGATGATCTGCTCCATCCACGCGGCCCTCTCCCTGTTGCGGTCGCGCTGCATTTGCAACTTGTCGTGCTTTTTCAGGTTCTTGGTGCGGATGATGGCGGCCTTCAGCGCGGCCTCGTTGGCCAGCTTGTGCCAGCTGAGCAGCTTCATTTCGTGCTCCAATTGCTCCAGCCGCGTCATGCCCCCGGTCCTGCTGCGCTGCGCGGAGGCCTGCAGGTTGGTGATGCTGCCGTCGAAGTCATCTTCGTCGGCATTGTTGTTGCCCCTCCACGCCATGGTGCGGTCCTAGCCGCGTGCCTAGCCAAGCGCGTTCCGCGGCCCTGCGGCTTCCCTTCAAAAAAGTTGTTCTCTTTCCGCGCCCCCCCAAACGTAAAAATCGCGTGCGTGCGTGCGTGCGTGTCACTGAACCCTTACCTTTCCTCCATTGTGCGGGCGGACACACGACTGCTTCCCTATTTCTGCGTGGGTTTCTTATCGTGTGGTGTTTTTTTCGGCTCCGTTCTAGTATTTTGTGTTGCCTGCGCTTGGCTCTTTGCTCGGGGCGTGCAGCACGATCAAGCACAGCTGGCCGGTCGGCCGGCCGAGATGTGTTTGTGTGGCAGCATCGGAGAGACAACACGGGCGACCAACATCACTCACTCAGCTCACACACCAACCACCAACCACCAACACACCACTCAGTCCGTCGGCCCTTGACGCCCCACACGACTTTGGGCACACGGTCACAGCAACACGCAAAGGACAACAAGCAAAGGACAGCAAGCAAGCACAGTCTTGGTCACACAACAAACAAACAACAAGCCAGCACAACACAACAATCTACCAACCGACGAGCCACCAGTCAAACAACCATCGCCGTCAACAACACACTGAGTCATTCGTTGCGTTGACTTCGCTCCACAAACAACAACGCGCGATGACCAACGATGACCAACAACGACGAACCACGAAGAACGACGGCAACGAGCACCGAACAACAACAACAACAACAAACAACAACAACAACAACAACAACAACAACAATCGACGAACGACGAACGACGACTAACAACGACGAACACCGAATAACAACAACGACGACGACGACGACAAACGACGACCGACTGGTTAACAACGAACGGCGAATAACAACGACAACGAACACCGAATAACAACAAACGACGAACGACCACAACAAACGACGAACGACGAACAACAACGACGACGACGACGACAACAACAACAACAACAAACGACGACCCACCGACGAACGAATAACGAACACCGAATAACAACAAACGACGACGACCACAACACCGACAAACGACGAACGACGAACGACAAACGACGACTACAACAAACGACGAACGACGAACGACGAACGACGAACGACGAACGACGAAGGAACGACGAACGACGAACAACGAACGACGAACGACGAACG
>ENA-OWNT01003801-OWNT01003801.1-seawater-metagenome-genome-assembly--contig:-NODE-3801-length-13861-cov-5.472940_pt1 | contig 13861 bp, 12 predicted proteins | sample MGYA00238136_ERZ651165 | MGnify/ENA primary metagenome ERZ651165 (study PRJEB26861, sample SAMN08777766) | seawater metagenome | isolation source: coastal seawater | place: USA: Florida | collected...
AGGTGCACGACGTCTTCGTCGGCGATGTAGTGGGTGACGTCGAGGGTGTGTCCGGCCCTCAGGTTCTCCCGGTAGAACCGGTGGTTTCGCTTCGACAGGCCCGGCGCCTGGAACGTCACGACCACGTCGACCAGCTCGGGCCACTCCGCCGCCGCGAGCTGGGCGAGGCAGCCGCCGAGGCTGTGGCCCGTCAGGTGCGGGAGCCGGCCGTCGCAGTCCGCGGCCGCCCCCTTGAGCAGCGCCCGCAGGCCCACGGCCTTGACGGCGTCGAAGTGGGCGGCGCCGATCTGGAGCTCCAGATCCGTGCGGATGTCGTTCAGATCGTCGATCTCGGTGCCCCGGAACACGAAGACGGGCGGCAGCGCGCCGACCCGCTCCTTCGACGGCATCAGGATGATGAACCCGAGCCCGCTCTTCGTCTCGAACCGGTACGAGCTGCCGTGGCAGTAGCCGTTTGCGCGGATCGTCGCGGCGAACCCCGGGGTGTCCGGCGTGTACGCGTAGCGGTGGGCGAGGAACTCGTAGAACACGTCCCGGTTGGGGATGTCGGCCAGCGCCATGGGCGTCCGCCCCGGGCGGGCGATCCGCTCCGACAGGAACTCCGGCACGTCCGGCAGCAGCGGATCCGTCACCGCCTCGGCCGCGTCGGCCGTCTCGTGGATCCAGCGGTGCAGCTCGCGCCCCATCTCCTCGAGGACGCCGGCGTTCAGCTCACGCTGGCCCAGGACGAAGCTGGCCCGGGTCCGCGCCCCGTCCAGCTGGGGGACGCCGTTGCGCCAGCACAGAGCGAGCACACCGGCGATGTCGTGCATGAGTCCGGAGACGAGGAGCTCCGACTCCTCCGTCGCGCCGTGGAGCTTCGCGGGATCCAGCTCCCGGGCGAGGGCCAGGCCGCGCTCCAGCCCCAGGACCTCGGAGACTCCGCCGCGCCCGCCCAGGGGCTTGATGTGGTCCTGCACGAAGCGAAGGTAGTCGCCCAGCTCCGGCAGCACGAGGCCGAGGAGGTCCGCGTCCCACGCATCGATCGCGCCCTGCACGATCGCCATGTAGTGGGTGAGGATCATGGGCGCGGAGGCCACGAAGTCCTCCCGGCTCATCACCCACTCGGCGACCTCCTGGTGGGAGGCCCCGGCCTGAGGCTGCGGCAGCGGCAGGAACCAGTCGCCGACCATCGGCTGGCCGGACCCGGGCTCGTGGAGGTCGCCCTCGCCGAGGCGGCCCAGGTCGAGGTCGAGATCGTCGAGGCCCATGTCCTCGGGGTCGAATCCCCCGAGCCCGAACATGCTGCCAGCTGTGGCTTCCGCCTCGGTGCCTCCGTCCGACATGCCCACCTCCCAGGGCCCCTGCGCCCTGACATCATGCCCGACGGTGGACACGATCGACGATCAGGCCAGCGACTTCTCCAAGCACAGCCGGGGCGCCGGGCCGAACCCGCGCTTCTGCAGGAACGCCAGCAGCTCGAGCCGCGTCCAGTCGACCTCGGTCTGCAGCCGCTCGATGCCGAGGGCCCGCAGCTGCATCTCGAGCTGGCGCATGAGCGCCGCGCCCACGTGCTGGCCCTCGAACCGGGGGTGCACGCCGATGACGTCCATGACGGCGACGGGCTCCATCTGGCCGAACTCGCCGTAGTGCACCGCGCCCAGCAGGAAGCCCGCCATCGTGCCGTCCACCTCGGCCTTGAGGGCCACGGCGATGCCCGAGTCCCGCAGCGCGGCCTCCAGGCGCTTGCCCAGGAACTCGCGCCGGTTGCGCCCCACGTGGGCGCCGTCGATGCGGGCCACCTCGTCCAGGTCGTCCATGGTCATGGTGGACACGGCCACCGCGTCCGTCTCGATCGTGCCGCTCATGCTCGTGCTCCTGCGCTCGATGCGCTCATGGCCCGGGCGGCCGCGCGCCGCTCCAGGACCTCGTGGCGGAATGCGCCCCACAGGGCCGCGCCGATGGCTCCCGCGAAGATGCCGTCCGCGTGCGGCACGACCTCCACGTCCAGGCTCCGGGCCTTCTTGTTCAGGGCGTCGGACAGCGCGGCCTGCAGACCCTCATCCGTCGCGAGCCCACCGGTCAAGGCCACGACCCCCTCGGCCTTCACGGCCCGCAGCAGCTTCGCGAAGCGCACGGCCATGCTGTCGTGGATCCCCCGGAGGATGTCCTCGGTGCGGATCCCGCGGCTCACCATGTTGATCACGTCCGTCTCGGCGAGCACCGCGCAGATCCCGGACACCTTCTCGGGGTTCCTCGCCTGCAGCGACAGCGTGCCGACGTCGGCCACGGTCACGCCGAGGTAGCGGGCGATGTTCTCGAGGAACTGGCCCGTGCCGGACGCGCACTGGGACGTCATCCGGTACTGCAGGACCTTGCTGCGCTCGTCGATGCGCATGGCGCGGGCGTGGAGCGAGCCCACGTCGAGCACCGCGCGGGCTCGGGGCTCGAGGTACATGGCGCCGCGGGCGTGCGTGGTCATCCCGTAGAAGTGACCGGTGGCCCAGGGGATGTTCTCGCCGTCGCCGGTGGTGGCCGTGTAGTGGATGTCGGAGGCGTCGATCCCCGCGCGCTTGAGCGCCAGGTCCCAGCACTGCTGGACGACCGCGCTGGGGTCGCGGCGGCGGATGCGGTCGGAGATCAGCGCCAGCTGGCTCTCCTCCCCGTCGTCGACGGAGAACACCGCCACCTTCACCGCGCCGGTGCCGACGTCGATTCCTGCTGCGAGGGTCATGGTCAGGCCTCCGCGGCCTGGCGGTGCGCGAAGACCGCGGCCCCCAGGGCGCCCGTGTAGATCGAGCTCGGGTCGATGTTCAGCGTGCGCTCGCCGTAGTTCTCGGCCACGAGCATGCGCAGGGCCTTCTCGGCCGCCGAGTTGTTGGCGACGCCGCCCGTCCAGGTGAACTCGTCGGTGATCCCGCCGGAGCGGGCGATGAGCGACATGGCGCGCAGGATGATGGCGCGGTGCAGCCCGAGCAGGATGTCCTCCCGGGCCTGGCCCATGCTCAGCCGGTCCCGCAGCTCGGCGCCGGCGAAGACCGTGCACGTGCTGTTGATGCGGACGGGCCGCTCGGCCTTGAGCGCCAGCGGGCCCAGCTCGTGCAGCCCGAGGTTCATCTCGTCGGCGATGTACCCGAGGTAGCGCCCGCAGCCGGCGGCGCAGCGGTCGTTCATCTGGAAGGACGTGACGATGCCGTTGGCGTCCACCTGGATGGCCTTCGTGTCCTGCCCGCCGATGTCGAGCACCGTGCGTGTGCCCGGGAACATCCGGTGCGCGCCCAGGCCGTGACAGAGGATCTCGCTGCGGATGCACTCCTTCTCGAAGGGCAGCCGGGCGCGGCCGTAGCCGGTGCCGACCTCGCAGGCGATCTCGATGTCCTCGTCGACTGCGGCGGTCACCGCGGCGGCCAGCGGACCCGCGACCTCGTCCCGATCCCGGCGCCTGGCGATGGCGCGCCGCAGGGCCGCGGGGGCCATGGCGCCGAGGCTGAGATCCCCGGGCTCGTTCTCGACCGTGAGGATGGCCTGGTCGTACACGCCCAGCACCAGGTCGAAGGGCAGCGACTCCGGGTCGCACTCCCGCTCGGCGATGGTCTGGTAGCCGGAGCCGGCGATGTCCCGGAAGAAGTCCGAGCGCCGGGGGGACAGGGGGCCGAACAGCTTCGGCGCCTGGTCCTTCAGCTCGTCGAAGATGAGCTCCAGGGTGGGGCGCATGCGGTCGTTCTGGGCGTACCGGCCCGTGGACGCGACCCGGTAGGCCTCGCTGCGCAGGGACTCGAGCTGGGTCAGGTGCTGCTCGCAGCGGAAGGCGCGGTCGAGCGCCCGCCCGAACTTTTCGGCGCCGTCGGCGATGGCGTCCTGCTTCGCGATGGCGTCCGTCAGGAGGCGCAGCCGCGCCTGGTTCAGGGCCTCGGTGCGGGCCACGGCGCAGGCCGTGTCGTAGTTGCTGCGGGAGTTCGTGATGCCCTGCCCGACGATCCGCTCCTCCTCGTCGAGGATGACGGCCTTCGTCGTCGTGGAGCCCAGGTCGATGCCGATGACGCACTTCATGGGTGCACCGCCAGACTCACGGGCGCGCTGCCGCCGGCGCGGCGCTTCTGTTCGATCATCTGGAAGTAGCTCTCCAGGCGGTTCTTGATGTTGGCGGGGCTGAAGTAGCGCGGGTCCACCAGATCGCTCTCGATGAACGCTCCGGGCACGCCCGTGCGCTTCTCGAGCTCCCGCAGGATCAGCAGCTGCCCGGCGCTGAAGCTGTTGCAGCTCTTCACGGAGTTCACGAGGAAGCCGTCCGCCGAGTACTCGCGGATGTACTTGCCGAGCAGGTCGATGCGCTTGGGCAGCGACAGGTTCGTGTAGCAACCCATGCAGTAGTCGGCGAGGGTCTCGAGGGGCTTGCTCGGGTCGTGGCGGAAGCCCTGGTCGTACAGGCCGCCGACCTTGGTGTAGCTCGACGCCACCACGACGGCCCCTTCGTCCGCGAACATGCGCCAGAACTCGCGGAAGTGTGTCCAGTTGGGCGTGCCTTCCACGACGATCCGGTACTTCTCCTCCTCCAGGACCCCGTCCGGAGTGATCGGGCCGAGGCCCTTGGCCATCCGCTCCTCGATCTCGGCCCGCAGGAGCTTGTAGTAGTCCCCTGCGGCTTCGGTCCCGCGGAACGCCGTGAACAGCGGTCCGATGTAGTAGACCCCCCCGAACCAGGCGTCGATCGGCGACGGAGTGTGCTTCGCGCTCTCCAGCACGGCGACCAGGTCGTCCTCGGCTGCAGCCGAGCGCCCCAGAAGCTCCCGCAGCCGGTCGATGTCGAACTCCTGGCCCGTCACCTGCTCGAAGATCGGGATGACCTCCTCGCGGAGCTGCTTGACCACGTAGTCGCGCATCTCCGTCGTGATGGCGCCGTCGGCCTGGTAGGGCACGTGGAGCATCGCGACGGGGCAGTCGTACTCCTGCCGCAGCAGCTCGAACCACTTCATGAACGTGAAGCAGCCGGTGTAGGACAGCAGCAGCAGATCCGGCTCCGGCAGGGGCTTGCCCGTGGGGCCCACGTTGCCGGCCCGCAGCATCCCGATGTCCGCCTTCACGTACGAGCAGACGTCGGCGCTGTGGCCGCCCCGCTCGGCCTCATTGATGAAGCCGCGGGACTTGCCGCGCATGCCCGACTGGAGCGCGTTGATCTCCGGGTGTACGGGCAGCACGTCGAAGCACAGCATCAGCTCGGTGAGGTTGCCCGGCACGAAGGTGTAGACGACCTTCTTGCCCTCCTCCCTGGCCCGGCTGAGCTTGTCGAAGTGGTCCGCGATCATCTCCTTCTGACGCACCATCGATGCGTCCTTCTCGGCGGTGGTCGGGACCTTGGTGGGCGGTCGGGTGGTGATGCGGCTCATGCTTCGCTCCACAGGCGGATCGAGTCCGAGAAGGTGCCCGCCTGCTCGCGGATCCCCTGGAACTGTCCGGTGTTCTCGGCGTACTTGAACTCGGTCCACGGGACGCCGCGCGCGTCCAGGGCGGACGTGAGCATCGGCAGGTCCAGCAGCGACGGATCGCAGAAGGACGGGGACGCGAAGATCACCCCCTCCGCGTGGGTCCGATCGACGCGGGCGAGGATGTCGTCGCCCTTGCCGCCCTCGGGCGTGTACCGGATGGCGGATGGCTGGGACTGCGTGAGGAAGGCGTGAGTCAGGGCCTCCCATGGGTCCGCGGTGCCGCTGAGCACCGGGCCCTGGATCCAGCGCTGCTGGAGCACGAAGTCGTCCTCCACCAGGTAGCAGCCCGCGCGCTCGAGGGTGCGCACCAGATCGAGCGGCGGCTGCTCGCAGAACGCGCCGTGGAGCAGCACGCGCGGGTTGTCGCGCACCCGCGCCTCCCGAGTGGCGGCGTCCGCCGTGTAGGCCGTGAGCAGTGCCGTGTGCTCCTCGACGGGGAGCCGGTGGCCGGCCCACATGATCACCGTGAGCTCGCTCGCGGGCACCTTCTCGGGGTGGTCGATGCGGAGCTGGATGAGGGACTCGGTCGCGGCGCGGCGCGCGTCGTAGGCGGCGATGGACGCCGTGAGGCTCTCGGCGGTGACCTCGGCGGCCCCGATGCCCCGCAGTCCGCGCGCCAGATCGGCGAGCTCCTGCTTGTAGAAGTGTCCGCCCAGCTTCGGGCCGAAGTTCTGGGGCACGTCGAAGTACTTGACGTACTTGTCGGCGAACAGCACCTGCCACATGCCGGACAGGTTGCGGATCACGTCGCAGGTGGAGGGGAAGACGAAGCCGTCGAAGGCGTCGAGGTGGCCGCCGACCCCGAGCTCCACCACCGAGCGCGGGATGTGGCAGATGTAGGACTGGAAGTAGGCGTCGCCGCGGATGATCTCGAGGCCGTCGCCGCCCCCGATGATGCCGACGGGCAGGCAGCCCGCAGCGCGGATCAGCTCCAGCGGGCCGTAGCCGGGCAGCACCCCGACGACCTTGCCGCCGGGGTTGGCCTCCTTCCAGGCGGTGACGTCGGCGAACGACAGGTCGAGCGCGAGGTCCTTGCACTGCTTGACGATCGCGTCTGCGGTCTGGGTGCTCATGCGTGACTCCACTGGGCAGGGCGCCGGTCGAGGAAGGCGGTGATGCCCTCGGCGGCGTCGCGGGTGGCCATGAGGCCGCTGAGATAAAGCGCCTCGACCACGGGCAGGCGGCGGGTGACGGCCACGACGAGCTCCCCGCGGGCGGCCCTCGTGGCGTAGCGCAGGGCGGCCGCTGAGCGCGGGAGGATGTGAGCGGCGATCCAGGCCTGCAGGCCCACCTCGCCCTCGCCCGGCGGGAAGACGGCGGCGATCAGGCCCGCGGCGTGGGCGTCGGCGGCGTCGATGGAGGCCCCCGTGAGCAGCAGGTGCTCGGCCCGCGCCTGGCCGATCCGGGCGGGCAGCAGGACGCTGGCCGCGGGGGCGAAGACCCCGAGCTGGATCTCCGGCTGACCGAGCTTGCTGCCCTCTTCGGCGAAGAGGATCCCGCAGGCGGCGGCGACCTCGAGTCCGCCCCCGAGGCACTGGCCGCGGATCAGCGCGACGGTGGGGAGGGGCAGCCGCACGAGGGTCGTGATCAGCGCGTGGAAGCGCGGGAGCATCTCCTCGACGGCGCCGGGCGCGTGCTCCGCGACCGAGGCGCCGAAGCTGAAGTGCCGCCCCGCGCCCTCGATCACCACGCAGCGCAGCGGGCCGTCCAGGGGCAGGGCGGCCAGCTCGTCGAGCAGCGCGTCGCACATGGCCGTGTCGAGCACGTTGCCCTTCGGCTGGTCGAGCACGAGGCGCAGGACGGCGCCGTCGTGCTCGAGCCGTGAGGAGATGGGGCTCACGCCTCGCCCTTGGGCTTGATGTGAGGCGACAGGGACCGGATGAACTCCTCGCTCCACCGCTCCCCCTCGGCGAGGCGCCGGCGCAGCTCCAGGAAGTCGATCTCGCGGGCGCCGCGGGGGCCGTCGTTGAAGGCCCGGAAGCCGGCGTTGGCCTCCGTCATCATGTTCACGGCGAGCCAGGCCCGGTTGCTCTCCTTGTTCGTGTCCCAGTGCACGAGCTTGTGCTTGCGCATGCTCTCGACGGCCTTCGTGAGGCAGTCGGGGAACGTCGTGGCGAGCTGGTAGCAGAGGTGGTTGACCCGGGCGTCCAGCCGGGAGAGGTCCACGGTGCCGGAGGCCAGGACCTGCTTGCCGGCGGCCCGCGCGTCCCCCGTCAGGTACTCGCCGTGGACGACCCGGCCGAAGGAGTCCAGGTACTGGGTCGTGTTCACGAGCGGGTTGGCGACGAAGGCGCCGTTCACCTTCAGCGCCGGCTCGATGTCCGTGATCATCCCGAAGCGCATGGCCTTGTGGGCCGACCAGGGCTCGCAGATGGTGATGCTGAACATCGCGCGCTCGATGCCCACGTACACCGGCAGGAAGTCGGTGGAGCCACCGTCCGGCACGCTGCCGTGCTTCGGGCCGGCCTGGCTGAACATGGCGAGGTCGGACGCGACGGTGAAGTCGCAGGCCATCCCGATCTCCTGCCCGCCGCCGACGCGCATGCCGTTCGCCCTGCAGATCACGGGCTTGTCGCAGAGCATGATCCCGCTGACCATGTCGTTGAACAGGCGCATGTACTGCCGGTACTCCTGGGGGGAGCCGGAGTAGTACTCGGCGTACTCCTTCGTGTTGCCGCCCGTGCAGAAGGCCTTGTCGCCGGCGCCGGTGAAGACGACCGCGACGCAGTGGCGATCGTTGGACGCCTTGCGGAACCCGTGGATCACGTCCTTGACCATCTGGGTCGTGTAGCTGTTGTACTGCTTCGGGTTGTCCAGGACGATCCAGACGGTGTGCAGTCCCTCGACGAGGCTGCCGTCGGGCCGGTGCAGGGGGCGCTCTTCGTAGAGCACCTGGCCGAAGGAGTGGTCGGGGCTGAGGTCGTGGTTGGCGAGCTCGGTCATGGCTGTCGATCTCCTTGGAGGTCCGGGACCAGGACGGGGCGCTCGGTGATGGCGTGGGCCTTCACCGCTTCGAGCACCTCCTGGACCTGGGACAGGGGGAATTCGCGGACGAGGGGGGCCACCGCGATGCGTCCGTCGAGGACCATCTGCAGCAGCTCGGGGTAGTGGCGGGGCAGGCAGCCCCAGTTCCCGCGGGCCGTGGCGTCGAGGGCCATCAGGCGGGACAGGCGGATGGTGACCTTGGCCGTCGTGTAGCCCACGACCATCAGCACGCCGGCGGGACCGAGGATGCCGAAGGCCAGCTCCTGGCCGGCGGGGTGGCCGGAGCACTCGAAGACACGGACGCCGGCGGCGATCGTGGACTCAGCGTGGAAGGCCTTGACCGCCTTGCGCAGGGCCCGGCCGTCGTCGGTCGAGTTGAGGACGAGGTCCGCGCCGAGGGCCGTGGCGCTGGCCAGGCGGGCGTCGTCGACGTCGATGGCCACCACGCGGGCGCCGAGCGCCTTGGCGAGCTGGACCGCGTAGATCCCGACCCCGCCGGCTCCGACGACGATCGCGGTGCCGCCGGGCTGAAGTCCCGAGCGCAGGACAGCCTGGTAGGAGGTCGACGCGGCGTCCGCGAGGACGCTGAGTTGGCGCAGCGTGGTGTCGGCGGTGATGGGCGCGTCGTCGGCCGCGTCGTCCGGCATGGGGACGGGGCACAGGCCCAGCGCTGGCACGAGCATGTGCGTCGCGAAGCCGCCGTGGCCGTCGTTGCCCGGCATGAACTGGGTGGGACACATCGTCCCGTCGCCGGCCAGGCACGTAGGACACGAGCCGCACGGCAGGACGGCGGGCACCACCACCGCGGAGTTCAGGGGCGCGTCCACTCCTTCGCCGACGGCCACGATGCGTCCGGCGACCTCGTGGCCGAGGGCCAGGGGCATCGGGGCGCGGGTGCGCACGCCTTCGTAATAGAAGCCCAGATCCGTGTGGCAGACGCCGCAGCCGGCGACGCGCACGAGGGCCTGGCCGGGTCCGGGGGAGGGGAGGTCACTGTCGACGGGGCGCAGCGGCGCCCCCGGTTCGGTCATGACCCAGCGGCGAAGCGAACTCGACATCCAGACGGCTCTCCCCTCTGGGGGAGAACCCTATGAGCGCGGTCGTCGTAGGATAATGACGGATGTCTGGGTCCGGTATTATGTGCGCGCTGGGGCCGTGAGCGATCAGCAGCGGGGGTAGATGGGCCATCTGGGGCCGCTGGCGATCGCGCTGGGGCCGTGAGCGATCAGCAGCGGGGGTAGATAGGCCATCTGAGGCCGCTGGCGATCGGTTTGGGGCCATGAGCGATCAGCAGCGGGGGTAGATAGGCCATCTGGGGCCGCTGGCGATCGGTTTGGGGCGGTCAGCGATCAGCAGCGGGGGTAGACAGGCCATCTGGGGCCGCTGGCGATCGAGCTCAGAACGACGAACGCCCCGGACCAAAGGCCCAGGGCGTCCGTTCGCGCGTCGCCGCAGCGACCGCGTCGCTACTTCCGCAGCGACTTCAGGTACGTCACCATCGCCTTGATCTGGTCGTCGTTCAGCGCGCTGCCCCAGGGGGCCATCAGCGGCGAACGACCGACGGCGGCGCCGCCCTCCTTGATGATCTTCGTGGTGTCCGCGTCACTCAGCGTGCTGGTCGTGAGGTCCGTCGGCTTCGGGTCGAGCGCCGCGCCGGCGGCCCCGTCCCCCTTGCCCTCGGCGCCGTGGCAGGCGACGCAGAACGTCGAGTACTGGGTCTTCGCGTCGTCCGCGAACGCGGTGCCGACGAACAGGAAGGAGGAGGCGGCGAGAATCAGCAGGTACTTCATGAAGAGATTGGCCCTCGTGTGGTTGGCGAGACAACCGTACACGCACGGCCGGACCGGTTGGCGACGGTGGTCGGGTCACGTCCACGATCGGTGACGGCGCGGCGTGATCGATCGCCGGCGGGGCCAGACAACCCATCTCCCCGCGCTGGCGATCGCTTCTTGCGACGTTGTCGGCGTGAGCGATCGCCGGCGGGGCCAGACAACCCATCTCCCCGCGCTGGCGATCGCTTCTTGCGGTGTTGTCAGCGTGAGCGATCGTCCGCGGGGCCAGACAACCCATCTCCCCGCGCTGGCGATCGGGCGGGTGATCGAACTGGCCTGGTTCTTGAAGAGCGATCCCCCGCGGCACGATGTCGAGGCCGCGGGAGGAGATCGACATGAGCTTCTGGGAGAGTCCTGCCCTCATCACCGGCCTCGTCATCGCGGGCCTGCTCGCGCTGGCCGAGGCGCTGCGCGGAGTGTCTGCGGTACGCCGCACGGCCGTGCCCGCCTGCATCCTCGCGGGGATCCTGGGGCTGGTCCTGGGGCCGGACGTCGCGGATGTGCTGCCGGTCGACCGCTCCATCCTCGAGTCCGTCGTCTATCACGGGCTCGCCATCGTGTTCATCGCGGTGGCGCTCCAGTCCCCGCCGAAGTCGACCGCCGGGCTCGGGGCGTCCGTGAAGGCGTTCAGCTTCGCGATCCCCGTGATGATCACGCTGCAGACGGCCGTGGGGCTCGCCGCCGTGCTGGCGCTCGGGCTGCTGGCGGGGGAGGCGATGCACCCGGGCTTCGGGCTGATGCTGCCCCTGGGGTTCGAGCAGGGGCCCGGGCAGGCGCTGTCGCTGGGCGCGGCGTGGGAGGCCGGCGGCATGGAGTCCGGCGCGCAGATCGGGCTGATCGTGGCGACGCTCGGGTTCGTGTGGTCGATCGTGATCGGGCTGCCGCTGGTGCTCTGGGGGCGGCGGCAGGGGCTCCTCTCGCCCCTGACCACGAACGTGGACGACGAAGCGGAGGCCCCCGCGCGGTCGGCGGCCGGAGGGCTCGACGCGCTGACGCGCCAGGTGGCCGTGATCGGTGTCTGCTACGCGATCACCTGGGCGATCTGCTTCGGGCTCTCGTCGGCGCTGTCGGGCGCGCCGGACATCGCGAACACCATCTGGGGGTTCCACTTCATCGTCGGAGCCGGCGTCGCGATGGGTGCGCGGGGGCTGCTCGTGAGGCTGGGGGACGCCAACCCGCTGCACGACCCGTCGCTGGGGCGCGTGTCCGGCGTCGCGGTGGACTGGATGACCTGCTCGGCCCTGGTGGCGGTGCAGCTCGCGGTGCTCGAGGCGAACTGGGTGCCGCTGGTGGTGGTGACGACGGTGGGCGGTCTGGTGACGCTGGGCGCGAGCCTGTGGCTGTGCTCGCGGGCGTTCCCGGACGCGCCGTTCGAGCACGCGGTGGTCTGGTTCGGCATGTCCACGGGCACGCTGCCCATGGGGTTGGCGCTGCTGCGGGTGATCGATCCCGACCTGCGCAGCCCGGCCGCACTGAGCGCCGTGCTCGGGTCGGCGGGGGCGATCGCGGGGGCGGTCCCGATCCTGCTGTTCCTTATCCCGGGAACGGTGGCCGCGTGGCCTGACGGGCACCCGGAGGCGGGCTGGATCGCGCTGGCGGCGGCCGCGGGCTACGGGCTGGTCATGCTCGGGCTGTGGTGGAAGCTGGCGGGGCTCCGGCTGGAGCGGCCGGGGACGCTCTGGCTGGATGCGGAGGAGTGATCGACGGGACCGATCGCATCCACGCGGGGTGAGCTCACAGACCTCACGGCGATGGATGCGATTCCGCGGGACCGATGCACCCCCTGGATGTGTGCGCTGTAGGGCGGGCGATCGCACATCTGTCGGGTGAGCCCGCCGTGCTCCCCCCGGATGTGTGCGGTGCGGGGCACGCGATCGCACATCTGTTGGGTGAGCCCGCCATGCTCCCTCTGGATCTGTGCGCTGCAGGGCGGGCGATCGCACATCTGTTGGATGAGCCCGCCGTGCTCCCCCTGGATGTGTGCGGTGCGGGGCGCTCGATCGCACATCTGTTGGGTGAGCCCGCCGTGCTCCCCCCGGATGTGTGCGGTGCGGGGCACGCGATCGCACATCTGTGCGGTGAGCCCGCCCCTGGATGTGTGCGCTGTAGGGCGGGCGATCGCACATCTGTGCGGTGAGCCCGCCGTGCTCCGCCTGGATGTGTGCGCTGTAGGGCGCTCGATCGCACATCTGTTGGGTGAGCCCGCCGTGCTCCCCCTGGATGTGTGCGAACGCTCCGTCCGCGTCCGCGTCCGCGTCCGGGTCCGCGTCCGCCGCCCGCCCGTAGCGCGACGTCCGCCTCGATCGCCCGTTGCCGCTACTGTGACGCCGCCATGCTGACCCGCCTCGCCCCCATCCTCGTCGTCTTCGCCCTCCTCCTGCCCGCGGTCGCCGCCGCGCATCCCACCCCAGGCAAGCCGACGCTGCCGCCCCTGACGGCCAAGGACGAGGAGCGCCTCGCGGCCGGCAAGCTGTTCCTGAAGACGGAGCGCGACGAGAGCGCCGAGGGCGCCGGCACCATCACGGGCGTCATCGAGATCACCGGCAGCCCGGCCGACGTGTGGAGCGTGCTGCTCGACTTCGAGTCGATCCCCGAGTCCAGCGGCGCCGTGAAGGAGGCCAACCGGTACGCCGATGACAAGGGCAGTCCGCACCGCGTGATCAACATGCAGTACGTGGTGAAGGTGGCCTGGGTCACCATCACCTATCACATCCACCACGACTACTTCGCGGACCAGGGCTACCTCGTGTGGACGCTGGACGACGCGAAGGAGAACGGCATCCAGACCACCATCGGATCCTTCTCCACCTGGCCCGGGAGCAAGCCCGGCACCACCCGGTTCCTCTACCGAACGCGGGTGGACACGGGGCGCAACATCCCCGACTGGGTCGAGGAGGACCTGAGCGAGGGGTCCCTGAAGAGCTACATCAAGTACGTCAAGAAGCGCGTCGAGAAGAACTGACGCCGCGCTACTCCGCGCGCATGGCGCACAGCGCGTCCGGTCCGAGCGTGACCGTGTTCGCGTGGAAGCTCCGGCAGCTCGTGCCCGGGCGCCCCTGGTCGAAGTCGGCGCAGACCCCCATCCGAATGAGCGGGCAGGCGTGGTGCAGGGTCACCGCATTCCGTCCCTTCTCGAGCCAGAACAGGCCCAGGTAGGGCCGCGCGGCTCCCGTCGGGACCCACTCGTCGCCGCAGTTGCGCTGGGCGGAGACGCCCTCGGGGTTGGTGGGGTTGGACACACGGATCCAGGCCACGTCGGACCGTTCGAGGACCCGGCGGTCCCGATCGGAGCCGTCGAACAGCCAGTACCAGCCGGAGCTCGCGACCGTCAGCACCGCCAGGTCCTCCGGCCGTTCCCAGGCGGCCACGGACAGGGTGTGATCGAGCGAGGCGATGCCCACGTCGCAGACGACGTGATCGGTGGCGCCGGTCCAGGGCAGGGGCTCGGGCGCTGGATCCGTGGGGTCCGCGTGCGCCGGAGCGGTCAGGGTCAGGGCCAGGAGCAGCGTGGCCAGGGTGCAGGTCGAGCGTGTGTGCGCGGTCATGTCGGGCCTCCGAGGAGCGCCCCCTCACACGTTCAAC
>ENA-OWNT01003802-OWNT01003802.1-seawater-metagenome-genome-assembly--contig:-NODE-3802-length-13861-cov-4.715757_pt1 | contig 13861 bp, 11 predicted proteins | sample MGYA00238136_ERZ651165 | MGnify/ENA primary metagenome ERZ651165 (study PRJEB26861, sample SAMN08777766) | seawater metagenome | isolation source: coastal seawater | place: USA: Florida | collected...
GTGAGGTGGAGTCCCTTGTTTTAGAAGAAAACGTCGTCAACTATGTGCTTGGCAAGGCGAAGGTCAGCACCAAGGCCGTCGCTTTCGACGAATTGATGGGCAGCAACCCACAAGGCTGAACGAGGGCGTAGGCTTTCCGCTTCACCCCGGGAAGCCTCCGTTTTTAAGCCTTCTTTACAAGGAACGAGACAGGTATGAACCGTAATCCGGCATTGGACACCCAAGCACTCGGCCTCGTGCCGATGGTAGTTGAGCAAAGCGGCCGCGGCGAACGCGCGTACGACATTTACTCGCGTCTGCTCAAGGAGCGCGTGATTTTCCTGGTCGGTCCTGTCAACGATCAGATGGCCAATCTCATCGTCGCCCAGCTGCTGTGGCCGCACCCCATGCGCGGCGCCGATGGGGCCGCGGTGCTCGGTCAGAGCGTGCTCGCGGGCGCCGCCGTGAGCGCCGCCGGGCAGCGGGGGCAGGGCGTGCGCGAAGGGGTCGCCCTCGCCAGCACGCTCGCCTACTCGTTCGCCGTGCTGTTCAGCGCCGGACGGTTCCTTCCCCTGGGCGATCTCGGCGTGCTGCTCCTCGGCTACGGGCTGCCGGCGTCGATCTGGTTGGCCGCCTGGCGGGCCTCGGACCGACCGCCCTCCCGCACCCGCGCCCTCTCGGCGCTCGCGCCGGCTCCGGCCTCGTCGATGGGGCTGGGATCCCGGCGCATGTGGACCCTGGGCCGCTGGATCACCTGGGGAGCGTTCCTGTACGTGATGGCGCTGGCGACCCTCATCGCCGGCTTCGGCGCCCGGTAGGAGGTGTGATGCTGATCGATGTACGAAACCTCGTGGTGTCCAAGGGCGGCTTCGTGCTGCGCGTGCCCCGGTGGACCGTGGAGCCCGGCACCGTCGTTGGGCTGGTGGGCCCCAACGGCGCGGGCAAGTCCACGCTGCTCGAGCTCCTGCCGGGCTTCAGCGCTCCCTCCTCCGGCACGGTGCGCGTGTTCGGCTGCGATCCGGTGGCGGACCCGGTGGCCGTGCGCAGCCGGCTCGGCTTCATGAGCGACGACCTGCCCGTGTTCATGATGCCCACGGAGCTGCTGCTCGAGTCCGTGTCCCGGTTCTACCCGCGCTGGAACGCAGAGCTCGCGGGCCGGCTGATGAACCGGTTCGGCGTGCCCCGCGATCGCACGCCCGGGGAGCTCAGCAAGGGCGAGAACAGCAAGCTCCGCCTGGTGCTGGCGATGGCGTTCGAGCCCCAGGTGCTGGTCCTCGATGAGCCGGGCAGCGGGCTCGACCTGGGCGCGCGCCACCGTCTGCTGGAGACCGTGCTCGAGGTCGCGGGCAGCGGCGACCGCGCGGTGATCATCAGCAGCCACCTGCTCGCCGACGTCGAGCGCATCGCGGATCGCCTGCTCGTGCTGAACGACGGCGCGGTCATCGCCGAGGGCGCGACGGCCGAGCTGGTCGGGGACGAGCGCACCCTCGAGGAGGCGCTCGTGTCCTGGGGCGCGGCCGGGTAGCGCCTACCGGTGCGGAGCGCGCCCCTGGGCGGGCGCGGCGCGGATCCAGACCGCGACCACCGACGCCGGCGGCGGCTCGAGCCGCGTGCGGGCCGACTCGATCACCATCCCCCCGTGCAGCACGCTCGCCCGGCGTCCCCGCAGGTCCCCCGGGTGCCGGATCCCCACCGCCTGGAGCAGCGTCGCGTTGGCGCTGCCCATGCCCTTGTGGAGGGCCAGCGCGGCGTGGTCGGCCGCCTCCTGCACCGTCTGGGGCGACAGGCCGGTGCGCTGGGCCACCGCGTCGGCCCCGAGCGTCCACACCGCCAGCTCGAACCGCTCGGGGGTGCTCCAGCCCCGCTCGATCACGCGCTCGGCGAGGGGGCTCGGCAGGTGCGGGTTGTCCGTCAGCAGCGGCCGGCTCGCCACCAGCTGGGGCTCCATCGTGAGCCACGCCGAGAGGATCGAGAACAGCACGATCCCCGCCATCGCCCCGAGCTGGCCGCTGCGTCCGGGGCGCCGCGTCGCGTTCTCTCCGTCGGTCCGACTCCAGTGGCGCCCGCCGCGCAGGAGCAGGCACAGCAGCCCGTAGCCCGCCGCGGCCTGTACGGCGAGGGCCGGGAAGCCCAGGAAGCCCAGCACCGGCATCTCGAACAGCTTGAGCTCCTCGAGCCCCGGCACCGTGTAGATCCAGCGGGCCCGGGCCGGCCAGTTGAGCCCCTCCCAGAGCCCGCCCGCGATGAGCCCGCCCACCAGCAGCTGCAGCCAGCGCGCGGGCCGCCCGTCCTCCAGATCGCGGAGGAGCGACGGAGTCTCCCGATCCCCCCACGCCCACACCCCCAGGGCGGGGAGGCCGAAGGTCGCGCCCCACACCAGCGGGTAGGCCTGCCGGGGCCACAGCAGCGGGGCGACGACGCAGGCCACGCCGAACAGGCCGATGGCCGCGCGCACCTTCGGGGTCATCGACACGGGACGCCAGCGGACCTGCTCGAACCAGCCCCGCGTCCGCAGGAGCTCGGCCGGCAGGAAGCACGCCGGGAGCACGGTGGCGAACGCCAGCCCCGCCAGCACCGCCTGGCCTGCGTCGCTGTGGGGCACGAAGACGTACCACCAGTTCTGCAGGCGCAGGTTGTACGCCTCGAACAGGCACCAGTAGGGCACCGACCAGAGGCTCATGGCGAGCAGCTCGCGCCGCCGGCCCTGGAGGAACGCCACGCCGCCGCTGGCCGCGATGCCCCCGTCGATGACGAGCAGGGCGCCGATCCACGCGAACACGAACCAGGCGGTGTTCAGCCCCGGGACGTCGGCGCCGAGGACGGCCGCGCCCAGCGCGATCAGCGCTCCTCCGCCCCATCCCCACCATGGCATCCGGCTCACGTCCCTACACTAGCTCCGTGACCGACCTCCCCCGCGTGCGCCTCCGTGATCTCGTGCGCGGCGCCGTGCGGTGGACGCCGCGCCTGCCGCGGACGGCTCATGCGCTGCTCACGGTGCTCCGGGCGGACGGCGCGGTCACCGTGTCCATGGGGAGCCTCGTCGAGCGGAACGCACGCCGGCACCGCGACGAGACCGCCCTGCTGTTCGACGACTCCCGCTGGACGTGGCGGGAGCTCAACCTCGACGCGAACCGCCTCGCCCACGCGTTCGCGTCCCTGGGCATCGGCCACGGCGACGTCGTCGCGCTGCTGGTGGAGAGTCGACCGCCGCTCCTGCTCGCCATCGTCGCCCTCGCGAAGCTCGGCGCCACCGCGGGCCTCGTGAACACCACGCTCCGAGGGCCTTCGCTGTCCCACGCGATCGCGGTCACCGGGGCCGTCCGGGTGGTCGTGGGCGAGGAGCTCGCGGGCGCCTTCGAGGAGGCCCGTGCGGGGCTCCCCGACCTGGGCGCGCCGCTCTACGTCGCCGACGCGGGCGCACCGGCGCCGCGGGGCTGGCTGGACCTGGACGTCCTGTCCCGAGATGCGCCCTTCGGCAACCCCCGGTCCACGCGGTCCGTGACCCTGGGGGATCGGCTGTTCACCATCCCCACCTCGGGCACCACCGGGCTGCCGAAGGCCTCGGTCATGTCCCACATGCGCTGGGTGAAGGCGGGCGACACGGCGGGGCGGATCCTCTGGAACCTGCGGCCGGGCGAGGTGGTGTACGTCCCGCTCCCGTTCTTCCACAACATGGCGCTGTCCATCGGCTGGGGGGCCGTGGTGGCGGCCGGCGCGGCGATGCTCATGCGGCGCAACCTCTCGGTCTCCGCCTTCTGGGACGACTGCCGGCGGCACGGCGCCGTGGCCTTCCCCTACATCGGAGAGCTGCCGCGCTACCTCCTGAACGCGCCGGAGCGGCCGGACGACGCGGCCAACCCCGTGCGCGCGGTGCTCGGGGTGGGGATGCGGGCGGAGGTGTGGGGGCCGTTCGCGCGGCGCTTCGGCATCGAGGACGTGTTCGAGATGTACTCGGCGAGCGAGGCGAACACGGCGTTCGTGAACCCCTTCGGGATCGAGGGCACCGTGGGCTTCTCACCCTCGCCGTACGCGCTGCTCGCCTGGGACGCCGAGGCACAGGCGCCCCGCCGGGACCGCGCCGGGCGGTACGTCCGCGCCCGCAAGGGGGAGCCCGGACTGCTCGTCGCGCGGGTGTCCGACCGGTACCGCTACGACGGGTACACGGACGCGGCGGCCAGCGAGGCGAAGCTCCTGCGGGACGTCTTCCGGCGCGGGGACGCCTGGGTCGACACCGGGGACCTGCTGCGGCACGTGGGCTGGCGGCACGCGCAGTTCGTGGACCGGGTGGGCGACACGTTCCGCTGGCGATCCGAGAACGTCAGCACCCTGGCGGTGGAGCAGGCGCTGGGCCGGTTCCCGGGGATCGCGGACTGCACGGTCTATGGAGTCGAGGTGCCGGGCGCCCCGGGTCGAGCGGGCATGGCCGCGATCGTGGGCGCCGTGGACCTGGACGCGCTGGCCGCGCACCTGTTCGCCGAGCTGCAGGAGCCGGCGGTGCCGGTGTTCCTGCGGCTCGTCGCGTCCCTGGAGACGACCGCCACGTTCAAGAACCGCAAGGTCGCGCTGCGCACCGACGGCTTCGATCCGGCCTGCGGCGACCCCATCTTCGTGCGCCTGCCGCGGACGCGGACGTGGGCCCAGCTGGACGAACGGACGTTCAGCGCGCTCGCAGCCGGCGCCGTCGTGTTCTGAGGGCGAGCAGCGCCAGCAGCATCCAGGCCCCTCCGGCCGTCGACCCGCCGGTGGCGCAGCTGCACCCCGGGTCCATGCCGGCAGCGTCGGCCGTGCCGCCGGGCTGGGGGTCGGGGTTGAACGCCAGCTCCATGGGCAGGGCCGCCGCGCCGGCGTCGCGCTCGGCAGACTCCACGTGGCCGGATCCGTCGGCGTCGTCGAAGAGCGCCGTCTCGTCGGTGAACGCGGCCACCAACACGGCGTGCAGCGCGTCCTCGGCGTCCTCGACCGTGACGTCCACGCCGTCGCTCACGCCCAGCGCCGCGGCGTCGAGCCAGTCGGGGGAGGCGAGCTCCAGCGCCCAGGCCGTGTCTTCGTCCACCGCCAGCGGGTCGTCCACGACGCCGAGCTGCAGCTCCGGCAGCGTGACGGTCGCTGCCAGGCTGCCGGTGCCCACACCGTCCGACCAGGTCGCCTCCAGCTCCACGGGGCCCGCGAAGCGGACGACGACGCCGCACCAGTCTCCGGCCGGAAAGGACAGATCCGTCGGCTCCGCCGTGAGGTCCAGGGTCGTCTGCAGGGTGTCCAGCCGGTCCGCGCCGCTGCACGCCTTCCAGCCCAGCGCCTCGACGGAGGCCTCGGCCACGGTGACGGTCCACTCCTCGGCCTCGGCGAGGCTCATGGCCACCACGCCCGGGTTGCCCACCGCGATGCCCTGGTTCTCTTCTTCGTCGGGCGGTACGCATCCGACCAGCAGCGACAGGCAGAGCAGGGGAGCGAGGCGCTTCATGCCGGATCTCCTGGCGCTTCGGGCGCCTCGGACAGCGGGAACAGGGCGAGGTGGGCCTGGTAGACCTGCTCGGGAGCATCGGTCGCTCCGTCGCACAGGTCCAGCAGGCGCTCCTGGAACGCGTCGATCTCCCGCTTGAGGGCCGGCACCAGGGACCGGGGGATGCAGACCGTGACGGCCGCCAGGTGGCGCTCGTCCCGCGCGCTGCCCGCGATGGACTTGCGGGCGAGGTCGAGCATGCCGTCGTGGTAGTTGCGCGCCGCGAGGCCGGCGACTTCGTGAGGTGTCGCGAGGCTCACGTCCCGCGGCTCCGTGCGGCCGTGCTCGTCCGTCACCAGCATCCCCAGGTCGAAGAGCAGCTCGAGGGCGGCGCGGGCCTGGGCCTTCGTGACGCGCGGGCGCAGGGTCCGGGCGACCCAGGCGGGATCGGCCTCGAAGTCGTCCCGCCGGGCCAGCTCGTGGATGGCCGAGTGGTGCCAGCGCGAGATCACCTCGAACCCCTGACCCTCCAGCGCCCGCGCGTCCCGGAACCGGCGCGAGGCCGAGATGTGGGCCCACGCCTCGTTCTGTTCGGTCTGCGTCGATGCCTGCCCGAGGGCCACCAGGTGCGCGAAGAACCGGGTGTCGTCCGCCGACAGGCCGAGTGCCCGGGCGAACCCGGCCACGTTGGTGGGGCTGAGCTTGCGCTTGCCCTGGGTCACCAGCAGCAGCAGGGACGGGTTCTTGTGCCCCGCCTTGCGGGCGAACAGCCGGTGGCTGTAGCGGGGATTGGCGGCCTTGCGCGCGGTGAACCAGTCCGCCAGGTAGCGGCGGAAGTCCAGATAGGCGTAGAGATCGGGGGTGTCGGCCACGGGCTAGAGATACAGTCTGGCGTTCTTCGGATCAAGGCGATTAATCAGTCATTCATTGGCCAATATGGGAATGTGTATCTGGGTCCGATACGGAACGTTCAGCCGGATCTGGCGCGAGTCTGGATACACCCGATACGGTTCTCCCGAGTCACCTGGAGGACCTGATGAACCGGACCGCTCTCGCAATCGCTGCCACCCTGCTCGCCGCCCCGGCGCCCGCCCTCGCCTGCGGCGGCTTCTTCTGCAACGCCGTGACCGACCCGGTGGTCCAGACGGCCGAGCGCGTGCTCTTCCGCGTGAATCCGGACGAGACGATCACCTCGGTCATCGAGATCCAGTTCCAGGGCGAGCCCACCGCGTTCGCCTGGGTCCTGCCCCTGTCCGACGCCATCGATCCCGACTCGATCACCACCGCGCCGGCCGGTCTGTTCGACTCCCTCGAAGACCTGACCGGGCCCCGCTTCGTGACGGCCGCGTCCGGCGCCACCGCGGACGCGGCGGGCATGTCCGCGGGATGCGCGGATCCCTTCGCCCCCTTCTTCTTCGGCAACGAGTGGGACGGCGAGGTCACCGAGCCCGAGTTCAGCGGCGTCGACGTGGTGGGTGAGTCGGTCGTCGGCCCCTACGCGCTGGAGATCATCACCGCCGAGGACAGCAGCAACCTGCTCGGGTGGCTCAACTGGAACGGCTACCAGATCCCCGGCAACGCCATGGAGCCCATCGCCCACTACGTGAACTCCAGGATGGCGTTCCTGGGCGTGAAGCTCCAGCCGGACGTGCCCGAGGGGCCCATCGACGCCCTGGAGATCACCATGCCCGGCACCCAGCCGATGCTCCCGCTGCTGCTGACCTCGGTCGCCGCCGTGGACGACATGGACATCACCGCCTACGTCCTGGCGGATGAGCGGTACGCGGTGGCCAACTACACCGACCACGCGTTCGACTGGCAGCGGGTGGAGTGGGCCGGCGAGGGGCGCACCGACTACGAGCTCCGCCTCCCGAGCGAGCTGGACGCCGTGGGCGGGCGCGCGTTCATCACCGAGTTCGCCGGGTCGACCGAGGGGATGACCAGCTCCGAGGCCGCCGAGGCGCTGCTCGGGTCCGGCCAGTACGTGACGCGGTTCCGGTCGATGCTCTCGGCCAGCGAGATGACCCTGGACCCGCTGTGGCAGGCCGCCCCGGAGCTCGGCGACGTGGACAACGTGCACGCCATCGGCGGCAGCATGAGCATCGCGGCGATGAACCCCGCCTGGCTCCTGGGTGTGCTCTTCGTGGGCTGGTGGCGCCGCCGCAGCTGACCGTCAGCGGGCCTCGTCCGCCAGGTGGTCGTCGTGGCGGGACATGAGGCTCTCGGTCCCGAGCGCCATCGTGCTGCGGATCAGCGCCTCGTTGGCGTCGATGGAGATGGTCACGGCCGACCACAGCGTGAAGAAGCGGATGCAGGCCGCGGGGTCGTCCGGGTCCTCGAAGAAGAGGTCCACCGAGTAGGTCTGGTCGATGCTGTTGATGCCCTGCTCGCCCACGTTCTTCTCGGGGTTCCAGGTGCGCGCGGCCACCGCGGCCCGCCCGTCCGGCAGGGTCACGTGCCGCCAGACCTTGGGCGCCTCGTAGGCCACTTCGAGCAGCAGGTTGCTCTTGGTGATCGCGTTGGTGGCCTCCAGGACGTCGCAGCCCCGGCCCGCGAAGCAGTCTTCCCCGGCCGTGAACGTCCGGTCGTACTGGGGCGCCGACGGGTCCAGCGGCGCCTGGTCCTCGATGAGGATCAGCCCCACGTGATCGGCCACGGCGTGGGGGCTGCGGCGCGCGAGCCCCATCGTCACCTGGTCCTCCGGGTCCTCGCCCTCGGGGGCCGTCGCCCCGCCCAGGTGCTCCTCCAGGAGCGGCGCGAGCTCCCACTGGCGATCCGGGCGCGATCCATCCAGATCCGCGCTTGCGTGGATCGCCTGCTCGAGGTTCAGGAACGCGTCCCCGAACAGCTCCTCGTCCGCGGTGTCGAAGTCGGAGAAGAAGAACAGGGACAGGTCCACCAGCTCCGTCGGCGCCTCGGGGGCAGGGGCGCATCCGAAGGCGGAGCAGGCAGCAGCGAGCAGGCCGAGGCGGAGCAACATGCGCGGAATCATAGAGGCTCGGAGCGTCACGGAAGTTGACAAAGGGCGCGCCAGCGACCTGAATGCCCGGGTTCCCCAAGGAGTCCCGATGCTCGCTGTGCTGTCGCCCGCCAAGTCCCTCGACCTCGATCCCGCGCCCGAGGATCTCGATCACAGCCAGCCCGCGCTGGTGGACGAAGCGGCGCGCCTGGTGGCGGTCTGCGCCAAGAAGTCGCCCAAGAAGCTCGCCGCGCTCATGAGCATCAGCGAGAAGCTCGCGGAGCTGAACCGGGATCGCTTTGCGGCCTGGACCCCCGCCCACACGCCGCTCAACAGCAAGCAGGCGATCCTCATGTTCGCCGGCGACACGTACCGCGGGTTCGACGCCGCCAGCCTCTCCGAGGACGACCTGCTCGCCGCCCAGGACCGGGTGGTGATCCTGTCGGGCCTGTACGGCGCGCTGAGGCCGCTGGACCTCGCGCAGCCCTACCGGCTCGAGATGGGCAGCCGGCTCAAGACCCGCCGCGGCGACAACCTGTACGGCTTCTGGAAGACGCGGATCACGAAGCACCTGCTGGCCCAGCTCGCCGAGCACGAGGACCAGACGATCGTGAACTGCGCGAGCAACGAGTACTTCTCGGCGCTGCAGCGCAAGGCGCTCCCGCGGGTCCTCGACCTGCAGTTCAAGGAGGTCCGCGGTGACGGGCGCCTGCAGCTCATCAGCTTCTTCGCGAAGCGCGCCCGGGGGATGATGGCGCGCTACCTCGTCACCGAGCGGGTCGATCGCCCGGACGGTGTACGTGACTTCAACCTCGGCGGGTACGCCTACCAGGACGACCTGTCGGACGGCGACACCCTCGTCTTCACCCGCCCCCACCCCAACGAGCACTAGCCATGGCCCGACGACCTCGCCTCCGTCGCCTCCCCCGGGACCCCGAAGAGCGCGCCCGCGTGCGGGCCGAGCGCGCCGCCCTGCGGAACGAGCGCCGGGCCCGTCGCCGCCGCCGCGCCATGGCCGCGCTCCCCCAGGGCATCACCCTCGGGTCCGTGTTCTTCGCGATGCTCGCGCTCACCTGGGCGCCCACCCGGCCCTACGCGGCCTGCGTCTGCATCTTCCTGGCCGGGATCTGCGACATGCTCGACGGGCGCGTGGCGCGCCTCACGGGGACGACGTCCGCGTTCGGTGCCCAGCTGGACTCGCTGGCGGACGTGGTGAGCTTCGGCGTCGCGCCGGCCTGGATCTTCTATCACTGGGCGTTCGCCTCCGGCCCCGCCGCCACGCCCATCGCCGGGGAGGGCAGCGCGCCCTTCAACCCCTGGCTGATCCTGGTGTTCGCCTACGTCGCCTGCGGCGCGATCCGGCTCGCGCGGTTCAACACCGGGCACGACGATGACGCCGATCCCGAGTGGTTCTTCGAAGGGATCGCGATCCCCACCGCCGCGGGCTCCCTGCTGTCCCTGGTGATGGCGCACAGCGAGACGGGCTGGCCGATCCTCAAGAGCCCGGTGGTGATCGTGCCGATCCTCATCATCACGTCGGCCCTGATGGTCAGCCAGATCCCGTTCCCGTCGTTCAAGAACTTCCGCAACGCCGCGATCCGGTACACGTTCTTCGGCTCGATCCTGGGCGCCCTGGTCCTGCTCGCGGTGGGCGGCCCCGGCGGAACGGTGATGTTCTTCCTCGTGCAGGCCTACATCGTCTTCGGCCTCGTCCGGTCCGTGAACGACAACCTGCGCCCCGGCGTGCACATCCTCGACGACCCGCCCAAGGGGCCGGACATCGACCGGGATCTCGACACGCTGCCGCCGCTGGGGATCGCCGTGGACGAGGACGACGAGGACGACGAGGGCGAAGAGTGAGCGCCCCCGGCGCCGCCGGCACCACCGGCTTCTTCCAGGACGGCCCCCAGCTCACAAACCAGTACGACGGCGACGCGCTGCTCCGGCAGACGCTGGCCCGGATGCTGCCCGCCGAGGTGCGGGCGGAGGTGGAGCCGGACCTGTCGCGCTTCGGCGAGCGGGTGGTGACGGACGTCCTGGGCATGGCCCGGGACGCGCAGGCCAACCCTCCGCAGCTCGTCCAGTACGACGCCTGGGGGCGACGCGCCGACCACATCGAGACGTCCCTGGGGTGGCGGGCCCTCAAGGGCGTGGCGGCCGAGGAGGGCATCGTCGCCATCGGGTACGAGCGTGCGCACGGCGCGTTCTCCCGCCTGCACCAGATGGCGAAGCTCTACCTCTTCAACCCGTCCTCGGCGGTCTACTCCTGCCCGCTGGCGATGACGGACGGGGCGGCGCGCCTGCTGGAGCGGGCGGACTCGGTGGCGCGGGAGCGGGCGTACGACCGGCTCACGACGCGGGACCGGGCGCGCTTCTGGACGTCCGGCCAGTGGATGACGGAGCGCGCGGGCGGGTCCGACGTCGGCCGCACCGGCACCGTCGCCCGGGCCGAGAGTGGGCTCCCGCGGGGCGCGACGCACCGCCTGCACGGGACCAAGTGGTTCACGTCCGCCACCAACTCCGAGATGGCGATGACGCTGGCCCGCGTGGAGGACGCCAACGGGGAGACCCGCGACGGCTCCCGCGGTCTGTCGCTGTTCTACGTCGAGACGCGCGACGAGGCCGGCGCCCTGGCGGACATCGAGGTCCTGCGGCTCAAGGACAAGCTCGGCACCCGCGCGCTGCCCACCGCGGAGCTCGAGCTCCGGGGCACGCCCGCGACGCTGGTGGGCGAGCCTGGGCGGGGCGTGCCCACCATCGCCACGCTCATCAACGTCACCCGGCTCTACAACACGATCTGCGCCGTCTCGAACATGCGGCGCGGCCTCGCGCTGGCCCGGGACTACGCCCACCGTCGCCACGTCTTCGGGCGCCCGCTGGCCGAGCAGCCGCTGCACCTCGAGACGCTCGCTGGGCTCGAGGTGGAGCTGCAGGGCGCGACGGCGCTGGCGTTCCACTGCGTCGGCCTGCTCGGGCGTGAGGACGTGGGCGAGGCCACCGCCGACGAGGCCGCGGAGCTGCGGCTGCTGACCCCGCTGGCGAAGCTCTACACGGCCCGCCAGTCGGTGGCCGCCTCCAGCGAGATCCTCGAGTCCTTCGGGGGCGCGGGCTACGTCGAGGACACCGGCCTGCCGGCCCTGCTGCGGGACTCCCAGGTGCTGTCCATCTGGGAGGGCACGACCAACGTCCTCAGCCTCGACACCCTGCGCGCGATCCAGCGGGAGGACGCGCTGCGGCCCAGCCTCGAGCGGGCCCTGCAGCGCTGCGTGGCGGCGGCGAAGGCGGCGCCCGTGCTGGCTGCCTCGGCGGATCGGGTCGCGTCGTCCGTGGGTCTCGCGGCCGAGTACCTGCCCGTGGCCTTCGCCGACGGCATGGACGCGCTGCAGGCCGGGGCTCGTCGCTACGCCTACGGGCTCACGCGGGTGCTCACCGGTTCCCTGCTGCTGGAGCACGCCGCCTGGGCCGCCACCACCCTCGGTGACGGCCGCTCCGTCGCTGCAGCCAAGCGCTGGTGCGCCCAGGACCTGGCGCCCTACTTCCTCGCCGACGCGGACCACCGCGCCGCCAGCCGCGCCCTGGCGCTGGGCTAGCCCTCAGCGCCGGCGGCGCAGCAGCCCGCCGACCACGAAGAGGGCGAGCACGCTGCCGCCCGAGCCGGCCACGCTGGAGCCGCAGCTCGCGCAGCCGTCCCCGCCGTCGTCGTCATCGTCTCCGGCCGCGTCGTCGTCGTCGCCGGAGTCCTCGTGGAGGCGCTTGTCACCGGAGATCGTGATCTCCGCGTTCGTGAACTGGAACGGCGGCAGGCCCCCGAGGTTGTCGCTGGCCACCGAGAAGTAGTAGGTGGCGCCGGGCTCGAGCTGCGGGATGGTGTCCTCGCCGATGACGATGTCGACGCCGTCCTCGGTCCCCTCGATGGTGAAGTCGTAGACCTCGGGCACCGGGAAGTCGACGCCGAGCACGTTCTGGATGGCGTGCACGACGTGGCCACCGCGCCGGCCGTAGATGACCCAGCCCATGTCCGTCGAGCTCGTGCGCCAGTCGCGCACCCGCAGGCGGATGTCCCGCGCGTTCTCGGGCGCCTCGATGGACATCTGGGCCGTGGCGGGGACCCGCCCGAAGTCGCCGGTGGCGCCGAGGTTCACGAGGAGCAGCTCCGCCTCCGCGCCCTCGTCGAGCGGGATGACCCGGACGCAGTCCACGACCCCGGCGGCGGTGGCGTGCCCCTCGATGGCGGCGCGCTGGTCCGCGTCGATGGTCCCGGCGTCCAGAAGATCGTCGGCGGAGTCGAGCAGGCTCTGGCCGGCCTGGTCCCAGGTCACGTCCGACGGCCAGGTGAGCGTTGCGCCGAACACCAGCGTGGCGGTCAGCTCGGGGCCCAGCAGCGGATCCTCGATGAGGTTCCAGCCCAGGGATCCCCAGATGAGCCCGTCCCGGTGCGACTCGCCGTAGAGGTCGTGGGGGCAGCGGCGGTCGTCGTCGAGATCCCGCACCGCCCCCGAGCTCCCGAAGCCCGCGCCGGCGTACTCGCCCAGCACCGGATCTCCGTAGAGCGCCACCGAGAACAGGTCCGCGCTGCCCTCGTTCAGCGAGCCCGGCGCCCACTCCACGCCGTACTCGTCCGCGCTGACGAACGCGGCCTGCACCACCCGGCTGATGACGCTGTGCACGTACTCGTGGGCGATGACGTCGCTGTCGTAGGCGAAGTCCGTCTGGCCGAACTGGCCGAACGCCACCTCGCCGCGGCCGTCGTCGTCGGCGTCGCCGAAGAAGGCGTTCCGGTACTCGAAGTTGACGATCCCCTCGATGGCCTCGCCGTGAGCGAAGCCGAGCGTGTCGTCGAACCAGGCCGCCACCTTGTCCAGGTGGTAGTACATCTGGACCTCGGCCATGGGGTCGTCGAGCGAGGCGGCGTCGATCGTGTAGAGGTAGTGGCCGTCGCCGTCGGGGCTCGCGTGGGAGCCGACCGCGGTGCACTCGCCGCCGCCGAACAGCCCGTCCCCGCCGGACTCCACCCAGGTGTCGCACGACTGGACGTGGGCGTACGTGCCGGTCAGCCAGTCGTCGCTGGTGAGGTTGGGCAGCTCCACCCGCTCCGGCTCGGAGTTGTCGGGGTTGGCGCCGTAGACGTTCCCGTCTGCGTCCCACGACGTCCGGTTGGTCCGCAGGACGCTGCCGTCGCGGGCGTCCACGAGCACGCGCCAGGTGGACAGGGGCTCCGCGAAGCGCTGATCGACGGCCCACGCGAGCCGGGCGGAGGCGTCCTCGATGACGGCGACGAGCTCGGTTCGCGGCGTGCCGACGGGCTCGGAGGCCCACAGGGGCGCGACCGCGGCGCGGGCCTGGTCGATGGCCGTCGCGGCCGCCAGGGACGGACGCGGGTCGATCCAGACCGCTCCCGGTGCCTCTCCCAGGATCCGGCGGACGGCCCCGTCGGTCCCGAGCACGACGATCTGCTCGCGGTTCTCGACCGGGATCCCGCTCAG
>ENA-OWNT01003803-OWNT01003803.1-seawater-metagenome-genome-assembly--contig:-NODE-3803-length-13860-cov-3.754553_pt1 | contig 13860 bp, 13 predicted proteins | sample MGYA00238136_ERZ651165 | MGnify/ENA primary metagenome ERZ651165 (study PRJEB26861, sample SAMN08777766) | seawater metagenome | isolation source: coastal seawater | place: USA: Florida | collected...
TCTTGCCCACGTTCCATCCATCCATCACTCACTCAGTCCGTCCATCACTCTCTCTCACTCTGTCGGAACACTGAGACACTCACACACTCACAGCCAACCCACACAGTGAGTGAGTGTGAGTGAGTGAGAGTGAGTGAGAGTGAGTGAGTGAGTGAGTGCAGAGGGAGAACACTGACTGTGCCGTGCCGTGCGTGGCGCTGGGGGGGGGGGGGGGGGGGGGGGTGGTTGGCTTGCTGCTTGTGTGTGTGCGTGTGTGTGTGTGTGGGATAAGCCACTTCGTAAGCCACACGCCAAACCAACCCAACCCAACGAACGAACGAACGAACGAAGGAACGAACAAACTCTGTGAGTGAATGAGTGAGTGAGTGAGTGAGAGTACTGTACACTTGGTGGTGGTGGTCCAGTACACCGCGGTTGAATGAATGAGTGAAGGAGTGAAGGAGTGAGTGCAGGCAGGGGACGGGACATACATACCTACTTACAGACGACATGTGGGGCCACTGAGTGTGAGTGAGTGAGTGAGTGAGTGAGTGAGTGAGTGAGTGAGTGGAAGGAATGGCTGCATGCCACACCACGCCACGCCACCACTACTGACTGACTGACTGACTGACTCACTCACTCACTCACTCTCCACTGAAGGACGGAAGGATCGGTCGGTGATGGATAGATTGTAGTTCAGTGAGTGAGTGAGTGGGTGAGTGAGTGAGTGAGTGAGTGAGTGAGTGAGAGGGTGATTAGTTAGTTAGGTGTTGTATCTATCCTCCCTCTATCGATGAGTGAGTGAGTGAGTGAGTGAGTGAGTGAGTGAGTGAGCGTTCACCACAACCAACACAGACAGTGAGTGAGTGACTGTGAGTGAGTGACTGTGAGTGACTGTGACTGTGAGTAGGTCGGTTCTCTTCGTCTGTCGTTGTCGTTCGTTCCTTCCTTCCTTCCTTCCTTCGTTGCGTGGCGTTGTCTTTGTTGTGTCGTTGGTTGTCTGTCGTTCGTTCGTTGTTGTTGTTGTGTCGCCGTCGTTGTCGTCGTCGTTGTTGTTGGCAGTCGTCGTCGTTGTTGTCGGGTGGTGTCGCTTGGGCGTTGCAGGCGGTGACGCAGTTAGTCGGTGCGTGTGTGCGTTTTTCTGTCTGTCAAGCTGTCTGTTGTTACCACAGTCGATGGCTCCTTTGTCGTTCGTTTGTCGTTCCGTCTCTCCCAACTCTTCGTGCGACCGCTGCTATGGTAGTCAGTGTCGTCGCAGTAGGTCGTCGTCTTGTGAGCATTGGGAGCCGTCGTTGTCGGCACTGGAGACTGAAGGGTGCGTGCGGAGTTCTCCATGCACAACACACGCACGTGGTCGTGGGAGCTGTTCCACCGGTGAATGAATGCATGCATCAATGGAAGAAGGGCAGACTACACGGCACTTGACGTGCCGTGCGTGGAGACCAGTTGGCAAGCGGACGCGCACGAGGGCAACAGAAACCGCGAAAGCCCCTGCTGAGCATCACAACCTGACACAGCGTTGCCTTGCGTTGCCTTGCCCCGTGCTTGGCGTTAGCACTCGTGTTGACCTTGGCGTGGTCATTGTTGTCGGGAGCATTGACGACGCAGAACATGCAGAAGACGCCAATCGTCGGAGTTTGCTGCGCCTAAGGTTGGCAAACAAGCGGGCGGGCGGGGCTGGACAACTGCGGGGTCGACAACTGCGGGGTCTGTGCGAGACAGACGCGCGTCCAAACGCGGGGTTCACGTTCACTTACTGCGACACGACACCGCACGGCTGTGGCGGCGGCATGAAGGGGCGTGCTTCTGTTTGTTGATTGACCTTTTTTTTTTTTTTTTTTCTCCCTCACTCGTCAGCAACTTCCTTTCGTTTGTGCCAGCCGCCACAATGACTGATCTCAAGCTTCCCGACCCCACCGAATGGAACCACGTGGTCTCCAACAAGTTCCCGGAGAACTGGGCTGTGTACGACGTCAAAGGTAAGCGCAAGAAGAAGCTCGTCCTGAACGCGACGGGTCCCGGCGGCCTCGCTGACGCCATCAAGAAACTCGAAGACGACAAAATCCAGTTCTTCGGCTTCCGCGTCACCGGCCTCGACAAGAAGGGCGGCGTCACCTCTGTGCGCTCCAAGTTCTGCAAAGTGTGCTGGATTGGTCCCCAGGTTGGCTCCATGGGCAAGGCTTCCGTCACCGTGATCATGGGTCGCGCCATGGACTTCTTCGATCGTTGCCACCTTGGCTTCCAGGTCGTCGGCGACATCGACGAACTGTCGGAGGAGCGCATCGAGAAGAAACTGCGCTCTTCTGGTGGCGCTCACCAGGTCGAGCGATACGACTTCACCAACGCTGAAGCACCAGGTGCCAACTCCACCCCGAGCTCAGAACGCCGTTCTTCACCAAAGGCCTCAAAGGCCAAGCCCGCGCCCGAGCCGGAACCCGAGCCGGAACCCGAGCCGGAACCCGAGCCGGAACCTGAGCCGGAACCCGAGCCGGAGCCCGAGCCGGAACCCGAGCCTGAGCCGGAACCCGAACCCGAGCCGGAACCTGAACCTGAACCTGAACCGGAAGCCGAAGAGGAAGAAGCCGAGGCCGCTGAAGAATTACCAGCTGGTTTGTACGCTTTGCTTGAATCTGCGCGGTTTCGCACGTGACCTAACGCCGCACTGCTTTCTTTTGTTTGCTGCAGCTGAAGATGACGAAGCCGCTGAGGAGGAGGAAGAAGTTCCCGCCGCTGAGGAAGACGAGGAGGACGAGGACGAGGAGGACGACGAGTAAATACATTCACACTAACTTTAAGTTGCGAGGGCTTGAAACTCTATCCACCAATGACTGCAACACAACACACCATTGCCATCGCGAGCGTTCACAGCTCTTGCATGGCATCGTAGACGTGGCCGAAACACTCCATTCGTTCAGATGCCTGAGTCACGACACGCGGACGTTCAGGTGAATTCACAAGGCCGCGATACAGGACACGCACGCAATGCGAACACGGGGGTGGGCAATCGACTCACGGCAGTATTGCTTGAAATCACGTTCAGGCAGAATTCGCACAAGTACATTGCAGGGCATGGTTTGGCGATTTCAGACGTCGTCGGTGTGCTTTGAATATGGCAGTACCCTCGACGAAAGAACACACATGATTCCAAGCACATCGCCATCGCTTGGCACTTGACCTCAAGGCCCATGGGTGCCCCAGTGCACAGCGAGGTTGGATAGCGATGCCAGTCCCACCTCTGACTGTTTTCAGCAATCAATTCACAGAGGCTGCGCCGGCACCAACAAACACAGACGGCGATGTAATTGCTGGTGCTCAACGAAGAGTAAAGTAGTCCATACATATGGCGCGTGCGCACACACACCACACACACGCATACACACACGCACACACACTCACCTGCACTTGTCTTTGGTATGCAACGTGCCCTGCAGCTCACAATAACTGGTGCATGTTGCGGGAAGAGCTTCACTCTGACACCATTGTGGTTTGAGACTGTTGCCGCTAACACTTCCCCACAATAAAAAGATTGCACAAAGATACGGGATGCTTCTTACGCCACCCCCTTGATGGTAGGTCATGGATCCGACGGCACAGGATCGTCTTGCGACCCAGGACGCGTCACACGCAAACGCAACGCATTGGCGCGCGCAAGGGCATTTATGGTGAATTGCTTTCACAAAGAAAATACATTTCTCTCTCCAGACTCCCGCCGCTGTCACGTCGAGCAGTTGACGTGGTTGCAAATTCACTCCATTTTCCTCCTCATACCACGCAACGTTATTTTCTCTTTTCGTTCCGTTCTGGAGCGATTGCGTACCAATTTCGTTCAGATCTAGCATACTATAATCCTTTTCTACGTTGTGTTGACTGCCATGCTGTACGCACAACACTCTCCTCGAGGTGACCGGTCGGTGGTCTACTCCGCGCCGCAACCACGCTGCCCTCGCTTTCATCAGCATTTTAGATTATTTGCAACAGAGTCATCACTGTACAACAACAACACAACAACACAACACAACACAAAAGCAACAACCGCCACTAAACTAACGGCACCAACGACCGACCAACAGCCGACCGGCAGCCGACCGACAGAGACTAGACAGCTACCAGGAAGCAACGTACAGAGGCCAGAGACCAGACAACGCGACACGACCAAGAAGCGCTGCGGCGACACAACGACACAACGACGAGCCAACCAAGCGGCACACAACAACAAGAAGCCACAGTCTATTATACCACCTGTGTTTGGATTTTGAACTGTATGCTAGTGCCTAAACAACTGACAACTTCGGTGTATACCAGGCTTTGATATTTGGAGGCACTAGCAGTAAATTCATACAGGCTGACCTGGAAGCTTGTTGCAACGACAACGACGACGACGACGACGACAACGACAACAACGACCAACGACGACGAACCACGAACGACAAACGATGACGACGAACGACGACGACGACGACGACGACGACGTCAATGACGACGACGACGACGACGACAACTGTGCGGTAGCAGTCGCTGCCTTGCTCTGATAGTCTAACCAGCAACACGATGGCACCACGACGTACATGTGTGCCACTGGAGTTCATGGTCAAATGGTTCCACTGCTTGCAAGAAACCGACACGTTGCTTTCGACACAAACATGTCAGCATGTCGTGTGTCCCCTCACCGGGCAGGTGACAACTACGCCTGCATGCAGTACGTAAGTCAAGTAAAGTGAAATGTGGTAGTGTTGGGCAGTAGCGTGTGAATGAGGTATTGTATTGAGGCGGCGGTGCAGGTTGAGACATGGTTCGAAACATAAAACAAAGTTTGGTGCACCTTTCCGCGTTTTCTTCCCGTTGTCGTTGTCTGGAGATGTAGCGTGTGGATCACATCATTCTGAACATACGAGCGCGCATTTGTCGCAATGATTGCACCGCGCGCGAAGCTGTGGTCGACCCCGATGGAGGTGGTCGACATGGCTTTAAAGTTACTGAACGTCAGCGACGACGACATTGTGTACGATATTGGTTGTGGCGACGGCCGCTTCATTATCGAGTGCGCGAAGAGAACCAATGCCAAAGTCTTTGGCATCGAAATTGATGCCACGAGAGCGGAGCAAGTCGCCGAGAGAATCAAAGAAGAAGGCGTCCAGGAAAATTGCAAGGTGATCTGCGCTAATGCGTTGAACGCCGATTACACACAGGTGGGTTTTGACGCAGCGCACGGTGACGCAGGCCAGGTCGTCACAACGTTTCAAGTAGCGTGCTCACAGCTATCAAATTGTATTTGCATTTCGTAGGCGACCTGCATTTATGCGTACCTCGTACCGCGCGGATACCGCATCATCCTACCGATTGTGAAGAACCAAATTACTCAGCCTATTAAGTTCGTTTCATACATGGCACCTCTACCTGGCGAACGCTTTCGTGTGCGAGAGAGGGTGGCATCGAAAGGCCACTTGGATGCCAGGTGGCCTGTGTTCTTGTACGACTTGAATCCGGCTGGATCGTCACCCGAAAACGGGGAAAGTGGCACATCGAATACTGAGAAAGGCAGTGAGTGCGAAGTCAAAGAGGAAGGCGGCGAGTCTGAAGTCAAAGAAACTGCCAGCGAGGCCCAAGAAAAAGTCCCTGACATTCCCACTGCGACAGTCGCAGCGTCGGAGAACAACGAATCGATTGCCCAACCAACGCTAAACGATGGCGCTTCACTGGAGCCACCACCCAGCACATCATAACGGGCGTGCATTGGATATTGCCATGTCGTCCCCTCAGAAGTTAGTGAATAATTTTAATTTGAAACTAAAAAGCTGCGCACCTTAGAATGCCACGAGATCATCGTTGCAGTCAAGCTACGTGTTGAATCAGTGCGCTCAGCCGTTTTTCCTGGGCGACGAGAGCCCAATCCCTGTCCCAGTTTGGCGTCGAGCGGATCTGGTGCAGTCGCCCAGCCTTCGATCGGTTTCCGTCGCGGCAAATGCCATGGCCTTCGCAGATGAAAGGACAATTACGCGATGTGCAGTTGGAGGGAAGAAGATCCAGTAGCGATACATTGCACGGCGTGTCCAGTTTAGCCTGCGACATGGATTTCAAACTTGAGTGCCAGATCATCGCGCACACATCAGGTCACTCATGGCTCACCTCCACTGTACAGATGTGGCCAACACCTCCACGAGCAACTTCTGAGAGGAGTAAATAAAAGGATTCAGGGTTTGTAAACGCCGCCCCGAGGTGCTGCGGCAGTGTTGCCAGCAGCTGTGCTTCCGTAATAATAGTGAACGTCTTGCGGAGATGGCGGAACATGTCGCTGTTCCGCTCGTTTGAGAAAAGCACGATGGGAATGCTGCTCCAGTTCATTATCTGGAGCGCTTTATAAATAGTTGTGGGCGCAGTTGCCAGCATTACCTGCACGATTGAGTGGCCGTCGTATCCATGGCTTGGTGTTGTGACTGCATCTCCCCTGCGCACGTGGATCTATGATGGAACGAAGTCGCGTGAAGAAAGTGACGCGGACGAAGATCACAGGACGAAATGCATACCGATCCATAGTGCCCACTCCGCGACAGCGATTGCAACCACTGCACGAGCAGCAAGCTCGCATGATATATCGGCGCGGCCGGCGGGTGATATGCCGGAGGAGTCAGTGTGAAGTTCAAAGCGTGAACTGCCACCTTTTGTAGTAGCTGAAACGGCATGGCGGGAAACCCTGTGCAGGTAGAAGCGTTCTTTGTTCCGTTCGCTGCATTAATCTTGGACAGTGGAAAGCGCTTGTACCTAGCGATAAAACAAAAACAGAAATCAAATCAATGTACTGTGGCTGGTCGACGGGGCACCAAACTTCAAGCTTCGCTCGTACATGTGCAGGACGGCTACCTCTGCCTGTGACTGTAGAATGCGTGGTATCAGCTCAACTGGCGAGTCGAAGACGTCGAACACTTCAAATCTTGCCGGGTTACGGCGGTAAGCACTCCAGACATCGTCTGGCGCCACAAACTCGGCACTGTCCACATCCCAGTCGAAAAGTTGATCCCAGGTAAGAAGTGGCGAAGTCGCGCCGTGAACATCCGAAAAGATGTAGGTCGGTCGAAGCAGCACAGGTCGACGCGTTGCCTCAAAAATACTGGCAACAGATAGAAAAGAAGACAGGACCCTCTTGGCATGGTTGACGCCGCCAGTCGTGCAGTAAGGAGAGGAACCAAGAACTTTCCCCGGACTCCAACTTTCCTCAAGTGCAAAGAGGAGGATGCGTGTTCCTTGGGGGACGGTGGCGATGCAGCCAACGAACAGCACAGTGAGTAACCACAACGACAGAGCGATACGCCACATGCGCTTTATTGGAAGGCGAATGTGTGCCTGAATGCGAGAAGGGGCTCACCATTCCGACAACAAAATGACGGACTTTCTGTCACATCTCGCGATCACGGGGGCTTGATGCACCACAATCGAGTACGAATCGCGGCCCATCCACGCTTCAGTCAAACAGTTCCCATCAACAACTGCGACAAGTTGCAACGACTGCGCGTAATTTGGCCCCGCATTTTGGCAAGGAATAATTGTTGTGCAACAAACACCGCCAAGTAAGCCTCAACGACTGCCCTGGTGTTGGAGGAGCGACCGCACATGGCCACATGCCACATGCCACCCGCCTTTCCTACACAAATGTATGAGACCAAACAAGAGACGCAACGCACAACTCAACTCTTCACGCACAACAGCGGGTGGACGAAGAAAAGCAAGCGACAGAGCGACGGTGCGACGGCAGTTGGTTGATGGCTTATTCCAAAAGTGAAATGGCGTCGCCGCCGTTGTTGCGTTGCTGCGTTGCCGTCGTTGTTGCGTCGTCGTCGTTGTAGCGAGGTAGCGCAACAGCGATGAAACTTGATGATGGTGCAGGATCCCAATGTTAGCGTCGTTTGGGCAAGACTCCTCCAAGGTTCAAATCAATGGTCTGTCTGGTTGGGGTCGGGGTCGCTCTGACTGACTCCGTCGTCATCACGCTTTTACTTGTGCACCAGTATTCCGGTACGGTACACGAATACCAAGTGACCGCTTTAGCCAGAAAAGCAGGGCACATGCATACACTGCACAATCCATCATCACGTCACCTGCGTTTCCAGGACACCAGAAACTGGAAAACGGCTACCACGAAGCAACAACACACTCAGTTCTTACAGCTAACTTTCTAATTTCATTGATTGGTTTTGGTGTTTCGTGTTTTGCTGTTTTGCTTCGTTGCTTCGTTGCTTCGTTGTTGCTTCGTTGCTTTTTGCGTTTTGCAGTTTTTCTTCTTGCTGTCTGTCTCCTGGACTCCTTGACTCTTCCCTCCTCCCTCCCCCATGCGCTGTCCAACAAAGAAACAAATCGGTTGACAACGAAGGGTTGGTTGGATGGGTGTTTGTGTCGGGAGATGTATGCCGACAGTTACGATGTGATTTGAGATGATGTTGATTGAAGGCACTGTGAAAAAGCAAAAAGCAAAAAGCAAGACAGTCATGGGAGCCACCCACCAGCTCGATCGAGACAGACAAGAGGCAAGCGAGAAAAATACACCATTACACGACAAACAGACATTTTTACACTGTTTGCAGAACCAAGAAGCGAGAAGCGAGAAACGGATGCGTGTGTGTCGGCAACGAGCAACGAGGAAGCGTAGAAACTGAAAACGAAAACGAAAACGAAAACGAAAACGAAAAACGAGAAAACGAGTAACCCCTATCATACCCCACTTACTCGCTTACTCGCTTACTCTTACTCGCTTGAATCGATGCAATGAAAGATGAAAGTGGGAAAGTCATGAAAGTAGGAAAGCAGGAAAGTTGATTTGAGATTTGATTCTCTGATTCTTGATTCTTTATTCTTTGGCCGCTTAATTATTAGAAAGCAGACATTGCAAAAGAATTGAATGTGAATGGGCGTCGCGGTCGAAGGTCGACGCGCGTTTTCGTACCGACCATGTTGCTGTGTGTTCGAAGAGTTGGAGATGCGAAAGCTGCTGATTCACAAACCAGCAACAGCACACCAAGAATGGAGAACACTGCAAAATGCAAAATAGCAAAATAGCAAAATAGCAATGCAAAATGCAAAATGCCATGCTGCTCCGTTGCAGAACAGAACCATGACAACTCACAACTCTCAATGTCTCACTGACTCTCACCGACTTCTTACTAACTCTTACCACTCACTCACTCACTGCACAGTTAGTTGACCGATTGAATGACTGTGCTGGGCGCTGGCTGCTTCATTGAGGGCGGGCGGGCGGGCGGGTGGGTGGGTGATGGGGGAAGGGCAGCGACGCAGCGACCACGTCCCCGACCACACAACCACCACAGCAGTGAACTTGACCGACAACGCTCGCTGGCCTTCGGTTTGCCAAACCGTCCACCGCCCGACACTCACTCCACAGTCCACAGTCCACAGCATCTGCTGCACTGCAGCACTCTGCAAGGCGCACAGCGCCCGCAGCAAGCGTCCAAATATTTTGTTGTCCGCAAACTAGACAGCCTCCTCGTCAACACACAACGCAAACCTACGGGCCACATAAATACGAGAAGCAGCTGGTTTGGACGGCGACTCTGGCACACCACTGCATGACGCGAGTCCACAAGTCACGGCGAACGGCGGTGGGTCTGTTGCAGGGCAGAGTCGCATCGATGAACCAAGGCATTTGCGCCGTAACGAACGACCGTTGTCGACAGTGTTTGAAGCAAGGACACTCAGCTATTGCAGAGCAACAACTGTGTTCAATCGTGACTATCGCCAATTTTACGAGTTGAGGACTGTTGTGACGTGATGTCTCGACAGTCACTCGTCTATCACGACACTTGCGCCAAGCACGAAACATGCAGCTAAATGTTTGAAATTTATTTCTTGCCTCAAATCTGAAGTCGTCTGGTGTAGGTGTCGTCGTGCGCCGCGCCGACGCAGCGCAACTGGTGAGACAGAAGTTGCAACAACTGCAGCGGGTCCACCCGCCTTGTCTGCGACAACGCCCGCCATGGGACAGGAGCACCGCGGGTGGACGTGCCCCAGCTTCTCTATGTTGAATAGAGTCCTTCTGATTCTTGTCGCCGTCCTGGCCGTGCCGCGGTTGATAGACCTATTCGAACCCTCACCACCGTCCATTTGCCTCGTAAATCTAGCAAACAACCCGCGCACGGCATCGCTATTTTCGCGAGGCATGCTCGAAAAGCACGGTTCCAAAAATACGTTTGAAGTGGTGAGTCCGACCAAAGGTTGTCATCCCAGCTCTACCCGCATCCAACTGGTACACAACCGCCAATTGATGGAGTGGTGCCTCGGAGACGAGGTCTGCATTGTCACGGGTGACGAAGAATGTCGTGCACCCGCGGCTGATCTAGGATCACTTCATTCATTCCTGATCCGATCCCATTTATATTCCGTCTTGCCGGAAAAAGCAGCCTTGGGTTATCAACGTGGAGACCTGCAGCACTCCGTCGAGGACACCGACGACGACTTCGACGAGGTGTTTGACGAGTATGCGGAGCATTTCGCCATCGTTGACAAGATCACCGATCCGGATGAAAGAAGTCGCTTGCAGCGCCTGCATTTAGAAATTGGCCTCCAGCAACTGCGACCCAACATTATTTTGAGGGAATTTTACTCGTCCAAATTCAACTATCCGGCGGTTGCGCTGGGAGCGAGGTACGAGTTCTTGCCAGTGTCCGACGCGGAGCGTGACGCGGGCAACCGTAAGTACATTTTCAACTTCATGGGCAGCATCAAAGTCGGCAAAGAGCTCGACCGTGAGCACTTGCGGGATGTCATCAACGCCAATCACTGGGAAAAGCCGACACATTTCGTGATGTTTGATCAGCTTGTCCGCAATCCCAACTCGTCGACAGTTGAAGAGTACCGGAATACTCTCCTTGCATCTTCATTTACACTGGCTCCAGTGGGAACCGCCGACGACTGCTTCCGATTCTGGGAAGCCATCGAGGCAGGGTCCATTCCAATATATGTTCGACGCATGGGGAACGTGGCAAAGAAGTCGAACTGCCCCGACGCGTTTGAGGATGTACTTGCCACGAACCCCCCAATAGTTCTGTTGAAGGACTGGGACGAATTGCCCTCCTTTGCCAAGAAAGTGACGGAAGCAGAAATAGACGCTATGCGTCGAAAACTTGTCACGTGGGCCAATCAATGGTGGACGAATACTTCACGGGCGGTCGATGCCGCAATCGAGACGGCGCTTAGGTCACGGGACGACGCGTTGGCACTGTCGGATGACGAAATGAAGATGCGAATTGCGGAAGTATCCACCGCTCTCAGCGCAGTGAAAGAACAGCAAAACCGCGCAGCGGACGCAACGAAGGCCGAGAAGGCTCGGCAGCAAGCAGCAAGGCAAAGAAAGGCCCAACAACGACGCGACGAAAAGGCCAAAGAGAGAGCAAAGCGCGACGCGGACAAGGCTGAGAAAGTGAAGGAAGCCTCTCAGACGAAGCAGAAATCACCCGTTGTGCCATCGGGTGCCAGTAGCGAGCAGCTTGCTCGGCTCCAGGAAGCATCCGCGAACATTGGCGACGGGAAGCTTAAGATCACAAAGTCAATAGTCAGTTCCCTGATTTCGTACCCAGAGATGGACGAGACAATCTTAAAGCGCCCGTCGTTTGAGTGGGTGCACCTCGTGGTTTTGAACATTCTCAAGAAAGCGAACTATCTACCCAATTTGCTGTCTGCGGACGAGTACGACTGCAGCTCCGCATACATGCAGTATCCAATCAACAGGGCGAGTTTCATCATCAAAATTGTAAAGGAAGTGGCCAGGGATCTCAACATTCCACCAGTTTTTGTGAATCCCCAATACGTTTTGGAAAGAAAACAGCCCGACCGGACACGCTTATTCCTGTGCTTTTTGACACGGGCAGCCGAAACGCATGCCGCAGGCACAGATACGAAAAGTGTCGAACAAAGGCTGCTTGTAGACCATGAGAGCACGGCACCACCGCATCTTCGGTCGACGCACTAGGCGTTGCTCGATAATGCGGTGAAGCTGGGGAGCGAAGGGTGCCTCGTTTTCTTTGTAGAGTGAGCAAATAAAATAACAACGGAGATATTCCACAAATTGTCCCTTTCGCCATCTGCAGCCAGTGGCGGTGCTAGAAGGAAAACATCCAGGAATACACCGGCAATCACCTCGTTCCACAATGATACAAAGTCCATTGTCGAGGGACACGCCCCCGGCACATGCCAGTACAACGATTTGCTCTGCACATCTTACAGGGTGAGATCTCGTGTTGGGGCTTGTCTACAGCCACGTCGCCGGTTCCTGTTGTTGGTCTTTTTTGAAACGGCAATCCAAGTGTCAAATGGATCCAATCGATCGCAATTCGAATCATCACCGGACCCATCGGTCGATGTATCACTGCATCATCAACCATTCCATCAATGAATCAATTGCCGCGTCGATGACAGCATCAACCAATCAACACGTCCGATGAACCACTGCGTCCAATCGACCAATGGACCGAGGTATTCACCCAATGTATCATTGCATTGACCATTTGATCCCGTCGATGCAAGTTCCAGCGTGTTGCATGTTGAATGTTGCAGTTAGATATTAGTCCCACTTGACTTCGTCCGTGAGTCCAGTGAGGCGGGGTCAGAGCGGGAGCGGGCGTCAGCGATCACTTCTGTCGAAGAAAAGTTGTTATTGTTTACTGTCATAGCCCACAAAAGAAAAAGTCCCCGGGAAAGTGAGGGAACTGGTTGGAGTACTGAGCACTGAGCACTGAGCACTGAGAATTGAGGACCGAGACCCGAGGACTGAGGACTGCTGCCCAACTTGAGATCTGAGGAGTTATTACGACATCACGACGCCATCCCGCTGTCAGTGCCTCATCACTCACTCGACTATGTCCTACGCCATGCTCACGACTCACGACTCACTATGCCATACTAGTTATGATCACAACCACCAAGGTGAGCGGAGAGAGGTCACGTTGTCACATTTCACACAAGACGGACAGACCAACAGACAGACAGACAGACAGACAGACCACTGAATGGTGCAGACGTGCAGACCCGCCCCGAAAAAAGTGAAAAAGCCCTGTAGATCTGTGTATCTGTCTATCGACAATCAGGACCATCATGCGATACGTCCACGTTGTTCCCGTGAATGAATGCATGTGGCACCGCATTACGCCTCTAAAGGGATGAAGGGATGAAGGGATGATTGAAGGGATGGTTTGTTGAAGGGTGAACAGAAGTGGAGGGTGAATGGTGAAAGACACGGCCGTGGTCCTGGAGCAAGAAAGGTTACGTAATTACACAATTACACAGTGGAAGTGAGAGTACTTATTAGTCCCCGGGTAGTCAACAGTGTGGCAGAAGAAGAAGAAGAAGAAGTTTGCACAAACGGAGGAGAGCTTTGAATTGAATTGAATTGAGCTTTGGTTGAGTGAAGGTAGACCTATCCATAGACTACTACTCGAGTAGACTACCCAGCGGGTGGAGTCTTTTGGAGTCAGGTCTAGCTATGGATAGGTGCGAGAGTAGCGAGAGAAAGAGAGAGAGAGAGAGCGAGCGCAAGATGTGCGAGAACAGAAGAGAGATCTGTGGCGCTGTGGCTCTCTTCGCTTCGAGTGAAGGTGAAAAGGTGACTGACTGCTGAAGCTGAAGCTGACGCTAACTAACTAACTCCAGTCAAGTCAAGTCACAGGAAGGTAGGTAGGTAGGTAGGTCACGACACGGAAACCATGCATTCCTAATGAAGGACATACAATCACTACCATACGGCATACGATACCACCGCGTACAAACAGTGACACAGACAGTGTGGAGGCAGGGAGTCAGGCACCCACATCAGGTAATACGTGGTATGATAGCGTCCTACTATCAAAGCTACCTTCACTGTCCCCACCTCCCTGCCCCCCCCCCCCC
>ENA-OWNT01003804-OWNT01003804.1-seawater-metagenome-genome-assembly--contig:-NODE-3804-length-13857-cov-6.339913_pt1 | contig 13857 bp, 12 predicted proteins | sample MGYA00238136_ERZ651165 | MGnify/ENA primary metagenome ERZ651165 (study PRJEB26861, sample SAMN08777766) | seawater metagenome | isolation source: coastal seawater | place: USA: Florida | collected...
GCTCACCAGCAGCACCTCCAGGGCCCACTGGATCACGCCGGGAACTCTCGATCAAGTGCTCTGCCCCCCGCAATGAGAGGCATCGGTGTTCACATCGTGCTGGTCGTTTGTTTGTGCGCTGCAGGCTGTGGTGGAGGCGTTTTCGACGGCCCGCCAGCGTTGGACGCCAGTGCCAATCGCACTCCACCCGGGCCGGACCACTTCTCCGTGTCGCTGAGCCGTGGTGGGGGGACGGGCCCGGCCGCCACGTACACCGTCTCCGTTGACGAAACCGGACGTGTCGAGTTTGTCGGGGAGAGACACGTCTTGACCCTCGGTAAGGTCGAGGGCCAAATATCCGAGACAGCCGCCAGGGACGTGTGGGACGCGCTCGCTGCGAACGAGTACTGGTCGTTTCTTGACCGGTACCTCCCCGACCAGCTGCCTGGCTGTCCCAGCCACATGACGGATCAAGGTTCGGCGAGGCTGCAGGTCAGGACCCGAGATGGCGAGAAGCAGACGCAGCACTACCAGGGCTGCACCGGTCATGAAGACCTCCGGCGTCTTTACATGTTGGAACGTCGTATCGACAACCTGCTCAATACGCAGCAGTGGATTTGCGGGCTTCCGGCGAGCGACCCCGACGCGGGTCGGGATGACAACGGGGGCGACCCTCAGAAGACAGAAGTGGACGGCTCTGACTTCTCCTGGTTTGCGGACAGTCCATCACCGTGTGGCCCCGTGCACATCGACGCCTTGAACGACGCTCCGGTCACCGCGGCCGTCCGCGCCCAGTTCGGCGAGGAGGAGGCTGAAGACTTCCGGCGAGCCCACGTGTTGACGGGTGGTTCGACCCACTCTCTCGCCTCACTCCTTCGCTCGGAGTTCCGCGGATACGACTGGGCTCGGGCCCCCGTCGCCGAGGCCGTCGATAGGGTTTGTGGGAGCTCCGAGGGTCTGGCGCGCAGACGGTTCGCACTCGCCGAGGCGCAGAAGCACGGTCTGCACGAGCTCTTCAGCTTCCTGCCATTCGTAGAAGCAGGGTGGTGCGACTTCGCTGTGCAGCAGGGCGGCGCCCGAGGGGTCATGCAGTTGGCTCAGGCTACAGCGGTTTCGGCTTGGAGCTTCAGCGCCCCAGAGCTCGCGGACATCCCGAGCTACGACTGGAAGAAGCACCGACTGTGGCTTGTCGAGCAGAGTCGTGAGCTAGGGCCGCGTGGCTATGAGAAGCTCCTGGCACGGTGCTCGCCCGAAGACCGAAGCGCTTACCAGAAGGCCTTCTACCCCCAAGGAAGTGATGCGTACCCGGGGCGAATCGACCCTCGCGACCCTCGGACCGACTGGGAGGCGTCCATCAAGGTAGCGATGGGCTGGATGGGTCATCTGTATGGGGACTATCTGGCTCGCGGCTTTCGCGAGGTTGACGCCATCATGCTGACCTTGACCGCCTACAACCAAGGGGCGGACGAGCTTGACCGTTGGATTGAGGTGGCTTCTACACGACACGAACTGGCCGCCAAATCGCTCCGTTTCGTTCAGGTGTACGGCAGCGGAATCGAGCTGACTCTGCGCGCGCAGCACGAGGGAGCAGTCGAGGAGGAGCCGGGCCCAGTCGGGTTTGCGTTGAGGGTCATGGCCGCCTACCTCGCGCTCGCTCCTAAGCTCGAGGCTTCGAACTGCCGCTGAACGGCAGAGAGCAGCTTGCCGCCGGCTCCTAGTCCTGCCCATCGGCGGTGCGCAGCGCTTGTCGCGACAGGTGCGCCGAGCCGCGCTTGCGCGTGCCGGTGCCCCCGAGCGCCCTGATGTTTGTGACGGTCTTTCGCCCAACACGTCCCGGATAAGCGCCGTACCCGCGCACTTGATCGCTGCCCAGCTTGGTCCCCGGCGCGGGTATGGCGCTTATCCTGTGTTAGGTGATGCGCCACCCGGTCCTCCCGGGCCGGTCGATGTCGGCGGCCGAACTCGGCTCCCTACTGCGCCCAACGAGACCTCAACTGGCTAGGCGCGGCAGCCTTCGCCGAGAGCAATCGGGTAGGGTGGGCCATGCTTAGTAGCCGCGCTCGCCAAGTAGTCTGGATCGCCTTCTTGTTGGCCGGCTGTGGCTGTTCCGTCGGCGGCAGTCAGTTCGATTTCGACTGTGACGGAACACCGGATGCGGAGGACTGCGCGCCGAACGACCCGGACCGCGCGCCAAGCCTTCCGGATGCCTTTGGCGACGGATTCGACTCGAACTGTGACGACGTTGATGGAGTTGATGCTGACGGCGACACCTGGGCGGCGAATGCCCCCGGAGGTGCTCGGGACTGCAACGACGCGGATCCGACCTGGTTCCCCGGTGCGGCCGACGACGTAGACCCCGCTGGCGCGGACTCTAACTGTGATGGAGTTGATGGCGTCGATGCTGACGGTGACGGCTGGGCAAGCGAGGACTCCGGAGGGGCCGATTGTGACGACACGGACCCTGCGAAGACTGGGGAGGACAACGATGAGGATGGCTACCCAGCCTGCAGCGGAGACTGCGACGATCTTGACCCACTCGTGGGGCCCCACGCAGCTGAGGTTTGCGACGGCGTCGACACGGATTGCGACGGAACGCTCCCGCCGAACGAGCAAGACGCAGACGGCGACGGTGCCATCGGGTGCGCCGACTGCGACGATGCAGATGCCGCGTCAACCCTCCCGTCCGAGGATGCCGACTGCGATGGAACTGTGGCCGCCGAGGACTGCGACGACAGTGATCCTGAATCGACAACAAAGGCCGACGATCAAGACTGTGACGGCACCATCGCAGAGAACGATTGCGACGACGAGGACCCCGAGTCGCTAACTGAAGCCGAGGACGGCGACTGCGACGGGATCGTCTCGCAGGACGACTGCGACGATGGCGATCCCAACTCGACCGGCGTCGGCACGGATGCAGACTGTGATGGTGTCGTCACCGCCCTCGATTGCGACGACTCCGATCCGCTTTCGACCGTTGTGTCGGAAGACTCCGACTGCGATGGGCTCCTGTGCCCTGAACCCCGCAGTGCTCAGGGGATCAGCTTCAGGCACCTCTGCGGTGGTGTCTTCGACATGGGATGCACTGCTGCCCAGGCTGCGACAGGCGATTGTGAGGCTGAGGAACTGCCTGTCCGGTCGGTGACACTGACCAGGGCGTTCTGGATGGCAGAGACCGAAGTGACCCAGGGACAGTGGACCGCGTTGATGGGGAACAACCCCTCAAGCGCGGGTCCAGCGGGGCCGTATCCTGCGTGCGGGCTGAACTGCCCCGTCGAGTATGTCACCTGGTGGGAAGCTCTCGCCTTCGCCAATGAGCTCTCTGCGGCGGAAGGGCTCGCGCCTTGCTTCACACTTCTCGGGTGTACTGGCTTCGCCGGAGAGGTGAACGCTGGTTTCGGACTCTCGTGCAGCGACGTGACCATCAACAGCACAACTGGCTCGCCGCTCGATTGTGAGGGGTACCGGCTTCCGACCGAGGCCGAGTGGGAGTACGCAGCAAGGGCAGGCACTGACTTTGTGTATTCGGGAAGTGACACTCTCGATGATGTCGGTTGGTACATCGACAACAACACCAGCACGAGCTACACGACCATAGCCGTAGCCACGAAGGCAGCGAACTCGTGGGGACTGTTCGATCTCAGTGGTGGCGTCTTCGAGTACGTGTGGGATTGGCACGATCCCCAATACTATTCAGGTGGGCCGTCTGTGGACCCCCTGGGACCAACCACGCAAGCCGGGTATGAGCGTGGGACCCGTGGCGGCGGCTGGGAGTGGCCGAGCTCCAACGCCAGGGTCTCGAGTCGCGAGTACGCCTTCCCCGGACCTTTCTCGTTCCTGGGATTCCGGCTGGCCAGAACCGCCCCATGAGGTGGCTGGCAGTGTGCAAAGCGCTTCAGTCGGGCTCGCCGACCACTGGGTCGAGGAAGTCGCCAGGACCCGCTCCCGAGACGGAGATTCGCCCTGACCTTCGCGGGCGGCGTTTCACCTAACACGTCCCCGACAAACGATGTGCGCGCCACTTGATCGTTGAGAGCCCTCACCGCAGTGGCGCGCATGTCGTTTGTCGTGTGTTCAGCGACGTTGAGTATCCGAAAGAACGCTCGGCTCCTCTCCGGGTACGGCAGCAGGGTCCGCTTCGGCACAGAGGCGACCCGACGAGCACGTTGACGCCAATCAAGAGCGGAACGGATGGGAAGACGAAGGCGGTGCCCGTGCCAGCCGCGGCGCTCGGCCTGTAGTGCCCCAGCCGCGCTCCGGGAGTCCGTCGCCGACCAACTCCTCGTCCGGGGAAGCAGAGCTGTCGTTCGCTGCCGGCCCGCGGTGGAGCCGCCGGCTCCCTCGCTGGGGAGCGGAGTGGCGGGCTCTTGCTCGTGCGCCAGCTACTCGAGCCACTCCGCATGTCCATCTTCGCCCGGCTTGCTCGCGCGCCCTCGTCCCGGCCCTGTCGCGATGTTCGCGCGAGGAGCCCGGCGACCCTCGCCGCCGGCGCGCTCCTGCGGAGAACTGCTCGATGTCTGCTGGCTCTTGAAGCCCTTGAGGGGCGGAGCGGCGAGCTCCTGTTTGGGTGGCAGGGGCGTTGCGCCGCTTCGCGTGTCCATCGCCGAGAGCCCCCGCGATGTGCGTGAGCCCTGGCCGGAGTCACGGCCCGATGCCCGTGGAGCGCGCTTCGAGCACCGTTTGCGCCGTGCTGGGATCGACATGCTCGGGACGGACGCTCGGAGGGCTGGCTTCGCCGTCGTGGCATGGAGGTCGGGCGCACCTGGTTTGATAATGAGCCAGCTCCTTGGCGCCGGTCCTGTCTTTCAGCCTCGACGAGCTCGATGGCGCACCCGAGCAGGGATGAGTGAGCTGCTGACGAAGGGCAGAACGAGGAAGTCGAGCAGCCCGCCCGGCCACCCAAGAGGCGGAGTGACGGGATGCCGAAGGGCGGCACGAACAGCTCGAGCACGGGAGCCCGCCACCCCAAGATCCACTGCGTCGTGGTCAGCTTCAGCGTTGCGAATCCTGATGCGCTGGCAGGACCACCGCGGACCGAGCGTGAGCGCTGCCGGTCAGGGCCATCGCCGAAATGTCGCTGAACACGATCCGGGTAAACGAAGTGCGGGCCGCCTTGCCGTCGCCAGCCCTGATTCCCGGGCCCGCATTTCGTTTACCCTGTGTTCAGCGAAGTGCCGTTGGGCTTGCACGGCGAAGCAGAGCGGGCCGGCTTGCCGGGGCGCGCGCGCCGGACGGCAACTCCATCGGGTGAACCCGCTACGGTCGCTCAGCAGGACATTGCCTCGCTTCTGGGTCGGAGGATGGCCTCTTGACTGAAAATAGAGAACGGCCGCGTAGCCAGCACGTCGTCTTGAGAGCGGTGCTCGGTGTCGTTCTGTTCTTTGCTCTGGCCCTCCTGTTTCGGAGTCGGTCCAGTCTCCCTGAAGGCCGCGTAGAAGCCGAACCACTGTTGGACGTGAAGCCCCAGAAGCGAGAGGGGACCACTCCGCTCAAGCAAGCACACGCCCTCGTCGACGTTTGTCTGACCGGCGAGTTCAGGAGTCCGACCTACCTCAGCAGGAGGCTCGCCAATGGGAGCCGTGTCCGAATCGAGGCCGAGTCTGGCTGTGCTCGGTTCGAGTTGCTGGTTCCTGGTCGCCTCGATGTGGAGGTGGCTGGCGCTGTTGGAACACCAGGACTGGATGTCTTTCTCGATGAGCCAGGGCACTACGAGTACGAGCTTGAGGTGGTTCCGCCGTGCTTGGTCTCTGTTCTGCCCGTGACGTCCGCCGGCGAGGTCGTGCCCGCTGAGGTCGTGCTTGCCGTGGGTCGAGTCAAGGGCAGGGCGTTCCAGGTCGAAAGGCGAGTCAGCGCGACAATGGTGGGACCGAGCCCAGCCATGTTCGAGGCTCCGTGCGGCCTCGACGCTAGAGCCTCGACGGAAGGACCTGGAGGCCGTGGCTCGACCAGCTTCACCGTCACTTCCCAGATGTCCGTCCAGGAGCTTCTGGTCAGACAGCCCCGCGCCTCTCGAATCGTGTTGGTCAACAATCTCGGAGTTCGGGTCGTTGGCTCTCTGACCCGCGACGATGGCCCCGTCGAGATCGGCTCGGAGGGCTGGAGCATTGTCGACGTTGTGGAGGGTCAGGTTCTCGGCGTGGCAATGGCCCCCGGGTACGCCGACCAGGTCGTTCGGGTTGAGTCGACCGGCGAGGAGGACGAGGGCATTCAACGCGTGGTGATGTCGTCCGCAAGAGAAGTCCGCTTCGCGTTCGTGGGTCCTTCAGACGAGCGGCTCTGGTGTCTGGATGGGGAGGAACTGGGGCTGCGCTGTGAGTGGCAGGCTCCCTGGCATGTCTGTCGTTGTCGGGATGGAGCTGTGGTCGCTTCGGGCCGATGGCAGGTTGGACTACCGCTTCAGCTCCCGAGTCAGGGCTCGTCGGCAGCAATTCGCCTTGAACTGCCTCCGCCTACTGTTCTGTGCTTGCTGCGAACTCAGGAAGGCTCTTTCCGCGTTGACCTCATGCCCGTTGGGGTCGCTCGGCACCCGCTCCTTGGGACTCTCGACCTGGATGTCGGGGCCGGGACAGAGACCTGTGTCACAGTTCCGGACGGAGCTCCCCTGACGGTCGACTTGGAGGGCACCGAGCTGACCCACACTCCGATCGGTGAACGAGACACTCTGGTCCTGGACTGATTTGACAATGAGTCTTGATGCCCCGGTGGGGGTGTAGGTCGCAAGCCAAATCTGGCTGTCGCGCAGAGGCGCGGGCCGCGCCCCGGGCGCGGAACGAGCGTCGGAGCGCCCCGATTGTCGCAACGGCATTTCGCTGAACACGTCCCGGATAAGCGACGTACCCGCGGCAGTGAGGATGAGAGCCCTCCAGCTGGGCGCGGGTATGTCGCTTATCCTGTGTTCTGTGATGTCCCGCGCGTGATGGTGCGCGAGATGTTTGCCGGGGTGGCAATGAGGGATGAGAAGAAGCTGCTGAAGCGACTTCGGGCGCCTGGCGGTCTGGTGCCGCCCCACGTGGCGGTTGTCTTCTACAACCCGCTCGCGTTGGTGCGCCTGGAGCCGGGCGTCTCCGCGGACCAGACACGGGTGGTGCTGCGGTCGTTCGATGAGGCTGGCGAGAAGTTCAGATACGCGGGACCGGTGGACGCCGAACCCACGGCCGCGCCCGACCTGCTTCTAGCGACGAGCATTGTTGAGCCCGAGTGGCTCGTCCTGGACGCGTTCTTCGTACGACTGTGGGTCGGCTCCGCCTCGGTGGCGTTCGAAGGTATGGACCAGCCCTCGGTTCAGCCCCGGTTCAGGCTCGCGCTCCGGCTGGTTCTTGGGGCGCTCCAAGAAGGTCTAGAGGCAACACCTCATCCTGGCGCGGGCTGGGTCTTGGAGAAACTCCAGCAGCGGACCGCGAGTGTCCTCGGTGAGTTCTGGGCTCTCGGTCCCCCGGACTCCTGAGGTCTGGTCAGGATGGGCCGACGTCTCGTCCTCAAGGTGTGCCCTGAACCTCGCGGCAGGGTGCCCCGCAAGGCCCCGCTGGGGCAGGAACTCCCTGGGTTCCCAGCCCTGGAGCTTGCGAAGGGTTGGGGGCCCAGGGTGCAGGTCCAGCCCTGGAGCCTGCGAAGGGTTGGACCGGTGAAGCGGCTCGCGCACTCCAGTGGAGTAGACCCTGCCGGCCTCTATCTCGTGTCGCTCGATCGTTGTGGGTCTCTCCCGCGCGACACCCAATCCGTTGCGGTGGCGTCCTGGAACCTCGGAGTCAGATCAGCAGCCGGAGGGAGTAGCCCAGCCTGGCAGCCTTCGAGAGCCAGCCACCGAACTCGATGAGGTCCTCCTCGAGCCGGGCCGGCTCCAAGCTCGACTCTCGGAGTCGCTCGAAGAGTGCTCTGCCATCCAGGCCTCTAATGAACTCCTCGCGGCGGCAGATCCTCGTAAAGCGCGACCACTCCTCTGACAGGATCGAGACCTCAGCGGCCGTGAGCCAAAGAAGCTCTCCGTCATAGGCGCCTGAGCCGACCCAGGTGCGAGAGATCTGCGGGAACTCGGCCCGTAGCGCTCTTCCGAGCAGAGGCGCGACCCGAATCAGGGGGTAGGGGGCTCCTTCGCGTACAACTGCCTCTTGAGGCAGCGGCCAGGCGTCAGACGGCGCGTCGCTGCGGATCTCGAACCATCGTCCCACCACGCTCTCCGTCTCTTATTGACGCAACCTCCCCTGGGGGCGGTGGCCCGAGGGCACGGCACATCTTTACGCGCTTGTGGTCCTGGGTCGACCCTGCGTCTCGATGCCACTTCAAGATTGAGCGGGATTTCACAGAACACGATCCGGGTAAACGCTGTGCGCGCCACTTTCTCGTTGAGAGCCCTGAACACGGGGCGCGCATGGCGTTTACCCTGTGTTATGTGATGCGCCGGGGGAAAGGCAACAAGAGCTGGGGTTTGCACGCGCTGCTGAGGGTCTCGCATCGCCTCTGCTGCTAGCATTTTATGATGCTCGCGGCCGGCGATACCGTCGATAAGTACAAGGTGCTCCAGCGTCTGGGCGGCGGCGGCTTCGCAGAGGTCTTCAAGGTCCGTCACCTCCATCTTGGAACGGTCCATGCTCTCAAAGTCTTGCGTCCAGAGTTCCTGCCTGACGAGGGCGTTCGGCGACGATTCTTGGATGAGGGGCGGGTACAGGCACGGCTGGTCCATCCGAACATTGCGCGCGTGACGGACATCGTCACAGGTCGGGTCGCGGGACTTGTCCTTGAATTCCTTGACGGTTGCTCTCTTGCAGACCACGTCGAGGCTGCGCCTCCGATGCCCGAGCACGAGGTGTGCGCGATTCTGGAACCGGTCTTGGATGCGCTGCATTTTGCGCACGAACACGGAGTTGTTCACCGCGACGTGAAGCCAGAGAACATCTTCTTGGCGGTGAGCGATGACGGGCACGCTTGCCCGAAGTTGCTGGACTTCGGAATTGCGAGAGTTCGTGGTGATTTGCGTCTGAAGGGTAAGCGACCCTCCACAGTGGCGACGGGTATGGGAACCGAGGGGTATTCCGCTCCAGAGCAGATGAGAAACGCCTCGGACGTCGACCGGCGGGCTGACATTTTCTCGGTCGGAGTCGTGCTGTTCGAGCTCGCAACTGGTTGTCGCCCTTTCGATCGGGCATCAGAAGTCGACGGTCTCATGGCGCTGATGAACGGCGACTACGAGATCCCTCCACAGCTACGGATGGAGTCCCCACGCCTCGCGTCCGCGATCGAGAGGGCCCTCCAGACAGACCGGCAGCGTCGTTTCTCGAATTGTCGAGAGTTCGCCTGGTCTCTCGGCATAGGCGAGATGGATGTCGATTCGCCGTCTGCCGCCCGAGTCCAACCGCCGCCGGCGGCTGACACGAGGCGTCGAGCGGCCTCGGCTTCTCGAGACGAGTCCGCCGAAGACTCGGGTTCCAGCATGTCTGTTTCACCTGTAGCGGGGGCAGCATTGCTGGCTGACTTGCTTCAACGGCGGCAGGCGATCGAAGACCTCGAGGCATCGACGCTGGCGCTGTCCGACGCAGGCGCGGTGTACCCTCCCAACCCTGACTGCCCTGCCTGTGGGCCAACCAATCAGCGGATCCAGACACTTGTTTCCGGCATTTACAAGTGTTGGGTCTGTGGACTGCGGTTCGGGCCGAACGCCGAAGAGCCCTTCGCAGGAGGCCCCACCCTCGTTCGTATGAGTAGACGAGAAAGTGACCGGCCTGCCGCTGAGGGTGAGGACCCAGGCTGCGGCACTCAAATGACCTGGGGCTGCCTCGCGGTCGCTGCGGTGTTGGGGGGAATGGCGGCGCTCGCTGCCATGCTTTCTTGACGAGGGCCAGGCCTTTGCGCCGAACCCACTTCGGGAACGGCGTTTCACATAACACGGTCCCGACAAACGATGTGCGCGCCACTTGATCTGCGAGAGCCTTGACCACGGGGCGCGCATGTCGTTTGTCGTGTGTTCTGCGGCGTGCCGTCCGTCCAGCTCACCGCCACGTAGCCGGCGCTCCACGGCCTGCCGGGGAGCGGGCGGTGCCGGCTTGAGACATGGGCCCGGGTCCTGTAACGCGAAGTCGCTTAGACTGATCTAGTTGGGGCTGACGAACCTGGGGGACCGACTTGCTTCTTGACTGGAACGCGATTCCGCTCGAACTCAACTACCCGCAAGAGCCCGGGATGAACATCTCGGTGATCGTCGGTGAAAACGGCGCGGGGAAGAGCCAACTGCTTGATGCGTTGGCACACCTCGCGACCGACCGGGGGCAGCCGGTCCTTGCTGTCGCGAACACTGTGTTTGAGCGGTTTTCGGTTCGAGGCGCCCAGACGTTTCGGCGTCTCTCGGCCAGGCATGGGCGCACTCTGCCCAAGTACGCCCTTAAGCAGGCGATGGCGGCGGCCACGGAAGATGGTCTGGTGCGGCTTCGGTCGATTCCGAGAACACTTCAATACTGTGGCTACCAGCCAGCTCTTGGAGTTCGTATCGTCGGGCTGCGCCCCGAGCGATTGCGAGACCTGGATACAGTTGGGCGCAGGGAAGGCTGGTCGACCGGCGAGATGGAGTCTGTGGAGAGCGCGGCCAGGAGGCTTCTTGGCCTCTGGGAGCGTCTCGGCCCGCGGGATGTTCGATGGTTCGACTTCGACTCAAGCCAGGGACTCATGGACTCGGACCTGGCCTTCGTGACCGCATGGGAGAGTCATCTCAGAAAGCTGCGGGTCATTTGGAGGCTGGATCTGGCGCTTCGTCGGAAGGGGGCTGTTCTTCCATTGAATGCAGCCAGCAGTGGCGAGCTGTCCCTCATTGCGTCGCTAGCTTTTCTTGTTGCGGCCGCGCGTCCTGGATGTCTGGTTCTAATAGACGAGCCTGAGAACAGCCTGCACCCCCAGTGGCAGAAGGAGTATCTACCGATGCTCGCTGACCTGCTGTATAGGTGGTCACCCCAGATCGTGATTGCGACTCACTCTCCATTGATCGTTTCGGGAGCACGGCACGCTGAGGTGGCGCTTGATCCAACCGTGTATCTCGCAGGCCAGGGCCGCTACGAGCGGGCTCTGACCCCGGCAAGGAGCGTTGAGGGCCTGTTCTGGGAGAGCTTCCGGACAGTGACGCCTGAGAACCACTACCTGAGCGAGAGGATTACCGACCTCCTGACCGAGGTTGACTCTGGCGAGAAGACACTGCCCGCGTTCCTTGAAGAGGTCGGAGCGATGGAGGCCGGTGCATACGACAAGCAGCAGTCGAACTTCTTCTCGGCGGTTCGGGAACTGGCCGCCAGGGTCGCAGGGGGTAGTGAGACCTCGTGACGCTTCCCCGGGACCTATTCGATTCGTTCGCCTTCACAGCTGCGGAAACGGCTGCGATAGCCGAGGCCAAGGCAGGGAAGGGGGACACGTGGACGCACGAGGGCGTTGAGAAGCTGAAGAAGCGCATCAAGGCCCTGCACCTCGCAGCACAGGGGCAGAAGTGCTGCTACTGCCGCAGGGGTTTGAAGGGTGAGTTCTCGCTCGTGATCGACATCGAGCACGTGTTGCCCAAGAAGGGCTCAGCGAAGGGCCACGGGTTTCCGGACCTCATGTTCGAGATATTGAACCTCAGCGTCGCCTGCAAGCGCTGCAACATGAACATCAAGCGAACGAGGACCGACTTCGTTGACGATGTCGAAGCTGTGGGTGGCGACTGGTTGAATTCCGAGCGCTACCGGTTCGTTCACCCGAATCTCGACCCTAACGACGTTGCTCTGCAGCTAGTCACGATCGCGGTCGGTGGCCGTCAGGCGTTGTTCTACTCAGTGCAAGAGGGAAAGGGCAGGTTCACGTTCGACTTCTTCAAGTTGCGGGAACTCGTGGTGGATTCGCTGGATGGGCAGCAGAAGGAGGCGGACCAGGATGAGAAGCCCCAGAGGTGGGAGCGGATTCGCACGCTTGTCGAGGAGTGCCTCGAGGCGGTGTTGGCTGAAGATGGCTCGTAGTTCGCCACGGCCCCGTTGCTTGATGGGCATGTAGTCGCGACAGAGCTGCCGCTACGCGCTCGCGCGGAACGGCGGCGCCGAGCGCCCTGATGTTCGGGACGGCATGCCGCAGAACACGACCCGGATAAGCGCCGTACCCGCGCGCTCAGTGGTTGCTTGCCCTGACGTGTGGCGCGGGTATGGCGCTTATCCTGTGTTGTGCGCTGTTGCGGGTGGGCGGTGCATGAACATCTCAGCCAGCTCGCGGTGTGGCGGGCTGGCTTGAGCACACCTCGGCCGCCTTGCCTGTCTTTGTCAAGCGTGTTGACGACGTAGCGGTTCCAGCGAGGTGACGCAGTGCCTTTTCAGCGTGTTTGGCCGCCTGCCGCTCGCGGAGTCGGCCCCATGCATCTCGCGAAGTCGGGCCGTCGTCGCCCCTGCGGGTCGCGCTGGATCAAGACGAGGCACCCTGAGCCACGGAAGGATCGTAAGCATCCAGAACCAACAGGAGCCAATCGGCATGAACACAGAACATGACCTCGAAGCAATCATTCGTCAGGCTCCTCATGTCCTCGTCGAGTTCCTAACTGACCTTGGGCTTGCCGCACCCCAGTCGAACGACGAATTCCGGCGGCTGGTCCCCGCGCTGAGCGAGTGGACATGCAACCAAGTGGTCCGGCCCGAAGACACCGCCTATCTGGCCAGTCGACTCGGGGCGTTCATCTGCGAGTACCTCCGCCATGTTCACGCAGCCGCTATTGTCACTCGAGCTGGTCGAATCACCGTCCTCGTGCCTGTCCAGCAGGGCGTGGTCCGAGAGGTCGATCCATTTGGCGTGGGCTGGATGATCGCTGTGCACGGGCGCCCAACTCTCTCGGAGTTCCTCGAAGCTCAGCTCGGGCCGGCTTGAACTCGAAGGAAACTGCTGTCCACCGGACGGCGCAGGGGAGCTGCGCGACGGAGAACTTGGCCGGAGCGGCACCTCGCCTACACAGGAGACGCGCCATACCCGCGGCCCGTCAGGGCGAGCGGCCACTGAGCGCGCGGAACGGCGCTTGTGCGGCTCGTGAAGCCCGCCCTCCTTCTGACCCATAGAGGCCGCGGCGGGGCGCCCCGCCTGAGCATGTAGATGCAGGAACCGACTGGGTTCCCTCGCCCTGGACGGAGCGGAGCGGAGGAAGGGTAGGGGACCCAGTCTGCAGGGCCCGCCCTGGACCAAAGCGAAGCGGAGGGAAGGGTTGGCCCGGTGAAGTGGCCGCCACCCTCTCGTTCAAGACGCCCCGCCGCCCTCGGGTGGCTCAAGGGCCGAGACCGCCTGACTCAGCTCTGAGCTCGGGCCTGGCGCAGATGCGCCCAACAACCCGGAGATAGACGTGACCGTGTACTGGATTGCCAGTGCTGGGCTTCGGCTCGGCACGATGGCCCGCCCTCGTGGTGGGGAATGGCTGAACGACGAACTGCGAGGCCTGGCCGCTCAAGGCGTGATCACGCTCGTGAGCTGTCTGGAGCCGCACGAAGAGCTGGAGCTGAACCTACTGCGGGAGGCAGAGATGTGGAGGACTCACGGCCGGTTCGTGGCGTTCCCGGTCGGCGATCGGCAGACGCCGCAAAGCTCGACGGAGGCGATGGCTCTCGCCGCGGCGCTCACGCAGGCGGCGCAGTCCGGCGCTTTGGTCGCTCACTGCCGCATGGGCGTCGGACGAGCCACGATGGTCGCCGCTCTCGTGCTGCTCGAAGTGGGCAAGACCGTCGACGAGGCTCTGGAGCTCATCGCTGAGGCCCGCGGACGCCCCGTGCCAGACACTCCCAGGCAGGTGGAGTGGCTACGGAGCTACGCCGCGCGCCGGGACCTCGAGCGACTCATTGCGGACGCCACTCCTATTGAGCCCGGTATCCGCAGTGCCTGAACCAGTTCCGCGGGGAGTCGACGGGGAGGCAG
>ENA-OWNT01003805-OWNT01003805.1-seawater-metagenome-genome-assembly--contig:-NODE-3805-length-13857-cov-3.248476_pt1 | contig 13857 bp, 15 predicted proteins | sample MGYA00238136_ERZ651165 | MGnify/ENA primary metagenome ERZ651165 (study PRJEB26861, sample SAMN08777766) | seawater metagenome | isolation source: coastal seawater | place: USA: Florida | collected...
GCGACCTGCTCGGCACGCCGGATTAGGGGGTGCGGCGCACGCGCCGCGCCGATAATGTGCCGCCATGGCAAAGGCGGCTGGCAAGTCAAAGAGAACCGGGAAGACTGACAGGGCGAAGCGGAAACCGTTTCGCCCTCTGCGACTCCTGCGCAAATGGCTGATCCGCGCCATCCTCGCGATCGTGTTGCTGGTGCTGGCGCTGATCCTGATCTACAGCCTCCTCAATCCGCCGATCACCCTGACTATGCTGGGCGAAAAGCGCCGTCTGGGCGAGATCGAGCGGCAATGGGTTCCGCTGGAAGAGATGGCCCCGGCCATGGCCCGCTCGGCAGTGGCTGCCGAGGACGCCAACTTCTGCCTGCACTGGGGCTTCGACGTCGAAGCGATCCGCACCGCGATGGAAGGCGGCGGCAACCGGGGCGCCTCGACCATCAGCCAGCAGGTCGTGAAGAACGTGTTCTTCTGGCAGGGCCGCAACTGGCTCCGCAAGGCGCTGGAGGCCGCGACGACACCTGCGGTGGAGGCCCTGTGGTCCAAGCGGCGGATCCTCGAGGTCTACCTGAACGTGGCCGAGACCGGGAACGGCATCTTCGGGGTCGAGGCAGCGGCCCAGCATTACTTTGGCGTCAGCGCGGCCAAGCTGAGCGACCGGCAGGCCGCCCTGATTGCCGCCGCTCTGCCCAATCCCAAGGAACGCAACCCCGCCAAGCCGAGCAACTATCTGGCCAAGCGGGCCCGCGCGATCACCGATGGCGCGGCCACCATTCGCGCAGACGGCCGCGCAGCCTGTTTCGAGGATTGAAAATTCCCGGACGAACAGGCATTGCTGGGGGATACCACAACAAGTCCGGATGATCATGGCCCGCCTGTTCCACGTTCCCCTCTCCCCCTTCTGCCGCAAGGTGCGCCTGAGCCTCGCCGAGAAGAAGATCGAGGTGGAACTGGTGGAAGAGCGCTACTGGGAGGCCGATCCCGACTTTCTGCGGCGCAACCCGGCGGCAAAGGTCCCGGTGCTGCGGCTGGACGGCAAGACCATGGCCGAAAGCGCCGCGATCTGCGAATACATCGAAGAAACCCGGCCCGACCCCTCGCTGATGCCGCGTGACCCCGAAGGGCGCTACGAGGTCCGGCGACTGATCGGCTGGTTCGACGACAAGTTCCACCACGAGGTGACCTCCAAGCTGCTGTACGAGCGGGTGAACAAGAAGGTGACCGGCTCGGGCTACCCGGACAGCGGCAACGTCAAGGCAGGCGCGAAGGCGATCAAGTATCACCTGGATTACATGGCATGGCTGCTGGACCACCGCCGGTGGCTGGCCGGAGACTCGATGACGCTGGCCGATTTCGCCGCTGCCGCGCATCTGTCGTCGCTCGACTACATCTCGGACGTGGACTGGAACCGGCAGGCCTCGGTCAAGGATTGGTACGCCAAGATCAAGTCGCGCCCCGCCTTCCGCTCGATCCTGGCCGACCAGATTCCCGGCTTTCGCCCGCCGCCGCATTATGCCGACCTCGATTTCTGAACCGGTGGTCAGGCCGGGGGGCTGTCTGCCCCCCATCGCCTGCGGCGATTCCCCCCGAGGATATTTTTCGACCCAAAGAACCGCCACGTGACCGATCTGAAGCGGAAACTGCTGGCACGCGCGCTCGAGGAAGGGTTTGTCGCCTGCCGCGTCTGTCGGCCTGCGGACGTGCCCGAGGTTGCCGCGCGTCTTTCCGCCTTTATCGAGGCCGGGTACCACGGGCAGATGTCGTGGATGGCCGAGCGCACGCACTGGCGCGGCGACCCCGCTGCGCTGTGGCCCGAGGCGCGCTCGGTGATCATGCTGGCCGAGAGCTATGCGCCCGAGCGGAACCCGATGGAGGTTGTCGGCATGCCGGACCGCGGCGCGATCTCGGTCTATGCCCGGAACCGGGACTATCACGACCTGGTCAAGAAGCGGCTGAAACGGCTGGGGCGCTGGCTGATCGACGCGGCGGGGGGCGAGATCAAGGTCTTTGTCGATACCGCGCCGGTGCCCGAGAAGGCTCTGGGGCAGGCGGCTGGATTGGGATGGCAGGGCAAGCACACCAACCTGCTGAGCCGTGACTGGGGCAACTGGGCCTTTTTAGGGTCTGTTTTTACCACACTGGACCTGCCGGTCGACGGGGCGGAGAGTGACCATTGCGGGCGGTGCCGGGCCTGCCTGGACGCCTGCCCGACGGATGCCTTTCCGGCACCCTATCAGCTCGACGCGCGGCGCTGCATTTCCTACCTGACCATCGAGCACAAGGGTCCGGTGCCGGAAGAGCTGCGGGGCCGGCTTGGCAACCGCATTTATGGCTGCGACGACTGTCTCGCCGCCTGTCCCTGGAACAAGTTCGCGGTAGCGGCGAGCGACATGCGCTATGCCGCGCGTGACGAGCTTGTGGCGCCCCGTCTCGCCGACCTCGCGCGGCTGGATGACGCCGCCTTTCGCGCCATGTTCTCCGGCTCGCCGATCAAGCGCATCGGGCGCGACCGTTTCGTGAGGAATGTGCTTTACGCCATCGGGAATTCGGGCGATGCCGCTCTGTGCGACGTGGCGCGCGGGCTGACGGACGACCCCGATGCGGTGGTGGCCGAGGCCGCACGCTGGGCCGTGGGCAGGCTGGAACGGGACTGATCGAAGATGGCAATTCTCCTGGGTGTCGATACCGGCGGGACCTATACGGACGCGGTCCTGTTGCGGGACGAGGCCGAGGTCATCGCCTCGGCCAAGGCGCTGACGACGCGACAGGACCTCGCCATTGGCGTCGCCGGTGCGGTGCGCCGGGTGCTGGAGCAGTCCGGGATCGGACCCGAAGAGATCGCGCTGGCCTCGCTTTCGACCACGCTCGCCACCAACGCCCTGGTCGAGGGGCAGGGCGGGCGCGTTGCCCTCGTCTACATCGGGTTCCGCGAGGGCGATCTTGACCGGCACGGGCTGGCCGAGGTGCTGAAGGGCGACCCCGCGCTGGTGCTGACCGGCGGGCATGACCACGGCGGCACCGAAGCCGCGCCGCTGGACACCGAGGCGCTGGAGACCTTCCTTACCTCTGATGCGGCGCAGGTCACGGGGTTCGCCGTTGCGGCGCAGTTCGCGACACGCAACCCGGCGCACGAGCTGGCTGCGGCCCGGATCATCGCCGAACGCACCGGCAGGCCGGTTACCTGTTCGCACCAGCTCTCGGCCCGGCTGAACGGGCCCCGCCGCGCTGTCACCGCCGTGCTGAATGCACGTCTTGTGGGCATGATCGACCGGCTGATCGGGCGGGCGCAGGACGTGCTGACAGAGATGGGGATCACCGCGCCGCTGATGGTGGTGCGGGGCGACGGCGCGCTGATGAGCGCGGAACAGGCCCGCATCCGGCCCATCGAGACCATCCTGAGCGGTCCGGCGGCTTCGATCGTCGGGGCGCGCTGGCTGACCGGGATCGACGAGGGCCTGGTCTCTGACATCGGCGGGACGACGACCGACGTCGCCATGCTGAAGGGCGGGCGACCCGCCATCGACCCCGAGGGCGCCGAGGTGGGCGGACACCGCACCATGGTTGAGGCCGTGGCGATGCGGACTACGGGGCTTGGTGGGGACAGCCAGGTGCACGTGGTGACCGAAGGGCTGGACGGCGGCGTATCACTGGGCCCGCGCCGGGTGCTGCCCGTGTTGCCACCGAGGCTCCCGAGGTGGTGCACCGCACACTTGACGAGCAGTTGCGCGCGCAGACGGTGGGAGAATACGACGGACGGTTTCTACGCGCGGTGCCCGGTATGGCGGCGCAGGGGCTTTCGGCGCGAGAGTCCGACCTGCTGGCGCGGCTGGGCAGTGACCTCCACCCGATGGGCCATGTTCTGCGCACGCGGATGGAGCAGAGTGCCCTGGGCAGGCTGGTCGACCGCGGGCTGGTACAAGTCGCCGGGGTGACGCCCTCGGACGCGAGCCACGTTCTTGGTAGGCTCGACAGCTGGGATGCCGAAGCGGCGGAGAAGGCAGTCACCCTGATGGCGCGGCGGCGCACCGGGAGCGGGGGAAGGCTGGCAGCGGACACCGAGTCGCTCGCCCGGATGATCATCGACCGGCTGACGGAACAGACGGTTCTGGCCTTGTTAGAGACTGCTTTTGCCGAGGAAGCAGACAGCTTCAATCTCCCGGCTCGAGACCTTGCGCGTCATGTGCTGATGCAGAGGGCGCTGGGTCAGCACCGGGGGATCCTCGCGCTCGACGCGCGGCTGAACGTCGATGTTGTGGGGCTTGGCGCCTCGGCCCCGGCCTATTATCCCGCAGTCGGCGAGCGGTTGCGGTGCCGGATGATCCTGCCGGACCATGCCGGGGTAGCGAATGCCATCGGCGCGGTGGTGGGGCGCGTGACGGTGCGCCGCTCGGGAACGGTGACCTCTCCCGCAGAAGGACGCTACCGTGTGCACCTGGAGACCGGACCGGAGGATTTCGGCTCTTCCGATGCGGCGCTGAGCCGGTTGGAAGGCGCCTTGCGCGCCGATGCCGAAACCGCGGCGGCCGGTGCCGAAGGTCTGCAGATCCGGGTCGACCGGGATATCCGGACCGCGCGGACCGAAGCCCGCGAGGTCTTTGTCGAGGCGGTGGTCACCGTCGAGGCGAGCGGCCGGCCAAGGGTCGCGGTCGGGTAGGGCCGATCACTTCAGAAGACTGCCCCGGACCATGTCCGGGGCACTGGCTCACTCTGCTGCCGCGCGCTTGGGCAGAACCCAGTCGGGGCGCGCAAAGTGGCAGGTATAGCCGTGCGGCAGGCGCTGCAGATAGTCCTGATGCTCCGGCTCCGCCTCCCAGAAATCACCGACGGGCTCCACCTCGGTCACCACGCGACCGGGCCAGAGACCGGAGGCATCGACATCGGCAATGGTATCCTCGGCCACGGCCTTCTGCGCCTCGTCCACGTAGTAGATGGCCGAACGATAGGATAGTCCCAGGTCGTTGCCCTGCCGGTTGAGGGTGGTCGGGTCGTGGATCTGGAAGAAGAACTCGAGGATCTGGCGATAGCTGATCACTTCGGGGTCAAAGATGATCTCGATCCCCTCGGCGTGGGTGCCATGATTGCGATAGGTCGCATTGGAGACATCGCCGCCGGTGTAACCGACACGGGTTCCCAGCACGCCCTTCTTGTGGCGGATCAGTTCCTGCATGCCCCAGAAACATCCACCGGCGAGCACTGCGCGTTCCTTGCTCATGCCACGTCCTCCACCTGATCAATGTAGTCGCCATAGCCTTCCGCCTCCATGTCGTCGCGATGGACGAAGCGGAGGGAGGCCGAGTTGATGCAATACCGCAGCCCGCCACGGTCGATGGGCCCGTCGGGAAACACGTGGCCGAGGTGGCTGTCGCCGTGTTTCGAACGGACCTCGGTGCGGACCATGCCGTGCGAGCGGTCATGGAACTCCATCACATGCGCCGGTTCGATCGGCTTGGTAAAGCTCGGCCAGCCGCAGTGAGACTCGTACTTGTCCGCCGAGGCGAACAGGGGTTCACCCGACACGATATCGACGTAGATGCCGGGTTCCTTGTTGTTCAGAAGCTTGCCGGTGCCGGGGCGTTCCGTGCCGCTTTGCTGCGTCACGTAGAATTCCTCGGAGGAGAGAGCGGCGATCTTGTCCGGGTCCTTGGTGTATTTGTTCATGGATCACCTTTTAGCTGAGTGTTGCCCCTATAGATGGGTTCTCGGGCCGGGAATCAAAGCGATTCTTGGGCGTGACCCGTTCCCGATTGGTTGATCCGGCTGTCATAAAGCTACGTATGACACTACAGGATCGGAGGATATCATGATGGCGCGCGCGTTTCTTGCTCTTTGGTTGGCGATATGGGCGCAGGCGGCGGCAGCGACTGGCCTGAGCGGCACGTTTCCGAACATCGATGGCGGAACGCTCTCCATCGAGTCCTGGCGGGGGCATCCGGTGCTGGTGGTCAACACGGCGTCGGAGTGTGGCTTTACCTACCAGTATCAGGGTCTGCAAAAGGTCTACGATACCTATCGTGACCGCGGCCTCGTGGTTCTGGCTGTCCCGTCCGACGACTTCCGGCAGGAGCTGGACTCGGCCGAAGCGGTCAAGGAGTTCTGCGCGGTGAACTTCGGACTGGACCTGCCGATGACCGATATCACCCACGTCCGCGGCGCGAAGGCTCACCCGTTCTACAAGGCGGTCCGGGCCGAGACCGGCTTTGAACCGTCATGGAACTTCAACAAGATCCTGATCGGGCCGGACGGCAAGGTCGTGAAGACATGGGGCTCGCGCACCAAGCCCGAGTCCGCCGAAATCCGCGCCGGGATCGAGGCGCTGCTGAACTGATCAGCCCTTTGGCGCGGGCTGGCGTGAAAGCTGAACGGCGAGGATGCCTGCGGTGATCACCAGAACCCCGACCACGTCCCACGGACCCAGCCGTTCGCCCAGAAGCAACGCAGCGATGGCGACCCCGAACACGGGGTTCAGAAAGTGGAAGGTCGCGGCCCGCGTCGGGCCAATGCGGTTCAACAGCAGGAACCAGACCAGGGTTGCCAGCAGGCCCGGCACCAGCGTGGTATAGAAGAACGCGAGGACTAGCGGGGTGGTCAGGTGAATGCGCACGGTCTCGAACAGCGCCGTGGCGACAAAGAGGGTGACGGACCCAACCAGCATCTGCAGGCCCACGATCATCAGGAAGTTGCCGCCCGACGTGGCGCCACGCACCGCGAGGGTGGCAAAGGTCAGCGCCAGCACCCCGAACCCGCAGAGGATCATGCCGAAGGTGTCCGCCCCCGCTTCCAGCCGGGTGCCCATGATGATCGCCACGCCCACGAACCCCGCGACGAGTCCGAGGATCCCGAGCGGCCGGAGCTTTTCACCGAAGACCAGCCAGCTGGCGGTGGCGACGAGCAATGGCATGGTCGAGGCGATGATCGTGGCAAGCCCGGCCTCGACCGTCTGCATCCCGACGAAGTTCAGCCCGAGATAGAGTGCGTTCTGGCAGATTCCGAAAAGGATGGTCGCGTACCACTGCTTTGGGGTCAGCCGCCAGCTTTGCCCGATCAGCCGGGCCAGCGTCACGCCGATGACCCCGGACAGCAGGAACCGCAGGGCCAGCGAGAACAGGGGAGAGGCATCGGCGACGATGATCCGCGCCGAGGTGAAGGCAGAGGACCACATGAAGGCAAAGGCGATGCCCATGAGAATGGCGCGAACATCCATTACCGCCGTCCGCATCCTATGGAATACACCACGCCTCGACCCTCCCCGATCCGCGTCACCTGTGGCCAACAAAAAAGGGCCGCCAGCGGTGGCGACCCTCTCTGAATTCAATCAGCGATGCAAGGTCAGCCGTTGACGCTGTCCTTCAGAGCCTTCGCGATGGTCATCTTGACGACCTTGTCGGCTTCCTTGGTGAACTGCTCGCCGGTGGCGGGGTTGCGCACCATGCGCTCCGGGCGCTCACGGCAGTAGATCTTGCCGACGCCGGGCAGGGTCACTGCGCCGCCAGCGGACACTTCGCTGGTGATGATGTCGGTGATGGCGTCGAGTGCGCCGGTGGCGGTTTTCTTGTCAGAACCCATTTTTTCGGCCAGAGCGGCGACAAGCTGGGTCTTGGTCATCGGTTTTGCCATTTTTTGTTCTCCTTAGATCTGCCCGAGCTATTGGGCCTCGTCTGCGTCATTTAACGGAATATGGGGGTGCACCACAACGGTTTGCGGTACGCAGAGAGGCCAAAACAGGCTGTTTTTCGCTGTTTTCTGTGGTTTTTCGGTATCAGAGGAAGGCGGTTTCGTCGAAAGACCGCAGTTTCCGGCTGTGCAGACGCTCCAAAGGCATGGTTCGCAGCGTTTCCATCGCCTTTATCCCGATCGCAAGATGGCGTGCAACCTGCGTTTTATAGAAGTCCGAGGCCATGCCCGGCAGCTTCAATTCGCCATGCAGGGGCTTGTCGGAAACACACAAAAGCGTGCCATAGGGCACCCGGAACCGGTAACCGTTGGCGGCGATGGTCGCGCTCTCCATGTCCAGCGCGATGGCGCGGGACTGGCTCAGGCGCTGCACCGGGCCGGACTGGTCGCGCAGTTCCCAGTTCCGGTTGTCGATCGTCGCGACGGTTCCGGTCCGCATGATCCGCTTCAGCTCGTACCCCTTCAGCTCGGTGACCTCGGCCACCGCCTGCTCGAGCGAAGTCTGGATCTCGGCCAGCGCCGGGATCGGAGTCCAGACGGGCAGGTCGTCGTCCAGAACGTGATCTTCGCGGAGATAGCCGTGGGCAAGAACGAAATCGCCCAGCGCCTGTGTGTTCCTGAGCCCCGCGCAATGTCCCACCATCAACCAGGCATGGGGGCGCAGGACCGCAATGTGGTCGGTCGCCGTCTTGGCGTTGGAGGGGCCGACGCCGATGTTGACCAGCGTGATGCCGCTCCCGTCTGCGCGCTTGAGGTGATAGGTCGGCATCTGCGGCTGCTTGCCGGTCGCGCCGATCTCGGCCGCCGGATCGGTGATCTCGACGTTCCCGGTGCTGACAAAGCCGGTATAGCCGCTGTCCTTGTCGGCCAGCTGCCGCCGCGCGAAGGCTTCGAACTCGGCGACGTAGAACTGGTAGTTGGTGAACAAGACGTGGTTCTGAAAATGCTCTGGGTCGGTCGCGGTGTAATGCGACAGCCGAGCCAGCGAGTAGTCGATCCGCTGCGCCGTGAACAGCGAGAGCGGGCCGATACCGTCCGGCGGGGTATGCGTCCCGTTGACGATATCGTCGTTCGTTGTCGCAAGGTCGGGCACGTCGAAGATGTCGCGCAGGGTGAAATTGGCCGCGCCTTCCTGCGGCACCGTCAGATCCGGCCGGGTCGCAACCGCGAAATGCACCGGGATCGGCGTGCTCGACGGACCCACGACAACAGGCTGCCCGTGGTTCTTGATCAGCAGACCGATCTGCTGGATCAGGTAGTTCCTGAACAGATCGGGCCGGGTGATCGTGGTAGCATAGGTGCCGGGTATCGACACGTGGCCAAAGCTCAGACGCGTATCCACCTGCGCGTAGCTGGTCGTAGTCAGGCGTATCTCGGGGTAGTAGGCGCGGATCCTATGCGCCGGCGCGCCGTTTGCCAGCGCCTCGACAAAGCGGCCGCACAGGAAATCCGTGGCTTCGGAATACAATTGCTGAAGACGGTCGACCGCCTCCGTCGCGTCCATAAAGCTCTCGGTCTTGAAGGTGTCGGGGGTATCGATCCTGCTCATGTCTGCGGCTCTAACAAGGGAATTTTCTGGAATGTGCGGACGTCGACCAGGCCAAGGTCGGAGATGCGCAACTCGGGGATGACAACCAGCGCCAGCAGCGAATGCTGCATGTAGGCGTTGTTGAGCTTGCATCCGCAGGCGACCATCGCCTCGACCATCTTCTGTGCCTTCGCCGCCACGTCCTTGGCTGGGCTGTCGGACATCAGCCCGGCGATCGGCAGTTCGACCAGCGCCAGTTCCGTGCCTTCCTTGAAGATGGTGATGCCGCCGCCCACTTCCGCCAGCCGGTTCGCGGCCAGCGCCATCTGGTCTCGGTCGGTACCGACAACGATCATGTGGTGGCTGTCATGGGCCACGGTCGAAGCCATCGCCATCCGACCCTCGTAGCCAAAGCCGGAGACAAAGGCATTGGTCACGCCCCCGGTGGCGCGATGACGTTCGACCAGCGCGATCTGGCAGACCCCATCGGCGCCCTCGACCAGCCCGTCGACGACCGGCAGATCGCATTTCAGCGCCTTGGTCGGGGCCTGGTTCTCGACCACGCCAATCACGTTGGCCCGGGCGGTATTGGCACCCGCCGGGGCCTCGATCTCAAAGTCCTTGCCCGTTAGCTCGTGGCCAAGGTGAACCGTCTGCCGCGCGCTGTCGGGCCAGTCGAAATGCGGGCAGTCGACAAGGCATTCGCCGTCCTTCGCAACGATCTTGCCGCGTGCGATCACCAGTTCGATGGGCAGCTCGGTAAGGTCAGAGGTCAGGATCACGTCGGCCCGCCGACCCGGGGTAATAGAGCCTATTTCGCGCTCCAGACCGAAGTGGGTCGCCGTGTTTATCGTCGCCATCTGGATCGCGATCAGCGGATCGCAACCACAGGCGATGGCATGGCGCACCACGCGGTTCATATGCCCCTCGTTCACCAGAGTACCCGAATGGCAGTCGTCGGTGCAGAGGATGAAGTTGCGCGGATCGAGCCCCTTCTCGGTCACTGCGGTGATCTGGCTCTCGACGTCGTACCAAGCCGAGCCCAGTCGCATCATCGAACGCATCCCCTGACGCACCCGCATGATCGCGTCGGCCTCACTTGTGCCTTCGTGGTCATCTGCCGGACCGCCCGCAACATAGGCGGCAAAGTCGGGCCCAAGGTCGGGCGAGGCATAGTGTCCGCCCACCGTCTTGCCTGCACGCTGGGTCGCGGCGATCTCGGCCAGCATCTTGGGGTCGGCATGGGCAACACCGGGAAAGTTCATCATCTCGCCCAGACCGATGATCCCCGGCCAGTTCATCGCCTCGGCGACGTCCTCGGCAGATATCTCGTAGCCCGTCGTCTCGAGCCCGGGCGCGGACGGCGCGCAGGAGGGCATCTGAGTAAAGACGTTCACCGGCTGCAGCATCGCCTCGTCATGCATCATCCGGACCCCGGCGAGGCCCAGCACGTTCGCGATCTCGTGAGGATCGGTGAACATCGACGTGGTGCCGTGGGGAATGACCGCGCGGGAGAATTCGGCAGGGGTCAGCATCCCGGACTCGATGTGCATATGCGCATCGCAGAGCCCGGGCATCATGTAGCGACCCTCGGCCTCGATGATCTGCGTCTCCGGCCCGGTGCAGTAGGAGGCGTCGGGCACCACGCAGGCGACGCGCCCGGCAACGATGGCGATGTCATGATCGGGCAACAGCTCGCGCGAGTGGACGTTGACCCAGATGCCGCCGCGAATGACGGTCTCGGCCATCTCGCGGCCAGAGGCGACGGCGATCAGGCGGGCGGCCACATCGGGCCAGGAGGGGAATGCTATGTGTTCCATGTTCCAATTGTCCTGATTGCGCGGTCGGGTTCAAGCCCCAGCGAGCATGGTTTTGTGAAAGGGTCATGTCGCAAACGCACTTGCGGGGTTCAAGGGGCTGCGCCAGTCTGATCTCATGGACTACGAAACAGTATCCGCCGAGGCGTTCGGCAAGTCCCTCAGGGGCATTGGCTTGAACCTGCTGGTTCGAGACGTTCCCGCTCAGTGTGCCTTCTTAGAGACTGTTTTTGGCATCACCGCGCACCAGGTCAGCGCGGACTTTGCCATCGCGCGTTATGGAGATCAGGTGTTTCAAATCCATTCCGACGGGACCTACCACGCCAATCCCCTGCTGGGGCTGCTGCCGGAACTGCCGCCGCGCGGTGCGGGGATCGAGATTCGGCTCTACGACAGCGATCCCGACACAGCGGCAGCGCGGGCCATTGATGCGGGCGCAACGGTCCTGCAGGCGCCGACCGACAAGCCCCACGGCCTGCGCGAGGCCTATATCCTTTGCGACAACGGCTATGCCTGGGTTCCGAGCAGGCCGCTGGAGTAGGGCGGGTTACAGCACGTAGCCGCGCCGTGTCATGTCCGCCGCCATCTCGGCCCTGATCCAGTTGGCAAAGGCGAGCGCACCCGGCGAGCGCTCGGCCTGAGGCGAAAGGATCAGGTAATAAGCCTCGGCCATCTTCGCCCGGTGCTCGAACGGCACCACCAGTTCGCCCTGGTCGATCATCCACGTGGCGATGGTGTCATGCGCCAGCGTCAGTCCGCCGCCGGTCCGCGCGATCGACATGGTGAGCGCAAAGGTCGTCGCGCTGATAATGGGCGGATTGTTCCAGGGCAGGGCCTGATCCTCGGCCCAGTTCGCCCATGAACAGAGCAGGTTTGAGCATTCGTAAAGCGGATGCTGCTGCAGGGTGTCCAATGTCACCTGATACCCCGGCGCGCAGACAGGATAGTAGTACTCGCTGCAGAGCTGCTCGGCCCGAACCGTATCGGAAGGGCGGACAGAATAGCGGATTTCCACATCCGCGTTCTCGGCCATCTCGCGCGGCTCCCACAGCTCGGTGATCAGGTTGAGCAGCACATCGGGATGCGCGGCGCGGAACCGGGGCAGGCGGGGCGCCAGCCAGAAACAGGCAAGGCTGAGGTTGCAGATCACCTGAACCACGTCGCCCGTCTGCCCGGTCACGGCCCGGGTTCCACGCAACAGCGTGCGAAAGGCATCGCGCACCACAGGGAGATAGGTGATTCCCGCCTCGGTCAGCTCCAGCGCCCTCGGGCGACGGTGAAACAGCGGCTGTCCCAGGTAACCCTCGAGCGACTTGATCTGCTGGCTGACCGCGCTCTGGGTCATATTCAGATCATGCGCCGCCCCCGTGAAAGAGAGGTGCCGCGCGGCCGCTTCGAAGGTGCGCAGCCAGCCGAGTGGGGGGAGTCCCTGTGCCATTGCATAAATTTGCCATAAGTAGAGCTAATGGCAAGCTGATGTTTTTTTCATTGGTGAATTTTGCAGGTTGGATGCAGGTTTCCACCAGCCAAAGGAGACACGCCACATGAGCATCGCACAGCTGCGCCCGAACATGGATCACTGGGAGGAACGGGTCGACCTCGCCGCCGCCTTCCGCTGGACCGCCCGGCTGAACTTTCACGAGGCCGTGGCAAACCATTTCTCGCTGGCGATCAACGATGACGGCACCAAGTTCCTGATGAACCGGAACCAGGTCCATTTCTCGCGGATCCGCGCCAGCGAGCTGCTGGAAATCGACGCCAACAACCCGGAAACGCTGAAGGGCCCCGATGCCCCGGACCCGACTGCATGGGGTCTGCACGGCGGCATCCACCGCCATTGCGCCCACGCCCGCTGCGTGATGCATGTGCATTCGATCCACGCGACCGTTCTCGCCTCGCTCAAGGACAGCAACCTGCCGCCGATCGACCAGAATTGCGCGACCTTCTACAATCGCTACGTGATCGACGAGAGCTATGGCGGGCTGGCCTTCGAGGACGAAGGCGAGCGCTGCGCCCAGCTGCTCTGCGACCCCAAGAAGAAGGTGATGATCATGGGCAACCACGGTGTGCTCGTGATCGGTGACAGCGTCGCCGACACCTTCAACCGCCTCTACTACTTCGAACGCGCGGCCGAGACCTACATCCGCGCGCTTCAGACCGGCCAGCCGCTGCGCGTGCTGCCGGACGACATCGCCGAGAAGACGGCACAGGAGCTGGAGGACTACCCCGGACAGGGCGACCGTCACCTGGCAGAACTGAAAGCCATTCTCGACGACGAAGGCAGCAACTACGCAAGCTGAAAGCGAAACCCATGACCGTACAACTTGAAGCCAAGGGCCTGAGGCTGCCACTCGCCTCGGGAGAGGGATACTTTAACTATTTCTGGCTGCGGGACAACGACCCCAGCTCGATCGACCCGGTGACCCGAGAGCGTGTCTTCGACATCTCCGAACTGCACGCGGACCCGGTTCCCGAGGCCGCGCTGCTGGACGGCAGCACCCTCGTGATCCGCTGGAAGGGCGAGACGCTGGAATCGCGCTTTCCGCTCGAGTTCCTGTCGGCCTGGCAGGAACGCGGACGCCCCGAAGACGTCGCCGCCATCCCACGCCACGCCTGGGAAGCCGGTTACTACCCGAGCTTCACCCGCGTGAGCCAGCCCAAGCTCGACACCGATCCGGCCGAGCGCGCAAAGTTCGCCCGCGCCCTGATCGAGGACGGCATCGCGCTGGTGCAGGACATGGAGGACAGCGACGAGGGCCTTACCCGTCTGACCGGCGTCCTCGGCCCCATCACCCCCTGCGTTGACGGCTACTACTTCGACGTCAAACTGCACATCAATCCGAACAACCT
>ENA-OWNT01003806-OWNT01003806.1-seawater-metagenome-genome-assembly--contig:-NODE-3806-length-13855-cov-3.226012_pt1 | contig 13855 bp, 5 predicted proteins | sample MGYA00238136_ERZ651165 | MGnify/ENA primary metagenome ERZ651165 (study PRJEB26861, sample SAMN08777766) | seawater metagenome | isolation source: coastal seawater | place: USA: Florida | collected...
TTCACCTGCAACTGGTCTACCAGCCGGAAGCACAGGTCATCCGAGCAGCGCTGGCGCGTCATGTCACTGATCAGAATGGAGGTGCCAAACAGTTTGTTGGCGCTTTCCAGTCTGGCCGACAGGTTGATGCCGTCCCCGACAATGGCGAAGTTGAGCCGCTTGGCCGAGCCGATATTGCCCGCCAGCATACGATCCGAGGATATGCCGACCCGCAGGCCCACCCGTGCTCCGATCTGGCTTTCCAGTTCCGCGCCGATCTCGTTGACTGCATTCAGGGACGCCATGGCGCAGGTGACCGCCTTGTCGGCATGGTCCGGCGTGTCACCAAATGCGCCGAAGACAGCAACAATGGCATCCCCGGCATATTGGGTGACGTAACCATCATGCTGTTCGATGATGTCGGCCATGGTGCCGAAGATCCGGTTCAGCATGGCGGCGGTCTGTTTTGGGTCGGCTTTTTCCGCCATGGTGGAATAATTGGCAATGTCGGCGATCCAGACACTCAGATCCCGGACTTCTCCGCCGCGCTCCAGATGCTTCCTGTCATCCATGATGCGGTCGACCAATTGTGGTGCTACATAGCGGGAAAATGCGTCGGCAAGGGCGGATTTCTGCCTCTGTTCAAACCAGAAGCGGGCGCCATAGGCCCCGGATGCTGCCAATGCCATGGCGAACATGGATACGCCCAGCGGGATCCAGAAGGCGGGCAGTGCCAGCGCAGATGCAAGGAAACCGATGGCGGCGAGGCCGACGAGCCCCGGTACGGCTATTTGCGGGCGGGCAAGCAATACCCAGAGCGCACCCAAAATGGCCGTCAGACCGGCCAACAGATGCAATATCAACGGTGACGGAGATGCGGGGACAATGCCGTTCAGGACCTGTGCCGCCGCCTGAGCATGTAGATAAACCCCGGGCACGCTGCGGCTCATGGGATCGGACGCCATATTGTGCGGGATCAGGCAGTTTTCCGCCTGTGCGGGAACGGGTCGCCCATTGGCCTTCAAATACTGGCCAGCGGAAAATTTCCGATCCTCCCCCGGCATGGTCGTGCCGATGAAAACGATCTTGTCGGCAAAGGTGGCTGCCAGTACGTCGGGCGCCGTTCGGGCGCAACTGATCACATCGGCGAAGGAATAGGTCGGGATGCGTTCCAGGTGCTGCCCGGGGGCAACTGTCACCACGTCAGGAATGTTGGCAACACCAGCCCGGTACAGCGCGGCACCGGCCAGCGATGGCAGCGGTTGTCTGGACCGGCTGACCCCTGGCCAGTAAACCAGATTGATCCGGCGCACGACACTGTCCGTATCCGGCACCAGTTCCATCAGTCCCAGTCGTCCCGCCGGTTTGCCGGACAGGCTCAACATGTATCGCCGTTCCGGCAATTGCGGACCCTGACGACCCAGGGCCACCTTTTTCCGGTACTTTCTGAGGGTGGCGAGCAGTTTCTTCTCCCCCGCCGGGTCGTATTTCCGGGCGGAGAAGCCGAGCAGGAAATCAACCGCAACCGATTTTGCGCCTGCCGTCATCACGGCATCGATGGTTTCGGCGAAATAGGGTTGCATCAGCACCCGGGGAACATCCTGCAGCAATGGGGATTCCATGCTTTTCCGGTCCATGGCAATCACGGCCACAGGCTGGTCGGTCATTGGAACGCCATTTCCGTTCAGCTTGGCAGCGACCTGTACTGCACGGTCCTGGTGCCAGCCATTCAGAACGCTGTCTGACCCCAGAAATCCGCTCAGAGCAACGCCACCGACAGTGGCCAGGAACAGCACCACGTATCGGTAGCGGGGCCAGGATTTGAGGCTTTGCATCATGCTCGGATCAGTCGCTGCGCAGGATCACGGGCAGGCGTCGTTGCCCGCCTTCTGGATTCACCAGCAATTCGATATAGCGGGAAGAGCCGTCTAAAAACGTTACCAATAAGATGTAGCGAGTCTTCCTTTTCAGGCCATCTTTGGCGACTGGCCAACGAAGGATTCGTTCCTTGCCTGACCATATATGAAGCCGCAATCGCTTGTCCAAATCAATGATTTCAGCGGAGGTGAATGAGCGATCTAGCACCAAAATGGGGCGATCCGGGATCAGTTCTATGTTTCTTGCACGCAGAGTTACGCCACCTGTGGTGGTTTCTCTGTTGCGCAAGATAACGCCGTCAGGGGAGGTTTCAGTGCCCAGTCGGGCTTCTACTGGGCATTCCTCTTCGCTATGCAAAATCACTTCGCTATCTGCATCGAAGCCAAGGGTGTGCACTTCAACAATGCCGCCTTTCAGACGGATGAGTTCACAACTGTTGAGGTGGACCAATTCTATTTCACCATCGGCGCCGAGATCAAATCTGGCTCCGTCTTGCAACATGGAGAAAGCTTCTGCTTTGGGATTGCTCGTGCCGCTGACATCCAGAACCATGGCCACATCCTGATCGCTGGCCCCGGCCCCTTTCATCGGGAAGGAAATGGTCCAAAGGGCAAAAGCAGTGCCAAGCAGGAAAGGTCTGATCACCAAAATACGCCTCTGTTTTCGATCATGGTTCGCCGGTACCAAGGGGATAAATGATACATCAATCACAACGGAATGGTTCGGATTTCGTCGTGCGGGCTGTCATACTATCGCCGAAGTTTTGCGGTCGATGGGCGAAAAGCCAATGCGGCAAATAATAAACGGGATCATGGGCATGCGGGTTCTTCAGGCGGTTCTGCTGGCAGTTTTGGGGTTGTGCGGGTTTTACGGGACCGCATCTGCGGCGGACAGGGTGCAATGGTATGACGATCCGCGTGTGCAGGCCTGGACGGCGGCTTACCACAAGCGGGACTATCAGACGGTCATTGCCGGGGCGGAACAGGATTTGCGCTCCGGCGCGCCGCATCCCAGTGCGGCCTATGTCTGGTCATCAGCCCACTATGCCCGCGGCACGCTTGACGAAGCCATTGCCGGGCTGGCGAACCATCCGTTGAACGCGGCATTGGGCCATATGCCCGAAGTGTTTTTGCTGGCTGAACAGAGCCGCCATCAGAAAATCCTGGACCTGATCCCGGCGGATGCAGAGGGGGCGGTCAACGACCCATGGGTCTTGCGGAAACTCTGTTACGCCGCAACTCAGCGCAGCAATATCGACCGGATGAAGGCGCTGACGCTCCGGCTGATCCGCACCTGGCCCGACAATTTCAACGGGGTTTGGTGCCCGATGGCGCTGGCCAATACCTATTCGGTACAGAAATGGGTGCAGGGTCTGGCAGGTCAGAACATTGTCCCGGCGGACAGCCCGGCAGGCGCCTTTCTGACGGAGATCGCCGCATCACCGAATATTGGGCAGCTTGCCCGGCGGGCGGCGGTAGACGCCTTTCTGCAGCGCGCGCCACAGGATGCCCGGGCGATCCGCTATCGTGGTCACAAATTGTCTGATCTTTATCGCTATGACGCGGCCCTGGCGCAGTATGACAAGGCCCATCAGCTGTTTCCGATGTGGATCGGCAATTGGTCCAGTCGGGCCAAGATGCTGCTGCGTCTGGAACGGTTTGACGAAGCGGAACGGGTTGTGAAAACGTCGGTCCCGGTGCAGCGTCAGCCGGAAAGCGGCAGAGAAATCGCTGGTGCCGCCGCTTGGGCAGGGGCGTTGATCAATGCGGGGGAGCGGGGCCGCGCGCAGGTGGTTCTGTCCGCAGCACTGGCCAGCGCGCCGGATCACGGTGATCTCAATCGTCACATGACAAATTTTGCCGATGGGGACGAAGCGAAGCTCGCCCACTGGCGAAAGGCTCATCAGGCAGAGCCGGAAGATGCCTATGTCCTCTATCGTCTGGCGCTGCAATACCGGCTTTCAGACCGTCCTGCTGACGGGCTGGCGGTGATCAACGCGGCGCGGCAAGGGAAACAGGCGCTGACCGGTGATGTGTATAACGAGCTTGCCAATATTCTGAATGCCATGGATCAGCCGACAGCGGCGATTGAGGCGTTGCAGGACGGGATGGCGTCCCTGCCCGGCAACAGCTGGCTTTACCGTTTGGCCGCCGGATTGCTGGACGAGCAGAAGAACACAGCGGAGATGGCGCGGTATGATGAAGAATCCTTTCAACTGCACAAGCCGCTCGACTATCAGCTGAAACGGATGCAGCGACGCCTGGCCGACCAACCGGGCGCACTGGAAGGAGAACTGGAAAAACTGCGGCAACGGTTTCCGGACGTCCGCAGTGTCTGGCTGCTGGACCCGGGCCGTAATACCAAGGGGTTGAGCGGTGCGGATCTGAAAACGCAATATGACCTGATGGAACGGGCGATTGCCGCCAATCCGGGGCAGAACTGGCCGTATGACTTTGCCGGTAGCATCGCTTACAACGCCAGGGATTTTGTCCGGGAATGGGAATTTTCCGAACGGGCGCTGTTGGCGACAGAAAATGCGGCGGTGGACGAAAGGGCGGCGGCCATCCTCAACTATGCCGAGGTGATTTCCTGGGCCCGCAGCATGCCACGGGACCGCCGGGCACGGTCGGTGAGGCGGGCGCTTTCCCTGCTGGCGCAGGCGGAGCAACTGGGCGCCGACCACCATGACATTCTGCAATACCGGTATCGTCTGAATTCAGCCATTGGCAACGGGCCTGCGGCCGCCAAGGCGGCGGTCGCCTATTACCGGCTGGACCCGGATGCGCAGAACCGGACGAAGTTTCTGTTTTCCGGGCTCGTCAATCGTGAACTGGAAAACCGCGAACAGTTTGTGGCTCTGCACCGCTGGTTCAATCGTAATCCGTATGATCCGCGCCGCCTGTCTGACATTGCGCATTTCCATGCCAAATGGGGCGGCAGCGCGCTGGTCGCGCTTTATTACTATGATCTGATGAAAACCCGGGCACCGGATCAGTACGCCAAGGAAAGCAACCGGGTCGACGGGGCGCTGGCGGCGCTGGGCGCGTATCAGTATCATTATATCCGCCGCTATCACGAGGCCAGCAGTGTCGCCCCCAGCACGCGGTATATTGACTGGTTTTCCGCTGCCCGCGCCAATGCCCAGAACCGCCCGGCGCATATTGAAAAGCTCGATCTGGCCAATCAGCGGGCCATATTGCTGCGGGATGGCCGCGAAATCGAGGTTCAGGATGATCTGATCTCGGGACGTCCGCTGTTCACCAGGACGGGTGCCGCCTGGCTGCGCATGACCTATGATCCGCGCTGGCACCGGCTGCAAACGCTGACGGATTCTGCCGGTAACAAAATCATTCTGACCTATGACGACAAGGGCCGGATCATCCGCATGAGCGGTACGACCGACAAGCCTCTGGCGCTGGAATACAACGATCTCGGCAAACCGGTCCTGATCACGGTCGAGGGGGTGGGGAGCATCAGTGTCGCTTACAATGCGGCCGGTGAAATACAGAAGGTTTCCTCCCCCGAAGGACACCGGACATCCCTTGCGGTTACGCAGGCGTTTCAGCGTCTGCTCGGCATGGTGAAAAAAACGGCGCGGCGGGGCGATCTTTCCCGAACGCCGGAACTGCCGTACACGGATACGGAACTCGGGCGATTGCGGGAAGTGGCGCGAAAGGCTCCCGAAGGCCCGGAATCGGTCAAGGCGCGGCTGCAGGTCGGGCGTTATCTGATGGCCAATCTGCAGGCCCGGCAATCCTACGCCGGGGAGGCGGAAAAGGTTCTGCGCCGCCTGTTCGCTGATTTCAGCCGCTATCGGGGGCATCAGGGCCTGGTTCTCGCCGCCGCCCAGGCACTGGATATGCTGCATGAGCTTACGCTCAGCACATATCCGCGCGGTGTCGATCCGGATCGTTTCCGGTATTGGGGCGAAGCCGGTGTCTGGCTTGCCGGTGCCCGTCCGACTGATGAAGAAACGAGGATGGCTGTGCTGGCGCTGCAGAAGAAATTGCGCGCGCAGCCGGTGCAACTGGCGCCGTCGGAACGGTGGCTGCCGAAATCCACCCTCAGCAATCAGGGCTTCTGGCGGCGCCACCTGGTGGATGACCTGCTGCCTGCCGCCTTGCGGGACGGAACCGTCTCTAACGACATTCTGGCGCGCCAGAACGGCGACATTGTCGTGGCGACGTCAAAGGGGCTGAGCATCTACACCAGGGGGTTCTGGACCTGGATGGGGGTTGAACCAAAAACCGGGCGATTGAATGCCAGTGCCGAGCCGCTGGGTCAGAAATCCATGGCGGATGTGCGGGTGCTGGCCGAAACGGGAGACGGGGCGCTCTGGCTCGGAACCTCGGGTGGCCTGATCCGTGTTGCAGGTGATTATCAAACCGGTGAAACCCGGTTCTGGCGAAGCCGGGATGACGGACTGCAGAGCCCCCATGTACAGCATCTGGCGGCGTTGAAAACCGATGTCGTGGTGGTCACATCCCAGGGCATCGGCACATTCGGGCCTGAGGGCCGCCGCGATAAATCAGCCCACGATCAGCTAAGCGATGATATCGGGCGGGTCACGGCGATCCGGGTCGCTGATCCAGGCAAGGCAGCTGTTCTGATCGGTGGTGAGGGCGGCGTCTTCGCCATGCAGGAAAATCAGCACTGGCGGCTGACGGCGGAAAAGGTGGATGACCTGACCCTTGATCCGGCGAGCGGTGAAATACTGGTGCTGCGCAATCACAATCTGTTCCGCCTGCCGGGCGACCCGCTGAAGAAGGGGTTGAAGACGCCGGTTGCGGTGCAGGGACAGCAGGATATCCGCTACGCAAATGTGATCGCCGGGTTTCAGGATCTGCAGGTTGGTCGTGGCCAGTATGGCCTTGGTGTGCTGACCGATCAGGGCATATCAATTTTCCACCGGCAGCATTTTGAACATCTGAAACTGCCCCTGACCGACCGGGTGCCGGCAACGCTCGCTGCCAGTCGGGCCGGGGATACGCTGGCGGTGCTGACCAGTGAAGGTATCTGGCAATATGAGGGGCAGCGCATCTACCGCGATACGGGCGGCAAGGTACGCGCCATTGTTTCCGACAATCAAAATGGCCTGACCTACATCGCGCGGAAAAACGGTCTGTATCTTTCGCAATCGGATGGCCGTGCGACGCCGGAACTGGTCCGCTTTGACCGGATCCGCCCGGACGCACTGACGCTGGACGGTTCCGGGCGCCTCTACGCAAATGACGGAAAGACCATCCTGCGCTACGCGCCGGGCAATCCGCAGCCGAAAGTCCTGTTCAGTGTGAAGCCGACGCTGCCGGAAGACCGGTCGTCCGGCAAGGTCAGCCGTATTCTTGTGGCGCGGGACGGCACGGTCTGGGTGACGGTCGGGCCGGCCCTGTTCCGATGGCATGAAAATGATGCGGCGGATCCCGGTGAAGCTTTCCCGCCCGCCGAAGAGTTTTCGATCTTTGTTGATCCGCAGCGGTTTCCCGCCCGTTCCGACATGATCTATTCGGTGCAGGAAACGGTAGACGGACGCATCTGGGTCAGTGCGTCCAATGAAGGCCACCGCATCTGGCGGGGCGACAGCATGAAGGGCGGCCTGCTGGAATGGCAGGGTGGTTCCTTCCGCCGGATCGAGGATATTTACGACAACAGATACTGGTTCATGTCGTCCTATACGCCGGTGGATGACAAGTCGGCCATTGTCGGTTCCGTCGGTGGTTTCACCCGCCACCGGGCCGGGCGGGGGCTGGAATCCTTTTATCATCGCAAAGACGCCAGCTACCTGGCGCTCAGAAAACAGAAAACCAAGATGCTGTTTCTGGCGACGCCGGGTGTCGATATTGGTGAAAAGACCTTCCTGTTTGGTGTTGCCGGTGGTGTGGTTGGCTGGCGCGAGGGGCAGTGGTTCTACCCTGACCGGCTGAACTGGCTTTTGCCGGATGATCATCTGTCCGGCTATGGGTCACGGGTGGTGCATGCCCTGTCCACCGACCGGCAGGGGCGGATTTATGCCGGGACGGATCGCGGCCTGCTGATCTATGACCCGGGTGGTCAGGCGGCGGCAGACTTCCTGTTTGCCAACGGGCTGGGGCAAATGGCGTTTCAGCACAGGGATCAGCAGCGCATGGGGGAAATCTCTGACGTGATGCTGCAGCGTTTCGGCAAAGGCACGGCCGAAGGCAAGCTGGTCAGGAAACTGAATTCCAGCCGGGCGAAGGTCGATGCGCTGAAAACAGAAATCGCGCTGTCGGATTCTGCCCTGGCCAAGCCGCCTGAGGCGACAATCGAACAGGATCGGGCAAAAGCGGATAATGCCGATCAGGAAAACAAGGTCGACCTCGCCAAATTGCGGAAGAAGCTGAAAAAGCGGGAAAAGGCGCATTTGCGGCTGCTGGCCAATATCGAGAAGAACCATCGCAGCCTCTATCAGATGCTGGAACTAAAACCGCTGGATCTGGTGGGGCTCAGGCGGAAACTTCCGGCGGATGATGTTGTTGTACAGTATCTGCCCACGGACAAACGGCTGTTCATCCATGTGGTGACCCGGGATCAGGGCACCCGCATCCGGCAGGTGAAGGTCAGTGCGGAAGAACTGTTCCGCCGGGCGGCACGGGTGGCGGAAAACATGCCGGGGCGGGAAAGGCTGGCGGACAGGACAGGCGATGGCGACAAAGGGATTTCAGACCTGGCGAAGGTGGCAAAGGCAGCAGCCTCCGCCGTGCCGCTGGAGGAGGATCTCGCCTGGCTGTATGAACATCTGCTTCGGCCGGTGGAAATCGATCTGGCGGACCGGCAGAACGTTTTCATCGTGCCGGTGTCCAGCCTCAGCTATGTGCCCTTTTCCGCCCTGATCCGGCAGAAGGCTGTAACGGATGGCGCGCAGCCGGAATATGCCGTGCAGAAATACCGGCTGGGCTATTTGCCCACCCTCTATATCCTTGATCTGGTTCTGGGGCATGAACCGTCCATTGCTGAAAGCTCACTGGTGTTCGGCAATCCGGACGGTACCCTGCCGGGGGCGGAGGTGGAGGCCGCCGCCATCGCTGACATTCTGGAAGATGAAGCAGAAATCATGATCGGTGAGGACGCGACCTATGACGTGCTGATGGACCAGGGGCCGGACAGCCGGGTCATTCATCTGGCCACCCATGCGGTGCTGGACGGGCGGCGACCGGAACGCAGCCATCTTGTTCTGTCCGGCGGCACGCGCCTGTCGGTGGTGGATGCAGCTCTGCTGGACCTCAATTCAACCGACCTGGTGGTTCTTTCCGCCTGCGAAAGTGGGGTCGGGGCTGCGGGGATGGAATATGCGACCCTGGCCCGGGCCTTCGCCCATGCGGGCGCCAATACCATCATCGCCACCCTGTGGAAGATTGACGACAAGGCCACGGTTGAGATGATGAAGCACTTCTATAACGGGCTCAGCAATGACAAGGGTGTCTATGCGGCCCTGGCTGATGCGCAGCGGGCGATGATCGGCAAGGTGCCGGTCCGGGACTGGGCGGCCTTTGTGCCGATGGGGCGGCCATGACGGAACGGGGCGGGCAGCAGGTTGTTCTGTTCGATGTGGATGGAACACTGGCGGACATCGAACACCGGCGCGGCTTTGTTACCGGCGGCAACAGGGATTGGGGCCGGTTCAACGATGCCATGGGTGACGATACACCCAACAAGCCGGTGGTCGATCTTTACCGCACGCTCTGGCGTTCCGGCGACTATCGGCTGATCCTGGTCACGGGACGCAATGAACGATACCGCAAGCTGACCGGCCAGTGGCTGACCTGGAATGACATACCCTTCGACCGCATGCTGATGCGGCGCGATGATGACCATCGGGCAGATCATCTGGTGAAAAGGGATATTCTGCAGCAATTGCAGCAGGAAGGCCTGAACATTGCCTTTGCCGTCGATGATCGTCAGCAGGTGGTGGACATGTGGCGGGCGCACGGCGTGACCTGCCTGCAATGTGATGTCGGTGATTTCTGAACCGGTCGACCGCCGGTCTGGTTACCCGTCAATCATGCGGATAACATCCCGGACGAAGTCATCCTCATCCGTCACATCCAGGATACCGGCGTGGCGGAGGGTCAGCGCGCCGTGCAGGATGATCTGCACTTTCATCACCGCTTGCCGGTTTTCCTGCGGCTGCTGATCCGGATCGGCATAAAATGTCATGGCCTTGGTGATCACCCGGTGGACGGCTGTTTGCAATTCCGGGAAATCCTTCATGGTGGCGTGGGGCCGGGACATCATCAGTAAATAAAGGTTCGACCTTTGCCGCGCGAAGCGGATGAAGGTTTCGATGAAGTCGGAGCTGATGGTGGCCGGTGACAGTTGATCGGCCAGCATGTCATACCCTGTGGTCGCCAGGGCGTTCAGCAATCCTTCGCGATCTCCGAAATGGGCGTTGATCGCGCGGTGGGCAACGCCGACCTGCTCGGCAATGGCGCGCACGCTCAGTTTTTCATACGGCACGTTGTCCAGCATTTCGAGGGCGACACGCCGTGCCGCCCCGCCAATGTCACCATGGCGAAAAGTCTCTCGACGTTTCTTCTGGTGCTGTTCCATATTTTCTCCGGTCGGTTCAGGCACGGCCCTGTTGTTGCAGGGACCGCCTGGCGTTTTCCAGTGTCAGGTCCTGGTCAATCACCTGCCGCATCAAATCGATCAGAGGCTGACGGACCCTCTCTTTGGATACCTGATGCGGGATGGTGGCGACAGACTGCAAATCCTGGATTTTTTCCGCAAGCGTGGTTTCCAGCTGATCGGACGGCACCACCTGGTCCAGGAAACCGGCATCCCGTGCCTCGGTCGGTCCGAACATTTCGCCCAGAATGGCGGTGCGGTTGAAATGGGCGCCGGTCAGTCGAAACCGCGCCAGCTCCATGGCGAAGCGGGGGGCGGCGATGCCGATCCTGACCTCGTTCATGCCAATACCGTACGCGCCTTCGATCCCGATGCGGACGTCTGATGACATCAGGATGAAGGCCCCCATCGGAAAGGCGTGGCCCGTACAGGCCGCGATTACAGGATGTGGAAATGACAGCAGCCGCAGGCTGAGGGCCGCACCGCCGTGGAGCAGATTGTGCAGCTGTTCCGGCGTACCTCGCAATTCGGTCAGATCAAAGCCGCCAGAGAAAATCCCTGCGCGACCGCTGAGAATTACTGTCGCGCCTGCTGCTGCGGCCTGATCCAGGGCATGGTTCAGATTATCCAGCATTTTCAATGATATGGCATTTGCCTTGCCATCATCCATAGTGATCCGGGCAATTCCGTCACTGATGTTGCATTTGACAAGTGTCATGGGTATCTCCTAAAATTATCCGATGGATAAATATGTAGGATGGATATTTCTAAACGCAAATATCGGTTGTGGCATAAGTATATGCAGTATACGCATATCTGGGTGGTAAATTAGTAATACCTGAAGAATTGTGGGATAATATTCATGTAATATTTGCCGATCTTCTAACAAATGATCCTGATTATCGTATCAAATAGCAAAATGCAGTATCCAACAATTCACCCCCAGGTTATTTGATAGGCTATATCAACTGCGAGTACACTATTTGATTATCGCTTTTCTTTGTTTGTTAACCTGTCGATGTGATGATTTCACAATTGCAGATTGAAACCACTGCGCTGTAGCGGATAAAGGAGTGGGGACGGACAAATGCAGTTTATGCGGGCGTTGACTCAAATTAAGACCAGGCAAAAAGTTCTGGTCGCTGCCATTATACCATTGATCATGATGCTTGTTGTCGGCGGGGTCGGCATCCTGAACATCAGATCAACGATGGAATCCAATCACAAGGTAACCGAAGCCGAGGATGTGCTGGCCAGTGCCAATGACATGGTCGCCCATGCCACGGATCTGGCGACCAGCGTCAGGGGCTATTTGCTGTCGGGCCAGGAATCGTTCCTTGGCCCTTATGAATCCGGGCGAACGGCGACCATTGAGGAAATTCGTGTACTGGAAAAGCGGGTTCGAAAAAACCCCGAACAGGTCGCGTTGCTGGAACAGGCTGAGAAAATCCTCGTCGACTGGCAGGTCAATGTTGTCGAGCCATCCATTGCCCTGCGGCGGGAAATCGGCGACGCCGAAACGATGAATGATCTGGCGGCACAGGTTCGCAAAGCCGAAGGCAAGGTGTTCTTCGACAGATTCCGGGCTGAGATGAAGAATTTCGTCGAAGCCGAAACAGCTATGCTGAAAGAGCGTCGCATCAATTTCGCCGCCATTTCCGAAGGGCTGAAAGATAATGTCGCCGATCAGCAGGATGCGTTCCACGCCCTGGACAAGGCGCATCGGATGCTGGAGAAGCTGGAACTGCTGCAGGCTGCGGCCTACAGCATGGAAAGCGGAATGCGGGGCTATCTCCTGTCCGGGGAAAACGCCGATCTGAAACCCTTTCAGGATGGGCGTAAAGAGTTCTTCATTCACGCCACGACGCTGGAAAGCGCCTTTGCGGGTCATCAGGATGATCTGAAACAGGTCAAGGCGCTGGTCCGGGTCGTTGAACGCTGGGACAACAACATCGTCAAGACGATGTTTGGGCTCCGTAAACAGGTATCAGCCGGTACCATGACCCATGAACAACTGCAGAATATCTACCGTCAGCGTTTCGAGCAGAAATATTTCGAGAAATTTCGCTCCGGCATCATCGCGCTCCGTCACAAGGAAGAAAAGCTGATTGCCGAACTGACCATGGCAACCCAGCAGGCAGAAGCCCGGGTGCAGAATGCGATCATGGCCATGGATCGGGAAGAGCGTCAGGTATCCATCAGTAACGAAGTGGTTCTCGGCGCGGAAACTGCTCTGGAAGCCGCGCTGAATATGGAAACCGGTGTTCGCGGGTTCTTGCTGGCCGGGGATATGGATTTCCTTGCGCCCTATGAAGAAGGCGGCAAGAGCTTCTTCGAGCGCATTGAGAAACTGAAAGCGATGGTGTCGTCAAACCCGGCGCAGCTTGCTCTTCTGGGTCGGGCGGAAGCAACCATTCGCGAATGGGATGATAGTGTTGTCAAAGGCATGATTTCGCTCCGTGCACAGATCGGCTCATCTGCGACCATGGATGACATGGCCGACCTGGTGGCGGGCGGTAAGGGCCGTGAATACATGGACGCTTTCCGTCATGTCATGGGCGAATTCAAGAAATCGGAGAAGGCCGTCATTGCCGAGCTGAAGGCCGGGAATGAAGCCACGGAAACCCGCACCTATATGTGGGTTATCGGCTGCATCGTTGTTGCCCTGGTGCTGGGCCTGGCACTGGCCGTGACGCTGGGTAACGGTATTTCCGCCCCGCTGGTGCGCATGACCAATGAAATGCGCCAATTGGCATCCGGCAATACCCAGATCAAGATCCGGGGTTCCGGCCGCCAGGATGAGATCGGTGACATGGCCTCCGCCCTGACAGTGTTCCGCGACAATGCGGTTGAAAAGGAACGGCTGTCCAAGGAACAGGAACGTCTGGAGGTCGAAAAGGCCCAGCGGGACATGAAGGATGCCGAGCGGGTTGCGAAAGAGGAAGCCGACCGGCTGAAAATGGAAGCAGCGGCCGAGTTGGACAAGCGTCGGGCAATGACGGCACTGGCCAACAAGTTTGAAACGACGATCGGTTCGGTGGTCAATGCGGTGGCTCAGTCTGCGGATGAATTGCAAGTGGCGGCAGCAACCATGTCGGCATCGGCAGAGCAGACCAATTCGGAGGCGGAGCAGGCGAGTGACCGTACCAAAGGCACGCTGGACAATGTACGCAGCGTTTCCGAAGCCGCCAGTGAGCTGAAGGGGTCCATTCTGGAAATCTCCCGTCAGGTTACCCTTTCCACCGATACGGCGTCCCGGGCTGTGGACGAGGCATCGAATACCGGCGAAGTGGTTGAGGGGCTTTCCGAAATGGTTGGCAAGATCGGTCAGGTGCTGGAAATCATCAGTGATATTGCCGCCCAAACGAACCTGCTGGCCCTGAATGCCGGGGTCGAAGCCGCCCGCGCCGGGGAG
>ENA-OWNT01003807-OWNT01003807.1-seawater-metagenome-genome-assembly--contig:-NODE-3807-length-13854-cov-3.780867_pt1 | contig 13854 bp, 13 predicted proteins | sample MGYA00238136_ERZ651165 | MGnify/ENA primary metagenome ERZ651165 (study PRJEB26861, sample SAMN08777766) | seawater metagenome | isolation source: coastal seawater | place: USA: Florida | collected...
CTGCGGGTGCGGCTCGACGACGTCGTCGGGCTGGAGGAGGTCAAGCGCCAGATCCGCTTGCGCATCATCGCGCCCTTCCAGAACCCCGAGATCTACGAGGCCTTCGCCCGCGAGGGCGGCGGAGGGCTGCTGCTCTACGGCCCGCCCGGCTGCGGCAAGACCTTCGTGGCCCGCGCCACGGCCGGCGAGCTCGGCGCGCGCTTCGTGTCGGTCTCGATCCACGAGGTCCTGAACCAGTACTACGGCCAGAGCGAGAAGCAGCTGCACGCGCTCTTCGAGAACGCCCGCCGCAGCGCGCCGACGGTCCTCTTCTTCGACGAGTTCGACGCCCTCGGGTCCTCCCGGGGCCAGGGGCGCGGCGACTCGCAGTTCTGGAAGACGCTCGTCGACCAGCTGCTGAAGGAGATGGACGGCGTCGACGGCCGCAACCGCGACGTGCTGGTCTTCGCCGCCACGAACATGCCCTGGAACGTGGACACGGCCTTCCGCCGGCCCGGGCGGTTCGACCGCGTGCTCTTCGTGCCGCCGCCGGACGCGGCCGGGCGCCAGGAGCTCCTGGAGAAGGCCGTGGCCAAGCTGCCGGGCCACGAGACCATCGTCGTGTGCCGTGTGGCCGCGGCCACCGAGAACTACACCGGCGCCGACCTCGAGGACCTGATGGACGCGCGCGCCCTGGGCTCGCTGGTCGACCGGGTGCGGTTGTTCCGAGGCCTCGCCCGCGGGGTGCACGCCATGCATCGACGTCATGTGGTGCACCGCGACCTCAAGCCCTCCAACGTCATGGTGAGGGAGGTCGGTCGCCGGCGAGAGGCGGTGGTCATCGACTTCCACCTGGCCAAGATCCTCACCCCCGGCGCTGCGCCGGCACCCTGGGGCATCTCCCGGGAGTTCTCCACCCTCGGCACCCCCGGCTACATGGCCCCCGAGCAGGTCACCGCCGTCGGTGAGGTCGACACCCGCGCCGACCTCTTCTCCCTCGGTGCCATCTTCTACGAGATGCTGAGCGGCCGTCCCGCCTACGAGCAGGACGACGAGCACGACCTCTACCTGGCGGCTCGGCTGGAGAGGTACACCCCCCTGCAGGAGGTGGTGCGGGGCATCGACCAGGAGCTCGCTGGGCTCGTGAACTCCTTGCTCCGGGCCGACCCCGCCCGCCGGCTGGGCTCGGCACGGCGGCTGTTGCTGGCGCTGGATCAGTGGCTGTCCCGACAGCGGTCATGACCACGGTCGGTGCCGAGGCGTCTCCACACGATACAACCTGAAGAATGGCGTGGCACGCTGGTTGCTTTGGTCTCGGGCACCAGGAGGCCCGCCATGCACGAACTCGACCACGCCCATCGTGACCTTGCCCTCGCTCGTCAGCGCCTCGACGAGTTCCAGGCCGCCGCGACGGCCGCGGACTACCTCGACCGCCTCGCCAAGGAGTGCCCGCTGCACGTCACCCGGCTGGGGATGTTCGGCCTGCCCGGCGTCGGCGCGCTGATCACCGTGTCGGCCATCGCCTGGCTGCTGATGCCCCTCATGGGACACGAGCTCGGCCTGTTCGTGGCCCGGGTGGACCCCTTCGCCGTGCTGCCGGTGGTGCTGCTGGTGAACGCCGCGGCGGCCACGCTGCTCGGGCTCGCGTTCCGGCATCTGGCGGTGCAGCGCGGACGGAGGAGCCCCATGCGGCGGGCCGAGCGTCGCACCCATGCGGGGCTGGTGGGGGCGGTGTGGCGGTGCGAGGCCCGCCTGGCCCTCATCGAGGCGGACTTGGTGGCGTAGCCCAGGGGAGCTCGGCGGTGTCCTTGCCGAGGGCCCGGAGGTGCTCCTCGATCCAGCCCTGCACCCGGTCGACGCCGATGGGGGCATCGGCGAGCTGGGGCAGCGGATCGAAGGCCACGGCGGCGAAGTCTTCCTCGGCCACGCCCAGCTTGGCCCGGGCGTCGGCGAGGTAGCGTTCGCGGTCGGCGGGGCGCAGGGTGTCGATCTTGTTGACCACCGCGAGCACCGGGCGGCCCGTGGCGACGCAGCGAGCGTGGTCGGCCTTCTCGCGGGCCTGCACGCCTCCCTGGGCGTTGACGACGTAGAGGTAGACGTCGATGTGGTCGAGGACCTGCTTGGCCTCTTCGGTGACGGACTGGACCACGTCGCCGAGGCCTGGCGTGTTCACCAGGTAGAGGGCGTGGGCGGCGGGGAGGCGGGTGATCTCCACCTCGGTGGTGCTGCCGGCGACCGGGTCGATGTTGCCGGTGGCCACGCCGAAGACGGCGGCCATCGCTGCGTCCTTGCCGGAGGACGGGCTGCCTACGACCCCGACGGTGACCCGGTAGCGAACCGCCTGGCGCAGCCGCCCGACCTCCAGCACGGCGGGGAGGATGTGGTCGTAGCGGGGAGCGAGGGCGATGAGCGCGGGCACGCAGCCGAAGGGGCCGGGGAGCACGGTGGCGGCCAGCGCCGCATGGGCGGTGAGGCTGTAGCGGGCGCCGGCCTGCTCCTGCAGGGAGGCGATGGCGGCCTCGGCGGACTCGGGCACCGGCTCGTCGCCTCCGGCGTCGGCCCAGCGCGCGGCGCGCTCCTCTGGGGAGAGCTCCGCCCATCGCTCGGCGAGGACGGAATGGAGAAGGGCGTTCTCCTTGGCCTCGCTGTCGCCGGGGGGCAGGGCGATCCGCTGGTGTCGGGCCAGCCGCTCCAGGACCTCGGAGTAGGGCGGGCCGGCACCGCGGCGCAGCACCAGGTTGAGGAACTCGTGATCGGCGGCGCGGCGTAGCTTGCCGTCGATGGCGGCGGCGAGGGTGGCCCGCTTCATGGTGGCGTGGCGTACCCCGAGGGTCTCCGCCAGGGGAACGAGCTCGTCGCGGTGGCACTTGCGGAGGAGCTCGGTCAGCTCGCCGGGGGCGGTCACTCGGGCTCGCCGGTGGAGGGGGCGTCGACCACGTCGGCCCCTGCGATGTGGCCGTCGTCGTCGGCGGCGGAGAGGTCGCGGTACGCGCTGGCCTCGGCGTCGAAGACCGCGCGCAGCTCGGGACCGGTGAGGCCCCCGTCGCGCTGCATGAAGGCCACGGCCGCCTTGCCGACCCCGAAGGTGGTGGCGCCCGCCATGGTGGCGCCGAGGGCGCTGGTGGCGATGGTGACGACCTGCCCACCGGGGATCCAGCCGGCGGCCTTGGCGGCCTGGACAGCCCAGCGGACGAAGCCCTTGGAGGTGCCCGCCAGGGCTTCGCCCAGGATGAAGAGGACCAGGTCGCGGTCGATGCGCTTGCCGTGGATGGCGGCGATGTCGCTGATGAGCTTCACCTGCACCGCGGTGACCGCGGTGGCGTCGGCGCCGGGGATGGGCAGGGCCCCGGCCATGGCGGACTTCTTCGCGGCAGCCTGGATGACCGAGTCGCAGGCGGCGGCCTTGTTGCGGAGGTTCTTGGCGAACAGCAGGGCCTTGCCGCTCTCCTCGAGGTGGCTGTGGATCCACTCGATGACCTTGTCGACCCCGATGGGGGTGTCCGAGAGGACGGGGAGCGGGTCGAAGGCCGTGACCACCGCGTCGTCCTCGCCGATGCCCAGCTGCACGAGGGTGGCGCGGATGAAGTCTTCTCGGCGCTCGGGGCGGATGAGGTCGATCTTGTTCAGGCAGACCAGCGTGGGGCGGCCCAGGGCGCGGATCTGCTCGAGGTCGTTGCGCTCGTCGATGGTGGCCCCGCCGTCGCAGTTGACGACGTAGACCGCGAGGTCGAGCTGCTCGAGGACCTGGCGCGCCCGGGCGTCGACCTCGTCGCGGATGTCGCCGAAGCCCGGGGCGTTGACCACGAGCAGGCGGCGGTCGGCGTCGACGGCGGCGACGCGCACGGCCTCGGTGGACCCGGGGATGGGGTCGACCTGGCCGAAGTCGAGGCCGAACAGGGCACGGATCGCGGAGTCCTTGCCGGCGGAGGCGGAGCCGAGGAAGGCCACGGCGAGGGTCTGCTTCAGGGCGGCTTGGACCTCGTCGGCGGCGAGCTCCCAGCGGGCCATGACCTGGCTCTTCAGGGTGGGGACAGCGGCGTCGGACACATCGGCTCCCGGTGACGGGGAAAGGGTACGCACGGAGCGGCGAGGTGGGCAGGCCGCGCGGGGCTACGCAACACCTACGTCACCCGTGCCCGTACGCCAACCCGGCGTAGGATGCGAGCACGGAGGACGACCATGCGAACCCTGTCGCTGCTGGGCCTGATGGCCCTGGCCCCGGCGGCTCACGCCACCGAGATCGGCAGCTCCCGGCCGTTTGGCCTGGGCATCCAGCTGGGGTCTCCCTCGGGGATCACCGGCAAGTACTACCTGGGCGGGCGCACCAACGCCGTCAGCTTCGCCCTCGGCTCGTACTACGAGGGGCGCTACAGCGGCTATCGGGGCTTCTGGGCGTCTGGCTCCTACGACTTCCACATCTCCGAGCTGACCTCGGGCAGCGGCGTGACCATCCCGTGGCGGGTGGGGGTCGGGGGCTTCCTGAGCAGCCACGGCTACTACGGCCGGTCGGTCGGCGACGCGGTCCTCGGGGCCCGCGTGCCGGTGGGGCTGGACTTCGACCTGGAGACGGCGCCGGTGCAGTTCTTCGTGGAGATCGGCGTCGACCTCGTGCTCTATCCGGGCATCTGGGCAGGGCTCGATGCCGGCATCGGCGCCCGCTACTACTTCTAGTCCGGGCGCATTCGCACCGAAGACCGCGACGCGAGGGGCGCACCGGGCAGCCCCCAGGCGTAGCGGTAGCTGATGGAGCCGTCGGGCCACAGATCGATGGCGACCTCCTCCCGGTAGGTGTGGGAGGCGGCGGGATCGCCGTAGCCGAACACCAGGGTGCGATCGGCCGCGGCGACGGTGGCACCGTTTCGTTGGTCGCGCTTGCGCACGCCGGCCCCGTTGCTGTGGATGCTCCACATGAAGATGGCCGGACCATCCGGGGCGACCCAGGTGCGCTCGTCGTGCATGAGGGTGCCGTCGATGGCCTGGGCACGAAAGCGCATCGTGACGCCCTTTCCATCGACCAGGCGCGTGACCTCGAGCTCCGCGTGGAAGGGCTCGTCTTCGTGGTTGATGCCGTGGCCGCTGTACGTGCCCACCCGCTGCAGCAGCGCGCCGATGACGTCCAACCTGGCCTCCGCCGCCGGAAAGTAACACGTGAAGCCTTTTCACAGGCCGGCGCGGGCGGGACGAGGCGGTTATCCGGCCCAATCATCGTTCGGAGGCCTCATGCGCTCACTGATTCCCGTGGTTCTTCTGTCGGTCGCCGCCTGCCAGGGCGAGTACAACCTGAAGAACGAGCCGGAGCCACAGCTCGAGGCCATCCCCGACATCCTGGTCGATCCCGTCTCCATCGAGTTCGGGCAGCTCGGCCCGGGCGAGGTCGCCGTCGAGACCTTCGCCATCATCAACCAGGGCGACGGCACCCTCAACGTGTCCGATGTCGCGGTCGGCGTCGGCGCCGATGCCTTCACCGTCCTGTCCGACCCCGACTACGAGATCCTCCCCGAGGAGTCCGTGGAGATCGAGGTCCAGTTCGAGCCCTTCGACCTCGAGCACTACGGCGTCGTCGAGGTCGCCAGCGACGACCCCGACACCCCGGTCGCCACCGTCGATCTGCTCGGCCTCGGCACCCCGGCCGACACCCCCGTCCTCCAGATCACTCCCGACACCTACAACTTCGGCGAGACCTTCGTTCCCTGCGGCGCCTCCGTCGAGCTCGAGATGCGCAACACCGGCACGGCCGACCTCGAGATCACGGATGTCGAGTACAGCTCCGGCAGCCTCCTCACCTTCGACAACCGTGGCATCGGCCTTCCCCTCGTGCTCGCCCCCGACGAGTACGTCACGGTGGCCGTCGACTTCGCCGCCGTCTCCGAGGGCTCCGACACCGGCGTCCTCTCCGTCACCAGCAACGACCCCCGCGGCGTCATCACGGCCGACCAGAACGGCGAGGGCGCCTACCTCGACTTCATCACCGAGTCCTTCACCGAGCCTGGCCGCGCCCCGGTCGACATCATCATGCTGGTCGATCAGTCCGGCTCCATGGGCGAGAACAAGCCCACCGTTCGTCAGGGCATCCCCGACTTCCTCGACGAGCTCCAGAACGTCTCCGACTGGCGCATGATGGTCGTGACCAAGGGCGGCGGCTGCTACAACGACACCCTCTTCGACCAGTACACGAAGAACGCCGACACCCGCGTCCCCAACGCGGCCTTCGCCGGCGGTGGCGGCCTGATCGCCACCCACACCGAGGCGCTGCTCAAGCACGGCAAGACCTCCCTCGACAAGACGGTCCCGGGGGAGTGCAACGAGGGCTTCCTCCGCCCCGGTGCGCTGCTGCACCTCATCATGATCTCCGACGAGTCCGACCAGTCCCCGCAGAACTGGCAGCACTGGGTCTCCACCTACGAGAACTTCGTGGTCGACCCCTCCCTCGTGAAGGTCTCCGCCATCGTCGACGTGAACAGCACGGGCTGCGGCAACGGCGGCACCGGCTACTCCGTGGGCCCCGGCGGCTACCTGGAGGCCGCCCAGGCCACGGGCGGTGAGATCCTCAACATCTGCGATCCCAACTGGGGCGACCAGCTCGACGACATCGCGGCAGCCGCGGTCTCCGGCATCCGGTCCTACAACCTCCAGTACGTCACCGACGCCGCCACCATCGAGGTCACGGTCAACGGCACGCCCACCACCGACTTCGACTACGAGGCGGCGGGCTCCACGGTCACGGTCAACAGCCCGGCCGTGGGTGAGAAGGACATCGTCGAGATCACCTACGCCGTGCCGGACAGCTGCGACTGATCGGCCTGTGGCTCCTGGCCTGCGCCCGCCCTCCGATCGAGGGCAGCGCGGCCACCCGAGACTGCGCGAGCTGCCACGCCTCCGAGGCCCGCGCCTGGGCACAGAGCGCCCATAGCTGGGGGCGGGCCGACCCGGTCTACGCGGTCGCCGTGGCCGAGGCCTTCGACCCGGCCTGGTGCGACAGCTGTCACCTGGCCGACGGGCACTCCGTAGGCTGCACGAGCTGCCATCTGGGAAGCGACGGGGCGGTGCGCGTCGTCGTGGCCACCCCCCGGGGCGAGGCTGCCCACCGAGAGCGGGTGGACCCGACCCTGGGCACCGAGGGCTGCGCCTCGTGTCATCAGATCGCGGTGCCTTCGCATCAGCCGGGGGCGCCTCGGGGCGGTGTGGCCCTCCAGACCACCTACGACGAGTGGCAGGCCACCGGCACGGACCGCCCCTGCATCGACTGCCACATGGGCGATGCGGGGCATCGGATGCCCGGCGTGCACGACCGCGCCTTTCGGGAGGCGGCACTCCGTGTCACGGTCGCTCCGGAGGGAGCGTCCCGCTGGGCCGTCACCCTCCATGCCAGCGGCGTGGGGCACGCAGCGCCCACCGGCGACGCCTTCCACCACGTCGAGGTTCGCCTCGGGGCGGGGGAGACGTGCGAACAGGCGCGGGTCGTGCGCTTCGTTCGTGCGGTGATGCCCGACGGGCGGTCGATGGTGGAGGTGGCCGACACACGGGTGCCGCCCGGGGCCGAGAGTCGGACGCTGCGCGTGGGAGCGCCGGGGGAGGCCACCCACTGGTGTGCTCGCTACGTCTTTGCGGATCCGGCCCACCACGACCAGCTGCCCGCCGGTGAGGTGTCGGTGCCGCTGGGGGGCGGGGCGCTGCGGCGGTAGCGCTCGGCGGCGTGGCCGGTGTCTGAGGGGCATGCGAACCCTGCCCCTGATCTTCCTGGTGGCCTGTGCCACGGACCCGGCGCCGAAGGAGGTGCTGCTCACCCGGCTGACCGGCGAGGCCACCTGGACCTGGACCTTCGACGACGGCGGGTCCTGCGCCTACACGCGCTCGATGGACGGTACCGAGGACCGCTCGGCGCCCTGGCTCGCCCCCGCCGGGACCCTGTTCCGCGTGGCGGTGGGCCTCGAGGGGCATCGCTGCGCCGCGCGGGTGGGCGTGGCCACCGGGCCGGCCTTGGAGCACCACGGCTTCGACGAGGTCGCCTGGCTTCGGGGTGGGGTGGACGAGCCACTCTTTGCCCAGGCCTTCGCCGCGGAGGGCGGCTGGTCGCATCGCTCGGAGCGCGTGGAGCTCGGAGCCGAAGGGGGCTGGTACACAGTCGACGCCTCCTTCCAGACGCGCAGAGGTCGAGGAGACGTGTGGCATGGGTACGCACCGGTGGCCTCGTCGGCTTGCGGCTGGGACCTCAGCTCGGCCCCACCCTACGAGGGGGAGCACCAGCTGGCGGAAGGGGCCGCGTTGCCCCAGGTGGTGCTGGAGGATGCCTGCGGCGAGGCGGTGAGCCTGCGGGACCTCGCCGGGGGTGACCGCTACGTGGTGGTCGATCTCGCGGCGATGGACTGCGGGCCCTGCCAGGCCATGGCCGAGGGGGAGCCCGGCTTTCGTGCCCTGCTGGCCAACGAGGGCATCGCGGTGGACACGGTCACCGTGCTGACCCCGAGCCTGGTGGAGCCGTGGCGGGCCACGTCGGTGGACGACCGGGCGGCCTGGGCAGATGCCTTTGGCTTGCACGGCCCGGTGCTGGGCGATCGGTCCTGGGGGGCGGTGGTCTGGGCCGAGGCGCTGGGCGGTGAGCTCGCCTACCCGAGCTGGGCCGTGGTGGCGCCTGACCGCACCGTGGTGGCGGTGCGGAGTGGGTTTCGCGGGTGGGAGGAGGTGGCGGCCGTGATTCGGGGGGACGCAGCCCGGGGGCGCTGAGCGGTGTCACATCGTGTGGTTCGTGACGGACGCCGGCGCATCCTAGGAAGTGGAATCCCGTCGACCGGGACGGAGGACGTCATGGACGAGCTGCTCGTCGACTACCGTGCAACGCTTCGCTACCATCCGCCGCGGCACCACGCCGGCGAGCCGCCACCCCTCGCACCCCGTGCGGAGCAGCTCCTCCGCCAGATGGGTGTCGAAGCCGACGGGGACCGGGCGACGGCGGTAGCCCTGCTCGCTCGACGCCGGGCCGAGGTGGACGAGTGCCAGCGTGCCTGGAGCGGGCGGCTCGAGGACGCCTATCGGGACCGCGTTCGCGAGGAGTTCGGCCGCTACCTGGACAACCGAGCCCACGACTCCGTGCTACGAGCCTGGGTCGAGTCGCGCTGGGAGCTCGAGGCCGCGCTCGCCATCCTGAGGCGGCAGGACCGCAACCCCGCGTGGATCGAGAACGCGTGGAAGCTGAAGAAGGCGACCAAGCAGCCCATCCGGGCGTGTCGTGAGGCGCTCGCGGCGGTGGATGGCGCGTACGAAGAGGCCTTGGCCCGGCTCGGTGGCCCGGTCCTTCGCCGCCCGACACCGAGGGTCTTCCACCGGGTCGTGGCGGGCGTCGTGTGGCAGGGCCAGCCCGTGCTGATGGTCGCCCGCACGGATGCGGCGCACGACAACCTCACCATCGGGGGCGCGGAGCGCCTGATGAAGGACTTCTACGACGCGGATGTCTCGGTGGTCTGCCGCGGGCCCGAGGGGTGGCGGGTCCTGATGGGGCCTCACCCGTGGGTGGCCAGCTCGGACCCGGCCCGTCGCCTGGTGGTCGACGCAGACGGGCGGCTGCTGTACCTCCAGGTAGGGCGTCGTACCAGCATCCTGCACGAGCTCGGGGAAGGGCGGGACGCCGCCGAGGAGGTGCCGCCGTTCGACCGGCTGGTGGCTGGGGCCTTCGGCCTGCTGGCCAGCGGCGAGTCCTTCCTGCGGTTCCGGCCGCGGGGTGGGGCCTGGATGGACATCCCCGGACCCCTCGCGCCGCGCTGCCACGCCGTCGCGGTCACGCCGGGCAAGCTCTGGATCGGCGGGGGAGGGCGGCTCGGCTTCCACGCGCAGCACGGCTTCGTCGAGGTCCCGCTGGACCGGGAGGAGAACATCCTGGCCTTGGTCGAGAACGGCGACGATGTCGTCGCCCTGGGCCGCACGGTCGTCGCCTGCGGCACGGTCGAGGGGCTTCACCTCACGGGCACCCGGGTCTGGGAGCGGCAGCTCGCGGTCCACGCTGGGGAGGTGTGGTTCGGCGGCACCCACGAGCCCTTGGTCTGGCGCGACGGCCCAGAAGAAGAGAAGGCGTCGACCCGCTCTACCTTCCTGCGCGGGCGCGCCGGGGGGAACGACATCAACTCGCCCCACGTGTTCGGTGGCGGCTCCGCGCTGTTCGCGGCCACGCAAGTACAGCTGTTCCGGCGAGAAGAGTCTGGGTGGAGGGCGGAATTCCTGAAGCCTATGAAGGAGCTGCTCGGCACCGACGTGCTCTGGGCCGGGCGAGATCGTCAACTGAGTTGACGTTTGAGTTGGCCGGCCTTATGTCAACCATGTTGACAATGGAGGGCGGCATGGCGCGGGTCGTGGTGGCAGGGGCGACGGGGTACCTCGGGCGGTTCGTGGTGCGTGCGCTGGTGGCTCGGGGGCACCATGTGGTGGCGCTCTGTCGCCCGGGGAAGACGGTGGCGGAGGCGTCGGTCGTGGCGCACGTCGACGTGCTGCAGCCGTCCACCTTGCGTGGCGTCTGCGAGGGGGCCACTGCGGTGTTCTCCGGCCTCGGAATCACGCGTCAGAACGACGGGGTAACCTACGAAGACGTAGAGTTTCTTGCGAACGGCCACGTGCTGGACGAGGCGATCCGGGCGGGGGCTTCCCGCTTCGGGCTCATCGCGGCCGTGCGTCCCGATCTGTTCGGAGACCTGGCCATCGCTGCGTCCAAGGAACGATTCATTTCGCGCCTTCGTGCGGAAGGACCGCCCGCGAACGTGCGGCCGGTGGTGGTGCGGGCCACCGGCTTCTTCAGCGACCTGTCGGACGTGTTCGACATGGCCCGAAGCGGGCGGGTGTGGATGATCGGCGACGGGCGGGCGCGGGTGAATCCCGTGCACGGGGAGGACCTGGCGGAGGTCTGCGCCGATGCGCTCCTCGGAGAGGGCGCCTACACCAATGGGGTGCCGGAGGACGTAGAGGTCGGTGGGCCCGAGGTCTTCTCCTGGAACGAGATCGTCGACCTGGCGGAGCAGTCCCTGGGCCAGCCGGTGGCGCGCACCCATCTGCCTCCCGCGCTGGTGGGGGCTGCGCTCTCGGTGGTGGGGTTGGTTCGCCCGCGGGCGGCTGCGGTCGGCCGATTCATCGCACGGGGGGCGGTGAATGACGTGGTGGCGCCCTGCCATGGCCGGCACCGCCTCGGCGAGCTGTACCAGGAGCTGGCGCATGCTTCCTGAGGGGCTGGCCTCCCAGGTCGCCGACGTCGTGGGGCAACTTCATGCCCGATACACGGGGGTCGTGGCGGATCATCTGGACGGAACGGGCGTCACCGCGGCCCAGTTCATCGCGCTGGTCGTGCTCCAGGCCTTCCCGGCCGGGCTCACTCAGGCGGCCTGGGGCCGGCACCAGGGCGTCAGCCGTCAGCGGGCCCATCGGGTGGCGCGGGAGCTGCGAGAGCTCGGCTTCGTCGCCGTCCGGCGGCGGGGGCGGGCGTCCACCGTGGCGCTGACCGAGGCGGGGGTGGTCTTTCTGTCCGCCCACGGCCCGGCCATCGATGCCGAGCTCGCCCGGCGGATGCCTCAGCGGGAGGCGGCCGTGCGGCAGGCACTGGAGCAGCTGGCGGTGCTTCTCCAGCCCTGAGCGTGTGGTACGAGGGGCCATGGTTCTCCTCGCTCTCAGCAGCTGTGGTTGGCTCCAGCCGTCCCTCCCCGATCTGCCCGAAGTGCGGGCGCTGCAGGCGCGGCACCCCGACGCGGGCTGGTCCCTCGTGGGGGAGGTGGTGGACGCGGGCGGGGTGCAGGTGCGTCCGGCGGCGGAGCTGGTGTGCACCTCCTGTCCGGCGACCTGTGTGCCCCTGTCCCTGGGCCCCCTGGTGCGACGGGGGCGGGCCTGGGCTCCGCTGGACACTCCGGTGGCGAAGGACTCCGCCGCCGTGGCAGCCCAGCCGATGACCGGCGAGGTCTCCCTCGGCCGGACACTGCAGGTGGACCAGGCACCGGTGACCGTGCCCTGGCCGGAGGGCTGGAAGGTCGTCGTGGCCCGCGACGGTGCATCCGTGGAGGCGGCCCAGGTCGGCTCGTGGCTCGTGCTCGACACCCCCGGAACATGGACGCTCGACGGCGGTGGGCCCCCCGTGGGAGCCATGGTCGTGGACCAAGAGCATGTCGTACTCACATCGGAAAGCCTGGGTCTCGACTGGCCTCCGGGTCCTGCGCTGGTGCGGGTCAAGTCGCCCCCCGGGGTGTCCATGTCCACCCCGACCCGCAGCCGCTGGGATGGTGGCGAGGTCATCGCCGCCTACCATCATGTCGACGTGCGGAGTGCCAGCCGGGCGCGGTGGGTCGGCTCGGCGGGGCAGGCTGGTGCCGAGGAGTGGTTGGGCGGAGTGGGGGACCAGGTCGCCCCCTGGCCCGGGCTGCCCCGTGGCCCGTGGACGGCCTACGCTTGGGGGCGCTCCGAGACCGCCGCCTTCGACAAGGGGCTGCTCGTGCCTGCGTCCGGGGCCGTCGATCCCAGTGCCTGGACCGACCGTTGGTTGCTCGGCACCGAGCCCTCCGCGCGGCTCGGGCATGGCTGGGTCGACGACGGGTTGCTGTGGGCGGTGCGGGCCTGGGCTCGGGGGGATGCGCCGGCGGAGGCTGGGTGTTTCGGCGTCGGGTCCGTGCCGCCGGCGGTCGGAGCAGCTGCCGGGGCCGAGGTGCTGCGGCAGCTGGCTGTGCGCGTCGGCGGCGACGAGGCCCTGCGGGCGGTGTTGGCCCAGGCGGAGCCCGCCACGTGGGCTGGGCTGGGGCGGGTGCTGGGTGAGGAGGATGCGGGGTGGGTGGAGCGGCAGTTGGTCGTGGGTGAGTAGTCTCCCGCACTTCGGCGCGAGGCCGCGGTGGGGGAACTCGAGAGGGGGCCCCGAGCCCCACCCGACGCGAGCACCGCTGACCCCACGGCCCGGCCACCTCCCCTGCCGCGGCTCCGGCTCGCGGTAGGCCGCGCCGGTAGCGGTGTCCCGCGGGCCATGGCATCGCCTCCAGCCCCCCGACCGCCGCCCGCGGCGGTCCAGGTGTGCCGGAAGGTAGTGTGTCTCACATAATGTGAGAATAGCTCATGCGTCCCTTGGGATACCATCCGCCCCCCACCCGGAGACGCCGTGCCCCACACTCACCACCGCATCGACTACCTCGAGTTCACCGTGCGCGACCTGGCGGCCGCCAAGCGCTTCTACAGCGAGGCCTTCGGCTGGTCCTTCAACGACTACGCCCCGACCTATGCAGGCATCCAGGCCGACGAGGAGGGCATGGAGGTCGGTGGCATGGCCGAGGGGGAGCCCCGCCCGGGCGGGGTGCTGGTGGTGCTCTACTCGACGGACCTGCCGGCGAGCGAGGCGGCGGTGGTGGCGGCCGGTGGCACCATCACGACCCCCCCCTTCGACTTTCCCGGCGGCCGGCGCTTCCACTTCCACGACCCGAGCGGCAACGAGCTGGCGGTGTGGGCGGCCTCGTGATCGCTTGGCTGCTCGCAGCCTGCACAGGGGGCCCTCTCCCCGCCGAGGTCCCCCCGCCGAGCCCCCGCGTGGAGGTGCCGTCGACGGTGCCCCACACGACCTACACGGTGACCTTCCCCGACGCAGCCCGGCAGCGAGTGCACGTCAAGGCGGTGGCGGCGGATGGCTGCGGCGAGTGGTGGATGCCGGTGTGGACCCCGGGCTCCTACCTGGTGCGCGAGTACGCCCGGCACGTCACGGAGCTGTCGGCCCATGGCCCGAGCGGCCCCCTACCCGTACAGAAGGTGGCGAAGAACCGATGGGCGGTGGACTGCGGCACCGCCGAGGGGCCCGTGGCCCTGACCTACCAGCTGTTCTCCAACGAGCTCACGGTCCGAACGAACTACGTCGACGCTGACGGCGCGGTGCTCAACGGGGCCTCC
>ENA-OWNT01003808-OWNT01003808.1-seawater-metagenome-genome-assembly--contig:-NODE-3808-length-13853-cov-6.123040_pt1 | contig 13853 bp, 13 predicted proteins | sample MGYA00238136_ERZ651165 | MGnify/ENA primary metagenome ERZ651165 (study PRJEB26861, sample SAMN08777766) | seawater metagenome | isolation source: coastal seawater | place: USA: Florida | collected...
GCCACTGCCGTGTGCAGTGGGCGTGGAAGCTGCTCCATCGCTACAGCCCTTTCGGCGACGGTCAACTGAAGCACCTGGGTGATTGCGCGCGCCACGGCCAGCCCCAACTCCTGCACCGACTGCCAGCACACGATCCTCCGGCACAAGTATCGGACGTTTATGCTCCAGACCTTGAATATAGACCCCTGTTTCCAGCGATTTTGCCCATATACCAACATATTTATAGTACGGTTCGCATCCTGCATCCATTAGTTGTTGTTGCGCCTTCGTCGGCTCAAAGGATTCATCCCATCCTTTGTAGGTTTTATTAAAAATGCTTTTTTCAACAGGCCAGTGGTCATACTCTTTCGGATCGCTGAGATAATCTCCTTCTGGATTGTAGCAAATCATGTATCCCGCCTGTGCAATTAACGTTTCACCCCAGCGTGTTTTAATTTTCATTGGTGCTTCATCGGCTGGCAATTCACGCGCCATGACAGGTTCTTTTTTGCGGTTGTAGTGTTTGAAACCTTCAGCTTCTAATTGAGTATCCGAATATGTTCCCGGACGAAAAACACCTGTCATTACAACGCCTCCAACTTTAAATGATGTATACAGCATAAGCGCAAAAACGATTGATTGACGTAAAAGTCCGGTTAAAGTTATGGCATATTATCGTTAGAACAGCTTTTTATCGGTGTCTGTTTCGTGGTTTTTGACGTTCGGTGGTATTCTTAATGGCATAATTGCCGAACAGAACTATTGTAACGCTGTCGATAAAATCACAGTGATGTATAATTTGACGTATGACGATTACAGTAACAATCAAAGGGCTTAGGCTATGAGACCAATGTTTCGATGGGGATTATTATTGACGCTGATGCTACTTATTATCGGCGCAACAATGGCAAGCCCCTCGTATCAGGAAACGGATACCGGAGACGAACTCCTCACACGTATCTCCGATTTACGAAATAATACAGAACTTCTAGCAGATAATGTTTTTGGCAATGGCGAACGCCCCGATGATTGGTCAGGGAATGATGACCCGCAATCAGAGTCGGCGGTAGAAGATTTATTTGATGACAACGAATTACTGGCAGACGAAGTTTTTGATGGCGAACGTCCGATTGGCTGGATTAGCTTCCGCACAGATGATGATGACCTTGCGTCGCGTCATGTACGGAGTAATGTTGAATTGCTGGCTGATGAGGTATTCAATGCCATTCGCCCGACAGGTTGGGTCGGTGGACCCTTAGTTCCTGAATCGGCATTCCAGCAAACACTGGGCGACCTCCGCAATGACCTGGAACTCTTAGCAAACAGAGTTTTCCCTGCGGCACAACGTCCCGATGGCTGGCTGGGCAACACAGACTTCACATCGGCAAGTATGCTGGCAGACCTCTTCATCGACAATGAATTGCTGGCAGATGCTATTTTTTCAGGAACACGTCCGGCAGAATGGATCGGGGTTTCCTCTTCTGTTGGTGACATCATTGCCCGTAATATCCGCCACGATCTGGAATTGAGCGCCAACGAATGGGTCGGGGAAGAAATACGCCCCGATGGATGGATAGGGGGACCTTTGCTCTTTCAGTGTGATCAGACACTGATGAATGCCGTTTATTTATTATCCATTACCTATGGCGTCAATGTGAGTACATCCGAAGATGTCTTTGATTATTGCGGGGAAGTATCATTTGAGGTTTCAGATGAACTCATTCCTGCTGCACTCGGTTCACAACAACTCGAAGATTTACCGGAACAATTGCTGGCAGTTCGCGGCGACTTAGAACGTTTAGCTGACGAAATTCTCGGCGTCAACAATCGTCCGGGGGGCTGGATTGATAATGTTGATGTTGAATCATCTGCCTTCAATGCTGATTTGCAAGCTGATCTCAATCTACTGCGCGATGTCGCTCTCGATACCATCCCGCCTGGCTGGATTCAAACTCTGGCAATTGATCCTGTTGCGGCATTGAGAAGTTATCGCTATAACCTTGAATTACTGGCAGATTTGACACTTGGCACGGGCGTTCGTCCCAATGGCTGGCAGGAAACCGGACAATTTCTCCGATGTGATCCCGATGTTCAGAATCTTGTCACAGTCGTCAGTGCAGTCTATCCCTTTAGTGTGCCTGTTACCGATGCAACCGGACCGGCATTCTGCGATATTATCGCCTTTGCTGCTAATCGTGCTGCTGAAAATCCACCGCCACCCGAAGTCATTGAAGAGCTTGAAGCAGATGAAGTTGTTGAACAATTTACTGCTGAATCACGCAATGCCTTTGCTTATGATGATGCCGGGGCAACAGTGTATTACGGTGTGCTGCCCTGGGGAACACCATTCCGTGCCTGGTATCGCAATTTCGGGGATTCAACCATGATGTATGTGAGTGGTGATGGCTTTGCATTGTTCATCGACCGTCGCTGGACAACAATGACGGATGAGGCTTTCCGTACCTTACCAACGCTCGAAGGTGTCATTCCGATGACCTTCTGCGATGCAAACTGGTGTAATGGTCCTGCACCAACACCGACACCAACAGGCAGTGGTCCGATTCTCGATATTATCAACTCCGGTACAGAACCGGTTCAAAGTCAACCACAGGTTACACCGGATGCGGATACAACCGGTAAACAGCTTGTCACATGGAACAATATCCGCGTTACCTATCGCCTCTTCCAGGAAGAGTTTGGTACGGTGCTGGTCTCGCTAGAACTCTGTACAGAATCGAACCAGGTGGTCTGTGAACCTGTTAACTCGGTCTTCAATACAGTCACACAGCAGGGCGTCTCGGCTCAATCGGTACAGGGTGGTCTGAACGTGTATCAATTGCCCTATGGCTATCGCACAGAGTTTGTCTTTGAGAGTCAAACACTCTACAGTAACGACATCTGGCTGAATGACCCATCACTGGGCAACACCGGACAGTAATCTAAAAACGAAACGGGTAGGCACATCGCTTACCCGTTTTTGATTTAATGTGTTTGATAGACTTTCGAGTTAACACAATGAGGCAGACGCTTTCCTGCTAACCCCGCCAAAAGATTCTCTGCGGCGATAATGCCCATCCGTTCACGGGTTTGCCAGGTTGCACTCCCGAGATGCGGCACAACAATGCAATTTGCCATATTCACCAGTGGATGATCTGCTGCAATTGGCTCGGGGTCAGTGACATCCAGTGCTGCGGCTGAGATTTTTCCATTTTTCAGGGCATCAACCAGCGCATCACTATTGACAATACCACCGCGTGCTGTATTCACTAAAATAGCAGTTTCTTTCATCAGATTGAGTTCATCTGCGCCGATCAGCCCGCGAGTTTTTTCGGTTAATGGCGTATGGATGCTGATGAAATCACTCTTTTTGAGCAATTCTTCCAGGTCAACTTTTTTAGCATCGACTTTTTTAGCAAAATCTTTGTTGCTGCCCCCGTGATACAGAATTTTCATACCGAAGCCTTTTGCGCGTTTCGCAACTGCATAGCCAATACGACCCAATCCGATAATGCCGAGTGTTGCGCCGTGAATATCGCGCCCTAAGAGTTGAATCGGATTCCAGGTTTGCCACTGATTGTCACGCACATATTCCACGCCTTCCACCAGACGACGCGCAGCCGCCAATAAGAGGGCAAATGCTTGATCGGCAGTGGTTTCTGTGAGGACACCGGGCGTATTGCCGACCGGGATATGATGTTTGGTCGCGGCTTTGATGTCGATATTGTCATAACCAACAGCATAATTACTGATGACTTTCAATTTGGGGGCAGCATCAAGGGCTTCTTTGTCGATGCGTTCGGTCAACATCGTGATGACACCATCCGCCTGTGCCAGTTCATCCAATAATTTTGGACGCGGCGGCGGTGTATCCTCATCATGGATATGCACCTCACAGGCAGCTTCAATCATCTTGAGGGGTTTTTCCGGTATCATCCGGCTGATATAAACGCGGGGTTTCGCAGGCATACCATTTTCCTTCTCTATAGTGTGTGATATGCCTACGACTATAACCTATTGTGCGACAGTTTCAACTACTGCGGTCTTAGTCTTCTCAAATTGCCCGAGGCGTACCTGTGCATAGCGGTAAACTTCTTCCGCAATGTTGACTTTTCCATCGTAGGCCCGTTCCATGCCGATGAATCCCGGCGAAGAATTGACCTCACAAATACGGAAATGATCGCCATCAAAGAGCAAATCGACTCCGGCAATATCGAGCTCAAGAATGCGCGTCGCTTCCAGTGCCAGTAATTCAATTTCACGGTTGATTTCATAAACTTCTGCGCCACCACCCCGTGAGACATTCGCCTTGAAATTGCCATCGGTCGAGTAACGCCGCATAGACGCAACGACCCGTCCACCAACGACAATCACCCGCAAATCCTGTCCATGACTGCTGGCAATGAATTCTTGCAGGATGATATTGGCATCCGGTTTAGTCGAATTGAGCAGCGTCACAATATCGTCAAAATTTTCGCGATTCTCTGATAAATACACGCCCGAGCCATGTGAACCGGACAATGTCTTGACTACCACAGGGAAGCCTAAACGTTTCTGTACCAGATCAACATTTACCGGAAAACGTGCCAGCATGGTTTTCGGGACAGGCAAATTGCTTGCTGCCAGAATTTGCTGTGTATAGAGTTTATCGCGTACAGCTTCAATCGCTGTGGAAGAATTTATCACAGTTACACCCAGGCGCTCTAAATGCCGGATAATCGCCAGGGCATAATAAGTTGTACCTGATCCCATTCTCGGGAGCAGAAAGTCCGGTAGGGGCGTCACTTTGCCATCCACCAGAATGCTTTTACGGTCATCTCGCGTGACGATAATGTCAATTTGCTCGGGTTTGACCACTGTTAGCTCAATGCCCATTGTCTCAGCCTGAGCTACAAATTGCTTGATTTCGTATTTATCAGGCGGCAAATCATCTAAATTGAATCGATATAAAATCCAACCGCGCATAGTGTCCTTATCTGTTTTCGTTAGAGGTGAAAAGATGGTGAATTATAGCTGAATCATGCAGCAATTTTCCATCAAATTTGTGTTAAGGTTTAAAACAAAAAATCGGCGTAGGGATCACGGGTGGCTTCCTGTGTGACTTCGATGATTGTATCAATGACCGCTTGCCAGTCACGGTGACGTGCATTGGTGAAATCAAAGAGCCGTACCCGCCACGTGGACTTACTTTCATCTACTTTCTGTTGTAGAGAAATCACAATCAGTGGTTTGTTGAGTTGTTGTGCGAATTGTAATTCATAATCCGGTTTTTGTTGCCGGAAAGCGTAACTATCAATCAAGACAATCACATCGGCATCCGACATTGTACCCTCTATATCGGTTGCAGGATTCATCACTGATGGAACATGACTGCGATCAATGCACTTATACCCTGTATTTCGCAAATGCACCAGAATAATATCAGCGATAGTTTGATCTTCTTCGACCACTGCGAAATAAATGATGGCTTGCTTTGCCATATTAAAAACCCCTTCTAATGTTAAGAAAAGATAGTTTATATTATAGCACAAAAGTTCTAATTTGTGGCAAAGTCGGACACAAATTCGTGTTAATTGGCTATCAAACTGGTAAATAAAATGGGGGTGAATCAAAAAGCGAGATTTCTCTCGCCGGATGTGTCGTCAGTATAGTGGACAGATGTTCGTATGTCAAATGGAGTTCGATTGCTGCGAGTTCGATTGTTCGCGATACTGGTCAATATGCGGGAAACGCTCCTGAAGTTGTAAGCGCTCGATGCGTTCATCTTCGAATTCGATTTCATCGGACGAAACAATATTGCTTTCACGGCTGAATGCCTGACTCATATAGAGCAATATGCTACCGGAGATAATCGCGGTCATCCCGGGGATAATGGTTTGTGCCGTGACCTGTGAGAACATATCGGTGAACGAATAGGTCGTGCTGAATGCTGCATCAACCAGTGCGCCAGCCATGACAGCACCAATCCACAACCAGGCTTTTTTAAAGCGGAAGTTCAAAAACCATACCTGAATCAGGGCAGCAGGTAAGACATAGAGCGACATCGCGAGATACAAATTATAGATGCCATTTTCATAAACCATATTAGTGAACAAAAATGAGCCGATGAGCCAGCCAATGCCACTACCAATCAGCCATTTCATTGGAGATTCAAGCCAGCGCTTCGGTAACACAATAAATTGCAACCCTGCAAACAGTAAGCCCATTAAAGCCGCAACACCAAATTGCAAATTCCATGACCAGACCAGGCCCGGCGATAATTGATACCATCCATACCAGATGATAAAGCCCACCAGGGCATGAGCTGCGCTCCACTTTGTCAGAAAACTCCAGGGTGATATTGTTTTTGATTTCATCGTTAGCCTCGGAAACAAAAATTCCTGCTAATACTATAACAGGAAAATGTGTCACAATGCTAAATCGTATGTTTATCAGTACTATCGTAGGGGAATTTTACAGGAAACTCTCACCACCATCGACATTAATTGCCTGTCCGGTGATAAATTGTGCCGCATCACTCAGCAAAAAGAGAATGACATTTGCTACATCTTCGACTGTACCTGTTTGTTGCATCGCATTTTGGGGATTATCGATTGCTGGCATATCCGGTGTATCAATGTTAGCAGGGCAGACCGCATTGATTCGCACATTTTTCGGTGCGAGTTCTTTAGCGGCTTGTTTCGTTAGACCAATCAACCCGGATTTACTGCTCACATAACCGATTCCCTGTTCAATCGGATTCGGATGTCCGGCTGTACTGGCAAGATTCACAATCACGCCGCCGCCTTCATCTGCCATTACACGGCTCATCAATTGCACACAGAAAAATGTCCCGGTGAGATTGACTTCAACCTGTCGCCGCCAATCCCATTCATCGACAGTATTCATATCTTCTTCTTTGTAGATGCCGGCTGTATTAACCATGAAGTGAATCTGTCCGAAAGCATCGCGTGCGCGTTCGATCAATGCCGATACCTGAAAACGATTGGCAATATCACCATGAAAACCGACAGCGTTGCCGCCAGCGTCATTAATAGCATCGGTGACTGTCTCGACACGGTCAGGGTTAAGGTCATTGAGGGCTACGGATGCCCCCGCTTTTGAGAGGGCTTCTGCAACAGCACGCCCGATTCCTGAGCCTGCCCCGGTTACAATTGCAGCTTTTCCACTGAAATCAACTACGAAATTTGGCATGTGGTCTTCAACCAGTGCTTGATACTTGCTTCACTACCTTTGTGGAAAGTATTGCCACCACCAAGCATCAACATGCGGTTGGTATTGGTTGCGACATAAAAGGAGGCATTGTAATTATAAGCGTCAGCGTGGGCATCAGCAGCTTTTTCAGCATACACACGCCAGTCATTCCAGTCATTTTTACTCACAATGACATGCACAGGGGTCTTTATTTTGAGAATAGCGTTTTCATCCAGCATGTTACCTGCCAGAATGACACCTGTTGGCTTTTGTAACTTCTCAAAATAGGCGTATTCTTGCCCGAGCAGCAACGTACCTTCGCTCTGTGCAAAGATAATCACCCGGGAAGAATCAATGCTTGGTAGATTTAGTGCAAATTCATATGCCTTGAGGGTATCGCCTACAATCGAGCCGCTTGACCCGCTACCACTTTTTCCTGTGCCACGCTTATCCCAGCGGAAAACGGCTGCTCCAACACTCATTCCCAATGAACAAACATGCTTAAAGTCATTGCGTGATGTACTGGTGCTATGTTGAATGATGAAAAAGAGGGGATAGCCACCGGCAGGTCGATTGCGTTCAGGATAATCAATTTGCCCCGCAAGGCGTACATTATCACCCGCAAATTCAACCATTTCAGTCGCTCCTATCGCGTCAAGATTCTCGTCTGTACGATTTGCAACCATTCTGTGTCCTGTATGTGCTTACTCTAAAGATTGAAGAAATGCTGCGACCTGCAAAAAACAGGTTTGAACGGAAAATCCGCTTCAACCTGTGGAGATTTCATCGACTGTCAGCAGGGCATGGTTGCGATTATTTGATGATCGCTGACAATAAATGAGTCTCAGGAAAATAAGATGTTCTAATCCATTGGAATAGGCTTATTTAAGGTTAATTAAGATTTTTTGCAAGAAAAGTTAATAATTCGGGGCAAAGTACGCCATATTATGACAGCTTTTTTCCCGCTTGTGAAGCATGTTTCAGAGCAATTTGTCATGAATTTGATGAGATATTACGCATTAAACGCTTAACGACTCACCGGATTTATCTATAATTTGACTGTGAGGAATATCTGTTCTATATTGGTCAATGAGACTGACCGACTATAAAATCATGTAATCGCAGGGGTTTGGTGTGCCAGATCCTTATTATCAGAAAACTTCAGGACACCACATAAGGACAAACATATGTCACTTGAATTTAATCGCCTGGTGCAACAGGTTTATAAAATGGGTGTGATGCTGGAACACATCGACTTTGACCTGACCGCTACCATTGATATTGCACGCAAACGCTTTGCTGATAGCGGTGATTTAGCCCGTGTCAATGAGCGTATCGAATGGGTACGCAGCAGTGATATTAGCGGGTATCGTGGTGCTGCTCCTGTCGATTTACCGGATGCTGAACCCATCAATGCCATTATCCCCGAGCCGGAAATGCCTGAAAAAGCAGTCATTATTGCAGCCGATGGTGGACAGGTTTATCCTGATGAACTTGCTCCCGTTCACTATTACCTCATCAATCTTGGATTATTTGTCTATCATCATGGTATGGATGTCACACCGGAACAATTCACCATTCCTGATTTACGCTATCACAAAGACCATGTCCATGACCGTTACGGGCGTTTGATTCGTAATCGTGTCGTTGATGACCGCCGTACAGTAGCAGAAATGCGGAAATTGGCTGACGAAGCCTGGTCACGTCGCCAGTCCGACATCCCTCTCATCGCTTTTTATGATAACCGTTTGATGTATTTGCCCGGTAGCGATGACTCCCGTGAATCGCGTGATTTGATGTCAGAATATATCGGTGGCATGGTTCATATGCACGATGCCGGAGCGACTCTTGCAGGTTACATTGATAATCCTTTCAAAAGTCGCCGTGTGATTCAACTTTTGCATCTGCTCACATTCGATGACCGTAACGAACTCAAATTACGTCAGGCATCACTGGCAACAGGCGGCGAATTAGAAGGTTTGCGCGATGTGCATCTCTACACTAAAGTCCTTAATAAAGGCGATCGTTCGGCAATTATGGTGCAATCGTCTCCGCAAAATAAAGAATTCAAAGATCGCGGCATCAACTACGAAATCGCGTTTTTCTACCTCAAGGTTTACAATGACTATACTGAACGGGTTGTGCGTGTCGATATTCCGATGTGGGTTGCCCGTGACAAAAAACGGGTGAATTATTTGCACGCCCTGATTGTGCATCAATGTAAATTACAGGGACGCAATCCGTATCCCTATGCTCTGACCCGTGCTGATGAGCTTGCCTGGGTTGGTGGCAAAGATAAAAGTAAATTGGACGAATTAATTAACGCACAGGTTCGCCGTGTTCGCGAAGAACTGATTGGCTCGACATTGCCAGCAAAAGCACGTGGAAAACAAATTGCACGCAGTGAAAAACGGTATCATGAAATGTGGGGACAGGTAGAAATTGATGAGCGATAAAATTAGAGTCGGGCGCATTTTACGTGCCAGCACACGCGGGTTTGATTGCGGGACACATAGCCGCGAAATTGGTCAACAACACGACTTTGGCGCATTCGTCAAAGCACCGATTGCCAATACAAGCCATCAGGAAGGGCAGATTCATGCAATTGGCATCATCTACAAAGTGGAAATCAAAGACGACCAGCTAATCAACGAGCTTGTTCTCGGGGAATCTGTGCCGGATATGGTACTGCGTGACCAGCGCGAAAATCGTATGATTCCGGTCGAAATTAAAGTGATTAATGTCGGTTTCCAGCGCGGGGATATGCTATTTCGCAGTTTGCCACCCCGTCCACCGATGAGCTTGTCCGATGTCGATTTGATGCTACCCGATGAAGTAAAACGCTTCACAGTGACACCGGAATTTTTCCGGTTGATGCTCAATGCTTCGGAAGTACCAACCGATGATTTGATAGCCGCCTCAATTCGTTATGCTGCCCTGGAAGCCTATCCTGATGCAGGCGAACGCTATGCCTTTCATGTGCGCTGCGGGCAACAATTAGCACGCGATGTCGGTGATCTGAAACGATTATCACATTTGCTTAATTTGATTCGCCCATAATTTTATAGTGGCATGGTACAGTCCATGCCATATGCAATAAAATTTTATGCCGATCAGTCAGGGATGAGTGTTTGTTCGTCATCCACTGCTTCGACAACCCAACCTTCAATTCCATCTTCGCTTCGGACTTTCCACCAGACCAGACCATCTGCTTCCTGTGGACCATCTATAACTGAAACCTGTGTTCCATTTGAAAATCCGGCAATGCGTTCACCCTGGCGTGATGGACTGTTGCGAACATTAAGCACATCACCACCTGTGGTCTGGACATAGGCTGTACCGCCAACTGCCAAAACAGGTAAGGGAGTGGGTGTAATCGTTGGGATTGGCGTTGCTGTTGGAGCTTCGACCAATGTGAATTGATCACCAACTCCCCACAATCGGATACCATCGTTCCAACCGAGTGATGCCAAAATTGTGCCTGTCGGGTTAAATTCGAGTCGCCATGCAATATCAGGGTGACCAATGAGTGTGCTAACAGGTTCGCCCGATTCGACACTCCATATCTGCACTATCCCGGCGTTACCAGTTACAGCGATCAGGCTACTGTTAGGACTGACCGCTAAATCCGTGATACGCATAGCAATATTGTCATTACTTATTGTGCGTATTTCTTCATATGTTTCTGCATCGAGCAATACAATATCACTTTCATTTACGGAAATTGCCAGATAGCGACCATCCCTGCTGAAATCAAGACTGTAAACGTCTTCGAGTTGCAAGCTGCTAATCATTTCCTCACTGGTAGTATCCCATATACGAAGTACATCATCAGTCGAACCAAGTGTCGCAAGCTGACTCCCGTCCGCATTAAAACCAATGTCGATGACAGACGTACCATGTACAAAATTTGCCAGTCTCTGAACGCGGTAAGCATTCGTTGCAGTAAAAACTTGACGTTGTCCGTTTGCCCATATACCCCATAAGGTAACTTCTTCATTTGTGCTGAAACTTTGCTGAACTGCCAGTAACGTACCATCAGGGCTGAATTGCACACTTTGCGCTGCGGAGTTACCTGTGTTTATCGTTGCGACCTGTTCACCATTCACGGCATTCCAGATAAAAATTGTTCCATCAAGGCTGTTGCAGGCAGCAATTAAGAGATTATCTGGAGAATAATCAACACACGTCAGAAAAATATTTCCGTAGTGTTGTCCTTCTTGCATCATGTTATCAATAAAATCAGTTGTGGCAACGCCTGTATTCGTACTCATCGCAAGATGTGTGCCGTCAGGCGACCATGATAGACCTAACATTTGCCAGCGGCTGGGCTGTCGAATCCAACCAACTTGCTCAATCAGAGAGGCATGATCTGCATTAAGTTCCTCAAATGAGGCTTGACCCCGGACTATCAACGGTAATATGACAAGAATGAATAAAATTAACCCGATAGAGAATCGGTTCTTCTCTTCAACATTGATTACCTCATAATATATTTGAAAATATCTATGGATATTGTACTCAGATTTTGTACAACTATCATCATTTTGGCTTGATATACTCAATGAGTCTGTTCAGAATATTCTTTATGAGTGGTATCCTGTTAACATGAAAACAAAACGCAATATCTCAGTCCGGACATATCAGGAATAGTAATCACCTTGCGAAGCGGAAAATGCCCCAAATGCGGCTCAAAGAATATTCTTGTTAGTAAGAGACCCAAAAACTGGAATTCACTCACCGGACAGGCAATTTTTGTCAAGGGTTTTCCGCCCAAACTGGTTCACCTGCGGCATTATGTCTGTGCGGATTGCAGGTATATAGAATCATACGTAGCTGGCGATGATTCAATGAACAATATTCTTGAAGAGTGGTATCCTATAGACCATAAACGTAAAAATTCAGACGATTAGAGGATTGATGTATGGCAATGCAAAATGGCATTTGCCCCGAATGTGGTAGCAATGAAATTTATACCCGTAATGGTTGGTTTCACAATATCATCGTGGCTTTTGCGCCGCCCCGAACCCGGGTTTATGTCTGCGGGGATTGTGGCTATCTGGCAGAATTTATCGCACAGGGCAGTCATCTCAACTATATCAAAAAGAATTGGACACGCTACGAAGCACCGGAAAAACGTAAACGCGACGAGGTAGAACAACAATCATGATGCGAGACGGAATCTGTCCGAAATGCAAATCACACGATGTCTATAAACGGGATAATGCCTGGTATCTCAGTGGTGGTGATAAAACAGGTATCAAGATGCTCCACGAAAATTACGCCGAAGTGACTGCTGTCCCGACAGTCTATCTCTGTACAGACTGTGGCTATTTCGAGAATTATATTGAAGATATAGATGCCCTGGATTTAGCCCGCCGCTACTGGGAACGTGCAGATAATAGGGATGGCGAAGATTTGCTCTAATCGCCATCCGCACCCCGCTTTTTACATCCCTGCTAACTATTTTTGATACGCTTGAAGCAGGTTTTCGATGAGTGCATCATCATCGGGATTGACCTGCATCCGGCTTTCATCTTCCTGAAACCATGCAATTGTCTTACGAATGCCCTCATAAAATGGAATAGTTGCCACATAGTCGGGGACAAAGCGCTTAATTTTACTATTGTCGAAAATCACACACCACATCTTATCCCCTAATAGACCTGCACCAACACCGGGATCCACGTTTGCAATGAATTCCGATGGCATATGCACAATGTTTGGTTTGACCCCCAGGGCATCACCAATTTGTTCATAAATCTGATTCCATGTAATCCAGAAATCGGATGTGATATGAATCGCGTGTCCGATTGTCTCTGGATTGCCCATCAAACCAACAAATCCTTTGGCGAAATCTTCACTATGCGTTAGTGTCCATAGTGTTGTCCCATCTCCATGTGCGATGACAGGTTTACCCTCTAAAATACGTTTCGGTATTAGATAATTCCCTCTGCCCACTGCCGCCGGAATATTGCGATCATACGTGTGAGAAGGACGCACAATCGTCATCGGGAAACCTTCATTGCGATAGGCTTGCATCAGACGTTCTTCACAGGCTATTTTATTGCGGGAATATTCCCAGTATGGATTTGCTAAAGGGGTTGATTCAGTGATAACCGGATGTGTTATCGGCTTTTGATATGCTGATGCACTGCTGATGAAAATATACTGATCGCACTTATCTTTGAATAATTGAATATCCCGTTCCAGTTGATCGACTGTGAACACAATCCAGTTGACAATCACATCAAAATGATGCCCTTCCAGAACAGCTTCGACTTCTTCAATATTGTTGATGTCTGCTACTGTGGATGTTGCACCTTCAATGAATATGCTACTTTTCCCGCGATTGATTAAATACAGGTCAATCCCGCGCTCTATCGCTAAGTTACTAACAGCCGTGCTGATTGTCCCTGTGCCACCGATGAATAAAACTTTCATGTTATCTCCCTCGTAAGAATTTCCTGTGATTGTACCGTATAATGGGTTTCGATTGTGTACCAATGTAAACAGAGAAAAATGTAAAAGTGACAGTCGAGTACTCGTTTGGTTGAAATTTCACGGACATATCCCTACGAAGGTAATTTTTAGGATATTTGAGCTCAAAATGTAGATACCGTCTTGAAAGTCAAGCAGAATTTTCAAAATGAGGGTCAAAAGGAATGCGGGATTTGAGAATA
>ENA-OWNT01003810-OWNT01003810.1-seawater-metagenome-genome-assembly--contig:-NODE-3810-length-13846-cov-17.592055_pt1 | contig 13846 bp, 13 predicted proteins | sample MGYA00238136_ERZ651165 | MGnify/ENA primary metagenome ERZ651165 (study PRJEB26861, sample SAMN08777766) | seawater metagenome | isolation source: coastal seawater | place: USA: Florida | collected...
ATCACGATCAGGCAGCTGGTTTGTCAACCCGCTGAGGATATGGGAGGTATCTTCTCCTGCAGCCACGTCCAACCTCTCTTTGAGCGCATCTATCGGCACCCTCAGCTCCGGGCAGGGTGACTGCCTGGCGTGAACGCGACGTGTGCGACATATCGGTTACAACAGCCCGGTCGTATGCGCCGGGCAAAGGTCCAATCACGGTACGCCTGCCTGTGTCAGCAGGGCGGTTGCCCGCGCAGGCGTAGTCGTCATCAGCCACTCTAGCCGTGCGAGCTGACGGATGCGTAGCCGCCGCATGGACCGTCCGTCGTATTTCACGGGCATACTGGTGGTGTGACCAAGCGCTGCCGTGCAGCGCTCGGATCGCCTTGTGTGACGCAGAATATGGCGGATCGCGGGGCCAACAGCTTGAAGCGAGGGCTCAAAGGGTGTTGGCTTGGAGTAATGGAAATCACTAGTGCCATTGAAAACATGAAGCACTTCACAAAGCATAGGAGCAACACGTGAGCGAGGCCGACGCCGCCACTTCGGTAAATGTGGCGGAGAAACTGGGTTTCAAAGACGGGGACCTGATTCAGGAATTCGGTTATGACGAGGACGTCGACTTCGACTTGCGTGACGACATCGAAGATCTCACGGGCTCTGAGCTCCTGGATGAAGATGATCACGAGGTCGTCGATGCCGCCATTCTGTGGTGGCGGGCCGGCGACGGAGACCTCGTCGACACCCTGGTCGATTCGCTGACCACCCTTACCGAGGGTGGAGTTGTGTGGGTCCTGACCCCCAAGTCCGGCCGGGTCGGCTACGTGTCGCCGGCGGACATCCAGGACGCCGCGCCCACCGCGGGACTTCACTACACCACCTCCGCCGGCGTCTCCAAGGACTGGAGCGCCACCCGCCTGGTCACGCGGAAGAACAAGTGAGCCAAGCGGTCCGGCACGAGGCCTCCGGGCCGGCCGCCGCTGCGGCTCCGGTCCCCAGCGGGGTACCCGCCGTCGGCGATCCCGCGCCGGACTTCGAGCTCGCCAACCAGTTTGGCGAACCCGTCCGGCTCTCAGACCTGCGCGGGCGCAATGTCGTGGTGGTCTTCTATCCCTTCGCCTTCTCGGGCATCTGCACCGGGGAACTGTGCGAAATCCGGGACAACCTGGGGCTCTTCGAGAATGCCGAAGCCACCGTGCTGGCAGTCTCGGTGGACAGCAAATTCGCCCAGCGCGCCTACGCCGAAAAGGAAGGCTACAGCTTCGACCTGCTCGCCGACTTCTGGCCGCACGGCGCCGTGGCCTCGGCATACGGGGTGTTCGACGCCGACAGCGGCATGGCATTGCGCGGCACCTTCATCATCGACGCGGCGGGAATTGTCCGCTACGTCGTGGTGAATCCACGCGGCCAGGCCCGGGACCTCGCCGAATACCGGGCCGCCCTGGCGGGACTCGGCGGGAGCTGATCCGTTGAGGCAGCGGAGGCCAGGAATCGGCATGACTGGTTTTGCCAGCCTCCCGCCGGTCACGGCCGCGGGGACCTCTGCCGAGCTCCAGCGCAGCGAACTCAAGGTACTGCAGGACGTCCACGGTCTGCTTGCCGGGGAGCGGTTCGCCGTGCTGACCGGTGCCGGCCTGAGCACAGATTCAGGCATCCCGGACTACCGCGGACCCGGCGCCGCCCCGCGCGCCCCCATGACCTACCAGGAATTCATCGGCGAACCGGAAAACCGGCAGCGCTACTGGGCCCGCAACCACATCGGCTGGTCGCACCTGCGCCGGGCGGACCCCAATGACGGCCACGCCGCGGTGGCCCGGCTGGAGCACCGCGGGCTGCTCACCGGACTCATCACCCAGAACGTGGACCGTCTCCACGAGGACGCCGGCAGCGTCAACGTGGTGGACCTGCACGGCCGGTTCGACCAGGTGGTGTGCCTGGACTGCCACCGGCGGTACAGCCGCCGGATGCTGGCCGGGGTCCTGGAGGAACTCAACCCCGGGTTCCTGGAACGGGCCCAGGCCGCCGGCGTGATTGAAATGGCCCCCGACGCCGATGCCACAGTCGAGGACGCCGGGCTTATCGAATCCTTCGTCGTCGCCCGCTGTCCCGCCTGCGGGGGGACCTTGAAGCCGGACTTCGTGTACTTCGGAGAAAACGTGCCCAAAGACCGGGTGGAGCGCTCCTACGCCATGGTCGACGCGGCCCGGGCACTCCTGGTGGCCGGCTCGTCCCTCACCGTGATGAGCGGCCTGCGTTTTGTCCGCCACGCGGCGAAGCAGGGCAAGGCCGTGGTCATCATCAACAGGGGAGCCACCCGCGGGGACGATCTCGCCACTATCAAGCTCGATGCCGGCGTCAGCGGGGCCCTGACCTGGCTCGCCGCCGAGCTGCCGCCACTGCAGGGGGCGGCCGGGCCGGATTGGCGCTAGGCCGGTGGCATCCGGTACAGTAGCTGTTCGTTGGTTGAAGCGCCGAGGCGCGGATACCGCGGTTTGGGTCTTTAGCTCAGCTGGTAGAGCGCCACGTTTACACCGTGGATGTCATCGGTTCGATCCCGGTAGGACCCACCAACAGAAACCCCGCCATGCCCGGCCACACGGTCGTCGATGGCGGGGTTTTGTGCTTCCTGCTGCCGTGATGAACCGCGACGAACGGGAACGGGCTTTCATCGCCCTGAACCAGCGCTGCTTGGCTGCTCCGGTGTCACCCGGGAGGATGGCCGCCGGGTAGAGTTAGGTGATTTGTTCAGCATCGCAAGACCATTGGGGATCACCATGTTCTACGGCGTCACGCGCTACAGCCTCTTCTCACCCGGATCGCACTCGTGGAAAACGTCACGCAGCGGGGTTTTCAAGACCCCCGATGACTATATGCAGTACCTTTTCTCGGAAAAGCGCCTTAACCTCCGGGCCGACATGTTCTTCAACAAGGCCGTGCCCGCGCTTGCCGCAATGGCGGAAAACCATGACTACAAGCATTTCGTGATGTACTCCGAACTGCTCCCGAAGCGCCATCAGGACATCTTGATCGCGGCCGCGGCGAAGTACCCGTTCCTGGTGCCCGTGGAATGGAACGAGGTGGTCCGGGGAACCGGAATCGAAGAAGTGCTGCCGCTGGTCGAGGAGGACCTCGCCGGCAAGTTTGGCGCTGCCGACGGCGTGCAGCCCGTGGTGTGGTTCCGGCTCGACGACGACGACGTGCTGGCCGCCGACTACCTGACGCAACTTGAAAACTATCGGACCCTGAACCACGTGGGGATGGCCATTTCCTTCGGCCTCGGTCTGACGGCCTACAAAGGCGAACATGAACTGGTGAACCTTCGGGAGTACTACCACCCGAAGTCCGCCCAGGGCATGGCCTTCGTGTCTGCCTTCGACCCCCGTCAGCGACGCCTCGCGATCATTACGCCCGGCCCGCACCACGGCGTGGACCAGATCATGCCGACCATCCTTGACTCCCGGGAGCACATGTTCTTCCAGGTCCGTCACAGCGATCAGGACTCGACGCTGAACGAGACCCCTTACGAACGAGTCGCCGCGTCGTTGGCGCGCCTGGATAAGCTTCCGGCCGTCCGCTCGGCCGATGTATCTGCGGAGAAATGGCCGAGCCTTTTCGAGGACATCGTCCGCGGTGAGCCTGTGGCCCATGAGCTGTCCATGCCCGGCTCCGAACCCCTCCGCCTGACCGAGGAGACGGTGCTGACTTTTCCGTTGGATTCGGGAATCAAAGCCGGGCTGGTCGAGTTTGAGTTTGAGTTCGAGTCGGCCAGCAGGCTCCAGGGCGGATTTGCCGTTGTCTCGTACGATCTTCATGGCGCGGATGGCGTCGATCCCGAGGAACTCGGGCTGCGCAAGAGCGCCATGTTCGGGTTGAGCCGGCAGGCGTGGTCGAAGAGTTCCCGCGGCGTCGTGCGCCACAGCTTTCTTCTCCCGGACGGGGCCAGCATCTCTGGCATCACGCTGAGGGGCAAGAACCGCCAGCCGGCAGACGTCTTCATCCGATTGCGCCAGCCTCGTGTGGTGGCCGTGCACAGCGCCGACTAAGGATTGAGCCCGGGGCAGTGGCCCCGGGACTCCACCGCCGGTCTGTGCGCCGACAATGTCTGTGCCCCGAAAATGTCTGTGCCCCGCCCTAGTGTGACAGGAATGGAGCACGTGACAGTTAGGACAGGCCCGGACGGGCGGCCGCAGGCCGTGGTCCGTGGGGGCAGGGAATGGTTGATCGGGGCCGAGCCGGTCCGCTGGTTCGAACGGGTCAGTTGGTGGGAGGCCGAGCGCCGGATGCCGAAGGGCCTGAGCCGCGTTGACGTCGAGGTCTGGCAGGTCCAGGCCAGGCTCGGACGCAACCTCGGATCGGCCCTCACCACCATGGAACTGATCCGGGACGGCCTCGGCGGCGGCTGGCGGCTCCGGGAGGCAGTTGCGGACGCCGCCTAGGATTCGGGCACCAAAACCGGGCTGTGCCCGGGCATGGGAACGCGGGCATTGGAAAAGCCTTCCACCGCGACTATTGGGGGATGCCGCGGTGGAAGGCTTGTTATGAATATACCGTGAACAATTGGAAATGTGAAACGCGCCAGCGGGTTACGGACGGCCGAAATACCCCAATCGATGGCCTAATCACAGGCTCCGTGCCCCTTCCGCCTAGGATGTGTCCATGACCGTCACGAGTGCCCGCCGCATTGCCAGAGTCCGCCCCGTTGCCCATGGTGCCGAGGACGAATTCTTCTTCGTCGCCAACGATGCGCCGGACTTCAATAGTGATGCAGGCAAAGTGTGGACCGTGACCGGTACGCCGTTCGCTGCTTCTGCGGCCAACGCCGGCAGCCGTCCCCGCAGCGGATGGGAAATCGGCGGGACCGTGGACGAGGCATCGTTCACCTTCCTCGCGCCAAGCATCCCGGCCAATGTCCTGGGCATGGCGCACAATACGGGCCGCGCGGGCCGGGACCTTCCGCCGCAGGCCTTCCACAAGGCGGCGACCAGCGTGGTCGGCCCGGGCGATGCAATAGAACTCCGGCCTGGCGTGGGCCGCGTGGAGCCGGAGGCGGAACTGGCAATCGTCGTCGGGAGCAAGGTCCGCGGACTGACCCCCGGCAGCGCAAAGAGCGCGATTCTGGGCTACACGATCGCAAACGACGTCTCCGCCAGGGACCTGCAGGAATCCGACGAGCTATGGATCAGTGCCAAGAGCCAGGACACGTTCACGCCCGTGGGGCCATGGATCGTCACGGACCTGACGGTCGAAGACGTGGCTATCGGGATCCGGCACAACGGCGTGGAGCTCAAGGCGGCCAGCTCCGCCGATCTCGGCTGGAAGGTGGAGGAGATCCTCACCTATCTGACCTCCTTCATGACGCTGCACCCCGGCGACCTCGTGCTGACGGGATTCCCTGCCGAGTGCGTGCCGATGGTCCCCGGCGACACCGTCACCTGCCATATCGCAGGCGTCGGCGAACTGACGAATCCCGTGGTGGGCGCCTCCTGACGAGCCGGCGGTCTCCAGCGCAGAACGCTGATGCTGCGGCGGGGTCCGGGGGAGAGCGGGCTCGTTCGGGTCCCGATTGACGCCGTCAGCCATTATGATGGTTACTGTTCAGCTGACTGGACGGCATTCGAGTGAGTGGCGCGGCGACTGGCGCGCGATACCTGAAGGAGAATCATGGCCGATTCCCGAGTTTCCCGACCCTCCGACGGATTGGGGAGCGCGTCACCCGCACCGGCCGTCACCCGCGCCGCCGCCGTGCTGGAGGCCCTGGCCGCGTCCGCCACCGGACGCCTCACGCTGAGCGATTTGGCCAGGGAGCTGGGAATCCCCAAGTCCTCGACATCCAACCTCCTCCTCGCCCTCGAGGAAGCCCGGCTCATCAACCGCCAGGGCGCGGAGTTCACCCTTGGGCGCAAGCTGGTTGAGCTGGGTGCCGCGTACCTCAGCCGCCTCGACGAGGTCCAGGAGTTCTACCGGTTTTGTGAGCAGGCTCCGACACTTTCGGGCGAGACCGTCCGCATCGCCATGCTGGACGGCACGAACGTCATCTATCTCGCCCGCTATGAAGGCCATCCGGCAGTGCGCCTGACGTCCAACATCGGCGACAAGATGCCGGTGTCCCTGTGCGCCGTGGGCAAGGCCCTCATCGCGCGGCTGCATGACCACGACGTCGACGAGATGTTCCCGGACGACGCCGAGCTGCCGGTCCTGACGCCGAAATCGCTGCGGACGGGCGCCGAGCTCAAGGCGCAGCTCGCCGTCATCCGGGAGCGCGGCTACGCCTTCGAGGACGAGGAATCCACGACCGGCGTCGTCTGCCTGGCGGTGGCCGTTCCGACCCGCGGCGCTCATGGGCCCAGCCTGGGCCTGTCTGTCACCGCACTAAAGGCGACCTACTCGGACGAGCAGGGCGCCATGATGGTGAAGGAACTCAAGGACCTCGCCCGGTCCCTCGGCAATCCCATGGGCTAGCAACCCTGGATCGGCAATCTCCTGGACCTGGGGTCCATGGGCCGGGCCGGGATTACCAGACGGCCCGGGCGGCTCAAGAATAAATCCGATTACTCATTGGCTAGCCGATCACTATGCTGTACGCTGTTCAACATGGTGATCGACCCTTCGGGGGTTTCTCACATCCCACCAGGCCAACGGGGGTCTGGAGTGTTCTTGAGGGAGTGCTTGTGACAACTAGTACTAATACACCGCTCGCTGAAGCGGACGGCGCCGTCGTCGATCCGGAACAGCTGCGACGGGCAACGCTTGCCAGCTCTGTAGGCTCCGCGCTGGAGTACTACGACTTCTACATCTACGGCCTGGCCTCGGCCCTGATCTTTGGCCCGCTGTTCTTCAAACCGCTCGGCGAGGACGGAGCCCTGATCGCATCATTCGCCACGTACGGGGTGGGCTTCGCAGCCCGACCGTTTGGCGGCATGGTCTTCGGGTACATCGGGGACCGGTTCGGCCGCAAAATGGTCCTCATCCTCACGATCGGCCTGATGGGGTCCGCCAGCTTTGCCATCGGCCTGCTGCCGACCTACGAACAGGCCGGCATGCTGGGCGCCGTCCTCCTAGTGACCCTGCGCATCCTGCAGGGATTGGGCGCCGGAGCAGAACAGGCTGGCGCCACCACCTTGATTTCTGAGGTCGCACCCCGCCGCCGCCGCGGCTTCTTCGCTTCGCTGCCGTTCGTCGGCATCCAGCTGGGCACCCTGCTCGGCGCCGGAACGTTTGCCCTCATTGCCATGGCAGACAAGGCCGTCCTGGAGGGCTGGCTGTGGCGGGTGCCGTTCCTGGCCAGCGTGTTCCTGATTGTGGTGGCCATCTTCATTCGGCTCCGGCTGAAGGAGACCCCGGTCTTCCAGGAGCTGGAGAAGCACAAGAATGTGGTCAAGAACCCCATCGGCCAGCTGTGGAAGCACTCCAAGAAGAACGTCCTGATCGGCATCGGCCTGCGGATGGGCGAGAACGGGAATTCCTCGATCTACTCCGCCCTGCTCATCGCGTTCCTGGCGTCCAAGGACGGCGTCTTTCCGGGCGATAAGTTCATCGGCCCGGTGGGACTGCTCATCGCCGCAGGCTTCGCCGCCGTCATGGTGATCACGTTCGGTGCGCTCTCCGACAGGTTCGGCCGCGTGCCCGTCTACCGCTACGGTGCGCTTTTCCAGGCCGTCATCGCGCTGCCGGCGTTCTACCTGGTGACACTGGGCAACGTCACGCTCGTCTGGATTGTCATGGTGGTGGGCATCGCCCTCGGCGTTCAGTCCATGCTCGGCCCGCAGTGCCCGCTCCTGCCGGAGCTCTTCGGCTCGCAGTACCGCTTCACCGGCGTGGCCATGAGCCGCGAACTCTCCGCCGTCCTGGCCGGCGGACTCGTCCCGCTGGTGGGCGCCGCACTGCTGGCCGCCACGGGTCACTCCTGGCTGGTGCTCGCCGTCTACTCGCTGGTGCTGGCACTGATCTCGTTCGTCACCACGTTCTTCACGCCGGAGACGGTGGGACGCGACCTCCTCCTGACGGAGGATGCGCACTAGGCGCACCCGAACAGGACTACGCAGCGCCACTGCGACCAGCAAAACCGGAGGCCGTGGCCCCTTCCGCCCAGGAAGGGGCCACGGCCTTCCGCGCTGCGGCCAGTTCCTGGCGACGCGCAACATGTCCTGCGACGCCCGGATACGACAGTCTGACAGAGGGGGAATTACCGCCGCGTCAGGTCTTTCGCGTGTCGCCTGGCAGAACGCGCGTCGCCCGCGCCCACGCAAAGGGCGGCCCCTCCGTTTCCGGAAGGGCCGCCCTGGGTGGTGCTGCGGGGCAGCGGCTTAGTAGAAGTGGACCATGTCCACAAGGTGGGGGAGTTCGCCGCCGTCGAGGTGCGTCCGCAGGTTGCTGCAGAAGCGTTCGGCGATCAGCCGGTTCTCGGCTGCGCTGAGGGCCGAGGTGTGCGGGGACACCATCACCTTGGGGTGGTTCCACAGCGGGCTGTCCTGCGGGAGCGGCTCCACGGCAAACACATCGAGGCAGGCGTAGGAGACCTGGCCGTTCCCGAGTGCCTCCAGGAGTGCCTCTTCATCCACCACGGTGCCGCGGCCCACGTTGACGAACACCGTTCCGGGCTTCATGGCAGCGAACACTTCGCGGCTGAAGAGCTTCTCGGTGAACGGCGTGCCGGGAAGGGTGTTGACCACGGCGTCGGCCGCGCCCAGCAGGCCGGCGAGGCCGTCGTTGTCCGTGACCTCCTCGATGCCCTCGATGGGCTCCACGGTCCGCTTGGTGCCGCTGACGTGCATGCCCAGGGCGCGGGCGATCCGTGCGGTCTCGAGCCCGATCTCGCCCAGTCCGGTGACCACCAGGCGGGAGCCGTTGACCAGCCGGGCCGGGGTGCGGAGCTCCGGCCAGACCTTGGCCGCCTGGTCCTGCGCCAGTTCCGCGCTGCGCTTGAAGCCGTTGAGGATTCCGAGGGCGGCGAATTCGGCGAGCGGCAGGGCGTGCACCCCGGCGGAGGTGGTGACCTTGAACTTCTGCAGCGTCGCGGCGTCCAGCCCCGATGCCTTCACGGCGCCGCCGGCACCGGCCGCCATGGCGTGGATCCACTCCAGCCGCGGATTGCTGCGCGCAATCCGGGCAAGCCCCGCCGGGCTTTCGTTGGGGAACCCGTACAGGACCTGGGCCTTGTTGAGCATGTCCCAGTAGCGTTCCTCCTGCTCCGGAGTCCGGCGGAAGTCCGGATCCCCTGAGTGGTCTGCGGGAAAGCGTTCCGGCGGCAGGAGCTCGGGTTCGTAGAGGACGGTCACGGAAGGGTCTACGGCGCGGATGCGTTCCACAAGCTCTGCTTCGAGCGGGACGGCGATCGCGACGGTGGTTTTGGTCGTCATAGTGTTCATCATACTGAATGGAGGCTAGAATGCTGAACAGATTTCCAAGATTAACCACGACGAAGTGAGGCACCATGGATAGGAACCGGAAGGAAGCCGGGTTTGTCGGCCTCGGGCTGATGGGTGCGCCCATGGCCGCGAACCTACTCGCGGCAGGTTGGGCCGTCAGCGCCTGGAACCGGACACCAGCGGCGCTGGAGGAGTTCGAGGCCCTCGGCGGCTCCCGCGCGGCCGGGGTGGCGGAGCTGCGGGACAAGCCGGTCATTATTTTCATGCTCCCGGATCTGTCCCATATCGAGGACGCGAGTGCCGGGCTGCTGGCTGGCTGGACCACGGAGCCGCCCGCCCCCGGTACCGTCGTGGTGGTCATGAGCAGCGTCTCGCCGTCGGCAGTGACGAGCTTCGGGGCACGCGTCGCGGCGGCAAGCGCAGGCAACGCCGTCGTCGTCGATGCCCCCGTCAGCGGCGGCACCCGGGGCGCGGTGGACGGAACCCTTGCCATCATGGCAGGCGCAAGCGAACACGACTTCCAACGGCTCAAGCCGCTCTTTAATGCGATGGGCAGCACCGTGCGGCGGCTGGGGCCGCTGGGTTCGGGCTCGCTCGCCAAGGCATGCAACCAGCTCATCGTGGGAACCACGACGGCGGCGCTCGCCGAGGCCGCGGAGCTCGCCGAACGCTCCGGCATGGACGTCGCCGCCCTGTACGAGGTGCTCGCCGGCGGACTGGCCGGCAGCCGGGTCCTGGACATCGTGGGGCCCCGGCTCGCCGCGAAAGACTACGAGCCCACCGGCCCGGCCAAATTCATGCACAAGGACCTGTCCTTTGTGCTCGAAAGCGCCGCAGCAGCAGGCGCCGCAGTGCCAATGGCGTCGGCCGGAGTCGGGCTCTACGCGGAGCTTAAGCGGCAGGGCCTGGGGGACCGGGACCTCGCCGTCGTGCGGCAGACCATCTCGAATCTCAGCGCCGGCACCAGCACCAGCACCAGCACCGGCACCGGCACCACAGACAACCCAACAGATAACCCGGCAGTCAAGACCAATTGAGGATCAGCGAATCATGAGTGGACTTTTTGACCTGACGGGGCGCGTAGCCCTGGTGACCGGTTCGAGCCGGGGGATCGGCAACGCCCTGGCCCGGGCCCTGGCCGACGCCGGCGCCACGGTGGTGCTCAACGGCATCAACCCGGAGCGGCTCAAAGCCGCCGAAGCGGCGATGGCCGCGGACTACCCGCCGGGGCGCGTGCACGGCTGCGCCTTCGACGTCACGAGCGACGCCGAGGCGGCCCGCGGCGTCGCCTGGGTGGAGGAGAACGTGGGGCCGCTGGAAATCCTGGTGAACAACGCCGGCATCCAGCACCGCGTCCCCATGCTCGAACTCGACGTGGCGGACTGGGACCGGGTGATCTCCACGGACCTGACCAGCGCCTTCCTGGTGGGACGGGAAGCCGCCCGGCACATGATCCCGCGCGGCCGGGGCAAGATCATCAACATCTGCTCGGTGCAGACGGACCTGGCCCGGCCCACCATCGCCCCGTACGTTGCGGCCAAGGGCGGGCTGCGGAACCTGACCCGCGCCATGACCGCGGAATGGGCGGCCTCGGGTCTGCAGATCAACGGGATCGCACCGGGTTACATCCACACCGAAATGACGCAGAACCTGGTGGACGATGAGGCGTTCAACTCCTGGATCCTGGGCCGGACACCGGCGAACCGGTGGGGGAACGTGCAGGACCTCGCCGGACCGGCGGTCTGGCTGGCGTCCGAGGGCTCCAACTTCGTCAACGGCCAGACCATCTTCGTCGACGGCGGCATGACGGTGGTGGTCTGATGGGCGGCGCAGCAGTGCTCCCGGCCACGGCAGCCGCGGTGGTGGCCCACGCGGCCGGCGATCTCCGAATCCAGGACATTCCCGTGACCGTTCCGGCGGCCGATGAAGCCGTCATCGAGGTGGCCTTCGGCGGCATTTGCGGCTCCGACCTGCACTACTGGCTGCATGGTGCCGCGGGGGAATCGGTTCTCAAGGCTCCCATGATCCTGGGTCACGAGATCGTCGGGACCGTGATCCGGGCCGCCGTGGACGGCTCGGGGCCGGCGGCAGGCACGGCGGTCGCGGTGCATCCCGCCACCCCGGGGCCTGGCGCAGCGCGTTATCCGGCGGACCGGCCCAACCTGTCGCCGGGCTGCACCTACCTGGGCAGTGCCGCGCGCTTTCCCCACACGGACGGGGCCTTCAGCCGCTACGCAGCGCTGCCTGCGCGGATGCTCCGGGCCCTTCCGGGAAACCTCGACCTGCGTACCGCGGCGCTGATCGAACCGGCCAGCGTCGCCTGGCACGCCGTCGCCCGCGCCGGGGACGTGGCGGGAAAGACCGCGCTCGTGATCGGCAGCGGACCCATCGGCGCGCTGGCGGTCGCGGTTCTCAAGCGGGCCGGCGCGCGCCGGATCGTCGCGGTGGACATGCATGCCAAACCGCTGGAAATCGCCGCGGCCGTGGGAGCGGATGAGGTGCTCGCCGCCGGTGACGCCGAGGCGATCGCCGCCGTCGAGGCCGACATCGTCATCGAGTCCTCCGGCAGCCACCACGGACTGGCCTCGGCGATCAAGGGCGCAACCCGCGGCGGAACTGTGGTGATGGTGGGCCTGCTGCCTACCGGCCCACAGCCGGTCCTGATCTCCCTGGCCATCACGCGGGAACTCGAACTCAAGGGTTCGTTCCGCTTCAATGACGAAATCGATGACGTCATCGCGGCTCTCGCCGACGGATCGTTGGCGGTGGACCCCGTGGTCACCCACACCTTCACGCTGGACCGCGGGCTGGAAGCGTTCGAGGTGGCCAAGAACTCGGCAGCATCCGGAAAGGTGCTGCTGGACTTCCGGCCGGCCGCGGAGTGAGGGGCGCCGCCGTCGTGGACGGCGCGGCCCTTGTACCGGCGATCCTAGGAGCGTTGGGGCTCTTAGGAGCGCTGGAGCGGGACAAACACCCGCGGCTGGTTCTTCCAGCTCGGCTCCATCTCCGAGATGGTCTCCCGCATGATCCGGTTCGAGGCCTCGCGCGCGGCGGCGGCATCCCCGGCGGCGATGGCCTCGGCAACGTCCACGTGCCACTGCAGCGCCGTCTCCCGCGGGTGGTCCGGCATCAGGCCGTGAGCGGTGCGGCCGGTGAGCGTCTCGGTCACCTGGCCCACCATGTTGGCGAACATCTCGTTGCCGGAGCCGGTCAGCAGCAGGGAGTGGAACAGGATGTCCAGCTCGAGGAACCGGGGCACGTCGCCGGCCTGCCCGGCGTCGCGCATGGCGTGCGAGATCTCCACGAGCTCCTGGCGCAGTTCCTTGGGGGCATTGGCCGCCGCGAGTTCGGCGGCTACCGGTTCGACGGCGGTGCGGAGCTCGGCCAGGGAGCGCAGCTGCGCTCCGCGGCCCTCACCGGCCAGGCGCCAGCGGATCACGAGCGGATCGAAGGGGTTCCACCGGCTGGAGGGCAACACCCGGATGCCCACCCGCTTGATGGTTTCCACCAGGCCCAGGGACTGCAGCACACGGACCGCCTCCCGGACCACCGAACGGGAGACCTTGAGTTCGTCCTCGAGGTGTTCGGCGAGCATGACGTGACCGGCCGGAAGCTCGCCCGCGACGATCCGGGTCCCGAGGTGCTCAACGGCACGGGTGTGGAGGCTGGTTGACATAGTCGTAAGCATAATCCTGCGGGCCACGTCCGGGCCGACCGGCAGGGCCGGGCCCGGTGATCATAGACTGTTTGTGACGCGCAGTATTCCGCTACGTGGGCGCTGCTTTCCCGCAGCCCGCGGAAATACATATGGTTTATAGACAGCCACTGATCCTCAAGAGCGGGTTCCGCCCCATGCGGCGCAGCCTGCCCGAGTCCTAGATGAACGTCGTACAAGAATCGCCGTGCATACATGGTGTAAAGAAATGAATTGGAGTTTTGATGTCAGCACACATCGGTGTCACCGGCCTCGCAGTGATGGGGGCCAACCTCGCACGCAACCTGGCCCGGAACGGCTTCACCGTTGCCCTGCACAACCGGTCCGTGGAAAAGACAGACGCCCTCCTCGCAAAGCACGGTGACGACGGCGACTTCGTCCGCACCGAGACGCTGCAGGAGCTCGTCGACTCGCTGGAGAAGCCGCGCCGGGTCCTGATCATGGTCAAGGCCGGCAAGCCGGTGGACTCCGTGATCGAACAGCTCGAACCGCTGCTGGAGCCGGGCGACATCATCATCGACGCCGGCAACTCGCACTACGAGGACACCCGCCGCCGCGAAGCCGCCCTGGCGAAGAAGGACCTGCACTTCGTCGGCATCGGCGTCTCCGGCGGCGAGGAGGGTGCCCTGAACGGCCCCTCGATCATGCCGGGCGGTTCCAAGGAGTCCTACGACGCCCTCGGCCCGCTGCTGGAAAAGATCGCCGCCCACGTCGACGGCAAGCCGTGCTGCGCCTGGATCGGCACCGACGGCGCCGGCCACTTCGTCAAGATGGTCCACAACGG
>ENA-OWNT01003811-OWNT01003811.1-seawater-metagenome-genome-assembly--contig:-NODE-3811-length-13842-cov-3.818307_pt1 | contig 13842 bp, 7 predicted proteins | sample MGYA00238136_ERZ651165 | MGnify/ENA primary metagenome ERZ651165 (study PRJEB26861, sample SAMN08777766) | seawater metagenome | isolation source: coastal seawater | place: USA: Florida | collected...
CGTTCGTTCGTTCGTTCGTTCGTTCGTTCGTTCGTTCGTTTCCTCTGTGCCCCACTCCCTCCTCCAAACAACCAACCGACAACCGACGCAGCGGGCCGGCAGGCACGCACTTGACTGTCAGTTGGGGCTGTCACCGAACAGCCCGCGCGTTGTCGCCACCGTTCGTTCGTTCGTTCGTTCGTTCGTTCGTTCGTTCGTTCGTTCGTTCGTTCGTTCGTTCGTTCGAGACTGCGCTTCGTTCGCTGCTGCTGCTTGCTCGCCGCCGCTACTCGACGTTTGGTGAACAGTCGCATGCAAGTCTGGCGTCGTACACACCACTGCATGGCCACCACGCTGGCAGGCGAACAGTAACGGTGACGGGTGACGCGCGGCACCAAGGAGGTCCCACGTCCCACCACACTGCTGACGCGCGGACGCGCTCGCTGGTGTGGTGACAGTTGTGCAGTTGCTCGCTGGTCAGCACCAGTCCCCAAAACGCTGACCCTCCGTTGTCTGCAAGCAACACCACGAGAGCAACCCAGTCATCGTTCCCGGTCGGTGCCAACGCTGACTGACGGCGTCCCGCCGAGTCGTTCAGTGACCTTCCGTACCAGTGTACTCGCACCCGTCGCACCCGTCGTCGCACTCATGCACTCGTCTCTGTCGGCTCCGCGACTCGCACTCAAGCCGACACATTGTGCTGCATTCCGCAACTCACCCGCGAATCGCACTCCGGTAGAGCAATCACGGGCTCAACAACCACGACGACGACGACCAACCACGTGCCAGTTGACCAACCTCGCGCTGGAGAGGCGTGATGTGCAGCAATTGGCGCCGCAGCCGACCATGGTTGGAGGTCTCCACAGCTGTGGGTGCCGCAGCCGAGCAAGAACCACCCCTCATGAGACGTGACCTTTCAAAATAAGGAGACATAAACCCAGAAAACAATAAAAAAAAAAGTGTCTGCCATCCCAACGAAGACACCTTCAGGGGTGACATCGGTTGTGTGGGTTTCTTTCTCAATAGACAGACATGATTCGCGGCCCTCCATTCCTTTTCAAACGAGGATCCGCTGGCTGAGCTGACGCTGACCACGCACTGCGATCCGCCATGGGCTCCGAACAATCAAAGCAAAGCTCGGTGGTTGCGCCAGCGACGGTTGCGCAGTTCCAGCATCCCATCGAGCTGCCAGATGGCCCGGCTTCACAAAAAATATCTCTTGCAAGGCAAAACACTCCCGTGCGGTCCGAACCGGACAGAGAACTCAAACATTTGGTTGCACAAAACGATCTACCAAACACTATTTTGCAGTCAGGAACCCCGGTGCAGTTGAGCCCCAGGAAGTTGCATCAAGATTCCATTTTCGCTGCGCGTGACTTGCGAAAGGACCACTGCCGCCAGACAGTCCCGGCCTCCATTGATGCGTTCCTACCGTCCGTTGCTCGGGAGCGTCACCTCATCGGCCGCCCAGCGCTCACTGAGGCCGAGGCAACGGAACCCTTCGATGCAGGAGTGCTCATCATCGACATTAGTGGCTTCACCGCGCTCACAAGGTGGCTAGCCCTCAACGTTGAGCACGGTGCTGAAGAACTGTCTGCAGCAATTTCAACATATTTTTCAGAAATCCTACTGATCATTTGGAGACACAACGGCGACGTGTACAAGTTCGCAGGCGATGCGCTGCTCTGCTTATTCCGCGGTGACGACGCGAGACTGAACATGATCGACGCTGCGCTTGAGGCCGTCGTTGAGCTCAAAGACAGAAGTGTCCTCAACGGCCATGCTACTCTGTCTCTCCACGCCTCCTGTGGGCACGGCAAGGTTGTCGGTATGCACGTAGGCGGCGTAGAATTTCGTGGAATCCCAAGATGGGAATGGAACCTCCATGCGCCGGCCCTTCTTGCGAAAATTGGTACTCGTCTCAAGACCGCGGAGGCTGGAGACGTTGCAATGGCGCCTGACTGTTGGACACACTACAGGAAGCACCGTCCCAAGGTCGCAGCTGTAGTTGACAGTCTCAAGGCAGTCAAACAGGCACGGTCAGACACGGTCGTGGTTTCAGGCGACGAGGACGTCGTGGCAGATGTGCCGCGGGGTGACGGTGACTACGAAGCAAATGTCAGTCGTGCCAATGCGTGCTCGGAAGCGCTGCAAAGCTACGCAATGCGCAGCGTCGTGGAGTACTTCAGTGCAGTTGCTGCCTCAGGAGCTCAGAACAGATCCGTGCATCTCATCAACACCAATCGTCGGTGCAGCATTGTGTTTGTTCGTTTACCGACATCTGAGGACCTTGCCGTGGCGCAAGAAATTTCTGCGTGTGTCGAGACAGTGCTCCGTGACTGTAACGGCATGCTCCGCCAGTATCTTACTGATGACAAAGGTACAGTTGCCATCGGTGTGTGGGGTTGTCCACCCCTCGCGCACAAAGACAATGCACACAGAGCTATTCGGTTTGCGGTGAACGTGATAGATCGACTCAGAGCTCTCAACCATACGTCTGTGTCCTGTGGTGTCACCACCGGAATGTGCTTCTGCGGTATCGTCGGCCACAGCTTGCGGTGCGACTACGTCGTAGTGGGAGATTCCGTGAACATGGCTGCTCGACTGATGGCAAAAGCAAGTGACGGCGACGTGTTCTGCGATGAGGCCACCGCCCTCCTACATCGGGACAGAACTGATGTTGCGGCTGGGCAGTCGTCCATTGAGTTAGGAAAGTCACGTTTGATCACTGTGAAGGGCGGTGGCGCACAGAAAGTTTATCCAGCTTTCATTCAAGGAACGCGGCCAACGAATGATCCAAGTGAAGCTGTTGACGCCACACACAACACACGTGTGCGGCATACTGAGATCGCCACAATGTACGGCAGGGAGCGCGAGCTCGAAACAATCATGAACAACTTTCAGCTGATGGAATCTGACGACTCATTTGTAGCATCTGTTGGCATCGAGGGCTCCAATCAAATGGGAAAGACCCTCCTCATAACACATGTTTGCGCACATTGCGCCTCTAAGTTTGAGGTTGTGCGGTGCTCCATGCAGGATATTGACCGCTCAACTGAGTGGCAAGCATTGAAGCCACTTGCAACCGTGCTGTGGAGCTTCGCTGCCGCGTTGCCACCATCGCAACAGGAATATCTCCCGTTGCTACTTGACATTTGTGATCCCCCACCCGCGATTCCAAAACCTCTGGCGACTCAAGTGTCGAAGGCATTAACTGACATTCAACGCAGCAATGCCATTTCGGCACTACTTCGTTGCCTTCTTTGTCACGCCACAGAAGTCCAACCAAAATGTGGGTCATGGCTTCCTGGAAGCGCGCCCACAACATCCGGCGGCAATTCACGAACCAACAGCAGCCCGAAGCAACGACCCATTGTCATAGTTATCGACAATTTGCAATTTGTAGATCGGTCGTCACTCACTTTCATTGAGACACTGCTGCAGCATCACGAAGAGGGCACACTGCGGCGGGCTGCGCTGCTGTGTTCTTTCATCCCACCGTTGAAAATCCGTCGATCAATGGGCAGCAACATGCAGCTGAAGCGGAATCCACTTGAGTACACTAACGTGTACGATCAGTGCAAACTCAAACTCGTGCTGGAGCCACTGCCACCCAAAGCGTTGGGTCGCATCGTGACAAGTATATTTCACCAACATCTGCAAACGACAGGAAAGTCGAACAGACCATCACTTGTTCCATCGAAAGCCCTCATCACGGAGACCGCTTCAGTAACAGGTGGCAATCTGCAAACTGTTCACGACATTGCGACCTTCTGGGTAAAGAACAATTTTCTTGTAGTGAAGCATGACAATGTGCTCGGAATTGCCAAAGAGCTGGCCCTCCCGCGGGACTTGGGCGGCACCCAGGCTTGGTTGGACACTCAAATGGACACTCTTCCTCCGTATGCCCGAGAGCTCGCGCGCGCGGCCACTGTGCTTCCCCAGACTTTTGCGCTTAGAGACGTTCAGAAAGTCGCCGATGTACTCGGGAGGAAGACCACTCTTATACGGTGGAAAGTTGACACCGAAATTCGGCCCGACACCATCAAGGCGGCATTTGCGTTGCAACGTCGCAGGCTATGGGCTGCCCCACCCGCTTCGGCAAAGTATCCTTTGCGTCGCTCCAGCCGTGCGAAACCGATCGGAGGTGACTGCACGGCACCCACCTCAACGATGCACTTGACCTTTAGTGATGATGAGATTGAAATGTTTCATGCAACACCTGTTGTCATGATGGGTGTGACAACTGGTTTTTCTCAAGACACGCAGCGCCGTCTTCACGCAGCGTTCTTCGAACTCGCAACCCAGCGCGCCTTTTCGCAGGAGGAATGTTATTCGCACGAATTGATCGCCCGATCTGCCGGCATGGCCCTATTTCACAAAGCAGCGGTGACCCACAACATCATCGCGGCCTCCGACGCAATTGATGAAGGGAACTACTCCATGGCGAGTCGGCATGTTTTGGAGGCGCACACGCAGGTCTCTCTGCTCGTACGACAATGTACAATGCCAGAATCACCAGTGGGGGGTCCGTTGAGGTTCACGTCATCGGACGAAGCAACCGCCCCAACCGCAGCTGACGACCCAACGACGCCAACTATCCGTCCTCTCGCTTCTACAATTGCAAGTGCTGAACAACTGAGGAATATTAGAAACGTGAGAGCACTTGGAGTACAAGACCTTGAACGAATCAACTTGCCTACACAGACAGCAGTCACGCTGCATCGTATTGCTGCTTGTGTTTACTGTGAAGAGGGAAACTTCCCTCAAGCTATGGAATCTGTGCAGCGGGCGATTGAGCTTGCAGGAGAAGTTTTTCCAGGAAGCCTTGACTCTCACAACCTTGATTGTCACTTGGAGGAACAAACTGCGTTGGTTCGTTTCCATGAAACTGGCCAATTGTGTTCGAGCCCAGTCGCCCGAGACGAAAACAGACCCATGTTGATCGAAACTCTCCGAGCGTACAACCTGATGGCGAAACTATTTCGCTGTTCCACGGAGCAAGCAAAAGCGCTCCTTTGCGAACAGCGAGCGTTTAACCTTGGTGTCGTCGTTGGAATCACGCCGGAGGCCAGCGAGGCATTTTGTGCCCTTTCGGCGGCGATGAAAAGTCAAATGCTATCCGTGCGTGGTCTGCGCGTGGCTGCATCGCTTGACGACTCGATTTGCGAAACAACGTGTCGGATTCGACTTGGTCGCGCCTCCATAGCTGAAGGAGAGTGGGATAGAGCAAGAGGTTACCTGGAACGTGCAGTCAACGATGCGGAGAAAATGGGTATGGCACACCTCAAGTCTGAAGCTATGCTCCACCTCCACTGGTGCTCGTTTGTGCGTGGCAAGTGGCAGGACGAGTCGTTGACATCATTAGAAAAGGCTGTCAACCAGTCCGGCAGTCGGCGACTTCAGCGCCAGCTAATGTTGGCACAAAGTCGCCTGAAAATAGCCGAGCTGCACTTGGCACAATCTCTTGATGACTGCAAAGATTTTGCCGTCAATTTAGACAGCTGGACGTTCATGTCCAACCACGAAAAAGTAGCAACGATGGGGTTTTCGCTGTGGTCCAATTTGCAGCGTGGAAATCATGAGGGTGCTGTTGCAATTCTTCAAAAGTACCGAGACGTCGGTCCATTGCTGTTGATGCATGGCGCACATCAAAGCTGTTTTGAAGGCCACGCACTACTGCTGATGTCACTCATCTCTCTTGCGTCCTTTGCTTCGCATTCGCAAACTTTGGCATTGACATTTTTGCAATGTCCAAGTTCTGCGGAAATGAACGCATTCATTTCTGCCGCACTCCAATGTTTCACATCCCTTACTGACTTGATTCCAATTGCTCAACCTCATGATTTGTTGCTCCGAAGCCAATGGAGCGCTTACTTGGAGCAGCAATCGCCACGTGACGCAAGTAAAGCAAGTCTCTATCTCGCCGAAGCCCAACGATCCGCTGCAAAGTTTGGTGTGTCAGTGGTTTGGATGGACAGTGGCTCTTCTGCCCCGACTGTGCAGCCTTCGCCGCAGCCACGGACCGACTTGTTTGTTCAAGATATCATATGTCCACTTCCGTACGGACGCCGTGTGCACGATCACTTCTTCCCTTCTCGCAAGCCCAGTTGGCAGCCGGCGTTATTTCGGGCGTGCACCACCATCGTACTGCGCGAAATTGACGAAGTGTGGAGCCCGGTTGCATCGAAGGAACTACTGGACGCACTAAATTTGCTGTGGGGTTGTTTGGAGTCTGCGGCTTCGGCGATTGTGTTGGACCCCAAGCTTGCTCTCTGGAATCAGTTCGGGGCGCTGGAGTCGGACCTCGCACACGTCATTTTGTGGCTGTGCTTCCGACGATACGAGCGTGATCTAGCAATCACAACCACTCAGAACCCCAATGATAAAAGCCGGTTTTCAGATGCAGATGCGCGACCATAGCAAACAACGATAGACATAGATATACACAGAACACGCTCGCAGGCGAGCAAAGTCATAGCAAATCATAACAAACACTAAACTGATCAAAATGTATCGAAACAATTTTGTTGAAACTTAAAGGCTTTGTACACTGCGCCTCCTGCAATTGCTCGTTTCAGTCGCCAACAACACCTCGTGCTTGGTCATAGCAGAGTCATGCTCACGTAGTGATGTGGCACAGACTCCCGTCAATCAATCCGCACAAGGGTATTGGCGTCTCTTCACGAGAATTTCGACACAAGATGATGGCGCCTACAGTTCAGGAGACTTCGTGTCAGCATTTCGGCGGAGCGAGAAGCGTTCCAATGCTTGGACGATCGCAGCCTGGGCCACGGGATCTCGGCGAAGAGTGTCACCAAAGAAGGATTCCGGTTTCTCGAAGAGAATTTCGGCAACACCCGACTCGGTTTCAGCCGCGGGTGCTACAACGATAACACCGCCGTGAACGAGTCCATCTGTTTTGGTGTCGATGCGCGGAGCGTGTCCATCCACCCATGCTCGAAACGAACGGAACACCACATCGGGCGCAAAGGCGCCCACTTTCGACGTCTGTACAAAACCGAACGCTTTGTAGAATCCCAGTTCTTTATCAACGTAAACTTTTGCATCATCGACAAATTCAGCCGCAGTTTCCGATGCCCAGTCATCTTTCACGATGAAAGTAAGCTCAAAGTTATGTTTGGCGAATTGGTTTCTCATGGACAAAAGATGCTCGATCTCTTCCGCACACATGCCTCATTGCGGCCTTCTTAGCGCTGCAATTACTTGTCCCGATGTCGCCCACAACTCTTGAGAAACTACCTTCTCGGTAGCTCCTTCTTCGGTGAACGGAGCAACGGCACCACGATACAAAGGAATGCTACTGATAGCATCCAATTGCACACTTGTGCGTTCCGAAGCCACCACCACGCGCATGCCTGTGATGCACGAAATCACGCTTAAGAGGCCTGCGGCACGTCTCATTCAGGATGACACGGTAGAGCGTTCAAAACTGACCGCCAAAAATACGGCAAAGTATCTCGTTTTTTTGAGTGCTTGTACAATCCATGCAGGCGGATACTGCAGCGTGCATAATCTGAAACCCAACAAAGAAGTGAACCGAAACAGTCGCAAGTTATCATGGTAAACTACGTTGGTCTCCTCCACAGCGCTAATGTTGGACTGAACAGTGTTCTACGTAGCCAGAACTGCACCAAGCACGTCACTCCTCAAAAACACGAGCACACGTCCTCACCGCCTGGAGGACAAGGCAAGCCATCAATTTTTTTGCTCCTGTGTCTCACAACTCCGGTTGACCCACGCACGGCCCAGGGGCGCATGCGTCCACATCACTGCTTCCACGTCCAAGTTCGCGGTACCGCTCGAGTATCGTAAATCACTTTCGGATGAAGGGACTCTGCAGGCGACCAACGACGGCGACGACGACGAAGACGACGACGACGATGATGACGACGGTGACGACGACGACGACGACGATGACATCGTGACGTCACCAACGTTCATTTGCAGTATTCATTCCATAGGCGGGGGCGGTGGTTCCAGTCACTTTAATTAAATTCCGGCACTTTCGTATTTTCATTTTAGTATTTTGATTTTTCGATTTTTCCTACTTTCTACTTTGTCTATTTTCTATTTTGGATTTCGGCAGTTTCGGCAGTTTCGCAGTTTCGCAGTTTCCAGGCACTGAATTCCACTTTGTAATTTGGCCTTTTCACCCCTTCCCTCCACTTCCGCTTCCAATGTTCAATGTTGGTCATGTTGGTCCATAAAGCAGTTTCATTCGTTCTATACAGTATTGTTTCTTACATTTCACAAATCTGTTTTTGGAAGATCCGTCTGTTTACATTCTGAGTTTATCATCCTTCATCCTTCATGGTGATCTGTTCGAGCAGTGCATAGTGCCGTTATGTTCTCATAGATTAACTTCTATTCCCATAACAAAGTTTTCACGAAAGTACAGTGGATAGTGTGGAAATGTGGGAAGCCGTCCGTGGGTTGGTTTGTGTGTGGGTGGGGTGACTCATCAACACGCCAGCGGTGAACGAAGTCAACAGTCAACAACGACGACGACGACGACGACGACGACGTTGACGAACGAACGAACGAACGAACGAACGAATGAATGACGACATTGACGAACAACAACGATGTCTGTTGACGAACGACGAAGTTGACGAACGAACGACGACGATGACGGTAGACGGTGGACTATGGACGACGTGGACGACGATTGACCTGGCGAAGAAACATTTGCCAAGGACGTATTTCGCAGTCCCGCAATGCAGCGCGGACTGGACGACCGTAGACCTGACGCATTGTTGACGACGGACGATGGGCGACTATGACGACTTTTTGTTAAGATTGAAGGCATGGGAGCGTCGACGTCGACGGGCGAGAACCACGAACGACGACACTGGCGAATGACAACGCTCGTAGACAACGACGTTGGCGACGACGTTGGCGATTGACAGCGCTGGCAGCGCCGTTACAGACCAGATAAGACGATCCCCACTGAGTCCCAACTCGAGTGCAGTTCAGTACTGAGTCGTACTCTGGTGCTGAAAGTTTATACACTTTGTTCGTTTGTGGTTGGTTTGTCGCTTGCCGTCGTGTCGGAAAAGCACGCGATGTGACTGGGTGAGACGTCGCGCTATGATCTGTTGCTGCAATGAGCTATCGATGCCCCTGGGTACACAATGAGACAATTGTGTGGATCGCCTTTATACCCCTTGATTTTAGTTGTTTTCTTCCTTTGTAGACCGCGATACGAAGTCTCTGCCAACTGTACCTTGTGTGCCAATGAAAGTCGGTTGGTTGGCCGCTGCCGTTGCTCTGGTGGCCAACCTACATGGAGCACTAGCACTCGAGTTGCGTCAAAACCTGCGTACTTTCCCAAATCGTGACACCACTTTCTGGCCGCTGTGTGGCAGAGTCGACACCAACCAAGCTGCATTCGCGCCTTATACCTGGAATGGAACTGCGTGTCCTGCATCTCGCCGAGGGGCGTCGTATCATGACGGCCCTATTCGGTCCACCTTTGGGCCTCGTCCCCTGAAGAGTGATGGTGAAAGATTCGACTGGCATCGTGGCATTGATCTGTCAACACCCAATGGAACTGCCGTTTTTGCCATCGCTTCGGGCACGGTGGTCAAGGTGGGTGTCGACGCCTCATACAGTGAGGAAGTCGTCATCTTACGACACTACCGCGACGAAGGCCAATCGACTTGTGACGGTGGGAATTGTTTCCATTCGGTGTACCTACACATGAGTGACAACTGCTGCACCGGTCTTAGTGTTGATGATGAAGTCGAGGCTGGAGATTTCTTGGGCTTCTCTGGTGAGTCTGCGTCGGGCTACGAGCATCTACACTTTGAAATTCGAGACGCCCCACCAGATGACAAGTACAGTTACTGGCAAAGAGATTGCGTTCACCCTCTACACGCCCTGCCGTACAGCTGCGACCGCACCACTGGTGATTCGGGCGTGGACATTACCGAATTTTCTGACTCTGTCGTCAACGTGACCGCTCATTTCGATGAGTGCGAGAATGTGGTACGTGTTAGTCTACATGTTTGTAGTCTCACCCACCGCAAAGCGTTCACTGTGTGCATTTTACTGTTGCTCAAAATCAACAACCCCGCCCTGGTGTCCCGATTGGACATTGGGTTAAAGGCCGGCATTGTGCTATCTCTGCAAAACGCAGATGGAACCATGATTGTTGTTCCTCAAAATTCGCCCGACGATGTTGGATACCTCGTGAACCAGAGCGAAATCGACTTCGACTTTGCGACGTTTTATTACACGCACAAAGACTCGAGTTCTGTCAGTTGGGAGGAATTTGGGGCCGGTGGCGATTATACTTGCCCGTACCATCATGATCACGGTAGCAGCTACGACGCACATGTTCACTTAGATGTAGCAGATCCACTTGATCCGCGAGTAGGGCTTTTCAATGGCAGACGAATTGTGTTGCAAGAGTGAGTAGCAGCACACAAATTGCACACCATCGCTGCCGCAACATATCGGTCAGAGCATGCATTGCTGCCACAGGTACAGCTTCTACTCTCCTGGTTCTTCGGGACTGCTTGAAGCTGAAGGTCAGTACGAAATAGCAGTGGAATGGCACAATCTTGGCAGCGTGGTTGCGTCGGCAGAATGTGTGCGAGCGACTGTGTTTTTTGCCGGTGAGTCCTCTATTCGTTCTCCGTCCCAATGTTCACCAACACTCACTGAACGCAACACTTTGCGTGCAGATGGTTCCGGAACACGTTTCGACAACGTTTCATCGCCCCTGCAATGTCGAACGCCCGGCTCCCCATCACCGCCGCCGGCACCGGCGCCAGCACCAGCACCGTTACTGTCACCACAACCAACTGGATCGCCGGGACCAGCACCGGCGCCGACTTTGTCACCGTCTCCACTCCACCCCCCATCACCAGCCCCATCACCAGCCCCGGCCAGTGCTCCGCCACCTGCACCAGTGTCGCCATCGCCATTTCTGCATCCGGCGCCGTCCAGTCCACCGAAGCCAGCCCCTTCTTCCCAAGTTCCAGCACCTGCTCCAAAGCCGAGCCCTTCTCCCCAAGTGCAGACACCTGCTCCAACGCTGGCGCCGTCGCCCGTATCGTCCCCATCACCGAGCTCGTCGCCGTCGCTACCATCGTCCCCGTCACCGAGTTCATCGCCGTCACCGGCATCGTCCCCATCGCCGTCACCAGTGGTGGATGCGATAAGTGCCTCGACTGCAAGTAGGCTGTCCGGGTTTATTGCTGCGGCATGGCTTGCGTCCGCTGTGATTCCCGAACTCGTGACTTTCAGGATTTGATGTTGACGATGGCACACAATCCAGCAGTGCCGCAGCATGAGTGCGACAGAATTGACAACATACGGCTTCATGGACACTTTGAGCACTGCAAGTACCATGATAATTAGGCTGCTTGGCCGTCAGACGACCAATGGACCGCTTTGATGGATGGCGAGTTTTTGTTTGCAATAACATATAAATAATAAATAAAGAAAGACACTGCTAGAGTACGGCGTCGTCCTAGCGGAGGCTCCTTGCCTTGTTAACCCCGCGATCCTTCACCGTGAAGCCGATCTTGACCAGGGCCTCACTCCAGCGCATGATAGCTTCATCACTGCCGGACATACCACCCACGCCCTTCACGTTCAAAGTGCGTTTGGATCGATCGCCCCCATTGCGATCGACGAAATCTAACGAGGTATGCGACCCAGAGCGCCAGATCGTGCGGCGCAAAGAAGACAGTTCAACGGTCTGAGAGCGGGCCGGAACGTCTTGACGACCTCGCTTATCCCAGCACAACAGCCGAACAGGTTTGCCGCTGCTGGAGTCCTGGTGCAACCAAACAAAGCGAGGTTGCGGCTTGTAGTTGCGCCTATTGCCCAACTTCTTGAGGAACCAATGACCTCGCGTTAGCAAATCCACGGCATTGGCCGTGGTCATCGATCGGCGAACAGGTTTTGGCTTCGGCGCTACCACCTGCTGCTGCCTGCGGAGCTCCGCCATGGATCCCCGCCACGGAGCTGACCTCTGTGGCGGCGCGGTCTGTCGTTGGTGATGCGCAACAGGATTTTTGCACGGTTCGCTATTCATCCGGCGCAGGTAGTCGAATGCGGTGGTGGGCGTCACGATGCGAGCACCGCAAGAAGCACTGCGCATGTTTCGCGACTTCAACGCCAGCGGCGGTTCTCCCTCCGTTGACGTTGGATCCTGGGCTGCGCCGGCTGCGTCGGCTGCGCTCGGTTCCTTCGTGCCTGCCGCGCTGTCCGTTGCCTCCTTCGAAAGCGAATCCTCAAAGCGCGAGACAGTCGGTGTGATCAGAGCGGCCAGTGCCTCCACCGTTGCACTCGCATCGGACAGCATTGCGGCTTTCACTTTGCGAGCAATCTCTAAGGCCACACCCTTGGCACTTGAGCTTGCAGCACTCTGCGTGCTGGAGTCGGACAAACTCTCATTGCTTGTTCCAGTCGATGGTGGTGGCATATTCAACGCGTCGGTATCTGCAGGCAGTGCTGCAGAGTCGAAACTGAGTGCTCTGGTACTGCTGTTACTCGGCGGTGCATCGTTGGTGTTGTCCGGTTTTTGCTCCCGCGACGCGGGAGCGTTCTGCGAGACACGAGCATTCGTGAGGGTGTTTTCCTCGCCCAGGTCGGGCTCTTTCGATTCATCGCTGAGTTCGTGCTCTGCCAAATCTTGGTAAATTGAGATGGCACTGATTTTTGCACCAGGCAACACTATGGCGCCGGCTGCACTCGGACTGGTTGATGCGTCGGTTGCGTCGGCATTGGTCAAACGCTCGCCTCGGCTGTGCGCAGCGCGCGTGACCATCACCATGAAGGGGGTGTCGTGGGCCTGGATGGGGCGGTCCTCGTCGAACTTCCCCTGCTTGTATGGGGTACAGACTGAGTACATAGTCTCAGTGTTGCGCCGATTTTGTTCCCGCAATTCGCGCAAATTAGGGTCCACGTTTGACAGCATTGGGGTAGGTAGAGTATGTGCAAGTCAAATTGATGATATGTTGCGAAGCTATGAGATGGGTCGCGGGTGTGTCGAGCAGCGACGCCCAGCCACTGCAAGCACTCAACAGGTTTGCCAACGGGCAAATTTTGGTCCGCCCAAAAACTCCAACGTTGCTCAAATTCAAGGCCGACCACCGCGACCAACGTCCGTCCTCTTCACGTCGAGGTCCCAGTCCTCCTCTCGCGCTCGACCTCTTGTTCCCACCCCTTGCCCGCGCCGGCAAGAACAAACATTCACCAACGGCCACAACTACTTTCCGTTGCTGGCGCACACCTCGCAGTCCGTCGTGTCCCCCAGCACCCAAAACTCCAAGCCACCCACCCTCGACGTCATTCAACGTACACTGTTGCGCGTGTGTGTGCGTGCGTGTGTGTGTGCGGGTACTGAACTAAAGTGTTCGTACACCCACCCAAACCACCCAAACCAGCCAAGCAAGCAACCAACCAAGCAAGGACCTCCGGCATCCATCTAATGCAATGCAGTCGTGGCGCCCCCACCGCCAAACGCCAACGAACCAACGAACCAACGAACCAACGAACCAACGAACCAACGAACCAACGAACGTCGGTCAGCAATGGCGGTAGGCGCGGGGAGGGAGGGAGGGGTCGGCAGCTGCGGCCGGCAAGGAAGGAAGGTCAGCGAGCGCCAGTGAAAGAAAGCCGTTCCAACCCTCACTCACTCACTCACTCCCACTCAATCATTCATCCTTCGCCGCACTCATTCACTCATTACACGCGTCACTCTGACTCAAAACACTGTGTTTTCCCTTTCACACACTGTGACCCAATCAGTCACCTTCTTCAGCACTCAGCGGTTGTAAGAAAATGTCAGGTGAGCTGCAAAATGCTAAAAGTCGTTCA
>ENA-OWNT01003812-OWNT01003812.1-seawater-metagenome-genome-assembly--contig:-NODE-3812-length-13841-cov-6.087983_pt1 | contig 13841 bp, 13 predicted proteins | sample MGYA00238136_ERZ651165 | MGnify/ENA primary metagenome ERZ651165 (study PRJEB26861, sample SAMN08777766) | seawater metagenome | isolation source: coastal seawater | place: USA: Florida | collected...
AGGGAGGCGTGCGTGCCGATGTCCACCAGCGGGGCCACCTTGAAGGACCCCTTGATGGTCCAGAATCCGTCGCCGATCTCGAAGAGCCTGTCTGCCACCACGTCTCCAGTTCCCGCCCCGGGAGGGCGCCGAGCCTATCAAGCCCGAGGCGGCGGACCGATCTGCGGCGATCGGCCGTCGTTTGCCGTGGTGAGCTCGCCGTGCTCCCCCCAGATCTGTGCGATCGAGGGCCGTCGAACGTCGTTTCGTAGGGTGAGCTCGCCGTGCTCCCCCCGGATCTGTGCGATCGAGGGCCGTCGAACGTCGTTTCGTAGGGTGAGCTCGCCGTACTCCCCCCGGATCTGTGCGATCGAGGGCCGTCGAACGTCGCTTGCCCTGGTGAGCTCGCCGCGCTCCCCCCGGATGTGTGCGATCGAGGGCCGTCGAACGTCGTTTCGTAGGGTGAGCTCGCCGTGCTCCCCCCGGATCTGTGCGATCAGGGCCGTCGGTCACCGGCGACGCGCGTCGAGTGCTAGACCCTCCCTGTTGATCCGCCCCACGGAGACCCCGCCTTGCGCTCCTTCCTCGCTGCTGTCGCCCTCCTGCTGATCCCCCTGTGGTGGATGCACACCCGCATCCAGGACCTGGAGGCCCGGCTCGCCGCGCCGCCGACCACGGCCCCGGCGCCGGCCGTCACGGCCGCCCCGCCGCCGGCCCGGATCGTGGGGCTGGAGCGACGCCTCGCCGCCCTGGAGCGACGCGGGGACACCTCTTCCCGCGTGGACCCCGACACGGACGCCGATGCCGACGCCGGCGCGACGGACGCGCCCCCTGTCGCCGCTCCGTCGGGCTCGACCCTCGAGCTGCTCGAGCCCGACACCGTCGCGGACCTCGCGTCGAACTTCGGCGCCTACGACGCGGACGGCGACGGCCTGCTCGACGCCGACGAGCTGCTGGTGAGCGCCGACGCCCTGCAGCCCGCGGATCTGAACGCGGACCGCCGGCTCGGGCGCGACGAGGTGGAGCGGCTGCAGGAGCTCGGAGCCAACGCGCGCGCCGCCGCCGCGCGCCTGGACGGTGCCGACGCCCGGTTCCCCATCGAGGAGCAGGACTTCAAGGACGGCCCGCGTCGCTTCGCCTACCTCGACCGGGACGGGGACGGCCTGGTGTCCGAGGCCGAATACCTCTCCACCCAGACCGCCGCGGTGAAGCAGCTGCGCCGGTTCGACCTCGACCACAACGGCGCGCTCACGGAGTCCGAGCTCTGGGACGCGCCCACGCGGTTCGCGGCCGCGGATCTGGACGGCGACAACCTCCTGTACGCGTGGGAGGTCTCCCGCCTGATGGCCCGCGCGAAGTGGTAGCGCGCGGGGCTACCCGCCGACGAAGAACAGCAGCCAGACGCCCGCGGCCCCGGCGGCGACGCCGACGCCGCCGATGAGGAGGCGCGCGCCCGTCTCACCGAGCAGCGACACGAACGCCTGGATCTTCGCGATCTTCCAGACCATCGGGGGCTGCAGGCCCGCCACGATGGCGCAGAGCGCGAAGTACACGATGCAGCCGATGCCGATCATCTGGACGGTGGTCATGTCATCTCCTCCGAAGGGGGGTCATCGGCGCGCCGCGGCGCGGAAGCGGGGCAGCAGGAAGGCGATCCACCCGACGGACACGAGCAGACCCGGGACCACGAGCCACCCCCAGGAGGCGTCGCCCTCCGCGGCCAGCCACCAGATCTTGCAAGCCCAGTAGGGCGGGGCGATCCCGACCACGTACTGGAGCGGCTCGGGCACGAACCAGCCAGCGACGGGCAGCAGGCCCACGAACGACGTGAGCTTCATCACCGCGAAGGCCTCGACCTTGTTGGACGCGACGGTGGCCAGCATCAGGGCCATGGCCACCCCCGTCGGCGCCCCCAGCGCGGACGCCGCGAGCACGGCTCCCCAGGACGCCGGGACCCCGACGCCGACCAACGCGGAGAGCGTGGCGGCGATGAGCATCCCCATCACGACGATCACGGTCGCCATGGTGCCGAGCTGGGCGCCGACGGACGTCGGGGTCACCATCAGCGCCTTGATCGTCCGCTCTTCGCGCGTCTCCAGGAGCAGGAAGCCGCCGATCATCCCCGTGATGACGGAGGCGTTGACCACGACGAAGTAGCTCACCCCCAGCGGCACGTACGGCGTGATGTCGAAGCCGTTCTCGGCCAGCAGCGTCTGCTGGAGCCAGGGCACCAGCCACCGGAGCGCGATCGCGCAGGCCGCGACGTACGTGGCCGCCCCGAGCAGGAACTGGTCCCGCAGGAGCCGGAGCCCGTCCGTGCGCAGGATCGCGGGGACCGCCCGGGCGATCATCGTCCGAACCCCAGGTGGACGCGGAACCGCCGGGCGCAGAACCACCAGGCCACGCCGATCCCCACCGCCGACATGCCCGCCGCGTACGCCCACTGCCAGGGCGCCAGGGGCTCGAAGGCAGCCTGGATCAGCAGCAGGGGCGCCTGGGTCGGGATGAGGTACCAGAGGACGATCGTGTCGAAGCCGATGAGCGTCAGGAAGGGCAGCTGCGCGACCATCCCCACCAGCGCGCCGGACGGCAGCAGGAAGCTGGTGACCGCGTCATGGGCGGCGGCCAGCCCGAGGCCCACCAGGGTCGACATCACGCCCAGGACGCCGATCCCCAGGACCAGCAGCGCCGGGTTGACCGGCACGCCCCGGGCGGCGATCGCGAAGATGATGGCGCTCTCCACCAGCGAGAAGGCCGTCAGCGTCAGCGCCTTGCTCGTCACGTACTCCGCTGGCGACAGGGGCGAGGTGCGCAGCGCCTGCAGGGTGTGCTCGCTCTTCTCGAGCAGGAGCATCGCGGCGCCGAACATGAACGTCGTGCTGCCCAGACCGAGGATGTAGAAGGCCGTCAGGCCGCGGCCTACATGCTCGATGGGCACCAGGAACCGCACCATCAGCCCCATGAACACGGCCACCACCACGCCGATCACGTAGAGCCGCGACCGCGCCTGCAGCCGCACGTCGAGGCCGATGCTGGCGGCGACCCGACTCACGCCAGGCTCCGGCCGGTGACCTGCACGAACACGTCCTCGAGCGTCGTCTCCTGGGTGTGCACGGACAGCACGGCCTCCTCCCGCAGGATCCGCAGGAACTCGGGCTGCTCTCCGATCCCGTCCAGCGGGAAGCGCGCGCGGCTCGGCTCCGCCTCAGCGCCCCAGGTGACCTCGATCTCCCGCGTCCCGTACCGCCGCTTCAGGGCGTCCGGCGCGTCGCACTCCACCAGCCGCCCGTCCACGATGAAGCCCACGCGATCGCACAGCGCGTCGGCGATGAGCATGTCGTGCGTGGTCAGCATCGTGGTCACGCCGTCGGCCTGCCGCTCCTTCACCAGGTCACGGACGTTCACGGCGTTGACGGGGTCCAGGCCCGCCGTCGGCTCGTCCAGGAACCACAGGGACGGGCGGTGGAGCAGGCTCCGGGCCAGGTTCAGCCGGTTCTTCATCCCCTTGCTGAAGTCCGACACCCGCTTGTCGACGTCGTCGCCGAGCCCCACCAGGGCGAGCACCTCCTCCGGGGTCGCGGTGGCGCCGTCGTACATGGCCGCGAAGTACGCGAGGTTCTCGCGCGCGGAGAGCTTGAGGTAGTGGTTGGGCAGCTCGAACGACACGCCGATGCGGCTGTAGTAGTCCCGCCCCCAGCTCCCCAGGGGCTTGCCGAGCACGTCGACCTGCCCCTGCCAGCCCGTCAGCAGCCCGATGAGGATGTTCTGGGTGGTGCTCTTCCCCGCGCCGCTCGGCCCGAGGAACCCGAACACCTCGCCGTCGGCGACCTCGAACGCGAGCTCGGTGACGGCCGGGGCGTCGCCGCCGGGGTAGGTGTACGTGAGGCCGTCCACGGTGATCATGCGCCTGCTCCGTCCTTGAAGAGGGTGGTGACGCCGCGCACCAGGTCGAGCAGCGCGTCGTCGCTGAGCGTGAACGAGGCGTCGGGCTGGTCGAAGAGACCGTCGAGCGTGAGGCCGAGCCGGCGGGCGAGCTGGTCGAGCATCCCCTCCCCCAGCGCGTGGGCGAGGAAGCCGGCGGTCATGGGGATGTCCAGGTCGGCCCGGAGTTCGCCCCGGACCACCGCGTCGTTCAGCAGGGCCTGGAGCCACGCGTCCGACGCCGCGCGGTGGGCGTGGCGGATGGCGGCCAGCTCCGGCTCGATCTCGTGATCCCGCAGGAAGCGGATCCCCAGCCGCGTCAGCCGCGGATCGGTCGCCGCGAAGCGCACGCCGGCCAGGAAGGCCTGCTCGAGCACGACCCAGATCGACGTGCCCGGCGGGGGCGCCACGGCGCCGATGGCCTCCATCTTCCGGCCCGGCATGTAGTCCGTGAGCAGCCAGCGATACAGGTCCGCCTTGCCCGCGAAGTACTGGTACATCGACCCCTTGCTGATCCCCGCCGCGTCCACGATCCGGTCCAGCGTCGCCTTGACGTACGGCACCGCGCTGAACTCGTCGATCGCGGCGTTCACGATGCGATCACGCTTGGCGGCGGGCAGGTTGTGGAAGGTGGGCTTCGGCATGTGACTGACCAGTCACACCACCATATGACTGGCCAGTCACACCGTCAAGGGGGGAGGCGCGTCATGTACCTTCCCGCGCATGTACGACGCTTCTGACCTGCGGCGAGGACACTGCTTCCTCTACAAAGACAACCCGGTTCAGGTGGTGGACGTCTCGTTCAGCACCCCCACGGCGCGCGGCGGCGGGACCATCGCAAAGACGAAGATGCGGAACCTGCTGACCGGGCAGCTCCTCACCGACTCGCTGCGCAGCGGCGAGAAGTTCACGCCGGTGGACCTCGAGCGCCGCGCGGCCTCCTACCTGTACAGCGACGGCAGTCACTTCCACTTCATGGAGGCCGAGACCTACGAGCAGTTCGCGCTCACGGCGGACGAGGTCGGCCCCGCGCACGTGTTCCTGCAGGACGGGATGGAGGGGATCCAGGCCCAGAGCGTGGACGGCAAGCTCATCGGCGTGGAGCTCCCGGACACGGTGGTGCTCGAGGTCACCGAGGCCGATCCCGTGATGAAGGGTGCGACCGCCAAGGCGCAGTTCAAGCGCGCGGTGGCCGGCGGGGTCGAGATCAAGGTCCCCGGCTACGTCGACGTGGGCCAGAAGGTCCGCATCGACACGCGCGACAGCCACTTCGTCGAGCGCGTGCGCGACTGACGTGCCGCTCCCGGTCGTGATCCCGGCGGCGGGGCTCGGGAGCCGGCTCGGCGCCCTGACGCGGGACTGCCCCAAGGAGCTCCTGACCCTCTGCGGCCAGCCGGTGCTCCACGGCGCCGGGCTCGAGCTCGAGGCCGCGGGGATCACCGACGCGGTCGTGGTCACCAGCCCGAGCAAGCCCGGGATCGACGCCTGGGCCCGCGCCCATGACCTGCGCACCGTCGTGCAGCCCGCGCCGCTCGGGGTGTTCGACGCGGTGGCCCGCGCCCGGATCGAGGAGCCGCGCTTCGTGGTGCTCTTCCCGGACTTCGTGCACCTGCCGGATCAGACCGCGCTGCGCACGTTGCTCGTCGCCGCCGAGGCGGTGCCCGCCGAAGCCAGCGTCTACGGGCTCGTCCGCCGCGCCGCCGCGCACGCCGTGCGCATGGGGCCCGCCGCCCACGTCTCCGGCGTCGGCGATGGCCTCGTCCAGATCGCCCGGGTGGGCCCGGCGCAGCCCACCGGGCTGCACACCACCTTCGCCGAGCTGCGCGGCACGGCCCACTCCCGGCGCCTGGCCGGCGGGGACGACGGGATCACCGACCTGCTGCAGGGCCTCGCCGACGACGGCCTGCTCTACGGAGTCGAGCTCCCGGGCACCATCCTCGACATCGGGATCCCCGCCGGATACGCCGACGCCGCGCAGCGGTTCGCCCACGGCGCGCGCTGGCGTCGCTGACGTCCGGCGGCCACGGGGCAACCGACCGTTCGTCCGACTTTCTCGACCGGTCGTCCTGAGCCCTGGGCCGCGCGGGCTCCCCGGCGTTAGCGTGGACAACAGCATGAAGACGCACCCTCCCCTGCCCATCGCGGTGGTCGGCGGCGGCCCCGCCGGCATGACCGCGGCGCTGCTCCTGGCCCAGGCCGGTCACCCGGTCCAGCTCATCGAAGCGGCCCCCCAGCTCGGCGGGCTGTGGGCCTCGGATCTGGATCCCGACGGGACCTTTCGGGGCGACAACTCCTGCAAGGTCTTCCAGTCCACCTACACGACCACGCCGGACCTCTTCCGCCGCATCGGCACCGACTGGACCCGGCACTTCGTCCAGCGCCACGACCTCACCACCGACTGGCTCCGCCCGTTCCTCGCGGACTGCACGTGGCGGGATCTGCGGATCCTGGCGGGGGCCTGGGCGCGGCATCAGCTCGGGCTCGGCCAGCTCCACACGATCTCGGTGCGCGCCTTCATGGAGGAGCGCGGCCTGAGCGCCCCGTGTCAGGCCTGGATGCGCGCCACGGCCCTGGGCGGCATCGCGGGCACCCTGCGCATGACGATGTGGGAGCTGTTCCACCGCACCGGCAGCAACCTCGGGGCCATCCTCGGCGGCGCCCGAGGCCCGCTGTACTGGAACGCCCAGCCCCCCAACGGCCCCGGCGGCTTCGTGACGCTCTGGGCCCGGGCGCTGCGGGAGGCCGGCGTCACCATCCGCACGGGCTCCGCGGTGGACGCCATCACCTTGGATGGCGACCCGCGGCTCGCGATCGGGGACGAGCGGATCGACGCGTCCGCGGTGTTCCTGGCGATCCCCCCGCCGGCCCTCGCCCGGCTGCTCGCCGACAGCGACCCGGCGCTGACCCGGGCGCTGGGCTTCACGCCGGCCGCCCTGCAGGAGCACCTGCGGGTCTCGCGGTACGAGCACGTCGGAATCTCCTGGTTCTTCGACCGCCCGCTGCCCACCCCCCTGCCCCTGGGCGGACACTCCGTCCGCCAGGGCTGGCACCCCATCCTCGTGGAGCACCCCCAGTACGGCCCGGCGCTCCGGGCGCCAGCGCGAACGGTGGTCACGGGATCCGTCGCGGTGGACACGGACTTCCTGCACCACCGCCTGGGCACGCGCGCCGACGCCCACACGGCCGAGGAGCTCGCGGCGATCCTCTGGGAGGACGAGCAGCGCGCCGATCCGTCCCTGCCCTCCCCGATCCGCACCGAGGTCATCGGGACCTCGAGCGCGACGCAGATCGTGGGCCGGGGGCCCCTGGACGTGCGGATCGGCGCCACGGACGTCTTCGTGGCGACGAACCTGCACGGCCGGGCGCCCTACTTCACTGCGTCGCTGGAGGCCGCGGTGCAGGCCGGAGCCATCGCCGCCGAGGCCTTCGATCCCCGCATCGATCAGCTCGCGATGGAGCGGCCGGTCGCCCTTCCCTGGAGCCGGCCCACGTCGACCGCGGCGTCCTTCCCCACGCCGCAGCCCACGTGCGCCACCTCGCCCTGAGCACGCCGCTGGACGCGCCGGCAGACGCCGCCTGGGCCGTCTTCCTGGACACGACGGCGTGGCCCGAGTGGGGACGCCTCGTGGTGGCCGCCCGCGGGGAGCGCGTCCCCGGGCACCGCTGGACGATGGACCTGGTCGGCGCGGAGGGGTCACCGCGGCAGCTGCGCCCGCGCTTCGTGGCCGAGGGCCCCGGGCGTCGCCTCGTGTTCGAGACGCGGATCGCGTGGTGGGCGGCGCGCCTGGTGCACACGTTCCGCATCGATCCGGTGGACGACGGGTCGTCGGTGCTGGAGCAGGAGTTCGTGGCCTCGGGCCCGCTCGTGGTGCCGCTGTGGCCGTGGCTGCACGCGGGGATGGCCCAGTTCTCCGAGCTCGGGGACGACCTGGCAGGGCGCCTCAGGCCGGACTGACGCGCGCCTCCATCACCCGGCCCGGCATGCGCTCGTCGGTGAGCTCGGGCCGACGCGCCTCGGGAAGCTCGCTGGCCCGCACGGGCCCGTGGGTCGTGAAGCCGGCCTCCCCCAGCGCAGTCCCCACCGCGTCCCAGGATGCCCAGCCCGGCCGCGGCCCCTGCCCCCGAGTGACGATGTTGATGGCGGCGTTCAGCACGCTCCGCCCCGCACCGAGCGTGACGTAGGCGTCGAAGAGGAAGACGGCGTCCCGCCCCGCCAGCGCCGCGCCGAGGGACGCGAGCAGCTGCTGGCGCTGGGCGAGCTCGAAGTACACGAGCAGCCCCTCCGCCACGACGACGGGCCGCTGCGCGTCCCCGATGACGGCGGCGAGCTGGTCCGCGAAGCCGTCGCTGAGCACGTCCAGCGCGAGCGCGGTGTGGTGGGCGTCGAGGGCGGCCCGCAGCTCCGGATCCGCCTGCTCCAGGCGCTCCTGCTTCGCGGCGATCATGTGAGGCAGGTCGATCTCCACCGTGCGCACGCCGCGCCCCGCGAACGTGGCGCCCCGCCGACTCAGCCCGCCCGCGATCTCGATGAGCAGGTCCGGCTCGTGGCGCTCCACCGCGAAGTCGATGAGGTGGTGGCGGTACGCCAGGGCCTGGTGGAGCGTCGGCGAGCGGACGAAGAGCCGCGGCACGGTCTCGAAGAGGCCCCGGAACAACCAGTACAGGAAGGCCCCGCGCGGCGACGTGAACAGCTCGGCGTGGGGGAAGCGCTCGCGGTGCCAGACGTAGGAGGTGACGTAGGCGGTGGGAGCGATGCGTGCGTGTTGGTCGGCCACGGCGCCATCCTACGGGGTGTGCGAGGATCCGTCCGATGCCCGATCGCGTCCTCGTCGTGCTCGCGACCAACCTGCTGCTGGGCGGGTTCGAGGCCAGCTCGGATCCCGAGGCTGCGCTCCTGGCGGCCACGAAGGCGGTGCTCCGGGCCCTGGCCTTCCGGGAGCCCACGCTCGCCATCGCGCTCATCGACGCGGAGCCGGACTTCGGCGCCTACCCGCCGAGCGTGCGGAGCCAGCACGGGACCCTGCAGCGCCTGCTGGCCGAGCACGGCCTCGGCACGCTCATGGTGGACGACCCCATCCAGATCGCGGCGTCCTACGTGCAGGCCGCCACCGACGCCGGCCACGACGCCATGGTGGTCGCCACGGACAAGCGCTTCGCGCAGCTCGTGAGCGCCGACGTCTGGTGGTACGACGCCTACAAGCGCGTGCGCTACACCCCCGAGCTCGTGCGCAAGCGGTTCGAGGTCGCCCCGGACCGCGTCGCCGGCTGGCTGGCGCTCGTGGGGGACCGGGAGACACTCCCGGGGGTGAAGGGGCTCGGGAAGAAGGGCGCGACGGACCTCATCACCGAGCACGGCTCCCTCGCCGCGGCCATCGAGCAGGCCGACGCCGTCGAGGGCCGGTCCGGCAAGGCGCTGCGGGCATCCCTGGACGACGCGCGCCGGGAGCTCCAACGCGCCACGCTTGATCGGCATCGCGCCCTCCCCCTCCCCCTGGACGCGCTGGCCTGGCGTCCTCCCGACGCCGAAGCGCTGAACACGCTCTACCGATCGCTGGGCTTCCACGGCCTGCTGATCTCCGACGGGTCGGGCGTGCAGACCCGCGTCTGCGCGACCCCCGAGTCCGTCGCCGCGGTGCTGCGGGAGTTCGGCGCCGCGCCCGTGGCCGTGCTCGCCGTCACCGAGGATCCGTCGCCCGCCCGGGGGGACCTGGTGGGCCTCGCGCTGGCCCGGGGGGACGTGGCGGCCTGGGTGCCCGTGGCCGCCCTCGAGTCGCTGCGGGAGTGGCTGGCGGATCCCGATCAGCCGAAGCTCGGCCACGCCACCAAGGGCGTGTTCGTCGCCCTGGCCCGCCGCGGGTTCGCCTTCGCCGGCGTGGTGGGCGACTCGGAGGCGGAGTCGCACCTGGTGGACCCGACCGGCCTCGCTCCCCACGACCTGGACGACCTCGCCCGGATCGTCCTGCAGGCCCCCGTCGAGCCCGTGGACGCCTGCCGGGGGATCGGCAAGCGACGGAAGCCCTGGGCGAAGGTCAAGCCGGAGCGCCTCGCCGCTCACATCGGCCCCTGGGCGGCGGCGTCCGCGGCGTTGCACGAGCGCCTGGGGCCGAGCGTCGATCCCGCGCAGTTCGCCGAGTCGATGCAGCTGGCGGACACCCTCGCGCGCATGGAGCTGAACGGCATCGCTTGCGACGCGGACGACCTGGCCGCGTCCGCCGCGGACTTCCTCGCCATCCAGGACGCCGTGGAGGCCGAGATCCACGCCATCGCGGGCAAGGAGTTCAACATCGGCTCCACGAAGCAGCTCGGCGAGGTGCTGTTCGCGGACCTGCAGCTGCCGATCATCAAGCGCACGAAGACGGGCTGGAGCACGGCGACGTCGGCGCTGGAGCGCATCGAGGGGGCCCATCCGATCGTTCCGCTCGTCATGCGCTGGCGCCGCGTCCGGTGGCTCCGCACCACCTGGACGAACGCGCTCGTTCACGACATCGGGCCCGACGGGCGGGTCCACGCCACCTTCCACCACGCCCGGTCGTTCTCGGGGCGGATCATCTGCAGCGCGCCGGATCTGGGCCGGGTGCCCGGCCGCACCCCGGAGATGACCCGGATCCGCCACGCGTTCCACGCCCCGCCGGGCGCGGTGCTGCTGTCGGTGGACTACGACCAGCTCGGGCTCTATGTCCTGGCGCACCTGAGCGACGACCGCGAGCTGGTGGGCGCGCTGACCGAGGGCGCGGACCTGCATCGCATCACGGCGTCGGCGGTGCTCGGCGTCGACCGGGAGACCATGACCCACGCCGAGCGCCAGATCGGCAAGGTCGTGAACTTCGCGACGTTCGCTGGCCAGGGGGCGAGCGCGCTGGCGCTGCAGCTGGACGTCACCGCCGCCGAGGCGAAGGACATCATCAAGCGGTTCTACGACCACTACTCCGGCGTGCGCGCGTTCCAGGACGGCGAGGAGCAGAAGGCCCGGGAGCTCGGCTACATCGAGACGATCGCCGGGCGGCGGCAGCAGGTGGCGGGGTTCGACTCGCGGGACTCGGCGCTGCGCTCCTACGCCGAGCGGGTCGGCCGCCGCGCCACCCACGAAGGGTCCGTGGCGGACGTCACCCGGCGGGCGCTGCTGCACAGCGACCAGGCGCTGCGGGCGGCGGGGCTGTCGGCCTTCCCCATGCACCAGCTGCTCGACGAGGTGCTCTTCGAGGTGCCCGAGGCCGAGCTGGAGGAGGCGCTGCGCCTCACCGCCAACGCCTTCCGGGACACGTTCGCCCTGCGGGTGCCGCTGCGGGTCAGCGCGAAGGCCGGCCAGCGCTGGGGATCGCTCGAGCCCCTGGCCGTGCCTCCGCGCTGACGCTGCTCAGCGGGCCTGCAGATCCAGGTCCGCCTTGCTCTCCTCGGCGGGCGCGGCCTCCACCTCCTGCTCCGCGTCGCCCCAGCCGTCCTTGGCCACGCGGACCTTGTACTTGCCGGCATCGACGTTGCGGAACCGGTAGGAGCCCGAGCGGGTGGTGAGCGTCGAGCCGACCACGTTGCCCAGCGCGTCCAGCAGCTCGACACGGGTGTTCGCGCCCTCGGCGCCGTCCAGGGCGAGCTGGCCCTGGATCTGGCCGTACTGCTCGCGCTGGGCGTGCAGGGTCTCGTGCACGAAGTCGATGCGCTCCACCTGCAGGACGGTGCCCGCGGGATCGAGGTACTCGAGCTTCGCGTCGAAGCGCTTGCCCTTGGCGGTGGAGCCGGCGTCGGTCTTGCCGTTCCACCAGAAGCCGATGGGGCCCTGGCGGCCGGGGATGGTGGACGTGTAGACGGCCGCGCCGCCGACGCCCTCGACCGTGAGCCGCACGGAGTGCTCGGTGCCCTCGGGCGCGATGTCGCGGGCGGTGATGCGGGTGCCGCCGTCGTCCCAGGCCGTGCCCAGGCGCGTCAGGTAGACGGGCCCGGCGTAGACCGTGTAGCGGCGCCGCGCCGTCTCGCCCGTGCTGCTCGTGGCGGTGACGTCGACGACGTGGGGGCCGGGGGCGAGGGTGGCGGTCTGCCAGCTGTGGCTGAGGGCGTCGCCGCACTCGCGGTCGATGACCACGTCGTCCACGGCGAACTCCACCTGGGTCGGCGTGCCGCCGGTGTTGTCGATGGCGCGCGCGGTGAGGGCCACGGCGTCGTCCACGTGCATGCCCTCGGAGATCCCGGTGACCTCGAGGCTCAGGACGTCCACGGACACGAGGCCCAGGACGGCCCACATGGCCTCCGCGCGCTCGGCGCCGCCGCTGCCCCAGCCGCCGCCGACCTGCTGGTGGCTGATGAGGTAGTCGGTGCCGCGGGTGACGACGGGATCGGTGTCGTCCCGCCCCAGGGTGCGCAGGACGTACAGGGCCTGCCCCGTGGCGTACGCGCTGGAGGCGCCGCTGGCCTGCAGGCCCCATCCGCCGTCTTCATGCTGGCGCGCCACGAGCTCGGCGGTGAGGGATCGGATCAGGCCCTCGCCGGACGTGGACTCGGACGCCACGAGGCCGAGGATCGCGTAGTTGAGGAGCTGGAGCTGCGCCGGCGGGGAGTCCGTCCAGGGCAACGCCTGCTTGCGGAGCCAGTCCTCCGCCTTGCCCACGGCCGTGACCCAGCGGACGTCCGCCGACCGGGCGTAGGCCTGGTTCCAGGTCTGCATCGCGAGCACCGTGTCCTGGATGGGCCCCACGGCGACGGGCGCGTGGGTGTAGTCGTTGATGATCGCGCCGTCGTCGCCCTGGATCTCCAGGAGCTCCTGGGCGGTGGCGAGCAGGTCCTCGGCCAGGGAGCGGCCCACGAGCTGGTCGAACCGGGCGAACGCCATGCCGCCGAGGCTCTTGCTCGCGCTCTTGTAGTTCCCGCCGTTGTGGCCGAGCCCGTGGGGGCTGCGGCTGCCGTCCTTGATGATGGTCAAGCCGTCGATGGCGGCCTTCAGGTGCTTGTCGTCGATGGCGTACTGGCTGTCCTTGCCGACGGCCATGGCGGTCATGGTGACGCCCTGGACGTGGCAGCCGTAACACTGGTGGTTGTCCTGCCAGGCGACCATGGAGGCGCTGACGAAGTCGAGGCCCCGCTGGGCGGCGGCCCGGATCCGCGGATCCGCCGCGTCCGCAACGGCGGTCGGGGCGTCCACGGAGCAGACGGGAAGGTCCGCCACCGCGGGCGGAGCCGTCGCCTTCACCGTGGCCGGCAGGGCCTGCGGAGGCGGCGCGACCGCGGGCGGCGGGGCCACCCCGGACGGCGTCCGGTCGTTGGAGGTGTTGGCGAGAGCCAGGGTTGCGGCGCCAGCGACGGCCACGACGAGGAGGGCGAGAGGGCGATTGCTCATGTCCCCCCGAACCCGCGCGGGACCGGGTCGTTCCCGGGTCGGGTCGGTGTTTACGAACCCGTTACGGAGGGGCCCTCAGCGGGTCAGGGGCTGCACGCCACGGCCACGTCCTGATCGAGGTGCAGGTGGGTGCCGCTGAGCTGCACGGGCACGCCGGCGTGCACCGCGAACCGCCGACACAGGGGCGCCCAGTCCTGCAGGACGTCCAGGGGCACCCGGGCCAGGTGGATCCACTCGTCGCGATCCACACGGACCCGGGCCTCGGGGTGGAAGCCGGGGAGGAGCACGCCGTCGTCGCGAGACAGGTACGCCAGCACGAGGGGCCCGCTCCGATCGCGGCCCGCCTCGGGATCGCCGGTCATGAGGCGGAGGGCCACGGGCGTGGCCTCCGCGATGCGGTGGCGTCGCTCGGACCACGCGAACGCGAAGAGCCCCGACTCGCCGCCGAAGAGCGTCAGCGCCTCCGCCGCCACCTGGTCCGCGTCCCAGGCGGCCCCGCGCGGCCAGGGCTGCTGACTCGTGTGGCGGTGCTGACTCACGGCGGCGCCGAAGGGTCCTGCGAGCAGCGCGACCGTGATCGCGGCGAGCGCGGCCGTCCCGAGCCACCGTGCTCGCGGCG
>ENA-OWNT01003813-OWNT01003813.1-seawater-metagenome-genome-assembly--contig:-NODE-3813-length-13832-cov-5.860414_pt1 | contig 13832 bp, 9 predicted proteins | sample MGYA00238136_ERZ651165 | MGnify/ENA primary metagenome ERZ651165 (study PRJEB26861, sample SAMN08777766) | seawater metagenome | isolation source: coastal seawater | place: USA: Florida | collected...
CAGCATCTTGATGAAAACGACGTTAAAGCTGTCGTCGAAACGTTAACATCGAATTGGCTCACCCAAGGTCCTGCCGTACCCAAATTCGAAGATGCACTTGCCTCCTATTGTAATGCGGAGTTTGGCGTAGCGGTAAACAGTGCAACTTCTGCACTTCATATTGCCTGTTTAGCGTTAGGCGTTGGCAAAGAAGACATTGTTTGGACGTCACCTAATTCATTTGTAGCCTCATCTAATTGCGCATTGTATTGCGGTGCTTCGGTAGACTTTGTAGATATAGATCTAGAAACAGGCAATATGTGCGTAAAAGCGCTAGAGCAGAAGCTTGAACATGCCCAAAGCATTAATAAACTGCCCAAGGTGATTATCCCCGTCCACTTTGCTGGGCAACCATGCGACATGGAAAGCCTAAATGCATTGTCTAAACAGTTTGGCTTTTATGTAATTGAGGACGCATCGCACGCCGTTGGCGCAAAGTATAAAGATGAATTTGTAGGTTGCGGAAAATATGCTGACATATGTGTTTTTAGCTTCCATCCCGTGAAGATAATTACCACGATGGAAGGTGGTATGGCGCTTACCAACAATAAAGAGTGGGCAGAGAAAATGCGCATGCTGCGCAGCCACGGCATTACTAACAACCCAGCAATGATGACGGAAGAAAGCCATGGGCCTTGGTACTACCAGCAAACCTCGTTAGGCTTTAACTACCGTATGACGGATGTAGAGGCCGCATTGGGGCTAAGCCAGCTAAATAAGCTAGAAACGTTTTTGGAAAAAAGAAATACGCTGGCAGCATACTACGATGAATTATTTAGCAAGTGTGAAGGCATAACGCCTTTGAAGCAAAGCGCTGATAGCTATTCCAGCTATCACCTTTATGTGGTGCGCATTAATTCACTAACTGATAAACAGCACGCTGACCTAGTGACGAATCTACGTGAACTAGGCATTTTTGCGCATGTGCACTACATTCCTATTCATATGCAGCCCTATTATAAGAATTTAGGTTTTAAACAAGGCGACTTCCCAAATTCGGAAACGTACTATCAGCAGGCAGTTACGTTGCCACTGTTTCCTGAGCTTACACCCGAAGAAGCTGAGTTTGTTGTGGATTCAGTAAAGGCAGCTGCTCGCTTACAATAAAAACTTCACATCACTTGTCCTTTAACTCGTTACTAAAGCTCTGCATTACGCTTAAGTATTTTAGTTTTGAGTCGATATAAATAGCGATGAAGCATTAATAGCCTAACCTTCGAATTACCGATATATGTTAAAGAAAAAAGATATTCGCCACATTTACGATAGCTACTCACAGTTAAGAAAAATGAAACGGGTGAATGAGCTTCGACCAGACAGCAAACCGAAGGCGCTAAATCTCAATATTATTGATAGCTGTAATTCCAAATGCACAATGTGCAACATATGGAAGAATGAAGAAAGCGTAGATATTACCCCTGAAGAACTCCGCCTAATTTTATCTGACCCACTGTACAGTGAGCTTCAGCATGTTGGTGTAACTGGTGGCGAACCAACGTTGCGTGAAGACTTACCGGATATTTATAGAATAATTATCGATACATTACCCTCTCTCAAAGGCGTGAGCATGATAACGAATGCTATTGAAGAGAGTGATGTAAAAAGCCGAATTGCAGCTATTAATGATATTTGTAAAAGCAGAAACATGAGCTTTTCCGTCATGGTATCTATAGATGGTGTAGGGAGTACTCACGACAGAGTTCGTGGAATAAAGAATAACTTCCCGTCCGCCATCGCCATTTTTGAATTTTGCCGAACCACATTGAATATACCGACTACATTCGGATGCACCATCTCCAAGCAAAATGTGTGGGACGTTGATGACTTCCTCTATTTTGCTAAAAAAAACAACATGTATGGCAGGTTTCGTGTCGCGGAATTTATCAACCGCTTATACAACGGTGATAGAGATAAAGTAATACGCAATTTTGATGAAGATGAAACCTATAATCTCTTATTATTTTTTGAGAAATTAAAAAGACAATACGAGCCTGGTTCCACGATCAAACGAACATATCGCAGTATTCAAAACATACTACAAGGCGGCGAACGCTTGATAGGTTGTCCGTATCATAACGATGGTGTTGTTTTAGGTTCTAAAGGACAGGTCAATTACTGCGCGCCTAAAGGTAACGATATTGGCAACGCATTAGAAACCTCTTCGCAAGTATTGTACAAAAACAACTTTGCGCAAAAAGAGGCTATCGCAGAACGAGACTGTAAAAACTGCATTCATGACTATCACGCAGGCATTACCTATGCGGAAAAACAAACGCAGCTTACAGAATTAACTCATCACAGGCTTCTGAATATTGACAATATTCACCTGATTAAATGTTTAGCGAAAACATTAAAAACCCCACACAAAAGCAAACCCTACCAAGTATTTATATTTGGCTGGTATGGCACCGAGACCGTGGGAGACAAAGCAATATTGGGCGGAATCGTAGATGAATACACGAAATTGCACGGCGACAATATTGAATTTGTTTTGGGAAGCTTATATCCATTTGTAACCAAAAGAACATGCAAAGAACTCAAAATCAACGCTAAGGTTGTTTCTACAAAATCCCTTGATGTATTGCGATATTCGAAAAGTGCCGACGAAGTTGTTATGGGTGGCGGCCCCCTCATGGACCTACACGAACTTTACATTCCTTTGCTAGGATTTAAGGTAGCCAAAGACAATGGAAAGAAAACCGTAGTTTATGGCTGTGGCCTTGGCCCGCTACATGAAGATAAGTATGAAAAAGCAGTAAAGCAAATACTGGCGTTATCATCTGATATTAAGCTGAGAGATAGAAAAAGCGTAGCCACAGCCAACGCATGGGGATTTAAAAACGCCTCGCTTTCAGGTGATTTCGCGAAACCTTACATAGAACGTCATTTTATTAAGCAGTCAATTAAACCCAGCACGCCATTTATTGCCTGCTTCTTACGCGAGTGGACATACGAATACTCTCGCGAATTGACATTAGAGGAATTTGAAGTTCATAAAAAAGCATTCGAGGCCGGTATAGCTCGATTAATAAAAGAAAAAGTAAAGGAGCTGGGCATAAATACGGTATTACTCGATCATATGCATAATTTTGATGTCGGTTATGACGACAGGGACTTCAGTCGTTACTTTATTGATACTTATTTCGCAGACGAGCCTGACATCGACATCTCCTTTAATAAACGTTTATCTACTGTAGCTAGTGTTGTCCATACGATGCAGAGTGCGTCATTTAACATTTGCATGCGGTTCCACTCAGTGTTGTTTGCGCATACATTAGAAACCGATTTTTGCGCCATTGATTACACTAAAGGCGGTAAAATTACCAACTACCTTACTGACAACAATGAACTCAAGCGCATGTATTCGCCCGAAGAGCTTGCTCGCTAATGAAAGTTTTACTCGTTAATACATACGATAGAGGCGGAGCAGCGAACGCGTGTATCAGACTACACCTAGCATTAATCGATGCCGGACATACTAGTCACTTTTTGACACTAAATAAGACTAGGGACGATATCCCTTTCCATTTCGATTACAAATCATTCACTGGTTTAGAAGGTGGAAATATCCTAAATCGTGTAACCCATATAACTGTCAATGGCGAACACGAATACAAGACTCAAGATATCAAAGATATTTGCACTGCTGCGTCTAAATATACCGATGTATTCTCTTCAATTTACAGTGATTTTAGAATTGAAAATGCGCCGCAGATTAGTGAGTATGACGCGGTAAACCTTCATTGGACCTCTCGGTTCTTGAACTGGCCTACTTTTTTCGCCTCTAAAAAGATTCGGCGGGTTATCTGGTCGTTACATGACATGGCACCATTTACGGGTGGATATCATTATAGTGACGGGTTTGAAGGATATAAAACCGATGACAGTAATCCACATTTTTTAAGGCAAACCAGTGATCCTGACTTTGCCAAAAAGTTATTGCTCTCGAAACAAAACATTCTACGGAACAGCGATATCCCAGTTGCCGTAATTTCATTGTCGAATTGGTTACACGAATGCGCGACATCTAGCACGCTGTTTAAACACTATCCGATCAAGCGGATTGCCAATAGTGTCAATACAGAAACATACCGCTATACAGACAAGCGAGAAGCCAGAAAACATCTAGGACTACCTGAAGACAAAGACATTGTTCTTTTTGTAAGTGACAGTGTTAATAACAAAAGAAAGGGTTTCCACTTGCTTGAAAAAGCCATCAATAGGGCAAGTAACCGTCGAATCAGGTTGTGCAGTGTGGGAAAAAATTTTGATAGTAATCTCCCCGAAGTTCATGATTTTTCCGAGGTGCATGATGAAGATAAGCTCGCGTTAATCTACTGTGCAGCTGATGTATTTGTGTTACCAGCTTTAGAAGATAACTTACCCAATGTTGTCATTGAATCATTATGTTGCGGCACTCCTGTGGTAGGTTTTAATATTGGAGGCATGCCAGATATGATTGAGGATGGAGTAAATGGTAGGCTCGCTAACGATATCAGTGCCGAAGGCTTGCTAGCTTCCCTTCGTGATGTGTTAAGTAATGGCGTATCAAAGGCATCAACACAAATATCACAACACGCACGAAACACTTACTCTCAATCTGTTCAGGCAGAGAAGTTCATCCTTTACCTTAATGATTTAAGAAAAAACACACCTTAGTACAATCCCTATTTTCTAGGTAAAGGCACAGCAGAATAAAAATCTTCCGATTCAGTATGTATCATGATCATCGAACCTCTCGGTAACGCGTCGTCGTCAAGTGCTTTATAAACAAACCGCAATGCACGACGCGGTAGATCAGAGCTATTTTGAGCAGAACTATGTATTAAATAATTACTAAACAATACGACGTCTCCAGGCTCAGTCTCTACGAAGACTTTGTCACGTTCTTCGTTTTCATCTAGTACTATACGGTCATGATGTGTTGCACCCTCGACATGAAACCATTCTCTAAAACCGCGCTTATGGGAGCCTGGAATAACCTGTAAACACCCATTTTCTTGCGTGGCTGAATCAAGAGAAACCCACGCTAGTACCTTCTCGCTCTCATTAGGTCGATTAAGAAAATCTTGGTGCCAAGGCACTTCATTGTCTTTGTCTGCTGGCTTATAAAGGTAGGAGTTCACATAAAGGTAAACACTCTTATTAAAGTAGTTTTGCAAGAATGCTGTGACCTCAGGCATTTCAGCTGCTTTTCTAGTGTCTGGAAAACGCTGATAAACGTCGTAAAGCACGCCATTATCGGTGCGGTGAGTGAGGTACCATCGATTAGTAATATCTCTTGAAGACTGCGCAGAAATAATCTCTACGGCACGAGACAGCGTGTTACCTATCTCTTGACAGACAGCTGGAGCAATTTGTCGCTTTAAGACAACAAAACCGTCACGCTTGAATTGATTTATCAGTTGGGGAATATCAATTTCGGTCATAACGTGCCTTCAATATTGCTGAACTACGGTCCCAAATATGTGTAGCTTGTTCTGGTGACATTTTGTCTTTCCATTGCGCTACCGACGCATTACGAACAAACGTAAAGTCTTCATCAAAATTCACGGAGTGATTTGGTCTGGAATTCTCTCTTTCAGCTGCTTTCAATCTGTCAGGTTGTGAAAATAGAAGTGCTTTCTGAACTAACTCACTTTGTATTTTTATTCCTAGGTCATCGAATACTTTAAGAAAACTATCTAATGGAGCTTGCATAAGCGTTTCATAATCGAATACCCAAGAGGCACTGCTATACCAGCTCTCAACGTGTTTGTTATAAGCATCAATACCAAAAGCATTGTGTTCAATAAATTCGTCAAATGTGCCTTCAAACCTACCTTTTTTTCGTTTACTGGCATAATAGTAAAACGAGAGCATTGTATCTCTGGGATCTCTTACAATATAAAGTGCTTTGGGTTGAGAATATAACTCATTGTCTTCAGCAAGTTGGTGAGTTTTCACCAATCGCGGCATAGGTTCGCCTTTCCAACAAAACTCTTCAAGGTTATCTTTCAAACACTCCGGCATTATTTGCCCAAGACTATAGAAATCAACAGGGTCCGAGCTTTTGTTAAGTAAATTAACGATATTTGCAAATACAAAACGCGTAAATGTAGAACCTGTTTTAGGAAATGAGGCAATAAGAACATCGTCGCCGGATAGACCCGCTAACTGATTTTTGGAAGAAGTGATTTTGTTGTTTGTCATTTCTCTAGACTCTACAATCATTTTTGTTCTCTAAAAACCATTTCCAAGTACTTGCTAAGCCTTCTTGAAGAGATATTTTAGGTTTCCATGTAGTGAGGGATTGCGCTAATGAAACATCTAGCCGTTTAACTGGCGTTCCTTCTGGCTTACTCGTGTCGAACTCAAGCTTTCCCTCAAATTCAGTTACTTCGCAAAGCAATTCTGCCAACTCTCGAATAGAGCAGTCTGAGCCTGTACCTATGTTTATATGTGAATTCATAGGTTGAATTGCTGCGCTAAAATCATCCGTTGGAACGTTTGCTATGTCCATAACACCACGGGCTAAATCAGAAACGTGTAAAAATTCCCTTCTTGCACTTCCACTGCCCCAAATGGTTACCGAAGATGCTTTATTTTGCTTCGCTTGTGCAAACTTATTGATAAGTGCAGGAATGACGTGGCTGCCATTAAGTTCGAAATTATCATGGGGCCCATACAAGTTTGTAGGCATTACGCTTCGATAATCTCTGCCATATTGTCTGTTAAAGCTTTCGCATAGCTTAATTCCAGCAATTTTGGCAATAGCATAAGGCTCATTTGTTGGTTCAAGAGCACCTGAAAGAAGTGATGACTCTTTAATAGGTTGCTCCGCAAATTTTGGGTAAATACAGCTTGACCCCAAAAATAACAGCTTATTAATATCGCTTTCATGTGCCGCTTTAATCACATTTGCACTTATCATCAAGTTCTCGTAGATGAAACTCGCTGGCAATGTATTGTTAGCGTGTATTCCCCCAACTTTTGCAGCCGCCAAGTACACCTCATCAACGTGATGGCTTTTGAAAAACTGCTTTACCGAAAGTTGATTTGTGAGGTCAAGTTGATCACGAGTGGCTGTTACTATTTCAATATTGCTATTTTTAGATAGCTCGCTAACTAGGGCGCGCCCCACCATTCCCCTGTGGCCCGCCACATAAATTCGTTTAGCCGACATTATCAACCTTCCCCACTGATAGGGAGTTCAAACCCGTTCGCTTTTAAAAATGCTAACCTACGTGCCTCTTCGGCATCTGATGCTACCATTTCTTCACACATTTCTTTCGCTGAGATTGTAGGCTCCCAGTTTAAGGTTTCTTTTGCCTTGGAAGGATCACCTAGCAAGGAATCAACTTCGGCGGGCCTAAAGTACTTTTTATCTACCCTGACTATCACATCTCCTACATTCAATGCTGGTGACAGTGCTTTGTCGACAGAAACTACCGTAGCAATTTCGTGAACACCTGAACCAGAAAACCTAAGGTCAACGCCCAATGCCTTTGCCGACCATTCAACAAATTGTCGAACTGAGTATTGCTCCCCAGTTGCAACAACAAAATCTTCAGGTTTTTCTTGTTGCAACATCAGCCACTGCATGTAAACGTAATCTTTGGCGTGCCCCCAATCTCTGAGCGCATCTAAATTTCCTAAATGTAAACAACTCTCTAAGCCCTGAGAAATGTTGGCTAGTCCACGCGTAATTTTTCTCGTTACAAAGGTTTCACCGCGGCGAGGCGATTCATGGTTAAATAAAATACCATTACACGCATATAGACCATAAGCCTCTCGATAGTTGACCGTTATCCAATACGCATATAGTTTGGCGACGGCGTAAGGAGAGCGCGGGTGGAACGGTGTAGTTTCTCTTTGCGGTGTTTCAACAACTTTGCCATAAAGTTCTGAAGTAGAGGCCTGATAAAATTTTGTTTTATCTTTCAAGCCTAATAACTTAATAGCCTCGAGTAGCCTTAATGTGCCCATTGCATCGACATCGGCAGTATATTCAGGTGAATCAAAACTCACAGCAACATGACTTTGCGCTCCTAAATTATAAATTTCATCTGGTTGGATCATTTGCACCAACTTGATGATATTTGAGCTATCGGTTAAGTCGCCATAATGCAGAATAAAGTTTCTATTCGATTCGAAAGGATCTTGATAGATATGGTCTACACGTTGGGTATTAAATGATGAAGCTCTTCGCTTAATTCCATGAACTTCATATCCCTTTTCTAATAGGAGTTCGGCCAAATAGGAACCATCTTGGCCGGTGATACCTGTTATTAAAGCTTTCTTTTTTTCAGGCATTACATATCTCTCCAACTTATCACTTTCATTCCTTCAAGTTTTTCTCTCAGCACTTTGCTTATAGTACTTTCATGCTCGCCTTCAATGCCATTTATCACGAGAGAAAGCCCTAATTCATGAACTTCCTCTATGGACTTTACTGGAACGCCAGTGATTTCATTTACACTTACTTGTGTGGTTTGCAGGAAACAGGCAATAATGGCACCTTGTTGACTGAGCGCATTAGCAATTGTTATAGAAAGCTGCCTAGTACCAAATACACCAATCTTCATACCACTATAAATGGCTAGAGGCTCTTTTTTACTCAAAACCTTATCGATAAGTAACTTTAAATCGATAACATTTTTATCTAACTGCACTTGCTTACTCGGTGTCGTTTCTCCAAGTAATTCAGCAACAGCATTAGCTTCTCTTTTTAGTAATAACCGACTGGCACTGCTGGAACTTGCGCCTCCTTGACGAAAATTGGCGGAAGTTGTGTCGATATGAATACCGTGAAACCGTGCAATTGCTTTTTTCATAAAGAAACTGTCAGCACATAACTGAAAGCATTCGCTAAAAGGGCCTATCTTTTCAAATAACGAGGACCGGCAGAAAAATCCTTGATGACAGATATTTGCCTCATCTGACATCTCTGTGTTTACATGCCATACCTCTCCTGACACCTCATCAAAACACCTTACTTTTGTTACCAAATAATCAACATCTTGACACTCAAAAGCTTTAACAACAGTTTCAATACAGCTCTTTTCATACAGTGAGTCATCTGCGCCGAGAAAGTAAATTATGTCGCCTGATGCCAATTCAACGCCACGGTTAAATGCGTGATAAATACCTCTGTCTGGTGCCGAAAAAACTTTGGCGACATGTGGGTATTGAGAAATCGTGGACAGTGTTTCATCATTAGAACCGCCATCAACAATTATATGTTCAATATTATCTATCGCTGTTTGCTCAGCAACACTGCGAAGGCATTCTTCTATTAAATGAGCACAATTATAAGTTGCCGTTATTATGGATATTTTCATTTTATTCCACGTTTGTACAGGTACTATGCAAGAACAAAAAAGTCATGGCTATTGCTTAAATTCTTCTCCATGAGCAGCGTCGAGATCTCCTCTCTAACCGGCTGCGCGGCTATCACTAGAAAAGCATTAGTCTTGGCCAGAAACAATTTTAAGGTCAATATCGGGAAAGCATCATTTCCCACGTTTACTGTTTCAGCAATGGGAGACTTTTCTACAAACCCTGATACATTAACCCCTCTACCTATCATTATGCGTGCAAATGCTTTAGCCATTTGCCCCGTCCCGTATACGAATAGAGATTTACCTTCAAGACCAAGTGAAAGCCTATTCCATTTTTCATCAACCACACAGGATAAGCCTTCTTCTAAAGCATTCTCACTTAAGGAGGCAGTTATCGAAGAGTTGCTCACTCTCATATTAACAAGCACTTTTTCAACACAACCAAACTTATAACCACCTTTAAGCAGTCTAAGAAAAAGCACGTAGTCTTCAAACATTCTCAGGCTCGGGTAACCAACTTTTTTAATTAAATCGGTTTTTCCAAAATAAGTGGTATGTGGAAAGCAAGGCCAATCAAGAAGCGTTGCTTCAATATCGTGAGGATGTCTAATATCGTTCAACAATACTTCTTTCTTGTTTTTGAATTGATTGAAGCGTTCCGAGACCTGAACCTTCGCATCGTCTGCAAAATACGAAAGGTAGCTCTTTACAATATCAAATTCGTTTTCGACTAAGAAACGTAATTGTTCTTCGAATCGTGTAGGAACGCTTATGTCATCAGCGTCAACTTTGGCAACGTAAGGTGTTTTTACAAACGAAAGAGCTTGGTTTAAGCAATGCCCTACCCCTCTATTACGGCTATTTGCAATTAGCTTTATCCGGCTATCAGAAAAACGCCGAATAGTCTCAACGGTGTCGTCAGTAGAGGCATCGTCAATTATGAGAAATTCAAAGTCGTCAAAGGTTTGATCAAGAATAGAAGTAATCGTATCTTCAACCCATCTAGAGGCATTGTAAGTTGTCATGAGCGCCGTAACTAAGGGCATTTTTTCACTCTCCCTTAGAGACGCCAACTTGCTTGAGTTTCGCAGACATGCGTTGTGCATACTCGGCCTCATCAATATACTCTCTACGCAAGTCTATTGCTTTTATGCGGGGCATTAAGATTAGGCGATCGCCGCTGGGCAATATGAGATCTTTTTCACTAATTGGCACATCACTTACAACAATAAAGTCTGGGCCCCCATAGGAGAATCTGCCTTTTCCTATTTTTTCGAACTGTTTTAAAAACTCAATATCAAGGCTGGGGTGCTGAGTGTACTTTTGTAAGAAAATGACGTTGTTTAAACCAGACACCATTGCTATCAATGCTAGGTCTAAACGTGAAGTATCATTTGCTTGAAGCGGTTCACTACTGTTTTCAAAATTACCTGGCGATAATACTGTAATACCTTGAATAGGTTTATCGTCAAACTCATTAACATTGAGAGATACATTACAAAATGCTTGTTCGCTTTTAAAAGAAGCACCTTTACTAAGCCAATTAATTGATATATCTCTTGTTGTCTCACCCTGCGAATTTGCTAACAGATTCATTAGTGGACTGGCACTCACTTGTCTACAAGGTACGAAGCTAAGATTAAATGTTGTTTCATGAAAGAACTTCGAAAGGACCTTTTGACGACGTACTCCTGAAAGCGATGAAATGGCGTCTACCCCATATTGATCATTGGAAATGATGGCGAGAATATCTCTCACATAGGCACTCCAAGTTTGAACAAGACTATTTGCGGCATTTATTGCTAATACGTCATCGGCAATATTAAGCAACTTACTAAAAATACTGTTTATGTAATTAAAGGTGCCATTCAGATAATAAAACGCTAAGGACTTTTTTCTATGGAAAGAAGAAACGATAAAGTCTCTCTGCTTTACAATAAAGTCATCTATATCAGATATGCTATCAAAAGTTACATTCACGACGTCGCACAAAGCAGTAAGCTCTTCAATTAACCTTTCACTGCTGTAGTAGGACGCAAACTCTTCTGTGAACCATTGGTTTTTTTCGGGTGTAAATGCAGTTTCAGAGAGTAAAGACTTTGCACGCTTTTTGGTTTCCTGTGTTGAGACAACCAAAATATTTTCCGCTCGAAGAGGTTTTGCTCCAAATATCCTTGCTCCATCATTTAAATTATAAACTTCATTGTTTCTGGAGGTAAATACTTGCTCTAAAACACTCTTAGAGACTTTAAATTCATACTTGGTTTTTACCCATGGTTTAAAGTTTCCTTGAATAGTGAGCGACATTGCATGATTAGCAGAATAATCATATAACTCATTACCTTTCCCATCATAGTATCCTGATGATTTCGAATGATGATAAGAGTCGCTAACAAACCCCATATCTGTGCCAAACAAGTAGACCTGAGTGAAACCTATTGTAGTCACTAAATCAGATGCGAAATTAGTTACAGTTGGGTAGGAAAAATCTAAAGTTGCAAACCCATGCTCTTTATCAAGTTCAGTGAATGCTACAGTAGAGGCCTCGCCTTGCTTAAACGCTAGTAATGTCTCACCAAACAATGTAGCAGCATCAGGGTGGACCCCATTACAACTCAAAAGAGTGATCCGCTTTAGAAACGCTTCATCATCTATCCTTTTGAGCCAATCGAAAGTTGAACGGTTAGTTTCAATTTCCGCGTGGAAATCTGGGCATATTCCGTTTCTGTGAAGCGCTTGAAGCGCCGTACCACAGGAAATCACAATGGCCTTATCACTTTCTTCTTTCAGGATATTCATCAGGTTATCTAATGAAGGTCCATTACCCACTATAAATACAGGTACATCAAGTACATCGACAGGCAGTAAGTCTTTGGTATTTTTTTTCAAGAAAGGGACATTGTTCTCTAACGCCCATTTTGTATGTGCTAACCCGTATTTTGCATTGTCGAAATAATCGCCCATTGCGACAATTACCAATAATTGTTCTCGCAATTGAGCAACTGCGTCGGTCAACTTTTCATTTACATAACTTTGGTAAAAGAAGGTATTAGCGAGTATGTAAGGACCTACTGACTGGAATTGTACTAATAAGTCTCTGGTAAGATTAGTTCCGTCATCACCAATGTTGAGGTATAAGCGCTTTTGGCCTCTATCGAATGAAGAAATTATCTGGCTCCAATCGATTGCATATAACGACGCGTAAAAGAAATCACGGTTTGGCTCACAAACGAAGAGCATACCAATGTCATGATTTTCCACTAAGGACTCTAGGCTGTAACCACTTCCAATACCAAATTGAATCAATGACTTAACTTTTTCTGGCAATTCACTCTGAGCTTCTTTTAACCCATCAAGTAGGCGCTCACACTCTTCAACTAATTGATAATGAAGATAGCCTTTAAGCTTCTTTCCCTTATAACTTAGCAATAAGCCGTCTTTGTGGGGTTTTGAAGCGAAACGCTCGTAGCTGGTTCTTGCGTCTCTAACGGACTCTCCGGAAAATAAAGCATTGGTGGATTTATGAAAAAGAAATACCTCTCCTGAAGCATTGGCGATGGGAGCCCACCGCTCAGGCGTGAAATCTTTGAACTCTTTGTAAACGTCGGGAAAGTACTTCTCTAGCGTTGATAAATTTGCTGCTTTGCGCTTTTCATTAAGAAATGCAACAGAATGTTGTTCATCATTTTTCAAGGGAGCCCACAATGGCAAAAAGCTCTCACTCAAAGACAACTTATTCGATGATACGAACCAATTGTTTAAATCGCCCCAAGTAGCGGTATGTACTTTTTGCTCAATTTCACTAAACACAGGCATATGCAGGTGCTTATAGAAAAGTAAGGTATCTATTGTTATGTGGGACACCAACTCCTGCATATCCTTTGAGAAGCTAGTACCGTCAGCGCCAATCTGCAGATACAGTGCAATGCCTTTTTCTTTCGCTTTTTGTAGAAGGCTTTTCCAGTTTAGTGATGATAAAGCGCAAATGAAGTAATCCACATTAGGCTCATATACCACAACATGCTTATACAGTCCCTTATTTACAATATGTTCTAAGTGGTATCCAAGTCCCAACCCGAAACACACTAAAGCCTCAGAGGAGTTTGCGTCGCTGGATTGAATTTCGATTTTCGGCGCCTTTGAGATGTACTCGCAGAAATGAGTTAGCACTTCAGCTTTTGGATGCATACCATAAAGCACCTGTCCACTGTTGTAGTTAACAATATTAATTTCGGAGTACTTGTTGCACAGCAAAGTAGATACAGCAGAGTCTGTTTTTTTTGCAAGTTCGGCAAGTGGAGGGATATAGCGTTCTATCGCACCAATGCTATGGCGATAGTTTTCTCTAATCTGTAACGCCATAGTCTTTTCAATTTGCTGTTGGGTCTGTTCGTCTTCATGAACATGAAACTGTATCTGCTGTAGCATAGTTATTTATATTTCTTCACGGCTGCGCGGCCTCTTGAAAAT
>ENA-OWNT01003815-OWNT01003815.1-seawater-metagenome-genome-assembly--contig:-NODE-3815-length-13831-cov-4.447215_pt1 | contig 13831 bp, 20 predicted proteins | sample MGYA00238136_ERZ651165 | MGnify/ENA primary metagenome ERZ651165 (study PRJEB26861, sample SAMN08777766) | seawater metagenome | isolation source: coastal seawater | place: USA: Florida | collected...
CGGGGGGGGGGGAGGGGAACGGGCAAGAGACGGAAAACGACCAAGCGCTGCACGACGAAGACTCAAACTGACGATGCACCCGACCAAACAAACGACCAAACGACCAAACGACCGAACGAAGTGACGAAACTGTGAGTGGCTGTGAGTGAACGGCAACGACTGATGAAAAACAAACGAACACTCCAACGAACGAACGAACAAACGAACGAACGAACGAATGAACGAAGGAATGAATGAACGAAGAAAGGAAGGAAGAAGGAAGGAAGGAAGGAAGGAAGGAAGGAATGAAAGGAATGGAAAAGGAGGAACGGTGGTTTGTGGTTTGGAAGTGTGAGTAGTGGGAGTGGGAGTGAACACTGCGCCGTGAGTGAGTGGCGGTTTACGGTTTGTCGTTTGTTCGTTCGTTCGTTCGTTCGTTCGTTCATTCGGCCGACGTTGACGGACGAAAACGTCGTTCGTCGTTCGTCGTTCGTCGTTCGTCGTTTGTCTGTCTTTGAGTCACAGTGAGTGATAGTGAGTGAGTGATAGTGAGTGAGTGAGCTGAGGTTTCATTCCTTCCTTCGTTCCTTCTTTCTCTAATCTAACGACGGAAAAGGAAGGAAGGAAGGAAGGAAGGAAGGAAGGAAGGAAGGCCTCAGAGAGTCAAAGCCACCTTCCTACTTCCAACCCCTCCCCACTCACGCACTGTACTTACCACGCCAAACCCCCTTACCCCAAACACCAACACGCGAACGCGAAGGAAGGAAGTAACGTGGGGCCTTCACACACTCACTCACTCTCAGTCACTCACTCAGTCACTCTCAGTCAGTGACTTTAAAGTCTGGGGAATGAACGAACGAATGCGTTTCATTCATTCATTCATTCATTCATTCATTCAAGCGCCGCTGGAAACCAACGACCACTTTACTCACTCACTCACTGTCACTCACTCACTCACTGTCAGTCACTGCCATGCATGCCCACTGAAATTCAAAGTCTCTCGAAGTCTCTTCTCACCTCACTCGTCCCCTCCCACGCACTGACAATCACTCACTCGACACTCGACACGCTCCCTTCCCTTCCCTTCCCTTCCTTCAAACTCCAAACTCCAAACTGCCTTTCTGTCTCATTCACCACTCAATCATTCACGCTCTCTCCCTCCCACGCCCACTAATTATCGTCACACGACGACGTCAGTCAGCGATCAGTCACATAACGTTCGTTGTGTCGGCGGTCGTTCAGTCAACCGCCACAGCGTCCACGCCCACTAACGCGACGTCACTCGACGTCGTCAAAGCGTATCCACGCGAACTCAAACGACCGCCGTTTCCTTCAACGACGCGGACGCACAACGCGGCGACTGATTCTGTCACTCAACGAACGAACGAACGAACGAACGAACGAACGAACGACGTCGTTGTCCGCCGGCCCACCGGCCCACCCACCCGCACGTTCGTTCGTTCGTTCGTTCGTTGGTTTGTGTGTTCGTTCGATCGCTCTTTCGTTCGTACAATTGATTGCTTGCTTTCTTGCTTGTTGGTTGGGGTGGTTGGTTGGTTGTTCTAGTTTGGTGGCACGTTCGAGCGTTCGATCGCTTGTTTGCTCGATCGTTTTGTTCGTTGGGTGCTTTACTTGTTCGTTTGTTGGATCGATCGATCGTTGGCTCGTTCGTTCGTTGGTTCGTTGGATAGTTTATTTGCTCGCTCGTTCGCCCGTTGCTTCGCTCCTTCATTGGATTGCTTGTTAAACCACATCGTCGGGCGTTGTTCGACTTTCCGTTGCGGTTGCCTTCCTCTTCCGCGGGCTGTTCGTTGGGCGCTCGGTACCTGCATTGCACTGCACTGGCATCGGTCGTTGGTTGAGGTAGGTTGCATCGCGATGGTGATTCAGAACAAGCAGGTGTAGGCAAACACACAAGCATCACGTACGAAATCGAAATAAAATTTTGGTTTCGTTCCGCCGTGCATTTCATTTGAACAATCAATCTACATCTCCGCACGTGCTTGCTTTCCTTGCTGCTCTGCCGTTCTAAAAACACATTCGCTAGGAACACGAGCAACCGCCCGAAACTGGGGCGTGGTTGTTCAACATGTCCAACTACCGGCAGTCCAGCAGCAACAACAACCGCGGCGAGGTACGTGCTGTTCAGGTGTCTAAACCTGCACTTGAACCAAACATTGCGCTCAGTTTTTACCACACGATGTGCTCGTAGTCAATGCTGCAACGCCACATGTATGAGCGGATTCAAAAACATGCGCTCGAGGCAACAGCCAAAATGATGCAGCAACATCCGTACGCGCTCGGAGATCTTTCGACTGCGCCAGCGACCTACGCCGCAACGGGATTGGATTTCGGCACCTCAGTACGAACTTGAAAATGCTTGCACCTGTGGGTTGATGTCGCTGTACTTACGCCCGTTCTGCATCATGAATTCTTGCGAACACACCACAGGATAGTCTGGATATGGGAGCACTTCCGCATGGGACGCACTTGTCGCCATTTCCGTCGCCGGTGCGCAGCTCCACACGAATACTGGATTGCTTGGAATGTCGTCACTGGTCCCATTACCCAATCTCACCACTCTCGTTGTTCGTTGCACACACAGGCTAGCAGCATCGGCGGGAATAGTACACCCAACTCACCTCAAGTGTTGGGATCACCAGCTGGGGGTATGTTGCTTGCCGGCAGCGGCAGTAGCAGCGCTGTCCCAACCCCAACCGCAGCGCCAAAGTCGAGAGGCAAGTATAAATGCAAAAAGTGTGGGCAGCCCAAGAAAGGACACATCTGCACAGCAGACTCCAAATCTAGTTCGGGTGGCGTGGTGAGTTGATTTTCAACTTTGTGCGCAGGCGTTTCACAGAAGTTGTTATTGACTGGCATGCTGTGTCTTGCAGATGGCGGAACTGGAGTTGCAAGTCGAAGAAGATGCCGACATGACTTTAAAATTGTACCTTGAATGGAGAAACAAAGCATCCGCGGAAAAGTTGAAGAAATTTGACGATCAGGTTGTGGCCGAGGCAAAGAAGCTTGGGTACGTGGCCAAGTGTCAATGCAAGCGTGTGCGATGCCGTCAACGCGCGTAATGTTTTGTGCCCTGTGCGTGTGAGTAGGCTGGGAATGTTGGAAGCTCGAGGTTCACGATTCAAACCCGCCACCGCCAAACCGGGTAAGAAAGCAAACAAGCAGAGTGGTGGCGGTGGCGGCGGTTCTAAGAAACCACAGCCCAAGGCCGATGTTCCGACAGTGTGACTAAACACAAATTAGTGCTATTGCCGTAAATTACCCAAAACTTGTGATGATCCAGCATGATGAACGCCATTGTGTAAGTTATTGCACACGACCGTTGAGGCTGTGACTGTTAGGTGCCAGTGTCATGGCTCACTGACTCGCCTCTTGGAGCTCGTCTCCCCAAGAGTCGTGCCGGGTGTCCCAGGAGCAGTCGACGCAGATTTCAGTGACTTTGAATGTTTTTTCTGGTCAGAACGAGCCATCAGAATGTTGTCGTACACGCAGAAAATCACCACATTGAAGAGGCAAGGGGCCAGGACCATGACGATGAGGAGTTCCACTCTAACATGCGGCAACAGGCAGCGTGAGATTGGTACTGCACAATACTGCAGCACCGGTAAGTGAGACGACAGACCTCGGGTACTTATGCACTGGTGTGAACAGCCATACTCCGAACATACTGAGCGGTTGAGTCAATGGCAGAATTAAAACGGCCTGTGTCGTACAACATCACCAGGCGGAGTTTCACAACAAAGACGTCGAGGCTCACACCAAACAACGGGAGTACGTACCAATGCCAGCTTGGCGACGGCCAGACACAGTAAGAATACGGATGTCTGCAGCGCCCAAATACGATATAGCCCGCACCCCGCGGCACTGAGATAGTACCCGGTTTGAACCAATGGCCGAAAACTGTACTTCCGTGCGAAAAATTCCACAATCTGCAGCAAACCAAGGTACGAGACGTTCAATGGCCAGGACTGAAAATCAACTGATAAAACGTGGCACACGGGCGATTATGCAGTTGAATCTACCTTTAGATTGGCCCACACGATGGGCACCCCAAGCAGAGTGTCGATGACAAAATTGAGAAAGTACCACGCGCACTGATCGGGATGATCATAAATCGGCATCACATAGCGACTGTCTATGTGACGAGGGTGCGGCAGAGGCTCGCTCTCTAAACTGGACATCAGGTCTGCCAACTGCACCGAAACCCCAAAGTAGTGTAAGCGCGCAAATACTTTTTTTTGAGATTCAGAGAGCAACAGTCAAACACTTACCCTTGAGAGTAAAACGGCTAGAATGATGTTGATAATATGGGACATGGCGTGCCCGGTGCATTGCTTCGCCACGTCCAAAATCCAGATTTGGAACGGACGGCTCGGCGGTCGTATCCTGAGAAACGGGTACGTGTCAATCCTTGTGGTTGTTTTCCAATACCGCTTGATCACGAGAGCAGCAAGTGCGACAACAGCTAAAAGCACTTGGATTATATAAGCAAACACGCCCTCGATCACACGGCAAGGAACTTCCGCGTCATACGGGGGCATAATGATGGCCAACAAGACCTAGTGGTCGCGGCTCACGAGTCCAACTCGTGCGGTATCGGCATTGTTGCCGAGCCCTGCATGTTGCTGGACGAGCTTGCTACATCAGAGCCGCTTCTGTGGTACAAAAGAAAACAACGCTGAATGAATATTTTGCTCTGCATTCATGTTCTGTGAAAACCGTTCTTTCACGAAACAGTCTGTGACGCGATACCGTCCCACCAACAACACGCGACGTGATGTCCGATGACGTGCAAGCGCGTTGCGACCAATCCGCGCACGTCACTGGACACAGAAGCGAACAGCGCCCCATTCACAGCACCGCCCAAATTGACTGCGTCTTGTTGGCCTCAGAACATACAATCAAGCAACACGCCTTGTGACAGTGAGATTTGCGATTGCCTAGTCACAACGTTTTCACAGCACCTGCTAAACCACGCCAACCGCCTCTACGTACACTACTTGAGTGCTCGAGTACCGCCTGTGAATGTTACAAGCGACAAAGAGCGACGAAGAGCGACAAGATGGCTTACGACGGACCGAGCAAAAGTAAACGAACGAACGAACGAACGAACGATCGTCAACGAGCGATGGTCAACGAACGATGGTCAACGAACGATGGTCAACGAACGATGGTCAACGAACGATGGTCAACGAATGAACGAACGAACGAACGAAAGCAAACGAACGAACGAAAGCAAACGAACAAACGAAAGCAAACGAACGAACGAACGGACGAACGAACGAACGAACGAACGAACGAACGAATGTGATCTGGACAAAGAAGTGCATCCAACCAACATCCAAATCATTCTCCTCTTTGACAACCGCATATATGTACTGTTCACTCCATTTGCACATATTTATTAAATTCACAAGCGGGCTCAGATGCACGTATTGACAAACATTAACAATTGCAGAGATATGGCCATACAGTACCCAAATAATATTTCTGGACATGATAAAAAAATCAAATCCTAAATCCAACAGCACAGCGGATAGTGGATAGTGGATAGTGGATAGTGCAAGAAGCAGAAAACAGAAAGTGGCCACTGCTGTGAACCCGCCGACGAACTTTAAACCAATGAGTCAGTGTCTGAACGGGCAAGTTGCCGCAGGTGGACTCGCAGCAACTGCAGTGTACGGTTACGTATCCAACTTTTGATGAAGATTCGACGCCGTCCGATGTCATCGCCGTTCGTTCGTTCGTTTGTTCGTTGCCGTCGTCGCCGTCCGTCGTCGCTGTTCGTTGTTCGTTGTTCGTTGTTCGTTGTTCATTGTTCGTTGTTCGTCGTCGTCGTCATCGTCATCGTCGTCGTCGTCGTCGTCGCCGTCTGTTGTTGTTCGTCATCGTCTTCTGTGTTGGTGGTGGTGGTCGTCGTTTGTTGTCATTGCTATTGGTCACCGCCACGTTGTTGGTCATTGTCCGCGGAGATGATGTTGCCTGCACAATCGTTCGTCCGTCTTTCGTTTTAAGGTATCTGCACGTAATTGATTGAAGAACCGAGGTAAACACGTTAAAGTGGTTGCTTGATTGTGGCTGAACAGGCTGTGCCAGCCCGACCCTTGTTGGGAGCATATGCTCTAAAATATCGAGTCCGAGCCCGCGCCGCGAAGACGATGGGTCATGTTGTGGGTTCGTCGTTGTCCTGGCTTGTTGTTGCTGCCTCTCTCGGGGAACAACTTTCACTGGAATCCACTTGTCAAAAATCCCCACGCAAAACAAAATCGTTGGACGTTCAGGCAGCAATGAATCTGTATTAACAAGACGATGCGGCACGAGGCCAAGTTGTAGGTAAGATACTCCTGCCCGGGCGCGATGGGTGACACATCACTGCCGCTTGTGTGCGGCTTCCCACCGCAGCCAAAGTCGCCGAGACCCGGCGAAACCAATGACGCCGGCGACTCGTGCTGCACAAAGCTCTGTCGCAGCAGTTTGGCCCAATGCCTATGTCCGTGCAGAGGTAAATATAAAATCCATCACAAGGATGATGATGATGATGAAGAGGCACCTTTGCTCCCGCATTCCCAGGAGGGCCCAGCCACGCGCAAGCGGAAGCCACCGCCTTTCGTGAAACCACCAAAGCTTCGCACGTTCGCAGCGTACGGTTTCGTTATCGCCGTAGTCCTCATTGTAGTGGCGGTGTACGCGTCTTTTATCGTGTTCAACGTCGTGCCAGCAATCACGAAGAAGAACATTATCGGAAAAGACGACGAGCTGCACCTGCGATGGGATGCCTTTGTGGCGGAGCTTATTTCGCTGCACCTCTTCTTCGTATTATTTGCAGTTTGCTTTGTTTACTCGGCGACGTTGCCGCCCGGGTTCCCGGACTCGCGATGGAATTGGCGAGAGGGGTCCTTTTATCCAGACTTCTTGCAGCACATCCCGCCCATTGTGCAGCAACCTGATCTGTGCAGGGAACTGAAAACATTTCGTCCGCAACCAGAGGTACAGCTTCCCTTGCATTGCGCGCTTTGGAAGTCACCTTGCCTGACGCATGTGATGTATTATGTATGGCTCTCTCGTTGTTTTGGCATTCCACGTTTGATCGCGGTATTTGTGGCAGATGACGTTGGAACGGCAGCTGGAGCAAAAGGAAGAGATCCGTCTCAACCCGCTTCGATTCCGTCATTGCCATCGGTGCAAGATTTTCAAGCCTGACCGCACTCATCACTGCAGTCAACTTGAACGCTGCGTGCTGCGCATGGATCATTACTGCCCTTGGGTGCGTTGAGCCACGGTGTTTCCGTTTGTTGCAACGAATCCCAAGTTATATATGCCTTTATGTGTAGGTCAACAATACTCTCGGATTCAACAACATCAAGTTCTTTATTCTGACGCTGTTCTACGCCGTGATGGCGCTCACCGTGTATCTCGGCGCCATGGGCGTGCGCTTCCACCAAGCAATGAAGCTTCATCATCCAACAGTGGATTGGCCCTTGCTGATATTCTACCCCATTGTCGTTGGTCTGTACGGCCTCGTTGTTTGGTTCTTTGGATTTCATTGCCAACTCATTGCGCAGGGGTACACCACCGTCGAGTGGTGCGAGAAGAAAGCAATGAAGGGCAAAGCGAGTGACGTGGTGTTGAAAGAAAGTGGTGACGCGGCTGCGACTGTGGTGGAAGCTGCTTCGCTGTGAGTTTGTTTGTCATGCCGCGTGAAGTGTTTTGTTTGGCAACCGCGCCGACGCTGTCCTCTCTGTTGTCGCTCTGTCCCAGCTATCATGAATCTCCCTACAAGGTTTCGCTGTTGGAGAACGTTCGTCAAATTCTTGGCCATAACTGCTGGCTGTGGCTTGTCCCGGTGTCACGCTGCTGTGGTAGCACTCCAGGTGGGATGCGCTCTTCCACCACACGGTACGTTCGACACCGAAGCATGGAAATGCTCGACCAGCGCGATTGGTGCCTAACTTTCCACAATGTATGCCACCGCGGCACCGGTCATGAACAAAATCAGGTTGCGTGCGACAACGCCTCAGGGTCAAGGCATTGACTTCCCGCGAAATAGGTTGGTTCAGCAATAGATGCTTCTGATTGTATGGTGACTGGGCGCGGTGCTGAATGTGTGGGTGTGGGTATGCCACAGGGATCACGAGCTGTTCGACCTTCGACAGCGAATTCGTCAACAATTGATGCGTGATGCGCGGCAAGCAGCAACGACATAGGCGACAACTATCGTGTCCGGCTACCATTATGACGGCCGTTGCCGCGTTGTGTTCGATTTGGGATTAGGTCATTATCAAAAGTCAGTTGTTGTGCGAAGCCAATAAATATAAAGCAAGGTGCATGGCAAGTACCCTGATGATTTCAGTTCGCAGATTTTTTGTAGCCTTCTAATCCCGCAAACTCTTCCTCGAGCTCTTCCATGCGCTTGACTGCCTTAATTACTTTCTGCGGCAAAACCAGACCTTTGATGTCATCTCCATCGCCCTTTTTGCGCGGATTGCGCTGCAAAGCAGCATTGATGCCCGCCAATCCGCCGACTCCGTGCAAAACGCGCACATTGGCGTCCACGCGGCATAAAGCATTGATGAGCCACAACGCCTGCTGACACAAGTCCACGTTTGACTCTTGGTGCATGTACAGCTGCTTTACAGCGAACGAGCATCCTTTGTTTTTGCCTAAATCACCCAGATCTCCGTCCGAGAGGTTTGAGGCAATCTCTGTTAAAATGACCAGACCGGTGTAACACACCAAAGCGTTGCCTTCGTGCAAAACCAACATGCCCAAGAGTTTCTGCAATGAATCGAATTGTGACAGCTTTTTGCGGTTGCCATTCTTGTCCAGCATCCGATACAGTTCCTTGACACACAATTTCTGGACTTCGGGTAGGTTAGATGCCTGGTGCATCGTCTGTAGCACGCCAAGGGCGTCGGCATTGGCTCTGAATTCCGACAACTGCTTGGAGTACAACATGGCGAGTTTGTCAGTTTCTGCCTCCTTTGTTCCGGATATGGTCTCGATGGCGTTTTTCAAGTCACGAGTGATGCCTTCGTCGAACGAGTATCGCGTGATCACTTTTTCCTTGAGCGTTGTGATAATGTCGAGGCTGTCCATTTTCTCCTGTGATTCAATGAACTTGCCCAAGAGTGCGAGTGTCTGCACGTTTAGCACGACGTTGTCGATGACAGTGTCGCCGTCCTTGAGTGATCTGAGATCTTGGAACGATTGCATCAACGCTTCCACAAGGCCAAGATCGATCAAGCGGGAAACAAACTCGTTCACGTCCGTCAGGCTCACCCGCTGAGAGTCGAGCTCTTCGCGAATAATCTGCATCGACTCTGCCCGGTTTTTCAGCGCGCGTTCCGTCACTGAAGTTCGGTTCAGCACTGCCATCATCGCTTTGTCAACGATGGCAGCTTTGCTGGAAAACCCGCCCATGGAATCTGTCGGCGAATTTTACAGTGACATCAACGAGGTGCAGAAAATAGTTTGCGAAACACTTTTACGACAAGAACAAACTACCACCGCAACTTTGGGTTGACGATGCCAGTGCAGCTGCATGCGCTGTCACCAACGGCGTGCACTGCCACCAACGGAACTCACCCTCCATAAGTGTCGCGCGAAGCGAGTCCAATTAAGTGGAGACCGAGTGAGGCAACCACCTGTGGCACGAGCCGACACCTGCAAGTTGATCAAGCATCAAGTGACATCAAGGGAGGAACGGACGGACCAGACAATGAACGAAAATACGCATCGACGACGAGCAGCCAAACGCCACAACATGGCTGCCGCTGGAGTCTCATCGTTGCTGGAGTCTCATCGTTGCCGTGGTCGTGGTCGTGGTCGCCGTCGCCGTCGCCGTTGCCGTCGCCGTCGGTCGTTATGGCTGTTGTCAGTTCGTCGTCGGTTGTCGAGTTGTCGATTGACAGTGCAGGTGAGAGAAAAAGTGTAACAGCAGCGGCTCCGAGGTGGTATGGCATAAAAAGTGAGCATCTATGCTGCTGCGGTGCAGTTATGGCGTATTTACGGCTGTCGAGCGCTGTCAGCGCCAGCACCGTTTTGCCGTACAGTACTCATTCGCACGCAATCTATCCGCAGGGCGTCTGTCGGTTCGGTGCGGTCGGGCGGGTCCGTCCGTCCGTCCGTCCGTCTGGCTGGCTGGCTGTCGTCGGTCGACAAAGATGTGCTCGGTGTTTGGTGTTTTGTTTGCCCGTTGTTGCTGACTGCGTCACTCGTTTGCTGAATGTATGTATGTTAGGTATGTTGTGGCGACTCACTTCATTCGATTCGATTCGATTCGATTCGATTCGATTCAATTCGATTCGATTCGATTGCTGATGCTGTGAATGCTTTGAAGGTTTGAAGGTTTGAAGGTTCGAGGGTTTGAAGGTTTGAAGGTTTGAAGGTTTGAAGGTTTGAAGCTGCTGCGAAGTCGTCTGTCGTCTGTCGTCGTCGTCGTCGTCGTCGTCATTGTCATCGTTACGCAGGTATGCATTGTTGTGTGGTTGTCCACCGCATGCTGCATTTTTGTTCTGAAGTGTGACGACGGTGGCGGCGCGGTATTCGGTTGTGATGACTTCACGGCAATCAGCGAAGAACTGACGCACGAAACAAATCGACTGCGCCGACTCGAAAGATACGGTTGTCGACATACGTTGTCGACGATGTCCCTGACGTGCTGGCGTTGAATTCATGGTCTCGCCGTCCTCTGCCCTCTTTTTGGCTGATCGAAACGGCACAACACAAAAGGCGGCGCCCTCATTTCAACGGTCCCATTTCCAACGAAATTTCATTCAGGTTCATGGCATATTGACGACATTAATGACTGGATAAACAAACTTCTGCACGAACGTCGTTCGTGCGACACAGAACCCGCTGCTCTTTAGCAGGACGGGCCACGGACAAAATGAACTTGTCCTTGTCCTCGTGCAAAGAAAGCAACTGGAGCCAGTATGCCGACTCTCACAACAATTTGGTGGAAAGCTCACTCGTCGCGAGTTACATCTCGTTCGTTGTGTGCGTTGCGTTTTTAATCCTGAACGCATTAATTTACTGCAAGTCGTGGGACATCTCATCCCGACTACGAGCCCTGTATTCTTTCAGCACTTTGGAGCACGATGTTTCACTTTCGGTACAGTTTGGTTCTGCTGCTCTTGACCACCCGGGATGGATACCTGGTTCTCGCGCTTACTGCATGTGCATGTGCGTGTGTTGTTGTATGTATGCACCACTTAGGCCATTGTCGTCCTTGAACAGGTTGTGTTCTGGTTTGGCGCCGCCAAACACTTCGAAGTGTACGCAACGTTGGACTACTCATTCTGCTTCACGCAAGCTGTTTTGATGCAGTTCTCCTTCATTGCGGAGATATTCCAGATCACAGTAATTTTCTTTTACAGTGAGCGGTTGGTGGTCGGGACCATGTCCGAACAAGAGCTGAGGCTGCGGTATCGCGTAAGTGTCGGCATGCACATGAACGTGCACTGCTTTTGCATTCCATCGCCAGCACGAGGCGCCACTAATTTCGATACGCTTGTGTGACGCACGTTTGATGTCGCAACTGTTTGCAGAACACATCTCTGATCATGGTGTACGCTGGGGCGTTTGTGTTCACACTGATACCAATTGCGGTCACCGCTGCTGCAAACGACATCCAAGTGTTTGGAGCGGTCGCAGAAGCGTCGTTTTGTTGGATAACCTGTTCCCTTGGCTCGTTAGCGTTTATCTTCACGGCTTTGGTTCCTGCCGCAGTCTACTGCTTGTACGCCACCGGTAGGCATCGAGTTGCTTGGCGACCAGCATGCAGTCAACGACGATGACACATATCTCAAATTTCGATGTGCTAACTGTGCCCGTTCTCACTGTGTTTGTTCTTTCTGCAGTGCAGCAGTTTCGAATGATTTGCAGGGTGCGGCGATATTGCATGGGTTGCCCGCTCGCTGGACCTCGCGGTTTTAAAACTATCAACTGATCCACTATCGAAAATGTCTGCACTTTTAGTTGACGAAAATGGGACGCCTGTCCGCAGATAGTCGTGTCATGGGATACCTGCGCAAGCGCATCGGATTCCTTGTATTTGTACGTCGCGCAACTGTTTGCTGAAGAAGTGAACCCCGGATTCGTTGTTGTTAGCGCCACAGTCTTCATTCCTTCGTGTTCATGTGTGATTAGCTGGTTGCAACGACGGTCATTTCGACAGCGTACACGATTTTCGCTGCGCGTACAAGTGATGACGGTGTGTGCCTGGCCTGCCTGCTTCTGTTTCTCGGAGCATGATTTAGATTTTCAAGCTGTGTGACCAACGTTCGCAGGTGGTGCAACAAATGGCACCTTCAGTGTTGTGTACTGGACTTATCTCCGCCTCCACGGAGCGATTGTGGTGGCGCCGCTTCTTGTCCCGGACACAGTCTGCCCGTTGACTCGCCCGTGTGTTCGCAGGGTAAGCCGTTTGCTGTGCGGAGCAGTGGTTGCTCGTAGTTGGTATCGGGCGTGATACGTGATGACTCGTTGCATGCAGGTGACAAGATCGCCGCGACTCACGACTTCATTCCTGAGCGACATAAGCGATGGCGAGTCAGTTTACTCTGAAGCCGATGTCGAAGAAGATCTTGCGCGGACGCCAGTGAATGCGAACAGCCTCTCCGCAGATTTGAGCAGTAGCGGATTTCTAACAGATAGTTCTGGAAGTATTCTCGGCCTAGATGCGCGTACATATGACAGTGAGACCGAGGACGACGAAGCAGTCAATTGTACTGACCAGACGGTCGACGCCACCGATCCCTTGCAGTGAAATTGCGCGAGAAGTTTCTGCTGGTTTTCTTGCTCAACCCGTAACAACTGTATGCATTATGATTCCACGAGTTGAACGTATGCATGGGGTCACTGTCATTGGTCATTTGTCCAAACATGAACGTGTTCTTTCACTCTCGCTACATCTTCAAATTGCGGGACTCACACAGCTTGCGCGACATTGTGCGGGTGGGGACTGCGCTTGACTCATAACCCCACCGCAGGTCATTCCTAAACTCCCGGCAGCCTTACACCTTGGCGTTCACGTGTCATTGGCAGTCATTGGCATCATACGACGAGGCAGCAGGATTTGGCTTTGCCTCGGGGTCGACTCCGGTTGACAGCTGGGTGTGATCATCGAATCAGTCAGATAGTCCATCGAGTCAATCAGTGTTACCCAATTAGCGTTACTTCGTTAGAGTTCTGAAGTACGATTTGGAAAATACTGTCACACCAGAATGTAGAATCTAATTGAACAATTGAGGAGGCGAAAAGACATCTTGCCAACGTCTACATGCATGAATAAAGAAGTGATTCAACATACAGTCGTAGTGAACGTGGGGAAACAACGTTGGAAGTCGGTATCATAAGCTGTGGCATCAACTCTCATGCGTAGCCCCAAACAGGCCAAGCGACACATACATACACACATCAGCAGGCGACACAGCCACCAGCCACCAGCCAACAGCCCACAATCCATCGGAATGGGATCTGCCACATTTTTTTATTTCTTGTGAGTGAAAGCGACTCAATGAATGGGAGCATTTTGTGGGTTTACAGTGGCCCCTCTGCATAGAGTCGCAATGTTAATTTTAAAGTTGGAGTTTGGAGTTTGGAGCTTGGAGTTTGGCAGCCGAAGAAGCGAGAACCGAGTTCATCATTCATCAGTTCGTCATTTATTTGTGTGGGCTGCACTGAGTGAGGTGAAAGGAGTGAAAGTGAGAGAGATAGAGAGAGGGAGTGAGTGACTGTGAGTAAGCGACTATAAGCCCTGCCGGAATCAAAAAGGTACAACCCACCACTTTCGTCGTCGATTTCGGCTCGATTTGGATTCGTTTTGGCT
>ENA-OWNT01003816-OWNT01003816.1-seawater-metagenome-genome-assembly--contig:-NODE-3816-length-13823-cov-6.991707_pt1 | contig 13823 bp, 10 predicted proteins | sample MGYA00238136_ERZ651165 | MGnify/ENA primary metagenome ERZ651165 (study PRJEB26861, sample SAMN08777766) | seawater metagenome | isolation source: coastal seawater | place: USA: Florida | collected...
CGCGCTTGGTTGTCTTCGATGCCATTCGGACTCCTGAACTTGCTTATCAGGTGGTCCGGCAATTCAGGGGAGGGTCAAACCCTTGGTGCCAGCACACGGCAGACGACCTGCATTGCCACCTCGCCTCGGGTCCCATCGTTTCTCGTCGCCGACAACAACGCCATCGCGGCGGAGAGTGCGGACTCTGCCGCAACAGGCAGCGCACCGCCGGCCCCAAGCTCAAACCTGTCCAAGGATCCCCACCCTGCCCGGAGAAGGAGGCTCCCCCTCCTGAGGCCAGCACAGACCAAGAGGGCGCCCCCCGAAGCCCGGGGCACTCCAAGCACTTCGAGAAGCGGCCCAAGGCTGGCCACCGCCGCCACATCGTAGCCCTCGGCGAGATGAGTCGCGAGCAGAGCCCTGGCCAGAGAATCCTCGGGGCTCATGCCAAGCCCGACGAGACCCAGGCCCGAGGTCGACATCAGCGCTTCGGCCAGCGTGGCTACCGCAACCTCGGAGAGCTCGACGCCCACGCTTCGCAGCAGGCTACCAACACGACGACCTAGCGCTTCCGGCCTCCGGCAGGAGGCCCGCACCTCCACGCTGGCGACATGGTCACTGCAGACGAGGAGGCCCTCCCCCGCGCCCTGTGGGGGCAGCAGGCCCCCAACCGCCACCTGCCACGCGGTCCCCTGAACTCTGGCGTTCGCGCCAGGCGCGTCCGGAGCCAGTCGGACCTGCAGGCGCTCACAGCTGCCGGCTGCCGAGGCTACCCTGAGCAGCGGCCGGTCGCGAAGCTGGAGGGACACCTCAAGCTCCCCAGACGGACAACCAACATACCGACCCGCTGGCACGACCGTGTCGCATGAGGCGAGACCACATGCGGAGAGGCGGGTCCGAGCGGTTCGCACCTCCAGGTGTGGACGAGGCTCCCCGGTGGTCGCCCCGGTCGGGACTAGGCGGAGCCTGCCTCGGTCGATCAGGTCCTCGATGGTTGGGTCCGTCCGACTGCGCGGTGAGTGGAGCTCAACCGACAGGTCCGGCTCACCCTCCAGCAGCTGCACGACAGCGGCCACGCCGGCCTCCCCGGCTTCCTCATCGACCTCTACGCGGAGCCCCACCTGGGTCTGGGGATGGAGACGGACGTACTCCCTGGACACCGTGGTGAGAGCCCCTGCGACCGAACCGCCGCCGACCACAGAGGGACACCGCTCGTAGGTGGCAAGCCCGGCGAGGGCGGGCCCAAGCCGGAGAACCTCCCCAACCACCAGCCACGCAGCGGGCGCGTCTGGCAGGTCAGCATCGACCCACCGTCGCCACAGCCTGGCATCCCCGCAGATCGTCCGATGTCGAGCCAGTCGCCAGCAGGTTCGCTCCAGAGACAGCGGGTGCAGCGGCCCAAGCACCAACACGCCCGTGCCGTCATCGTCGGCAATTGAGACAGTGTCAATCGACCAGAGCACCTGCCCAAGAGGACTGTCAGGCGCAAGTCCGTCGAGCGCCGTCACTGCGGCTGTCTGGAGGGCACGGATGGAAGCCAGCAGGAGGTTGTTCTGCAGCGCACGGCAGGGATCGGCAAGGAATCGGGGGCACCAACCGGAGACGGTGCTCAGGCGCTCAAGCAGAGCCGCCCGCGCCGCCCTCCAGGCACTGCTTCTCTCCATCGCGGCCGTGTGCTCGCCTTCGTCCGCACACACCACGGGCACGGGCTCGCCGAGGAAGCGAGGAACCCGCCTCTCCAGGAACTCCCTCTCGGCTCCAGAGGAGACAAGCCATCGTAGGCCCCAGGGCCCGCTGCTGTGGAGTTCATCGAGGAGTGTGTGGAGACCCTCCGGCAGAGGTACGGGATCCGCGAGCCGGAGGGCTGTGGGGCGCTCCCCAGGAGGGTGCCGCGGCGACCCGGCCCCAGGACCGGATCCTGCCGGGTCCGCCGGGACACTGGCTTCCAGATCCCGAGCCATGACCGGCAAAGGCGCAGCTACACCATGGTTTCGCTCGTTGACCCCAGGATCATGGGGAGCTGAGTGACCCAGTGGTTGATCCGTTTGAAGAGTGGCGGGACTCGCAGCGGACCAAGTGAGGGCTGCCCCCGGCCTGGCCTCGCCCGAATCCCCAGGTGGGGCGGAATCGACGGGGCGTCGGCCCGGAGCAGGGACCAAGTACGCCTTGCGACCGCCCGGAGGCCGTTCGACCGCGCTGCTGGCCAAGCCTGCTGTGTGCTCCTGGTCACGGCCGACGTGCGGCTTGGGCTGCTCGCCAACCTCCGGCTTTGGGACCGCGCTGGGCCTGGCGCTCCCACGACTTCCAGGGTCTTGGTTGGACCTCGGCTTTGTCACAGGCTTGGGCTTCGGCTTCGGCTTGGCTCTCGGCTTGGGCCTGGGTCGGGTTGCCAGGTCGTCGTCTGCCAGCTCACCGAGGTCGATGCCTCCGAGAACCTCTTCCGTCAAAGAGCCGAGCTCGCTGAGGCGTCGGGCGAGCTCCACAGCAAAGACCTTGACCTTTTTGTTGAGCCGCACCTTCCCGACCTCTCCCGCCGCGACCGCACGGACCAGCCGGAGGTTGGCGGACATCCTGGCAGCATCGTTGGGTCCACCCGGAACCAGCGAGTCTCGCACCAGCCCCAAGAGTGGGAAGAAGTCGCCCGCCCTGCGCCACTCTCCAGATGCGGCCCGAGAGAAGGCAGCGACCTGCCTCGGCTCAACATGTGCTGCGAGACCACCGGAGCGCAGCGTCGTTCCCAGGCCCGCCGGCATGAGCCTGTCGACCTGCAGCATGTGTTCTACAAGATCCCGGTCCGTGAGAGGCCGGAGCGTGTCCCGTAGCCCCCCCGCTCTGCCCTGACGACAGACTGAGACATAGACAACTGCCTCCCCAGCTGCGGCCTTCACCACATTCCGCCACGCGGTCGCAAGCTGAGCAGCCCGCTCACCGTCGCAGAGGCAGGTGCGGTCGTCGAAGCGCACCTCTTCCACACCGGGAACAGCCACGGAGATGTAGACCTTGGCGCCAAGCTCCTCGCGCAAGAAGTCGATCAGCGCCCCTGCCTCGTTCGGCTCCAGATCACAGGGAGACACCCGCACGCCAAGGGTGCCGCCCCTGCGCACCTCGCGGGCGATACATTGCGCCAGCGCATCAGGGTAGGTCGCCACAGATACCTCCCGCCTCCGCACCGCTGTCAGGCAGATGCCGCGCAACACCCCTGATGCAACCGGCGAGGAGCACCTCGTCGTTGTTGGAGGAGAGGCTCGCGGCACTCGCAGGTGGAACCCCAGCATCGCTCAGCGCACGCCTGTCGAGGAACGTGTCCGCGCCAATGATCAGTCCCAGCTCCTGCCGGATGCAGCGCCAGAGGTCCTCCCAAGCCAAGGTCACACCATCCGCTACGAACATCAGCACCAGCGCCTCGACAAGCTCGGGAGTCATCCGCAGGTACTGTGCTCGTCCACCACCTGGCGGCAGGAAGCCTGTTCGGCGCCCAAGTGCGTAGACCCATTCCTCGGGCCAGGTGAGGGAGGTCACGCCTTTGGGTGTCCGCTGCTGTCGGGCAGCACCGACCAGTGCGACGCCGGGATCGGCAACAAGGCGAGCGTGATCCACGGGCAACGTCGGCGCGCCGCGCGTAGGCCGAGTGCGCAGGAGCTCCGGGAGGGATGGGTGAGCCGTCACCCGAGCACCAAGCTCACGATCAAGAGCCTCCACGCCCCGGCGTAGCGTCGCAGCGGAGCACTGCCGCAGCACCGCGGGCTTCTTCCGCTTCGCGGGACTGAGCCCGAGCACTAGCGGTCGTCCTGTAGGCTTCCCTGCACCATGTACCTTCAGGAACAACCCAAGCGAGGTGGCTTGGACAAAGAGGCGGAGCAGCACAGGCTTGCTCAGTGGCTGCTGCAGAAGCGCGGTCAACCTTCGCCCCAGCGTGCGGTCGAAGCTGGACAGCGGGATCCGCGGCACTTCAGGGTGGGTGTCCACCACCTCTTGACCTTGAAACAGCGGCCGGAGAGCACGCGCGACGGGGTCCCTTGGGTCCTCGAACAGACCACGGACGACATCCCTGCCCTCTGCACCGATGATGGCCCCAACTAGGTGCCCAACGCCGAAGCGGCGGAATCCTTCTTGCCCGAGGAGCTGAAGGTGCGTGCCAAGCCCAGAGGCCATCCTGGTGCGGGGCTTGTACATCCCACCATCGGCATTCAGCAGGAGCTCGGCGGCTCTCCGAAGGCGGAGAGTCTGACCGGCCCCAAGGTTGGCGGGGTACGCCCGACTGTAGGGCTCTCCATAGCGCTCATGGAACCGCAGGGCAGTGTCCGAGTTGTCCTCACTGGGCCCGGTGTGTTGGTGTCGGATTACGCAACACAAAAGATCCCCGGCGCCGACGGGGCATCCTCCCAACACCGACTGTGCGACATCGTTCATGACGTGGACTCCCTTCAGCGACGTCGTCTGCGGGCTTACGCCGAGCAGCTCGGGGAGCACGCCCCGGGGGTCCTCCGTTGAGAGCATGAGCTGGAGGAACCCCTCCCAGGGCACCGCTGCGGGTTGACTACCGGACATAGCGTCCCCCCAGCGGCTCCAGCACCTCCACCTCCGACACCACCACAAGCTCACCGCGAGGTCGCTCCAGCACCGCGACCGGCCAGGCCACGGACCTCGGACTGGACGAACGCTCGATCCAGCCGGACAGGCGAGCCAGGAAGCGCTCCACAACCTGCGGGATCTCGATCGGACCCTCCGACCTCGACGAGGCCTCAACCATCGACCACAGCGCTGGAGTCACAGCCAGGGCGACCCCCGAGGCAGGGTGAGCGAGCCAGACCAGAGGCGGTGGTGGTCCCATCACACCGCCCAACCAGTCGGGACGAACAGGCCACCTCACCTCAAGCTCTACGGCGGGGAGGCAGCGAACCACAACATGCGGGCGAGCACTTGAAGCACTCCGCCGAGCATACGAGTGTCCCACCCACAGCGGCAGGCCGCTCACAAGCCACCGACCGGCGGCCTGCTCGGCCCCCTTGCTCAGGTAGAGGCGCCGCACTCCTTCGATGAGCCGAGCCTTCATCTCTTCGTCCGGTAGCCTCGGCACCCCCGGGGCCCGTGCCTGCACGCTGGCCACCAGCCACTCCCCTTCCTCATGGGCCAATGCCACCATTCGCTTCAGGGACTGGAACTCACCCAGCGCCGCACCAGGGTCCTCATCCCACAGCCGCGCGGGCGCAGGTCTGGGCGATGTGGGCACCAGCCACCGCCCAGTGCGAGGCTCTCCGGAGTTCCAGAGGTCTTCGTCCAGATCTGGGGAGGGCACTCGCGCCGGATCCACAGAGGCAGCCGACCCGAGGATGTGCCCACGGCCGTGCCCAGAGCACAGGTTGTCGAGCGGTGAGCCCACGGTGGCTCCCGAGGCTCCCCCATCCCCACAGAGAGCATACGAGATGGTCTGCCACATCGCCCGGAAGGTGGTGTGGCCACCGAGTCGCCGACCTGCAGTTGCAATGAGTGATGCGAGGCGAGACCGTACCGTCTCGGAGCCACGCAGCAGTCGGATGTTCCGCCCCACGGGGCTCTCCAGTCCAGCAATGCCACCGGGCACGAAGTCCAGGGTCGCTACCCTCGTCAGCGCTTGCGTCAGCAGACTCTCGTCCAGGACATTCCGGTCCGCGAGGTCCACCAGCACGGCTGTCGCCGGTAGCCCCGGAAGGCTCCCCACTTCCGAGACCAGCAGACGCCCAAGCTGACCGCGCAGCTCGGCCGCCCGCCGACGGAGCACAGGATGGTCGCCAGCAGCGCAGAGCAGCTCTTTGAGGGGACCCTCGTTTGCACAGAGCACATACGAGCGACGCTGGCTGACTGCGTCGTTCCACTCCTCCAGGACCTCCTCATTGCTCCGGGCAGAGAGGTCGAGCTGCACCACAGCGCCCGTCAGCACCCCCTCGTCCACGAGAGTCCGGACAAGGTGGCTCTTCCCATCACCCGGATTGCCCGTGAGTACGACGTCGCGGCCGGCGTCCACGCTGTCCTCGACAAATTCTTGTAGGGGAGTCTCGAGGTGCAGCAGGCGACGGGCGCGGCTGGAGGTCAGGTCGGCGTTGCTGGCCTGGCCATAGTAGAGCCCACGGAGCAGCTCGTAGCTCATCCTGGGGCCCTCCCGGAATCTGGAAGGTGCCCCCCCCTGCCCAGCGGTCCTCCGTAGATGCTGCCGCTGCGGCGGACCGGACACGCCTCGCGAAGCACAGACGGGCAGCGTGAACACTCATCCGTGCCCACATGACTGCAGTCCAGTGGGCTGTCACGTCGGTTCGAGCGACTCATGAACATGAACATGGCTTGCTGCACGATGCGTGGGTTGTTTCGCTGGAGGGTCCCGTCGAGCTCATCGAGGCGAACTCTGTGCGCCAGCGCCCTCACCATCCCCTCTCGGGCTCGGTAGGTCCAGGGGCCCTCGTAGCCGATGAGACGGAGAAAGCCGTCCACGTTGGTGTCAATGACAACGAACTCCCTCCAGTCGAGGCCTCCCGACCACGGCGCTCCGGGGAGCACGTCGGGGTTTGACACCAACGAAAGGTACATCGCTGAGATCTTGTCACTCACCCTCCAGGCACGTTGGAGCTGCGTCCGTAGCCACCGCGCCGCCTCCAACCTCGACCGACCTGTCGTGGCGGCCGTGTAGAGGCCAGGCAGGTCCCCGACCTCGGCCTCGCGCAGGCGCAGGGCCAACGACGTGGGGAACCGCCCGAAGTGCCCATACCGACCGAGGAGCTCCGTGTGACGCTTGAGGTAGCAGGCCAGGTCTGGGTGGGTGCTGCAGGTGCCTGCCTTGGTCGTGGGGTCCTTCGCCAGCGAGCAGCGCATGAGCGCATCCCCGTTCGCAAGCCGGTCACATGGAGTGTTCCGTGCAAGCGCAAGGAGCCTCCCCGGCGAGGCGAGCTCTTCCGCCACATCAAAGGAAAGCCGCCTCAGGATCCGCTGGACGAAGACGTCGCGCATTGCCTGGAACATGACCGTTGCAACGAGTGCACGGTAGAGCGCTCCCGCATCTCCGTGCCGAAGGCTCTCAACCGACACTGCGAGGTGCCCAACCCTCGCTCGGTCTGCGTACATTCCCGGGAAGCCAGGGTTGAGGGTGCTCCGGTGGTGGTGGCGGAGGTACCACTCCACCACCGCATGTGTCCGACGTGTCTGCCAAGCTGTCGGTCTGGGCTCAGTCAAGGTCATCGAAGATGCTGAGCTGGGTCGGAGCCACCTCAGGGAGCAGGACTCTCGCCCCGTGGCGGATGGGATGCACGAGAACCTCTTCTCTCACCCGGTCTACAAGCAGGCCCTGCTTGAGCCTCGGGAGCACCCAGCGCCGCCACCAGTGGTCTGAGACCGCCCGACAGCTGTCATCCTTGTCCGGATCGAAGCGGTAGTTGGGAGTTTCTGCGAGACCAAGGAGGTAGTCAGAGGTGTTCGTCGCGAGGGACACACCGTAGACAACCCGCGCGCGATGGTGTCGGAGAAGCTGGTCAGACGGCAGTTCCAACGCGTCAAGTCCCTCCCGGATCAGCCGAAGCTTCGGGCTCTGCCCCTCCCCAAAGATGTTGTTCACCCGTCGCACACGGCTGTCCCGCTCCGCAACCAGAGCGAGGGCACTGACCGTCGCCTCGGAGAACTGGGAGGTGCCATACGCCTCGGACCTGCCGAGCTTCTTGTACCGGACCCACCCCTCCCCTCCAAGCGGCGCGCACGGGTACTTCACCCGCGTGTACTGGTTGAGGCCGGTGCCATAGAGCGACGTTGTGCCGATGAAGACCAGCGCGGGAGTCCTCACAACCTCACGCCCCGCCAGTGATGACGCGATCTCACTCGGAGAGTCCGCGTACCGAGTCGAGTATTGGCGGACGACCAGAGGGCTCGCGGCCAGCATTGCCACGAGCTTCCCACCTAGTAGGTGGTTGTAGGGAGCAACGGCACCACAGACTGTGAGGTCTGCCAGCGCAATGCCTACCTGCCTGGCCTTCCGCCGCCTGATGAGCTTGCGGGCCACCGCCCGCCCCGATGCACTCGACAGCAGCTGGCCTACCTCGTCCTCTGTCGCGGGACTGCTCAGATGTTGTCGCAGCACAATCCGCGCCTCGAGCAAGTCCGCAACCTGCTTGGCACGCTTGCTGCGATACAGGCTGCTCTCCGCGCGACGTCGCCACCCGCCAGAGTCACCCCGCGCAACTGGGCGCTTCAGCGAGCGATCGGGGCTCTGGTTGTGCTGCGCTCTCGATGCCTCCGCGAGTTCGCGCAGGCGCATGACGATGTCGGGGCTTGGATCTCGAGGCGCCGACGGCGGCAGGAGCCCCGTGAGGAGCAGGTCGTCTGTGTGGAGCTCGTCGAGGCCCTCGTCAACAAGGCGGACAAGAGCCTCCATCAGCGCGGGCTCGCGATGCTCAGACAGCCGTGAGAGCACCTGGTCGGGGTGCCACCCGAGGAAATGGTCCCGGAGCTTGATCTGCACAACAGCGGATGACAGTGCAAAGAGGCCCATGACCGGGTGTCGCGGAGCGGCAGCATCGCGTACTAGGAACGACATCGACCGCCCCGGCACGCTCTTGTACTGGTTCGCCCATGTATGGCGAAAGTACCGCCAGATGTCTGTGAGCAGCCTGCCAGTGTGGGCACAGCGCACGCCAGGTTCAACCACCTGGACGTAGGGCTCCACCGGTGGGGCGGCGTCGGTCGTTGCAGCAGCCTCAAGGCTGCGCGCGAGGTCTCGTCCGTCGCGCATCAGGCCAAACACAGACACGGGGGCCCCCCGATGGGGCGATGCGGTTTCCATCCTCGCAACAAACCGCCGAACAGAGTCTCGGCAGAGCTGCTCGTCTCGCCTCCGCAGCTCCTGACTCCGGACCTGTCGGCGCCGCTCATCCCCCTCCCGACCAGGCAGCGGCGGAGTGGCGAGGACCTCGATGGAGCACGCCACGCCCGGAGCCAGCCTCCAGCCGTTGTGTGCCAGATCCAGGAGGACCCGGACACAGGCCTCAAGCTCGATCCACGCGGCACCCACCCGGTGCCGTTTGGTGTCGGACTCAGCGAGCCGCTCCGCGCCGGCGACATCACCGCATAGCAGCAGCCGGACCGCCTCAGCGTAGACAGGCACCGCCCTCTGCGGGAGGTTGGGCATCAGGCGAAGTTGTTCCAAGCCTAGGCCCTCAAGAAGGTGGCGAGGACATTGCTCCACTCCGCGCGGTGGCGCTGGAGCGTCTCCGTCACCTGCGGTGCCAACGCGGCCTCAGCCCGGGCAGAGGCGAGGAGAACAAGCTCCAGCTGCGTGAGGAGCGCACGAGCCTCGGGAGTCTCCAGCTTCTGCAGGGGTTCATAGACATGCCTAAAGAACTCGTGCTCTGGGTTGACGACGAGCAGCAGCCGTCCCTGCTCGTGGACCGTTGAGAAGAAGCTGGTGTCCCGTTGGCTCGCTTCCACGATGCGATACTCCACCGACGCCGAAGCCGCAGGGCTCGGGCTCTTCGTGAGACCCCGGTCAATCCTCGCGAGCTCCGCCATTGTGGAGACTGAAGGGGGCTGCGCTGGTGGCGGTAGGGGCGGCAGCTGCTGGTCGCGTGCCGCTGCGTGCTGCTCCGACCGCGACGGCTTCGGCGCCACCTTCGCCTTGCGGTGTGCGTCTCGAGCCCGCTGGTTCAGCAGGCGTCCGAGCTGCTCAAGGTGGGGGGAGAGGGCCTCAACGAGCGACGCGCTAGGTCGCACTTGCTGCTTGGTGTGGGTGATCCCAAACTGCTCATCCAGCTCTGGCTGGAAGCAGATCTCACAGCGCCACCAGTCGTCGTAGTTCTGCCGCTTCTTGTTCCCCATCAGGAACCAGCCGTAGTCCACCTCGCGGCCAGCGCGGACAATCGAGACACCCGCCCCCTGCGAGATTCCGAGCCTGCGCTTCTCCTTGTTGGTGAGGCTGTGCCACTCCTCGACAGGGAGCTCGGAGAACCGAACCCGGACAGTACTCGTGCCATCGCCAACACGGAATTCCTCGCAGAGTGGCTCGCCAAACTCTGTGCCCCCCCGCACCACGGAGTCGGGATGGACATAGAGCGGATCGATCGGCAGAACCGGAGCACCGTTGACAAGGATCTGGCCTCCCTCCCAGAGGAAGTACCTGAACTTTCGGCCCAGCCCAGCTGCCAGCTTGCGGGCAATAGTGCTCGCGCGCCGGTTGTCGAGCCTGTCGCACCGCGACCACCGCACGATGGTGCCCGATGCACTCGGCCTGACGCCATCAGGGGCCATGGTGGGTTCGGGTCTGGGGACCTCCCTGACAACCCCGGAGGCAATCTCGTCGACATCCAGGTGGGTCTGGTATGTCGGCGAGCCGTCCTCCCAGGACCAGACATCGACACGTTGGGCCTGTGACAGGCTGGCGTTGGGTAGCCCCATCCCGAAGCGCCCCAGCCCTGATCGGTCCCCAAACCGAGAGGAACCCCCGAATTGCATGGCGATGCGGAGGGTCAGAGGGTCCATCCCGCAGCCGTCATCGCGCAGCGTCAGGGTGAGTGGAAGTGACTCTGACAGGTCCGTGTCGATGCTGATCTCGATGAGCCCGGCCTCGGCCTGGATGCTGTTGTCGACCAGCTCCGAGACCGCACTGACAGTGTTGCGGTAGCCGGAGTCTCTCGTTGCCTGGATGAACCGGTGGACAGCAACGATGGAGAAGTCGGGTCTGACTGCGCTAGCTGGCATGTGGTTCCTGATGGGTCTGAGGGTCGGGGATGGTGACGACCAGGGTCTCACCGGCGGTCACGACAAGCTGCAGCGGAGGCCAGCCCCGCTCCGCCCAGCGCTGGAGCCATCGGGCAACCACGTCGAGGGAGACGGATCGAGTCCCCTTGACACTCGCGTGGTAGTGCTGGGGACGAGCGCCCACGATGGACGCGACTGCGCTGTATGAGGGGGGGAGGCCCCGCGCCTTCAGCGTCGCCGTCGCCCGGGAGTGGAATGCTGCGGCGGCCACCGTTCCTCGAGATGGGGAAGTCATGGTTACGGATGATAACCACGAGTGGTGATTGTATTCCACCCACGGTGGCCCGACGGAGCGCACAAGCAGCGGAGATGGCCGGTATCCGCGATGTCGTCGGGAAGAGGACAGGCAGATAGCAGGCTCGGAGCTGGGGCCGCCGAGCGGATGGCGGCTTGCGCGCAGAGGCCCCCGCAAGGGTCGTGGCGTGGAGCGCGAACAAGCGGAGCCGAAATGAGAATTGCCATTCGTGGTCATCATCCGGACCTGGGGGGACAGACGCGACCACAGCGCTCGACGAATGGTTGAGGGGCGAGGTTCGGTCGGCGCACCGCATACGCGCTTCAGCACCGCGAGCACCGAGGCGCAGGAGTTCGTCGGAACGAAGGCCGCGACGGGGCTCTGCCGCGAGAGAATCCAACTATGCGGTCACTGCAAGAAGCCGGTGGTGGCCTGGGGTGCAAGGACCTGGAGACAAGACCGAGCGGGCATCGCGCTCGTCGATGGCCTCGGCGATGGAGCCCAGACACCATGGACCCCACGGGCCCGGCGGCACCTGGGAGCCGACAATGGGCGGAGCAGCAGCGAGTGCGACAGCAGCGAGGGAGTCTCCGGGGGCTGCCGAGGCCGTGAGCCGCGCAGGGGGGGGGGGCGGTCCGGGAACTCCAACGGCGTTGTAGTCGCCCGTGCACTGGGGTCGCCGTAGGAGCGGAGCTTCGCGACTCCGGCGACGCCGCAATGGCGGCGCGACACCGGCGCCGCGCGGTGCGGAGACGGGCCCGACGAGCCCTCTGGGCAGGGCAACGAGGCAGACGTGGTTGGTCGCCTCGGGTGCACCAGCCGGGAGCATCAAGCCGCTCCCTCACCGCTCGAATCGTGACACTCATCGTGACAGAACGAGTTGAAATCGGGGCACAACCAAACGAGCTTGAGAAGCCGAGAAGCACAGTCCTCACAGCGTTCTGCGTGTTCATACGCCTCCCGAAGTTGCTTTGGGAGCAGAGGGTCGCAGGTTCGAATCCTGTCTCCCCGACTCGTTGACAAAATGGACCTCGCCGCGGCTTTCAGCTCGGCGGGGTCTTCACCTTCTTGTGTGCCAACACACCCGTGTGACGCGGGAGTGTGACGTTCGTCCGTACCGGTGTCGCTTGGAGTCAGCGCGGCACCCACTGCAACCGCCGCGGAAGCCGTCCGCGTGATGGTGGTCGAGAGGTAGCGCTGGGTGGTCCGCAGATCGGTGTGGCCAAGGGCAGCCTGCGCGGCGGCGGCGTCACCAGTGCCTTGGGCGGCCCAGGTGGCGTGGCAGTGTCTGAGGTCTCGCAAGGTGATGGTCCTCGGGTAGTCGATGGCCTTGGCGGCCGTGGCGAATGTCTTTCGGTAGTTGCCCACGAGAAGAGGGACGTCCCATCCATCCACCGCTTCTTGAGCCTGGTCGAGGACGACCAGCGCTTCTGCGGTCAGGCCGACCACGCGCTCCCGCCGGGTCTTGGCGGCTTTGGCCGGAATCCGAAGGACTGCCGGGACTCCAGTGGACTCGGGGGCAGGTTCCACCCAATCCCAGGTGAGCGCTCGAAGCTCCTCCGCACGCAGCCCAGTCCGAACAGCAATCTCCGCCTGCCTCCATGCTTGTTCGGACAGCTCGGCCACGGCATGGAGCCACCGGCCGACAACGTCAGCCGGGTGCAGCTTCCCCTTCTGCTTGTCGTCGGGTGGGTCCCGTCGGACCTTGGGCCACTCCTCGGGAAGCGACTCCAGGCTGCCGCGGCGCCGCGCGATGCGGAGCCCTCGTTTGACGGCCTGTATTTCCTTCACGATGGTCTGGCCGCGGGCGCCTTCGGCTCGCCGGCTGGCGATGTAGCGCACCATCAGATCGTACTGGATGGACGGTGGCTTGCGGTCGGCCCCGAGAATGCGACACGCGTGACCCCAGCACGCCTCGATGGACTGGCGCTGGCGAGCCCCCACTCCTCGAGCAACGGCTTCGGCTACGTCGAGCCCAGCGAGGGTTGCGAGGTCGTCTTCCGGCCGCCGCTCAGTGCGACCAGCTTCGGCGATGGTTTCGGCGTGGAGCTGCCGTGCTTTCGCCTCAGCTTGTCGGCGATTTCGTTCGCCAGTGCTCCGACGGACCCGTCCGGCTTCCGTGTGGATGTCGACCCACCAGAACGGCGAGCGCTCGCGCTTGTAGATCTTGATTCCGATGCCGAGGGAACCGCGCTTGGAACGAGGCTTGGGCACGAGGACTCCTGGAGCTGGGTGCCTGTGTTGCGGCGTGACTGGAGCCACGCGTCGAGGTCGGTCTTGAGGTAGAGGGGCTGTCTGCCGAGCTTGATGTAGGGAGGGCCGCCCTTGGCGGGCGTGTGTCGGCCCAGCCAGCGCCGCGAGACGCGGAGGTACAGGGCGGCTTCTTCGCGGGTGAGCAGGTCCGGGCGACTGTTCACGGTGCAGCTCCTGGCTGGGTGGTGAGCCGAAGGGAGCCGTCGGGCATCAGACGAACGACGCTCGCCTTTGCCAGCTCGCGGACCACCAACCGCATCAGATGTCCGCCATCCCGCTGGACGAGGTCTCGGATCGTCGTCCAACCGTGGGGGCCGCAGGCGTGGCGGACCTCATTGAGCACCAGCGTTCGGACGGTGGCTCCGAGAATCGCCTCGTCGACGACCCGCTTCGGAAGCGTCGAGGGGGCACCTGGCGTAGCGTGGGGGCCGGCGTCATCGAGGGCGTGGAGCGGGGCGTTCATGATGCCTCCAGTGTGGTGTGGTGAAGTCGAACAGCGCCGGAAGACCAGTCCCGGCGCGGAATCTCTCGGACGTGGGCACAATCCACCGGCCGGACACGGACTCGCGGTTGTTGACGCTTCGTCGAGCCG